>Ga0209540_10002436_pt1 | contig 13261 bp, 13 predicted proteins | sample BarGraIncu01121A_FD_184501 | JGI IMG/M metagenome (GOLD analysis project Ga0209540, IMG submission 184501) | Arctic peat soil microbial communities from Barrow, Alaska - Barrow Graham LP Incubations 011-21A (SPAdes) (version 2) | ecosystem: Environmental > Terrestrial > Soil > Wetlands > Peat... | reverse complement strand
CGATCGGCTCGCGGAAGCGCCCGCCGCCATGGACGATGCGGTGCCCGATCGCCGTCGCCCGGCCCCGAGCCTCTTCGAGCGAGGAGAGGACTTCGCTCTTGTCGTTGCCGCTGACGAGCTCCAGCTTGAGGCTGGTCGAGCCGGCGTTGACGACAAGGACGGGCAGCATGGGCCTACTTTCTACCTGCTTCGGGTTGGTTTCGCACTCTGCCGCGACCGGCGGAGTCGGCCAATCGGGCTAAAGGCTCTTTGCCCAGGCGGCGGCTCGCTCCAACTCGCCGCCGGCCAGAGGCCCCTTTTTGCCCTCGACGATGAAGCCTTCCGGCTCGACCACCAGGGTCGCGCCGAGTAATTTCATCTTCTCGGCGATCTTGCCGGCGGCGAAGCCGAAGACCTTGACCCACCTGGCGCGCAGCCGCGTGTCGAACACGGCTACCTTGGCACCGTCGAGAGCAGGTACGCGGTCGAGAAAGGCTCGCATGGCGTCGGTCGCGCGACCGCCCTGAGTCGGAGCGCCGACGATGACGAGATCGAACGAGCCGAGCTCGGAGGGCTTCGCCTCGCCGATCCGAAGCACCCGGGACTCGCCGGCGACGGCGGCGCCGATAGCTTCTGCCACCCGTGCGGTGTTGCCGTATTGAGAGTCGTATACGACGAGAGTCTTCACGGCTTCCTCCTGGGTCTGGACGCGAGAGAGCCGACTGTACTGAAGCTCGGCCGCCACCGGGGGCGATTCGGCGGCGAGATGCGTAGCTCGAGTGGGCTCAAGGAACTACGTATTTCTCCGTACGACATTCGCGGGAGCCGCACGATTCGCCCGTAAAGCGGATGGTGAAGAGTGCTTAGCGTGACAGCCAAGCTATCCGTCCGCTCCGGCGACGCGGTCTTAGCCTTCGACCGCGATCTCACCGTGCGCTCCTGGAATCACCAGGCGGAGCTGCTGACTGGCCTGCCGGCCGACGCGGTGGTCGGGCGTCCTTGCTGGGAGGCGATGGCCGCACTCGACGAGGACGGCGCGCTCGTCTGCCACTCGGGCTGTTCGTGTGCGCGACTGGCGCGAGAGGGCTGGCCGGTGCCGCGCAAGACGCTCATGGTGAAGTCGAAGAGCGGTACGCGGCGCCCGCTTTCCGTCTCGACGGTCTGCCTCAAGCAGGACGAGAGCGAACTCTACCTGCATGTGCTGGAGCCTTCGACTCCGATCTCGCTGCTCCAACAACCGTCGAGGGTCGGGCTGACTCCGCGCCAGCTCGAGGTGCTGAGCCTCGTCGCCGACGGCTACTCGGCGCGGCAGATCGCGCGCCGCCTCGGGCTCGCCGAGCCGACCGTGCGCAATCACATCCGCGCCATCCTGGTCGAGCTGCGAGTTCATTCGCAGCTTGCCGCCGTGGCTCGCGCCCGCAAGCTCGGTCTCGTCGCCTGAATCCGTATAACGGGTGCCGGGTCGCCGGGCTCCTCGCCCTTGTTAGGGTTGTGTCCGCAATCAGCCCTGCGCAACTCCGCTCAGGGATAGCGAGCGAAAGCGACTGCGGTACAACATGACTGAAAGCTCAGACTCGACCTCTAAATTGCGACGCTTCGCGGTCACCGGGACTCCCGGCGGCCCCGCGAGCAAGGAGTTCTCCGAAGCGGTCGCGCAGATCCTCGAAAAGCGCGGCATGGCGCGCGTCGAGGATCCCGCGCAAGCCGATTTCGTGTTGCTGCTCTTCCCGACCGACAGTCCCTCGCCGTTCCGCCGCCGCTCGCGCGGCACCTACGTGGCGGCCCTGCACGAGCTCGAGGAGATGCCATCAGATCCTCTCGCGGCCGAGTACCCGCTGCTGGTTCGCGCGCTCGCCAACTCGGTTCTCTGTTACATCCCGGGAAAGGCCGTACTGGTCACGACGCCCGAGCGCGGGACATTCACAGCCGAGGCGCCCGCCGCCGAGCTGGCCGAGCGTCTGGTCGACCGGATCGAGCCGCTGGCCACCTCTCGGCTGGTGATCGACAACGAGTACGTGACCGACCTCGAGCCCGAGCTGTGGCAGGGCGACGAGCTGACCAAGGAGCTCGCCTGGGCCGGCGAGCAGCTGGACGGATTTGGCCTTCTGCCCGCGCCCTTCCCGGTACACGAGCTACTGAGCGAGCGCGAGTTCCGGCACGTCAAGCGCCTCTGGGGAATTGGTGGTCTTTCCTACGGGAACCTCTCGATCCGCAAGGACGAGCAGCGTTACTGGATGAGCGCGAGCGGCGTCGACAAGAGCAACCTCGTGGAAATCGGGCGCGACATCCTGATGGTCTCGAACTACGACGCCGAGCAGGCGAAGATCATCCTGAGCGTGCCGCCGGAGGTGGAGCCGCGCCGCGTCTCGGTCGACGCGATCGAGCACTGGATGATCTACCAGCGACATCCCGAGGTGGGCGCGATCCTGCACGTTCACGCCTGGCTCGAGGGCGCCGCCGCGACCGAGATCAATTTCCCCTGCGGCACCGAGGAGCTGGCGATCGCCGTCTCGAGCCTGCTCGACGCCGAGGACGATCCCGGCCACGCGGTCATCGGGCTGCGCAATCACGGTATAACGGCCACCGGCGAGAACCTGCGCGAGATCATCGAGCGGATCACGCCGCGCCTGCGGCCGCAAGTACCGATGACCTGAGCGGAACGGGCGCAGGCGTTTTAGGTGATGGGCGCTCAGCTCTTGAGCAGCGCATTGATGCGCGTGGCTAGATCCTGGTACGAGGGGACGTTCTGCGTCGAGATCTTCTGCGGCGACTTGCTGCCGGTGCGAAGGAGCACGAACGACGGCGTTCCTTTGAATTTCAGAGCGTCGAAGCGGGCGCCGTTGGCTTTGATCGTCCCGGCGAAGGAGCTCGTCTGCGACGCGATTGCGAAGGCCTTGTTGACGTCCACGCCGGCTGCGGCTGCAACGCTCTTCAGATAGGCGTCCGTCGCGTATCCGGATTCTTCTGCTCCCTGATTGGCGTAGACGAGCTCGACGAAGTTCCAAAGTTTGTTCTGCTGGCCGGCCGCGAGAGCCATGCGCACGAGTCGCGCCGAGTCACCGCTCGGCGATTTGTTGAGGAAGGCGAATCCCTGGAACTCGATACGAAGCTTGTTCCTGCGGACATAGGTCAGGATCAGAGAGGGCAGTGCGTTTTCGGAGAAGAAGGCGCAAGCTGTGCACTGCAGGTCGCCGAACTCAACCAGCGTGACCTTCGCCTTGGGGTCGCCGAGCGCGACTCCCTGTTGTGGGATGCCGCTCAGCATCTCGCTGATCGAGCCGAGATTCAGATTGCTCGTGTTCGGGTTCGACTTCCCGCCGCCGCTCAGGCTCGCGATCACGAGCGCGACAACGAGAACAACCGCGCCTCCGCTGACTGCCAGGATCGGCGCGAGCGACCTCTTTTCCATGACTCCTCCTTGAACTACGGCGCTTGGGTTGGCAAATGATGGCCCGGCGTAAGGAAACCATAATCGGGCGCGGGCTCGTCGCTGCTCAGCGTGGCGCTTCGAGTACGTAACGAATCGTGTCGCGAAGCGTCTCGTTGACGGCGCGCGGCGTAAAGCCGAGCTCGCGCTCGGCCCTGGCCGGGTCGGCGTACCACCAGCGAGCTGCGACGTGCGCGTAGCCCGCGGATACCGGCCATGGGAAAACGGTAGTGAGGGCGATGGCTACCCTCGCCGGAACCTTCAGCTGGCGACGCTTGCGTCCAGCGATCTCTCCCACGCGCGCGAAGAACTCCCCGTGACTCATGTTCCCAGCGCGGTTGGCAAGGACGTAGCGCTCGCCGGCCTTCCCGCGTTCGGCTGCTGCGACCAGGCCCAACGCGGTATCGCGGACGTCCACCAGGCAGAGGCCGCCGTCGACGATGAAACGAAGCCGCCCGCGCAGGTACGAGCGAATCGGCCAGGTCGTGCCGCCGCGACTGTCGCCCGGCCCGATGATGTAACTGGGGTTGGCGATGACGACGTCGCGTCCGGCCCGCGCGGCCTCGAGCGCATAGCGCTCCCCTGCGATCTTGCTCGCGGAGTAGGGCATCGAGTCGGCGTCGGGGGGCGGGGTGTGCGTCTCGCTGATCAGGTCGCCCGGGCCCGAGCCGGGACCGAGCGTCGCGACGCTGGCGACGTGCACGAAGCGAGCGGCGGGATCGACCAGCTCCAGTAGCCCGCGCGTGCCCTCGGCATTGGTCGCCATCAGGCGCGCGCGATCGCGCGGCTCGTGCGCGACCAATCCGGCCACGTGGTAGACGAGCCGGCAGCCGTCGGCCGCCTTGCGCAAGCCTTCGCTGTCGTCCATCGAGACACGCACCGGCTCGGCCCCGAGCGCCGCCAGCGAACCGAGCGCCTGCTCGTCGCGGCCCAGCGCCCGCACCTCCTCACCCCGCTCGCGAAGAATTCGCACCAGCTCTGAGCCGAGAAAGCCGGTCGCGCCGGTGACGCAGATCACGTGGCCGCGCGCTGGTCGGAATCGCCCGAGGAAAGCAGCCAGGCAATCGCCACCGGGGCGAGCAGCAACGAGACGATCTCATTCGAGACGCACCAGGTGCAGTAGCGACCGATCTCGTGCGCCTGGATGTAGAGCAGGTAGGCGTTGAAGCCGAGCGCAACGAGCGCGAGCATCGCGCCCGCCTGCTTGGCAAGCGGATGGCGAATCAGCGTGCTCGCCACGATGCTCAGGTAGGTGAGCAGCCCGAGCAGGGCGACCGGGATTCCGAACAACTTCGACCAGCGCGAGTTCTGCACCACCTCGCAACCATTAGTGAAACAAACCGGGGGCCCCCCTTGGAAGTGCGTGTAGGTGAGGTAGCCGGCGATGCCCGCCCCGATCAGGGCGAGCGCCGTGACGGCCCAACGAAGGTAGCGCTCGCTCATTTCTTCAGCAGGGCGTCGATGGCCTGGGTGAAGTCCGAGAGAGGTAGGGCGCCCACGATCTTCTTCTCGACCTTCGTCGAGCCCGTACGCATGATGAGGAAGGAGGGAGTCGAGGGGCGCTTCGCGACTTTCGTCGTGGCGAGCTTCTGCGCCGCGTTGATCATCGGAAGTACGGCGTTCGTATTCGATACCGAGATAGCTTTGCCGGCGTCGAGCTCCGGCCCAACCGCGTCGGCGATCCCCCTGAGGAAGGCATCAGTGGCATAGCCGCTGCCCTCGGTCGCCTGGTTCTCGAACTCGAGCTCGACCACGTTCCAGAGCTTGTTCTGGAGACCGGCGGCCTGCGCGAGTCTGATCATTCGGTCCGAATCCGTACCGCCGGTGTTTGGATCGATGACGTTGATGCCTCGGTACTCGATTCGAAGCTTGCCGCTGCGGACGTAATGAATTAGGTTCGGAAGAGTCTCTCGGGCCCACTTGCCGCAGAATGGGCATTGCGGATCGGAGAACTCGACCAGAGTCAGCTTGGCTTTAGGCTCGCCGAGCTCGATCCCCTTCTGGGGGATGCCGCTCAGCATCTCCGCAATCGAGTCGGTCGCGATGTTATCGGCGCTGGTTTTCTTGGAGCCGTTGCTGATCTGGCTCGCTACGACGATCGCGACCACCAAAACGATCGCTCCACCAACGATTGCCAGGACTGGTGCAAGTCTGCTGTCGCGCCTCAACGTCTTCCTCCTCGATTCGCCAACGTTGCCCTTTCCGCTCCGCAAAGAGTATTCGACGCGAGCAACGTCTGGGCGCGGGGTAGTGCGCGCTTTCGAGACTTAATCGCGGACATCGGCGGAGCAAAGCCCTGCTGTGGCGATAATGGAGCGCGTGATACCGGATTTCGAGCACCTGAGCCAGGACCGCCTGCGAGCGCTGGTCGGCGCGGGCATCGAGCTCAACTCCGAGCTCTCGCTGGAGCGGGTGCTCGAGCGCGTAGTCGAATCGGCGGCCACGTTGACGGGTGCGCGCCAGGCATTGCTCAAGCTCGTGGCCGGTGGCGAGGGTGGACGCCTGGTCAGCTTCGGAATCGACTCAGGTGCGCGAGAGGCGGCTGACGAGATCCTCGATCGTCCCGGGACGCTGAGCGAACCGATTCTGATTCGCGGAAAGCCTTTTGCCCATCTCTATCTCGCCGCCAAGCGAAACGCCCAACTGTTCACGGCCGAAGACGAGGAGCTTCTGCGCGCACTGACGACCCAGGCCGCGGTGGCGATCGAGATGTCCGAGCGAGTCGCTCGGGATTCGCTCAGGCGTGTGGTCGCCGCGCAAGAGCTGGAGCGCCGCCGGCTCTCGCGTGAGCTCCACGACGAGACCGCCCAGACCCTGACCTCGGTGCTGTTGGGATTGCAGGCGATCGTCGAGGCGCCCGACTCCGAGCGCGCGGTCGCCGAAGTCGAGCGCCTGCGCGAGCTCGTTATGCAAGCGCTCCAGGATGTTCGTCGCCTCGCCGTGGAGTTGCGCCCGAAGGCGCTCGACGATTTCGGGCTCGTGCCCGCGCTCAAACGACTGGGGACGGGTTTCAGCGAGCAAACCGGTATCCGCGTCGAGGTCGAGTCTTTCCTCGGCGATACCCGACTCCCGAGCGAGATCGAGACGGCGCTCTACCGGATCGTCCAGGAATCACTCACCAACGTGGTCAAGCACGCGCGCGCCAGCTCGGTTAGCGTCCTGGTCACGCGCAAGAGCGGTAGTGTGATCGCCGTGATCGAAGACGACGGACGGGGCTTCGACGCCGGAGCCCGCCGCGATGAGGGTCTCGGCCTGGTGGGAATGGAGGAACGTGTGGCACTGCTGAACGGACGGCTACAGATCGAGTCGAGCGAGCGTGCGGGCACGACCATCGTGGCGGAGGTCCCCCTCGCATGATTCGCGTCTTGATCGTCGATGACCACGCGGTCGTGAGGGCCGGGCTGCGCCATGTGCTCGACTCGGCGACCGACATCGAGACCGTGGGTGAGGCGGGCGACGCGCGCGAGGCCGTTTTCGAGGCTCGCTCGCGCAAACCAGACGTGATCCTCGTCGACGTCGTGATGCCCGGAAAGAGCGGCATCGAGGTGACACCGGAGCTGCTCAAGGAGTCGCCCTCGTCGAAGGTGTTGGTGCTCTCGATGCAGGACGATCCGAGCTACGTGCGCGAGGCCTTCGCGGCCGGAGCCAGCGGTTATGTGCTCAAGGAGGCGGCGGGCTCGGAGTTGATCAACGCCGTGCGCGAGGTTGCGCGCGGCGGCCGCTACGTCCATCCCGAGCTGGGTGCGCGCCTGGTCGAGGCCGAGGCAAAGGCTCGCGCAGAGGCCGAGCTGGATCCCCTCTCCGAGCGGGAGCGCGAGGTGCTGCGCCTGCTCGCGCTGGGGCACACCAACCAGGAGATCGCAAAGAAGCTCTACATCTCGGTGCGCACAGCCGAGACGCACCGGGCTCACATCATGCAGAAGCTTCGCTTGTCGACCCGTGCCGAGCTCGTTCGCTACGCGCTGGAGCGCGGACTGCTCGACAAGGCGCGCCGCGGCGAGGACGAGCCTGCATAACCGCGAAAAGTCCGCCCGCTGTGCGGGCTTGGCGACTTTCCGCGGGAAAGCAGAACGAACGCCTCAGTGAGCCGCGGCCGCGCACGCCGGCCGCGGCGGCGGTTGTGACCCAGTTAAGCCACGCGAGGGCCGTCCTCGAGCGCCGCCAGCCGTTCGGCTATCTCGGGCACGATTCCGGCCTGCGTGAGCGAGGCGATGCGCAAGGCGTCGCCGTTCGAGCGCTCGAGCAGGAGCGTGGGCCTGCCGTCGAGCCGGCCGCCGAGATCGCGGATGACGCGGATCGCCGCCAGATCTCGATAGACAAGTATGCAGACCGTCAGATGATCGCGGGCGCGCCCTTCGAGCCGCAGCCGATCGCGATCGAGCTCCAGCTTCCCAGCCACGAGCTCGCGCCCGTTTTCCTGCCAAACGACTCCGTAGCTGTCCACGCGGGGATTGTCACCTTTGCGGCAAGCAAGCCCATCGTCCGCGCCGCTGATTGGCGATGAGCAGAAACTACGCAAGCCGCCAAGCGGTTATTCGCCGCCGCAGCCGACATGCGCGGCTGCGGCTCACTGCGGCGCTCCCCCGGGAACCCACGCCGCGAACACTGAATCCAACCACGGCCAGCCGAGTGCGCTCCTGGGAGCAGGCAACGAACCCCGCGCCACAGGCGCGGTTCGTCGCTCTCGTCGCTCGCCGGCGAAAATCGAAGATTTCCGCCGGGAAGGGCTACCAGCCCTTCAAAGGCGGCCCCTCGCGCACCGGCTCGACGCGGATCCGCGCGTCTACCGGGAGATAGCCCTCGGGCAGCGCGAACAGCGGGTTCAAGTCGAGCTCGACGATCTCGGGCCGGTCGATCGAAAGCTTGGAGAGGCGGAGCATCAGATCGATCAGCGCGCCGCGGTCGGCCGGTGGCGCGCCGCGGAAGCCGTCAACCAGGCGATTGGTGCGGTCGCTCGAGACCAGCTCCTCGGCGTCGCGGGTCGTGATCGGCGCGATCCTGTAGGTCGTACCGGCAATCAGCTCGGCGAACACGCCGCCGGGCCCGAGCCCCACCAGCGGGCCGAACAACGTGTCCTCGACCACGCCGGCGAGAAGCTCGATCTTCCCGTCAACCTGCTGCTGGATCAGAGCCGGAAGGCCGATCCGCTCAAGCGTCTGCTCCAGCTCCTCGTCGTCCGAGATGCCGAGGGCCACCAGGCCCTTGTCGCTCTTGTGAAGGCCCGCCTCGGCCGCCTTGACAACGACCGGGTAGCCGAACTCCTTGGCGGCTGCAAGCGCCTCCTCGCGACTGGCGGTGACGCGCTGCTTGACGAAGGGGATGCCGTAGGCACCTAGCAACTGCTCGATCTCGTCGGCGTGCAGCCAGCCGTCGTCGTCACGCGTGAGCGCCTTGTTGACAACCGCCGCGCCGGTATCGAAGTCGATCCGGTCGAGCTCTGGCACGACACCCAGAGGGCGGCGCAGCCACTGGCCGCGCTCGGCCGCGTGTCCGAGCGCATGCGCAGCCGACTCGGGGAAGTTGAAGGAAACCGAGAGCGACCCGAAGACCCGGTCAGGGCTACCGGCGAAGACCGGGACGATCGGCTTCGTCGGCTTATCCTCGGCCAGTACCCCCTCGATTGCCTCGACGATCCTCTCGGTTTTGACGCTGACCATCGGGATCGTCATGACGATCACAGCATCGACACGTGCATCGGCGAGCGCGATCCGAATCGCCTCGGCGAAGACCTCCCCGGGCGCCGTTCCGAGCATGTCGATCGGGTTGCGTACGGTGGCCTCGGCGGCGAGCAGTTTGCGCAGCTTCTGCTGACTCTCCTCGGTCAGCTCGGGCAGAGTCAGACCGACTGCCTCGCAGGCATCCGCGCAGACCACGGCCAGACCGCCGGCATTGGTCACGATCGCCACCCTGTTGCCGGCGGGGAGCGGCTGACCGGCCATGAGGCGGGCGGTCTCGAGCAGCTCCGCAAAGGTCTCGGCACGAATCACGCCGGCCTGGTGGAAGAGCGCCGTCGTTGCCGTCTCGGAGCTGGCGAGTGCCGCGGTGTGCGAGCTGGCGGCCCGTCTACCGGCGGTGGAACGCCCACTCTTCAAAGCCAGGATCGGCTTCCGCCGGGCCACGCGGCGGGCGATCCGGGCGAACTTCTTCGGGTTACCGAACGACTCCAGGTAGAGCAGAATGAGGTCGGTCGTCTCGTCGTCTTCCCACCACTCGAGCAGGTCGTTGGGGGAGACATCGGCCGTGTTACCGACCGAGACGAAGGCCGACACACCGAGACCGCGGGCACGGGCTGCGTCGAGCAGCGCCACCCCGAGCGCGCCGCTCTGTGAGGACAGCGCCAGCTTTCCCGGGGGAGGCTCGACGGCGCCAATGGTGGCGTTGAGGTTTGTAGCGGCCGACGAGAGCCCGAGGATGTTCGGACCAAGCAGACGGCCTCCGTGCATGCGCACGAGCGCCAGCAGCTCTTCCTGCAGGTCCTGCCCTTCGACGCCTACCTCGGCGAAGCCGGCGGAGATGACAGCGATGGCGCGAATCCCCTTGCGCAGCGCATCGTCAACCACGTCGAGCACGACCCGTGCCGGCGTACAGACGACAGCCAGATCGATCGAGTCTTCGATCTCGTCGACCGAGCTGTAGGCGCGCACGCCCGCGACCGGCGTGGCGGAGGAGTTCACCGGATAGACGACGCCTTTAAAGCCCGCATGCAGGATGTTCCGGAAGAGATCGCCGCCGGTGGATCCTTCCCGCGCCGAGGCGCCGATGATGGCCACGCTGCGAGGGAGGAAGAAGGGCCGGAGCGATGTCACGACCGCCTCGTGGTCTCTCGCTCCCACCCACTCGAGCAGGTGCTCGGTCGGCGCGAGCGAGATCTCCATCTCGACGATGCCGCTGTCGAGCTCGCGGTGGAGGCTGAAGCCGCTCAGGGCCAGCATCTCGAGCGCCTTCATATTGTCGGCCTTGACCAGGGCAACGAAGCTGCGGATGCCGACGGCCGACGCGCGCGCAACTAACTGGTTGAAGACCTGAGTGCCGAGGCCCCAACCCTGAAGGTGATCGGCGACGACGAAGGAAACCTCGGCTCGATCGCGCTGGCGCAGGCGATCGTAGCTGCCGAGTGCGACCACCTCTTCGCCGCCCGAGCCCGCGCGCGTGGCGATCAGCGCGCCCTGCTCGAGCCAGTCGCAGTCGACCATCCCCTCGAGCAGCGAGGCGTCGATCGAGGCACGGCCGTGGAAACGCTGGGTGTAGCTCTCGGGCGAGAGGTTGCGGAGGAATTCGATGACCGGATCGACCTCTTCGGCCAGAGGGGGCCTCAGTCGGACGGTGCTGCCGTCGCGGAGGATGACGTCGGTTGGGCCGGAGAGCAGTTCGCGCGCGTGTGCCCTTTCGTTCTGCTCGACCTCGGACTCGGGCTGCACCTCAGTCGAGGAGACAGCGCTATCGGCGCTCTCTGACATCTTTCGCTCCTTACTCTCTCTTCAGTTCTGACAGAACTCTCCGGTCGCGCCGGCGAGAAACGAAATCTCGCCTGCGGCGGCGCCAGAATCGGTTGCTCTCTGGGTGCTCACGATCAGTTTAGGTGCGAGCGAGAGCCGGTTCATGGTACCTGCGCCGAGGGCATCGATTCGACTCATGGAAATCGCCGCCGGCCGAGGCGTTGCGCCGAGCCGGCGGCGATTCCATGCGAGACGTATCCGCGGCGGCTAGGGCTTCGCCTGTGCCAACTGCTGGATCTTGGCCAGCACGGTCGGATCGGCGAGTGTCGTCGTGTCACCAAGCTCGCGATTCTCGGCCACGTCGCGCAGAAGGCGGCGCATGATCTTGCCGCTTCTGGTCTTCGGTAGCTCCTGGGTGATCACGACACTTGCGGGCCGAGCGATCGGGCCGATCTTCTTACCGACGTGGGCGCGCAGCTCCTTGACGATCTCTTCTGTGCTTTCCGCACCGCCCTTGAGCGTTACGAAGGCGACGATGGCCTGGCCGGTAATGGGGTCGGCGCGACCGCAGACTGCGGCCTCAGCCACCATCGGGTGGTCTACCAGCGCGCTCTCTATCTCGATCGTCGAGAGGCGATGGCCCGAGACATTCATCACGTCGTCAACCCGGCCGAGCAGCCAGTAGTCGCCGTCCTCGTCGATGCGGGCTCCGTCGCCGGCGGCGTAGTTGCCCGGGAACAGCGACCAGTAGTTCGAGAGGAAGCGCTCGGGATCCTTGTAGATACCGCGCAACATCGAGGGCCAGGGGCGACGCAGCACGAGGTAGCCGCCGCCACCGGGCCCGACCTCGTTCGACGACTCGTCGTAGACGGCCGCATCGATGCCCGGGAAGGGCCTGCTTGCCGAACCGGGCTTGAGCGTAGTGACACCCGGAAGCGGCGTGATCAGGATCGAGCCGGTCTCGGTCTGCCACCAGGTGTCGACGACCGGCGCCTTGTCGCCGCCGATGTGCTCGCGGTACCAGATCCAGGCCTCGGGGTTGATCGGCTCGCCAACCGAGCCGAGCAGCCTGATCTTGGAGAGGTCGTGCTTCTGCGCGTACTCCGGGCCCCACTTCATGTGCGAACGGATCGCGGTCGGAGCCGTGTAGAGAATCGTCACGCCGTAGCGTTCGCAGATGTCCCACCAGCGATCCTTGTCGGGGAAGTCGGGCGTGCCCTCGAAGATGACCGAGGTGGCCTGGTTGCACAGCGGCCCGTAGACGATGTAGGAGTGGCCGGTGATCCAGCCGATGTCGGCGGTGCAGAAGTAGACGTCCGAGTCGGGCTTGAGATCGAAGATGTAGTGATGGGTCGACGCCGATCCGACCAGGTAGCCGGCGGTGGTGTGGACGATTCCCTTGGGCTTGGCGGTCGTACCGCTCGTGTACATCAGGAAGAGCAGATCCTCAGCATCCATCGGCTCGCAGGGGCAGCTGGCCGGATCGCTCGAGACGTCCTTGGCCAGATCCTCGAAGCGAAGATCGCGTCCCTCCGTCCAGGCCACGTCGCCGCCCGAGTGCTTGACGACCAGCATCTTCTTCGCGCTCGGCACGTTGGCGATCGCCTCGTCGGCGATCTTCTTCAGCCCGAGCGGCTTGCCGCGGCGGTAGCCCTCGTCCTGCGTGATTACGATCTCGGCCTCGAAGTCGTTGGCGCGATCGGCCAGCGACTCGGCTGAGAAGCCGCCGAAGATGACACAGTGCGGCGCGCCGATGCGGGCGCAAGCGAGCATGGCCACCGGCAGCTCGGGGATCATGCCGAGATAGATCGCGACCGGAGTTCCCTTTTCCACGCCGATCGACTTGAGAACGTTGGCGAAGCGCACGACCTCGTCTTGCAGATCGGCGTAGCTGATCGCTCGCCTGGTGTCGGCCAGCTCGCCTTCCCAGTAGAAGGCGACCTTCTCGCCGGCGCCGGCCTCGACGTGGCGATCGACGCAGTTGTAACAGACGTTGAGCTTGCCGCCGAGATACCACTTAGCGTTGGGCATCTCCCACTCATAGAGCTTGTCGAAGGGCTGGAACCAGGAGACGCGCTCACGGCCTTCCGTCTCCCAGAACTCCTCGAAGTCGCGCTCGTAGATATCGGCCTTGGCGTTGGCCTGGGCCGCGAATTCGGGCGAGGGCGGATAGCGCCGCTCTTCCAGAAACATCGTGTGGATGGCGTGCTCGCCCTGCTCACTGCTGCCCATGCTCGACCTCCTGGAGATTCAATCTCAACGAGTGCTCTGCGTCATCTCGGCTGCGCCGTCTGCCTCCGTCGATCGAAATCGATCAGCGAAAGAGCGCGCGCGTCAACAAAAATGACCTTGCGATACGGCGGGAAGGCTATCACCCGCCATTGGGGGCTTGTAGCAGCCGCAACGCCGAAAACTCTGC
>Ga0209540_10002435_pt1 | contig 13261 bp, 13 predicted proteins | sample BarGraIncu01121A_FD_184501 | JGI IMG/M metagenome (GOLD analysis project Ga0209540, IMG submission 184501) | Arctic peat soil microbial communities from Barrow, Alaska - Barrow Graham LP Incubations 011-21A (SPAdes) (version 2) | ecosystem: Environmental > Terrestrial > Soil > Wetlands > Peat... | reverse complement strand
TTTCACCAGCATTGCCGCGCAAAAGTACGTGGTACACGGCGCCGGGAAAGTGAATTCGGAGTTTACGTGCCATCGAAGAATCTTAGCGCAGTTATCAAAGTAATCAAACCTGCCCCCCTTGCTCCCTTCTTGCTCCCTGTGGTCGTCATGAAAAACCGTTTCACCAGCATTGCCGCGCAAAAGTAAGTGGTACACGGCGCCGGGAAAGTGAATTCGGAGTTTACGTGCCATCGAAGAATCTTAGCGCAGTTATCAAAGTAATCAAACCTGACCCCCTTGCTCCCTCCCTGTTGAGCAGGTCGTGCCAACTCTCAAACATCGCATTTTTATCGTCGCTATCTGATGTACCAAGAGTAAACGATATTGATTTTTTGGCAGTATTTTCTCCCATGGAAAAGGGTGTATTCTTTCCATTAAAGTTAACACCACCATTAAATTCATACAAAAAAATGTCTGGTCCCAATATTTCGACATTTTTTCGTTTTGACCATTCTGCGTAATTGTATAGCTTGCTGGTTTTAATCGTATTCCAATCAAATATTTCCCAAAATGTCCTGCTTACCAAATTATTATCTACCGTTTTATTGTCACCCGACGGCGTAACGATGTCTTCCGAGAATGAAACCGAAGCTGACAAAATTATTATTGAGATCAAAACTAGCATTTTCATGGTTTACCATCCGCTTTATTTATCTATATTATCTCTGTATTTAGAAAGATCAAAAGGCAAAACGTTGGATAGTGAGTGTGGTATAGCTTTCGGTCTCTTTTCGTGATTTGAGCACATATCAGCTAACGATTCATGTATATTATAAATTGATAACGCTATTTCAACTCCAGTAGTATTTCTAATTCTTCCCAAGGTTGCCTCAACGGGGTGAGGGTATTGATTCAGATGTTTTTCTTTATACATCGGATCTGCTTTTTCCATTCTGCTTAAATGTTCAATTTGGCCCTTAAATTCCTCATTTATTCGGTGGAGTCTTTTGTAAATATACGTAAATTCTCTTTGAAGCGATTCAGGCAGGTCTTCAATCTTGACATCCATAAGCGAACCAAACCACGCACAACGTAATCTTGAGCGCACATCTCCTGGGCCAGTTGCCAGGGAGGCAACTGCACTGTGAAATTGTTGAAGCGAATGGCGGTATTCAAACAATATCTTATCTCCATTAGAAGTCACATCATACCAAGATGAGATTTAGGACATTATTGACATACAGAGGGGCAGCGCTTTCCAGTCCCGCCGGGACCAGAATAACAAGGGCCACCAGGTCCATTATAGCAAGGGCCACCGGGTCCAGAGAATGACGGACCTCCCGGGCCATCGTTAGCGGGGCCACCGGGGCCGGCATATGATGGCCCACCAGGGCCGCTATATGCTGCTCCGCCAGGACCTGAATAATGAGAACCACCTGGGCCAGAGTAACATGGACCGCCGGGACCAGCGTATGCGGGGCCACCAGGGCCGCTATACGCACCGCCACCAGGGCCAGCATAACATGGACCACCGGGACCAGCATAACCTTGACAACTGTACGGATCGTTGGCCATGGCTTGCATTGCAAAGCCAAAAAGTAGGATAGCCGTACATGATGCGGTTAGTAATCTTCTCTTGTGAAGTGAATGCATGTTTCCACCTCAGAAGCTTAACTCAATAGTTCAAAACGATATGTAAGCGATACTATTATCTCCAAAGTCTTTCAAACCTGGCCGGGTTGGCAGCTGTGTAGATAACTGTATGTTGAATATTGCGATGGCCTAAGTAATCCTGAATAAGGCGGGTATCCGCACCCGCGTCAGCAAGGGCGTAACCGCATGCGTGGCGGAGCATGTGAGGGTGTGAGGAGACGGAAAGCCCGGCCTGTTCTCCGTAGGCTCGGATTGCGTGCCAGGTTGTCTTGCGGCTTAGCATGGTGCGCCGCTCACTGATAAAAAAGGCAAGATCACTCTGGCTGCATCTTCGCCCGGACTGCCAACCATACCCTGATTGCTTTTAGCTCGTCTGTACGCAAGGGGTGGCTTGTGGATAGCCCTTTTTTTAGGCGGGCGACGTGTAACACCCGGCTCTCAATGTCGACCTGGGACAGCTTAAGGCCGCACGCCTCCGAAACTCGCAGGCCGTGGCGAAACATCAAGAGCATTAGGCAACGGTCGCGGGCTGCGTTGCGGCTGCCCTTGGTTGCTGTAATGAGCCTGTCTACCTTGATGGCAACAAGGTGTTTGCTTCTTCCATCGTTTTGTCTCATGTTGGGGGTGGTATGGATAGGCTAAAACCGCGCCCTGCTTATAGCACGTTTTCAGACATGAGACTAAATGAATTATCTTGTCTCATGTTAATTTTGGGGAGGGTAGTACAAAAGGAAAGAGCGGCCGGCTCTGCGTGATATAGCAAATCAGACCGCCCTTATTACGCTTGGCCGGGGGGCAACTGCCAGGCGCTTGTTATCCTTTTTGGTGGTGCTCTTTCCGCTCAACATATGACCGCAAAATGGCATTAATCCGGGATTGGTAGCCCTTACCGGTTTTGCGGAAGTAGTCTAACACTTCCTTGTCAACTCGCATATTCAACACGGCCTTAGGTTGTGGCAATTCAATTGTTGCTTTGGCCCAATCCAGGATCATATCGTCTTCGTCGGAATCTGACGCAACGCGGGCCTCAACCTCGGCCTCCGTCATACTGTCCGCCTTGCCCCAATCGGAAAGTGTACCTTCCTTCTCGGCCAGCTTGGCTAACTCGCTATCCGTGTATTTGGTGATATGCGTTTTCATCGCCATGGCGTGACCTCCTAAAAGATATGATCCGGCGGGCAGGTTGCCGCCACGTCCATACCGCCGTGTAAAATTTATCTCCGATTATGGCAATAGACAGAAAACGCGCCTCCTCGTTTTTGAGGGCCGGCACATGCACCGCATTTCTACCGTCGAAGATCAGCCGTGCATCCCGGAAGTCGAGATGGTGCTTTTCAAGGTTCGTCTGCCGTTTTGTTTCGTCCCATTCAAATATCACACATAACACCTTATAGGCAATTTGTATATACATGTCAAGAGGGATAAGCGGAAGGGGGAGGAGGGCCAAAAAGCTGCATACGCTCAGACAATTGTCGGTTCAGCCTAAATTACTGCCCGTCTCCAGATGGTGCTGCCGAGGCTGCTGCCCGTTGATCAGCCGGAGGATGCCATTCAGCAGGTCGAACGGCGTCGGCGGGCAACCCGGGATGCAGGCATCCACGGGGATGATATTGCTCACGGCTCCCAGCGAGGCGTAACTTTCGCCAAATACTCCTCCGTTGCAGCCGCAATCCCCCACAGCAATCACCAGTTTTGGATCGGGAGTGGCGTCATAGGTGCGCCGCAGGGCAATCTCCATGTTTACCGACACCGGCCCGGTCACCAGCAGCAGGTCGGCAAAGCGCGGCGAGGCGGTGAACTGCATTCCGAAGCGCTCGCAGTTGTAGATCGGGTTGTTCATGGCGATGATCTCCAGTTCGCAGCCGTTGCACGAACCGGCGTCCACCTCCCGAATGGCAAGGCTGCGGCTGAATCGGCGCAGGACCGCTTCCTCCAGCCGTTTCCCGACAACAGCGATCTCCGCCTCAACCGGTTCCGGCAACGGCTCGGTCACGATGCCGGTTCTGAATATCTGGTGCAGTATCTTCAGCATATTCCCCTCAACTCTCTGTCACAGATCGTGTCCCGAATAAGATTGATTGAAGCTTTTGTTGCAGAGGGGGAAATCGGGAACGATATTCCCCAGCACCGCCTGTTCCAGCGCCAGCCAGTTAACGCTTGCGGGGTCGCGGATGGTGCAGCGGTTGATTTCGCCGTTAATCCCGGACTGGAGCCAGTAAAGGATTTCTCCCCTCCACCCTTCCACGCTGCTGAACGCACTGCAGAAAGCGGGGGCTGCTCCGCAGGGAGCCCGCAGCTCACCGGCCGGGAACGTCTCCAGAAAGGCGCGGATCAAACGTACCGAATCGCGGACCTCCTCTACCCGCACCCAGGCCCGGGCGTGGACATCGCACGAATTGAGAACGACCTCGACGGGGGGAATCTGATCGTAGGGGGGGAACGGGTTCTGGATGCGGCAGTCAAGGTGCTGGCCGCTGGCTCTCGCCACATACCCGACGGTTCCCAGCTCCCGCGCAAGGTCCGGGCGCAACACGCCGGTGGTGCGAAGACGATCCTCAAGGGATGGATTCAGATCGTAGATGGCAATGATCCGCTCAAATTCGTCCACGAGCCAGTCAAGCTCTTGCCGGATCTTTGCGGCGCCATCAGGCGGAAGGTCGGCAGAGACACCGCCGGGAACCACCCGGTCCATCAGGTAGCGATGGCCGAAAAGCTGCTGATTGGTGCGCAGTATCCTCTCCTTCAGTCGGGACAGTTGACACAGTATAAACGCAAAGGCCGCATCGTTGGCAATGGCCCCGATGTCGCCCAGATGGTTGGCAATCCGCTCCCGCTCCAGAAACAGCGCCCGCAGCCAGAGGGCGCGCGGCGGCGGCTGGCAGCTGCTGAGCGCTTCCAGCGCGCGGCAGTAGGTCAAGGCGTGCCCAACCGTGGAATCCCCGGAAACCCGCCCGGCAAGACGCGCTCCATCCGCCGGGGAAAGCGTCTCGAACCGTTTTTCGATGCCCTTGTGGGTATAACCCAGGCGCTCTTCCAGATTGATGATATCTTCACCGACGGCCTGGAAACGGAAATGACCGGGCTCGATAATTCCGGCATGCACCGGCCCCACCGGGATCTCGTAGACCCCCTCCCCGCTTACCCGTGCCCAGCGGTATTCTCCGGCAACACGCGGGAGCCGCTGACCCGCGGCAAAGGATTTGCGCAGCGGCCAGGCGTCAGCCGGCCAGTCTTCGAACTTGATCCAGGGGCGCAGGTCGGAGTGGACGTGACCGGTTGGGAGCAGCCCCATCAGGCTGTGGATCTGGCGCTCAAAGCGGAAAGCGGGGATATATTCCCTGGTCAGACTCGGGAACGTGGGGTCTTCCAGCGGCAGGGTGCAGCGAACCAGCAGGTACTCGCTTGCCAGAGCGTAGCAGGCGAACAGGGCAAAACCCCGTCCCAGCGCGGATTCATCCACCCCCCACTCGGCCGCAAGCCTGGCTCCGGCCTTCTTCATCAACCGGGCAGCGTCGGCGAAACTTTCGCGGGGAACGGTCAGCTCCCGCACCGTCTCCCCCGAAAGCGTGTTGCCGGGTATGGCCGCTGGACCGAAATGGGTCGTTATGGTGTCGTAGAGTTGCGTCACTGGTAGCCACCTCGTAAAATCCCCAAAGTTCATTTCAATAACCCAACCGCTGCCTGGAACCAGCTCGCGAGGAAACCAGGGAGGTAGACCCCCAGGAGCAGCACCAGCAGCAGATGAAGAGCAACCGGAAGGTTGGCGGCTGAAAGCGGTTTCTGCCAGGGAGGGATCCGCCCCGCGGCCATGGGCTGAACGCGGCGGAAAAGCCCGGCAAAGGCGACGGCAAGGCCGATCAGAAGAAGAGGAGTCAAAAGCGGCATCTGCTTTATGGTGGCAGTCAAGATGAGGAATTCGCTGGCGAAGAGACCAAAGGGGGGCATGCCTGCCAAGGCCATGACCCCGAGCAGCAATCCCCAGCCGACTGCGGGGTTACCCCGGATCAGCCCCCGGATCCGTGACATCTCCTGGGTGCCGTGCATCTGGGAGGCATGGCCGACGCTAAAGAAAACCGCCGATTTGGTCAGGCTGTGCACCAGCATATGCAGCATGCCGCCAAAGGTGGCAATCGGCCCACCCAGGCCGAAGGCGAAGGTGGCTATCCCCATATGCTCAATGGAGGAGTAAGCGAAGAGCCTCTTGATATCCTTTTGCCGCAGCATGGAGAAAGAGGCCACCAGCAATGACAGAAGGCCGAAGCCGATCATCATGTTCCCCGCCAGATGCGTGCCGGTGGAGCCGTCCACAAGCGCTTTGCAGCGCACCAGGGCATAGAGGGCGACGTTCAAAAGCAGCCCCGACAAAACCGCCGAAATAGGCGTCGGCCCTTCGCTGTGGGCGTCAGGGAGCCAGTTATGCATCGGCACCAGGCCGACCTTGGTTCCGTACCCAACCATCAGGAAGACGAACGCCAGCCGGAGAACCGTCGGCTCAAGCTGACCGCTCACCTGGTTGAGGTTGGTCCAGAGGAGCGCATTCCCCCCCTCGCCCAAAACCCGTTCGGCCGCGAAATAGAGGAGTACCGTGCCGAAAAGCGCCTGGGCGATGCCCACGCCGCAGAGGATGAAATACTTCCAGGCCGCCTCGATGGCGGTTGGGGTGCGATAGAGAGAGACCAGCAGCACCGTGGCGAGTGTGGCCAGCTCCATGGAGATCCAGAGTACCCCCAGGTTGTTGGTGAGGAGCGCCATCAGCATGGCAAAGATAAAGAGCTGGAACATGGCGTGGTAAAAGCGCATCCGCATCGGGCCGACCCGGCCATGGGCTCGTTCTACCCGCATATAGCGGCGGCTGAAGATGGCGGTCGTTGTGGAAACGAAGGTGGTAAGCACTACCAGATACACGTTGAACGGATCGACAAAGAAGAAGTTGCCGCCGGCCAGGAATGCCCCCGTCTGGTAGACCTGCAGCGCCAGGGCCAGACTGACGGCAAAAGTCAGGGCAGACCCGGCGATATTGACCTCCGGGGCGTAGCGCCAGTCGCCGATAAAGGCAAGGGCCGCGGCCACCAGCACCGAAATCCAGAGGAGCAGCGTCAGGGTCATGGCTAGTCGGTCTCCTTCAGTTTTGCCATCTGATCCACGTCGAGGCTGTCGAACGTCGTGTTGATGTGGAAGAAGAAAATCCCGAAGATAAACGCGGCGATCAGCAGGTCCAACGCCACCCCCAGCTCCACCACCATCGGCATGCCGAACGTGGCGCTGGTCGCGGCAAAGAAAAGACCGTTCTCCATGGCCAGAAAGCCGATGATCTGGCTGACGGCGTGGCTGCGGGTCACCATCATCAACAGGCCGAGCATGACCGTCGCCAAAGCGACCGCCAGGGTCGTGCGGGTCATCAGCACGGACAGCTGGCGGATCGGCTCGGTCAGGTGATAGGAAAAGATCACCAGAGCAATGCCGATCATCATGGTCGTCGGGACGTTCACCATGCATTCGATCTGGCGGTGGATCTTCAGTTTCAGGATCAGCTTGTAGAGAATGTAGGGGAGCAGCATCATCTTCATCACCAGCGTCAGAAGAGCCGAAAGATAGAGATGATGCACCCCCGAGGCGTAGCCGATAATGGCGGTGCTGACCCCGAGAAAGAACCCCTGCCAGGCAAAGATGTGGATTATGGCGAACATCCGGCGCTGCATAAGGAGGGCAAAGGAAGTCAGCAGGATCAGGGCGGCCAAAAGCAGATTCAGTTGCACCACGAGGGCATTGGACATGATCACTCCAGGATGAAGAAGGATATCATGCCGAGAGTCGCCAGGAGAAAGGCGCTCCCCAGATATTCCGGGACGCGGAAGATGCGCATCTTGGCCATGCCGGTCTCGATCAGCACCATGATTACGCCTCCGAGCAGCAGTTTGAGGACAAGGACAACGGCTCCGATCAGCAGTGCGAGCGGCCGGCCGTCCGCGGCGATACCCCAGGGGAGGAACGCGGCAATGCCGAGGGCAAAGAACAGGGTCAGTTTCATCATGCCGGCCCATTCGACCAGCGCCAGGTGACGGCCGGAATATTCCAGAATCATCGCCTCGTGGATCATGGTCAGCTCGAGGTGGGTGGCAGGGTTGTCCACCGGAATGCGCCCGGTCTCGGCCAGGGCCACCAGTATGAAGGCCATGAAGGCAAAGGCGAGCGACGGGCGGATGACGAACTCACCCTGGGACATGACCGCCACCATCCGGGTCAGCGACGTGGAACTGCTGGCAAGCGAGACGGTAAAGACCGCCATCAGCATGGCCGGCTCAGCCAGGGCTGAGACCATCATTTCCCGGCTCGACCCCATGCCGCCGAAAGAGGTGCCGATATCCATCCCGGCCAGCGCGGTAAAAAAACGGACAATGGCGAAGAGCATGACCAGGGCGATGATATCGGCGGTATCGGCCAGCGGCAGATCGGTCGAGAGCAGCGGAATGATCCCGCCAGCCAGGACGGTCACGCCGAAGATCAGGTAGGGGGTGCAGCGGAAGATCCAGGAAGCGTTTTGCGCCAGGATCACATCCTTGATGAAGAGGCGGCGAATGTCACGGTAGGGCTGCAGCAGCCCCGGCGAGGTGCGCCCCTGAAGGCGGCACTTGACAATCTTCACCCATCCGGCAAAGGCCGGCGCCAATGAGATCAGCAGCGCAAGCTGCAGCAGCTCTATGAGAAGGGGATGGAGGCTCATCCCAAAAATACCAGAAGTACGATCAGCGTGACAAAGGAGTACAGGAGATAGATCTGAATCCTCCCCTGCTGGAGCTTGCCGACTTGTCGGGCAATCCAGAAAGCGACATCGGCCTGCGGAGCATACAACCAGCCCCATATCCGGTCGCGAATCCGCAATCGGTAGCGGATATGATCCGCCATTACCGGGTGATTCTTTGGCGAAATCAGTTCGACCTGTTCGCGGATGTCGAAAAGAAAACCGAGGACACGGCGTATCGGCATGGCAAAGGCGGTGGCCGTGTACTGCATGCGCGGGGTAATCCGCTCAAAGCCGCAATCCCAGAGAGGCGCCCGCCGGATCGAGGCGCCACGGACACGCAGCAGCAGGTAGGTAACCGCGACAACAGCCAGAATAACGCAGAAAACCAGCGGCCCGGAATAGGAGGCACGCTCGGCGGATGCCGGGGTCAGCCAGAGCCAGCCAAAACGTCCGGCAGCAGCGCCTATATGCCCACCCATCAGCTGCTGCGGAATACGGTCGAGCCAGCCGACGACATAGGTCGGCACAACCCCCAGGGCCAGGCAGGAGATTGCCGTCAGTGCCATCCCGAGCCGCATGGTCAGGCCCACCTCACGGATATGTTCCACCTTGCGGTGACCGCGCTGCGCGCCGAGAAAGGTCACTCCGAAAGCCTTGACGAAGCAGGTGGCGGCGAGTGCCCCGGTCAGCGCCAGCAACGCCGCGCCTAACGGGAACATGAGCTTGAGCAGCGGTTGTGGCAGAGCAGGCGACAGGAGAAACGCCTGGAAGGTGAGCCATTCGGAGACAAACCCGTTGAAAGGGGGGAGGCCGGAAATGGAGACGCACCCCACAAGAAACAGCGCCGAGGTCCAGGGGAGCGGATGAATCAGCCCGCCCATCTCTTCCATGTTGCGCTCGCCGGTTGCCTGGATAACAGCGCCCGCCCCCATGAAAAGAAGCCCCTTGAACAGGGCATGGTTGAGGGTGTGGTAGAGGGCTGCCACCAGCGCCAGTGCCGCCAGGGCCGGGAAGTGAAATGAGGTGAAGATCATCGAAAGGCCGAGGCCGATCAGGATGATGCCGATATTTTCCACCGAATGGTAGGCCAGGAGCCGTTTCAGGTCATGCTGCATCAAGGCGTAGAGTACCCCGAGCACCGCCGAAAGCAGGCCGAAGAGCAGGACGATCCCTCCCCACCACCAGGGGAACTCGCCAAGAAGGTCAAAACCGACCCGAATCATGCCGTAAATGGAAGTTTTCAGCATGGCGCCGCTCATCAGGGCCGACACATTGGATGGTGCCACCGGATGGGCCTCCGGGAGCCAGACATGCAGCGGGATGACACCTGCCTTGGCGGCGAAGCCGAAAAACGCCAAGAAGAAGGCGGCGGTACTCCAGCCCGGCGAGAGATGGGCTGCCCGCATGGCGTCAAAGGTATAACCGTCAAAACGATCGTAGCCAGTGGCAACGCCGGCCATGACCCCGAAGGCGAGCAGTATGGCGAGGGCGCCCACATGGGCCACCAGCAGATAGAGAAAGGCCGCCCGCCGGTTCTCGGCCCGCTCGTCCTCGTACATGACGAGGAAATACGAGGCGGCGGCCATCAGTTCCCAAGCCACGAGAAAGAGATAGGCGTCATCTGCGATGATCACAAGGAGCATGCCTGCCAGAAAGAGGAGGTAGAAGAGCACCAGAGGGGTGACCGGCCGCTGGCCGAGATAACCGCGCACGTAGCCTATGGAGTAAATGGAGACGAAGAATGACAGCAGGCCGATTACGATGAGAAAAAACCCGGCTAAAGGATCAAGCCGGACATTGAAAGGGAGGCCGGGCAGGCCAAGGGGAATGGTGACAGCGCTGTTCAGTCCCTGGGAAAGGGTCAGGAATCCGGCCAGGACCACCCCACCGGACGCCAGTGCCGCCAGAGTAAAGGCAACCGGGATCAGCAGCCGTTCCTGGCGTGCGAGGAGCGGACATACCAGCGCCATCCCCAGCAGGAGCAGAATCGAAAACCCCGTAACATCAAGCGCGGTCATAGTTCATGGGTCCTTTAGAGAGCAGTCACGGGGTAAGATGCAAAGAGCTGGCACCATCTAAGTGATTTTTCTCACATGATACCACGCCATTGACAGATCGCAAGCCGCTGCTCTCAAATCCAACCCTGCGTTAACTGCATCCAAGTCGCCATATACCCATCGGCAGAGAGTAGATAGTGCTACGCCGGGCGCAGGTATAGTGGCCCCCGATTAAAGGACAATAGTTTAAGTCAGTCAGGTGAACAAAATAGGTGGGTGTCTTAACATCGATTGGCAACAGGCCTTCCTCGACCGGACCGATTGCGGATGACAATCGGTCGCTCCTGGGATCTCCCGGTTTCCGTGCAAAGAGTTTGCATGCATGCTATGGGTCTTAGACTCCGCAGGTCGGTTTCGCCACTCGCGCTATCGCGGCGGACCGTATTGCCTTCCCCGTCAGGCTACTAGGTCGGCACCCGGATTAGGTGATTTCGGAGCTCAGTTGCCATGCCTGCATGCCCCCTGTCTACGCTTCGCCGCCCACCTCACGATGGGCCGACGCAAGACTCGGAGTCATAGCTGGTCGCTAGCCATTACTATGTAGGGACTTTCACCCTTTACCCTTTGCCGGCTTTTACCGGCGCTTTCAGCCTGTCCCCTTTGCTGGCCCCTTCTCAATGTCGGCCCTGACGCCAGATGGTTCCACGGTGGCAAAGTGAACCCTTTCTGATATAATGCACGATGTCCATGACGGCATATCGATCCCGGTCTATCAAAGAGCCTATACTAACACCTCATAATAGTGACAGCACGTAACGGTGCGAGGGAGTGATATTCCCGTGGGAAGTCGCGTAGATCTGCAACTGTGACCAAGTTTCCCTGTCTGTGGAATCACCTTCAGCAGCAGACCGCGTCGCGAGATGATGACGGTCTTGCTGAACATTTCATGATCTGCCTGTTATAGTCTCCATCAATCCAAACTCAAACGCCCGACAACATCCCATTCCCGAGCACTTACGTCCATATACACGCGCAATCAAGAGAGGAGCAAATGATATGGCAGAAAATCAGTGTCAAAAATGCCATACGCTAAAGGCGGCATGCGACGAAGCCTTCGTACGATACCCTCACTCATGTAGTCATTCCGTTTGGCATGTAATCAAAAAATATGTTCCAGGTCAGCCGTATCTCACTGCCAACAGCCTTGTCCACAATTTGACTACGAGTCCCCAGTGGCAAGAGGTTCCGATACACGAATTGAGTAGACTAGCAAGTGAGGGTGCGCTTGTCGTGGGCGGGGCTGCGGAGTCATCCCATGGTCATGTGATCGCCGTGTATCCGGGGCAGGCGAAGTTTGACGGAGGGTATTACTATAAAAGCAGAGAAGGCAAGGATATTTTAGCAGGGCCCCATGGCATATACCCCCTAGCCATGTCGACGTCCATGGGTAACTGGCCAGGTGCAAAAAGCAAAGGAGATAAAACGGTAGCTGACCCTTGGGGGTTAGATAAATTTAAAAAAGTAAAGTTCTGGAAATACATTGGTGATTAGATTACTTTTTGAAAAACAAGAAATAAGTAGCTACAAAAATAGGGCGCGAGGAAAACGACCATTCCAATGAAAGGGCATTTACAATGAGACCATCCTTGTATCTAATAACATTTTTGATGCACTTCGTCCTACTGATCTCTTCAAATTCACTTGCAGCAGGCTATGAGGGTTTTAGAGAGCTAAAGGAAAAAGATTGTGTTTTGCTCGGCGAAAAAGATGTTCAAAGACTTCCCACTGTATGGCTCAAATATAAAGATTTTATCAAGATTTGCCAGCTGAAGAAAAGCTTGGCCTCAAAGGCAAAAGTTTCAATTATTTCCATATGGACAGATGATTACCTAAATGCGCAGGCAACCAAAATGTGGGAAGACTTTCCTCTCACTGTAATTGTTGATGACCACTTCAATAAACTTGGCACACTTCCAGAACATTTCCCTACCGACTTCAGAACTGAACCGATTATTTACTATGGCAAATGGAAGTCCGGTATTCCAACTGAAATCAGAATAGATGTTTACAATCCCACAGTTTCAGGTGATTACTATTATTCTCCGTTTATCTGGAATGACAAGGACAAGAAGTACTACACGAAAGACAAAGAATCGAAGTCAGGAAAAAGACCTAAACCCTGAACCGTCGGGGTTTCAGATACGCCCTACTGCTGTGAGCCTGGTCCGGTCCAATTTTGCAGCATAATCCAGTCGGGATCCGACGGAAGGTCGTGCCTTAGCTGAAGCTTCCCTCCCGCAGCTCCCGCCTGCGCAAAGGTGTTGACCGGCCGGCGATATGCTGCTATAGCCCAGTAACGACCGGAAAGAATCCGGCGCAAAGCGGGGGAGTCGTGACGGGTAGTGCGGGGAAAGCTTGGCGAAAAGGTGACTGGAGACTCTGGCGGGAGGGGGTGAAGAGCTCGCAGCCGATCATGATTGGCTATCTCCCGGTCGCCATCATGTTCGGCATCTCGACGCGCACCGCGGGGCTCGGAGCCCTAGACGCGCTCGCCATGTCGGTCTTCATCTTCGCCGGTGCGAGCCAGTTCGCCCTGGTCGGCATGCTGGCAAGCGGCGTCTCCTTCCCCGGCGCCCTCATCGCCACCGCGGGGCTGAACCTGCGGCACCTCTTCTACGGTCCCGCCATCGCCCCCTTTCTGGGACTTACCAGCTGGAAGCGCGCGCTCCCGATCGCCCACGGGCTTACCGACGAGGTGTTCGCCTCGGCGCTGGCGCTACTGCCGCGGCACGGCATCGAAGAACGCACCGCCCTGCTGCTCGGCCTCGAAACCGGAGCCTACGCCTCCTGGGTGTTCGGCACCATGGTGGGCGCGCTCGGTTTCCAGGCG
>Ga0209540_10002434_pt1 | contig 13262 bp, 12 predicted proteins | sample BarGraIncu01121A_FD_184501 | JGI IMG/M metagenome (GOLD analysis project Ga0209540, IMG submission 184501) | Arctic peat soil microbial communities from Barrow, Alaska - Barrow Graham LP Incubations 011-21A (SPAdes) (version 2) | ecosystem: Environmental > Terrestrial > Soil > Wetlands > Peat... | reverse complement strand
GTGCGCCCTGCTGGCCGCTCGGCGTGGTCATGGGCTGGCCGACCATGGTGGTAGCCGGCTCCATCCACAACGCCGAGAGGACCGTCGGACCCACGTCGAGGTTGGTGACCAGTCCCGGCCGCTGCGTCGATGCCGACGTCAGTTCGCCGCTCAGGTTGATGCCGGTCGCGATGGTGGGGCCGAAGTACGGCGGTTGGTAGTACGGCTTGTCGGTCGCGGGCGTGACGACGAGCAGGAGCGAGTGCGTTGAGCCGAGGGCGCGTCGCAGGTCGAAGACGATCCCGTCGAGCGCTCGCACCGCGTCGGCGTGGTTGCGTGCGGCCTGCTCGGTGGTCTGGCTAGGTGCGTCGTGCGCACGCTCCAGGTCGCCGGGGTCGACGACGAGCAACGCGGGTTTGTCGGCAAGCGCGATGCGGATCGCGGTGCGCATCTTCGTCGGGTCGGCGCGCACGCCGAAGGGTGCGCTCGGGTCGGGCTCGAGCAGGCCGGGCGAGGTGAGGTCGAGGTCGACCTTGCCCGAGCGGTCCATCGCGAGCAACGCCGCCGGCCGCCGGACGCCCGCAGGCCCGGAGGTGTCCTCGTCGGAGTTGCCGACGGCGGCAGTCCGACCGCCGCCAGCATGGATCGCAGAGCCAAGCGCCCCGATGTCGGGCGGGTCCAGGGAGCCGGCGTTGGCGGCCTTGATCGCGGGGAGGTGCCCCGGGTCGGCGGCGGTGCCCACCGGGCCCGCCGTCCACCGGCTCGCCGAGAGCGTGAGCGCGCCTCCGGCCACGGTCGGCCAGCCGACGTCGCCGGTGATCGAGTTCATGTTGGCGACGGCGCCTTGGCCCGCAGCGATCCGCAAGGACGGCGCCTCGCTCGCGGTGACGTCATGCCAGGTCAGGAAGGGTGACAGCACGACGACGACCGTCTCGACGGCGGGCGCGGAGTGCAAGGTTGCGGCGACAGCCGATGAAACGAAGCTTGACAGCACAGCCGCTGTCAGGGCGAGGGTCGCGAGGACCATGCGCGACATCGAGACGATGCGACGCCCCCCAGGCCGCTGACTCACAGGCAAGCTCATGGTTCCAGAGTATCCCAACGCGTGCGACCATGTGGCGCGTCCCTCAAGGGAGTCGCCGAGACGCGGCGGGTAGCTCCGACAGCTAGTCCCCGAACGCGTTGCCGGCGACCTCGGCGATTGCAGCGCGGGCAGCGGGGTCGGCCAGCCACTGCTCCCAAGCGACCGCTTCGATGTGCTCGGCGACGTCGTCGAGGAGTTGGAACGTCTCGATGGTGACCACGCCGTCCTCGTCCTCGGCCAGCGAGTCGGTCACGCGCTTGAGGAACACCGCGGCATCGGGCTGATCGGCGAGGGTCTCGATCAGGATCTCGCGCAGCACGACGGCGGTCGCGGTGACGTACACCCCCGGGGAAGCGGTGACGGCGCCCGACTCGGTGTCCTGGTCGTAGGCGGTCATGATCAGGGTCATGAGTTCGGTGAGGTAGCCGGAGAACCGGATACCGTCGCCGTCGGCTTCCCAAGGCATCGAGCGCTCCTTCGAGGTGTGTCGCGCGGTCGTCGGGACCGGCACTGTGACGCCGAGGGCAGGGTAGCACGCTAGCGTTCGTGCCTGCGGCGTCCCCCGACGCACTTCGGCGACGGGCAGCCTGGGCACGAGCCGCCGCACTCGCCGATCCACTGCCAGCACGCGGGGCACTGCGACGCGCCCGCATCAAGGACCCGGCCGCAGTTCGGGCAGGTGGCCTCTTCGGCCCACGTGTCGGAGAACAGGCCCTCGGCGTGGGGGATGGAGTAGCGTTCGTGTTCGCGGTCCTGGGGCACGAGGCCATTGTGCGCGAGTCGCGTGCCAGTGCGCTACGCTGTCTGCCAGCGCCGATGCCCGCAAGAAAGGAACGTCGCCTTGCCACGTACCTGGGAGACAGACCGCCTGCTGCTCCGCCTGCTCGGTCCCGACGCCGCTGCGGCGGTACGCGAATACGGGCTGCGCAGCGCCGAGTTCCAGAAGCCGTTCGATCCGATCCGGCCGCCGGACTTCTGGGAGCTGCCGGTCGTCGCCGACCGGCTCGTGTCCCAGGCGATCGAGGCCGAGCAGGACCGCTCGTTGTGCCTGTTCATCGCGGTCAGGAGCGAGCCGGACCGCGTGCTGGGCGCGATCAACCTGCGCAACATCGTCCGCGGCGCCATGATGGGAGCGACACTCGGCTATGGGCTCGCGCCCGACGTCGTCGGCCATGGCTACATGACCGAGTCGGTGAACCGCATGGTCGAGATCGCGTTTGGCGACCTCGGCCTTCACCGCGTCGAGGTCAACATCATGCCCCGCAACTCCCGATCGCTGGCCGTCGCAGAGCGCGCCGGCTTCGTGCGCGAGGGCTTGTCCCCGCGCTATCTGCAGATCGCCGGCAGGTGGGAGGACCACGTCCGCTTCGCCCGCCTCGCCCCCGACCGAGAGCGCTGATACCCTGTGCCCGCTGAGACCCCCGCGTTACTGCTCGAACTCACTGGAGCCACCGTCGAGCGCGATGGCCGCGCGATCCTGTCCGTCGACCACTTCACGATCGCCGAGGGCGAACACCTTGCCATTCTGGGTCCCAACGGCTCGGGCAAGTCGACGCTCGTCAAGCTGCTCACACGCGACATCCTGCCGCTATGGGCCGAGCCGGCGCCGGTGCTGTTCCGCGGCGAGCCGCGGATCGCGCTCGAGGACGCGCGCAAGCTCCTCGGCGTCGTGTCGGCCGACGCGCAGGAGCAGGCCGACGTCGTCCTACCGGCGCTCGAGGTCGTGCTCGGCGGCTTCTTTGGGGCGCTCGGCGTGCCACTGCACCGGACGCCGACGACCGAGCAGCGCGAGCGAGCTCTCGCCGCGCTCGCCGAACTCGAGGTCGCGCATCTCGCCGAGCGGATCATGACGACGCTGTCGACCGGCGAGGCGCGGCGCGTGGTGTTCGCGCGGGCGCTCGTGCACGACCCGGCCGTGCTCGTGCTCGACGAGCCCACGAACGGGCTGGACCCACACGCGACCTACCACGTGCGCCAGGCGGTCCGTGCGCTCGCGCGTGGAGGGCGCTCGCTCGTGCTCGTGACCCACCACGTCGGGGACATCGCGCCGGAGATCGATCGCGTCGTCATGTTGCGCGACGCGCACATCGTCGCCGACGGGCCGAAGCGCGAGCTGCTCACGAGCGAGCGGGTGAGCGAGCTGTTCGCTATTCCGGCGCAGCTCGAGGAGCGAGGCGGCGAGTACCGGCTCTGGTGAGGCGCGGGCACGCGTCGCAATCTCGAGTATTCCGCACGCGGGGGGTCAGCGGGTCCGACCGGCCTCTCTTGACCCCACCACTCACCAAGCGAGATACTGACTGACGGTCGGTCAGTCGCACGATATCGCGCGACGGCCGCACCCATTCGCAGCCAATTCGCCGCAGGAGGTCGCCCGTGCCGCGCATCGTCAAAGACGCCGACGTACGCCGCGACGAACTCCTCGACACGGCGCTTTCTCTCTTTCTCGAGTGCGGCTACGAGCGCACGTCCGTCGAGCACATCACGACGACCGTGGGCGTCGCCAAGGGGACGTTCTACCACTACTTCGCCACCAAGCAGGAGTTGCTCGAGCAGCTCGTCGAGCGCTTCTCCGACGATCTGTTCGTCGAGGCGGAGAAGACGCGCGCGGCGCTGGACGGTTCGGCGATCGAGCGACTGCGCGGCTTCATCGTGGCCAGCAGCCAAGTCAAACTCGGCCGCAAGGACGAGACGCTCATGCTCACCCGCCCGCTGTTCACTTCGGAGAACCGGACGCTCCTCAGCCGCCTCATCGAAGGCTGGATCGACCGCACTCGTCCACTCATGCAGGGCATCATCGAACAGGGCTGTGCTGAGGGGACGTTCGACGTCCCCGACCCCGCTGCGATGACTGAGGTCTGGCTATCGCTGTGGTACGACTACGGCATCCGAGCGTCTCGGCTGTTCTTTGCCGCGCAAGACGATCCGCGCCACGTGGATGAGGCTGTGGCGGCGGTCAAGGCGCTTCAAGTCGCCGAGGAACGCATCCTCGGTCTGCCGTCCGGCAGTCTGGACATGAACATGGAAACGGCCTTGCGCGCGATTCTCGCGGGGGCCTGACGGAGGGGAAGGTCTCGTGCCGATCGTCGAAGTTCGCGGGCTCACCAAGATCTACGGCACAGGCGACACGGCCGTCACCGCGCTCGACCAGGTCGATCTGAGTGTCGAGCCGGGCGAGTTCGTCGCCGTCATGGGCCCAAGTGGCTGCGGCAAGTCGACGCTGCTCAACCTCATCGGCGGGCTCGACACGCCGACAAGCGGCCAGGTCGTCATCGACGGCACGGACATCGCCACGATGAGCGACAAGCACGTCACGGAACTGCGTCGCCGCAGGCTCGGCTTCATCTTCCAGTTCTTCAACCTCATCACGGTGCTCAACGCAACGGAGAACGTCGCCCTTCCACTCATGTTGGACGGCAAGAGCTTGGGGGACTCGCAGCACCAGGCGGAGGAGTGGCTGACGCGCGTCGGTCTGGCCAACCGCATGCACAGCCGCCCGGATCAGCTCTCAGGCGGCCAGCAGCAGCGTGTGGCCGTGGCACGGGCGCTGGTGACCGAGCCGGTGCTCATGCTTGCCGACGAACCGACCGGCAACCTCGACCTCCACTCCTCTGAGGACGTTTCCGACCTGCTGAAGCAGGCGTCTGAGGAGTGGAACCGTGCAATCGTCATGGTCACGCACGACCTGCGGGTCGCCTCACACGCACGCCGCGTCGTATTGATGGCCGATGGCCGAATCGTCGACGATATCAAGCTCGACGGTCAGGATGCGGCGGAGACGGTCCGCGCGGCGATGGCGAAGTCCGGCCTGTTGTGAACGTCTCGCTGACACTCGCCTGGCGCTACCTGACCGGTCGCATCGGGCGCACCATCCTGACCACACTCGCCATCACGCTTGGCGTCGCACTGATCTTCGGCCTGAACGGCATGATGCCGGGCCTCCAGGACATCTTCGCGAAGACGATGTTCGCGGCCGCGGGGCAGGTGGATCTCACGGTCTCGAGCGCGAGCAGCGGCAACTTCGACCCCGGCATCGTGGACAAGGTCGCGAGCGTGCCGGGAATTGCGGTCGGCGCCCCCTCGCTGCGCAGATCTGTCGGCATGCCGACGGGCAGCCGCGTCAGCATCATCACGCTCGTCGGGGTCGATCCGCACCTCGCGCCGATGCTGCACTCCTTCAACGTCTCGGCGGGCCGGATGCTCAACGACGGCGACACGGGGCAGGTGGTGATCGACGCGGACACCGCATCGACACTGGGACTTCGGGTGGGGTCGGCGTGGAAGATACCGACCGTCGCAGGAACCGAGGCGTTCACCGTCGTGGGCCTGCTTGCCGGCGGTACTTCGGCCTCGACTCCGGAGGTCTACGTCACGCTTCCCGATGCGCAGCGTATGACAGGCGCCGGGAACACGATCAGCGCGGTTGAGGCACGTTTCGTGCCCGGCTCTGACCGGGCAACCGTCGAAGCCGCAGTGCGCCGGAAACTCGGATCCGAGTTCGTGGTGGGCGGGCTGTCGAACGAGAGCACGCTGCTCGCCACGGTGCAGACGGCGAACTACATGTTCACCTTCTTTGGCCTGTTCGCGCTGATCATGGGCGGATTCATCATCCTCAACACGTTTCGCACTCTCGTCGCCGAGCGCCGCCACGACATCGGCATGCTGCGCGCGATCGGTGCGGATCGGCGCACCATCCTCGGCATCTTCCTCAGTCAGAGCGTGTTGCAGGGCGTGCTCGGCACGGCAGCGGGCATCGCTGCCGGCTACTTGCTGACGTTGGGAGCGCTCAGCTTCTACAACCCCATGCTGCAGAACATCATGCACATCAACGCGAACCTTAGCCCCAGCTACACGTCGGGAACGTGGGTGGCGGCGATCGCTCTGGGAATCGGGGTCACGGTGCTCAGCGCGGTGCTCCCGGCCCGGCAGGCTGCGCGCATCACGCCTCTCGAGGCGCTGCGGCCTCAGGTGGCCGAGGTCGAGGAGCGCCAGCACAGCCTTTGGGTCCTCGTCGGCTGGGCGATGCTGTTCGCATGCATCCCGCTGCTGATATCGAGGCAGGTGTCCCTCGTCGGCCTTGGTGCCTTTGCCGCGCTCGTAGGTCTCGTGCTTGTGGCCCCTGTGCTCATCCCGCCGCTCTCGTTTGCACTCTCGTTCCTGGTGCGCCCGTTCGCACCGGCTACCGCCGACCTGTCGAGCTCCAACGTGACGCGGCAGCCGGGACGGGCAGCAGCCACAGCCAGCGCGATCCTGGTCTCACTCGCGCTCGTTGTCGCGATCCTCGGTGTCGTCACCTCGATCTACGCGGGCTTCTTCGACTACATCAACAAGTCTCTTGGCTCAGACTTCGTCCTCATACCCAGCGGCCTGATCCTCGGCGGTTCTCATGTGGGCGCGGACCAGACGTTCGTGCAGCGAATCGCCGATACGCCTGGCGTCGGGGCTGTCGCGACGTTGCGGCTCGGACAGGCTCAGGTGGGAAGCGGACAGGTGCAGGTGGTCGGGATCGACCCGGTCGCGTACCCGAAGGTCGCCTCATTCACCTTCTCGCAGGGCACGGACGCAGCCGATATCACCAAGCTGGGCACCGGGCGCACGATGCTCGTCAACGGCATCACATCGGGCCAGCAAGGGTTGGCCGTCGGGAAGCGCGCCGCCTTGGAGACACCGAACGGCCTGCAGTACTACACCGTCGCAGGTGTCGCGTCCGACTACCTCAACGCGAAGCTCTCGACCGTCTACGTCTCGCAGGACAACCTCGAGAAGGACTTTAACGTCACGAACAACGTGCTCGTGTTGGCCAACGCCAAGCCAGGTGCCGCCAAGCCGGCGGTCAAGGCGGCGCTCGGTCGGCTGATCGCCAACTACCCGCAGTTCGTGCTGTATGACTCCGAGAGCTTCAGGGCGAGTCAGACGCAGATATTCTCGGACACTTTCGTGGTCTTCGACGTGCTGATCGGGATGTTCGCCCTGCCCACGCTGCTTGCGCTCGTCAACACGCTCGCGATCAGCGTGCTCGCCAGGACCCGCGAGATCGGCATGCTGCGAGCGGTGGGAACGACGCGTACACAGGTCCGCGGCATGGTAGTGACCGAGGCGCTTCTGCTCGCCGCCGTCGGCGTGGCGTTTGGCGTCGCCGGCGGAATAGCGCTCGGATACGCGCTGGTCTACGCAGCGAACGCGACGATGTTCGTGATGCCCTACTACTTCCCGTGGGGCGGCATCGTCGTCGCCGTCATCGCTGGCTTCGGCTTCGCGCTTCTCGCCGCGATCATCCCGGCGCGCACGGCGGCCAAGCTCGACATCGTCACCGCACTGCACTACGAGTGAGGCGGCACGATCCCTAGGCGCGTGCGGACTGCATCGCTTTGGAGTTCCCGCAGCGCGCCCCGAGCGGTCCAGCGCACGGCCGGGCTGTCGGGATGTGCGGCCGAGATGCGCTCGGCGGTGTCGATGGCCGCGGCGTTGAGGGCGGGGTTGCGCTTGCCGATGCTGCGCAGCTGCCAGTTGAGCGCCTTCTTGACCATGTTGCGCTCGTCGGTGGCCTCGCGTTCGTCGGCGGCGAGGAGCGGCAGGAACGCGGCGTCAGGCGCCGACTTCTCATGGACGGCGAGTATCGCGCCCAGAGCGAAACCAGCGCGCTTCACGTACTCCTCAGGCCGAGCGGTCCACTCGACGGCCTTGTGCCAGGCCATCGGCGCGAGACGCAGCAGGTTGATGCAGAGCTGGTCGCACACGTCCCAGGAGTCCAGGTCGGCGGCCCACGCCTCGGCCTGCGTTTCGTCGACGAGTGCGGGCGCGTCCACCAGCGTGGCCATGATGCGCGCCTCGTGCACGCCGCTCGCCCACAGCAGCAGTGCCAGCTCGTGGCGAGCGGGGGCGTTGCGCGATCCCAGCCGCTGCTTCGCCTCGCGCGCCAGGCTGCGCACGGCCGGCATCGAGACGCCGAGCGTTCCCTCGGCGGTGATAGCGTAGCGCGCCATCCCGGCGACGTTGGCCGGGTCGCCCTGCGCTCGCAGCTCGCCGAGAAGGCCGGTGGCCAGTGCGGCGGGGTCGCACGTGTGGGGTGTGACGGGATCGCTGCTCGCGGCGGGAATCATGGTGCCATTCTACTCTGGGACTCGAACCAACCAGGTCGCGGGGTGGCATGGCAATTGTTACCATTTCACTGACGATTTGCAGAGAGGGAGCTGGTACTCGATGTCAGACCGCATGCCTACGCTGTTCCTAGGGCACGGGTCCCCTGAGAACGCTATCGCCGACAACGCCTACACGCGTAAGCTCACCACGCTCGCCGAGGAGCTTCCCCGCCCCGAGGCGATCCTCGTCGTCAGCGCACACTACATGACGGAGGGCTCCGCGCTCACGAGCGCCGAGCGCCCGCGCACCATACACGACTTCTACGGCTTCGCCGAGGAGCTCTACGAAGTCGAATACCCCGCGCCCGGCGCGCCGCAGCTGGCCGCCGACGTGGTGGGGCTGCTCGGCGGCCAGCTCGACGGCCGCTGGGGGCTCGACCACGCCGCTTGGTCGCCCATGCGTCACATGTGGCGCGACGCCGACGTGCCCACGGTCGAGCTCTCCATCGACCTGAGCATGCCCGCGGACCGGCACTACGAGCTCGGTCGCAAGCTCTCCGAGCTACCCGACCAGGGGGTGCTCGTGCTGGGCAGCGGCAACATCGTGCATAACCTCGGCGCCATCGACTGGAACCGGCCACACGGTGGCTATGAGTGGTGTGCCGCGTTCGACGCCGCCGTCAACGAGCGGCTTGGGACGCGCGACGACGCTGCCCTGATCGACTACGACAAGTTGCCCGGCGGGCCCCAGTCGGTCCCCACACCCGACCACTACCTGCCCCTGCTCTATACGGCCGCGGCCGCTGGTATCGGCGCACCGGCGACGACCGTCTACGAGGGCCTCGAGATGGGCTCGTTATCGATGCGCTGCGTGCGCTTCGGCTAGCGCCGCCGCATCTCACGACCCGCGCGGGAGTGCCTGGGGCGCAATAGGTGAGAGTGAATCGACAGCGGGCCGAGCGGGCCTACAGCCGCCGGCTCCCGCGCCTCGAACCGCTGACCTTGCCGCCGAAGACGCTGCGCTTCTTCTTGGTGGTCGGGCGGCCTTCGAACGGGATGATACGGCCGTCGCGGTACGGGAAGCCCTCGAGGTCCTCGATCGGCAGGTTCCTGCCGAGCATGTACTCGATCTCGCGCAACGACACGATCTCGTCGGGGCCGACGAAGGTCAGCGCGTAGCCGCTGTGGCCCGCTCGGCCGGTGCGACCGATGCGGTGGACGTAGTCCTCGGGGTTCTCGGGCACGTCGTAGTTGATGACGTGGCTGATGTCGGAGATATCGATGCCGCGCGCGACGATGTCGGTAGCGATGAGCACCTCCATCTTGCCGGCACGGAAGTCCTCGAGTGCTGCCTGGCGAGCGCCCTGCGTGCGGTCGGCGTGCATGACGCCGACTCTGATGCCCATGCGCGTCAGGATCGTCTCGAGCATGTCGGCACGCGACTTGGTGCGCGTGAAGACCAGCACGCGGTCGGCACCGCGGCGCTGAAGAACGCCTGCGAGCAGCTCGGGCTTCTGCGACTGTTCGACCGGCATCATCGCCTGCTCGACGCCCTCGGCGGTCGTGCCACGATGGGCGATCTCGACGTACGCCGGGTCGTGCAGCATGCGGCCGACGATGTTGGTGATGTCTTCGGACAGCGTCGCCGAGAACAGCAGGTTCTGCCGTTCGGCGGGCAGGTAGGCCAAGATCCGGCGGACGCTGGGCCAGAAGCCCATGTCGAGCATGCGGTCGGCCTCGTCGAGCACGAGGACCTGTACGTCGGAGAGGTCCAGGTCGCCACGTTGCTGGAGATCGATGAGGCGGCCGGGGGTTGCCACGAGGATCTCGACACCGCTCTTGAGCTTCTTGACCTGCGGCTCGTATTTGACCCCGCCGACCACGATGCACGTGCGCTGCCCCGTGTGCTTGCCGACGACCGCAGCGACCTTCTCGATCTGCTGCGCGAGTTCGCGGGTCGGCGAAACAACGAGCGCCAGGGGCTTTCCGCTGCCGCGGCCGAGCCGCTGCATGAGCGGCAGCGCGAAGGCGGCCGTCTTGCCGGTGCCGGTCTGAGCGGCTGCCACCACATCGCGCCCCGCCAGTACCAGCGGGATCGCCTCACGCTGGATGGGGGTCGGCTCTGTGTAGCCCATCTCCTCGACGGCTGCGAGGAGGTCGTCAGCAAGCCCTAAGTCATGAAAAGTCATGGCTGCAGTATGCGCCACGGGCGAGGAAGCGTCACGCGACGGCGAACCGCCCGGTCAGGTCGCGACCTGACCGGGCTCGGCCGTGTGTTCGCCTGCGTGTTCGTTCGCGGGCGCGAGTGCCGGCGGCGCGACGAGATCGGCCAGCGCTTCCCCGAGCTCGGGGAAGCGGAACTCATAGCCCGCAGCCAGCGCCTTCTCGGCGGACATTCGCTGGCTCATCAGGGTGTACTCGGCAACCTCGCCCAGAACCAGCTGCAGCCCCATCAGCGGGACCGGCAGCCATGACGGACGGTGGACGGCTCGCCCCACTGTCGCGGCGAGCTCGGTCATCCGTACCGGATTGGGTGCGCTGGCGTTCAGTGCGCCACTGACCGCATCGTGTTCGAGCGCGAAGCGGTAGAGGCCGGCGATGTCGGCGATGTGTACCCAACTCACCCACTGCCGCCCATTGCCGAGAGGCCCGCCGGCGAACAGCCGCGAGGCGAGCACCATGCGCGGCAGTACGCCTTCGGCGCCCAACACGATGCCGGTTCGGATCGCGACGACACGGCAGCCGCAATCGCGCGCGGCGAACGCGGCGTCCTCCCAGTCGACCGCGAGCGAGGCGAGGAAGTCGTCGGCGAGCGGCGAGTCCTCCGCGAGCACGCGCTCGTGCGACTCGCCGTAGATGCCCACCGCACTGGCGTTCACCAGCACGCGCGGGCCGGTGTGCAGAGCACGCCCCACCGCGATCTCGCGCACGAGTGCTTCGGTGGTGTCGATCCGGCTCGATCGCAGAAGCGGCTTGCTCCGGGCGGTCCACCGACTGGCGATCGGGAAGCCGGAGAGGTTGACGACGCCGTCGGCCGAGCGCACCTCGGTCGCCCAGTCGGAGCGGGAGCGGGCAGCGGGCTCGAAGGCGACCTCGCGCACGCCCTCGGGCGGCGTCACGCGTCCCGGTCGGTGGGAGAGCCACACCACGTCGTGCCCGACGTCGAGCAGCTGCGCCGTCAGTTCTCGGCCGATGAAGCCGTTGCCACCTGCGATCGCGACATGCATGAGTGCCTCTGCTCCTCCCCGTCGCGCAGAACGTACCCGTTCACGCGATGTGGGGTTCACTCGGCGCGGCGCGGCTCGAATCGAGCGACGTCGGAGCCGGTCAGATCGGTCCAGTCGCCGCGCACGCCGTGCGCCTCGGCGGCGATCTCGACATGCAGCATCGCGATGCCGATATCGAGGCGCTTGGTGACCCTCGGCGTCTCGAACCGGCTGTCCTTGGCGATGACGAGTCCGCCGTCCTCCAGGCGGAATCGCCAAGGCTGGCGATTCATCGCCGACGGCGCCACGCGCGCCGTCTCGACCGCAGCAACGGCCCAAGCGGGCCAGTCGCCGCGCTTCGTGCCCGGTGCTATCTCGGCGACCCACTTGCGGTGGTGAGCGCCCGCGAGCCCAGCCATCGCACGCTCGGCGGCGCTGTCGGCGTCAATCGGGCGCCCGAGTGGCGAGACCGCGTAGACCCGCTCGCCAACCTCCAGCTCTACGATGCGTGCCACCTTCCTCGCGCTGAAGAAGCCGCCGACCCAGCACGTCGCCAGACCGAGCACCGTCGCGTCGAGCACGACGGCCTCGCCGGTGTAGCCCACGTGCTGATCGGTGAAGTCGGCGCGTTCGTCGCCGATGAAGACGAGTACGTGCGGGGCGCCGAGCACCTTGCCGTAGGACCCCACGACCCCCGTGAATACGTCGACGTTCGGCCGTTTCACGAGCGCGACCCGCGCGTCCGGGTATGGCCGCCAGGCATCGCAGAGCACGCCGATGCGCTCGAGCGCATCGGCGTCGGCGGGCGTGCCGTCGTACGCGCGCCGCGAGCGCCTGCGCGAGACCGCGCCGAGCCACTCGGCGGCGTGCTTGGCGAGCAGGCCGCGAGCGTCGACGGTCCGGGTGGTGACGTCAGGCACATGGGTCCTTTCGGCGCGGCGGTCGCTGAGGATTCTACCCTAGGCCAGCTGAGCCCGTAGCTTGCGCCTCGCGACCACGTCGCACGCATGCGGTATGCTTCTGCGCGCGTCGGCGGCACTGGGCTGCGGCGCGATCGGAGGACCATGGCTCTCATCCATCTCATCGTCGGCCTGCTGAGCAACACGCTTGAGACGTTGCGCCTGCTGAGCGCGGCGTACGGGCCGTGGATCTACGGCATCCTCTTCCTCATCCTCTTCTGCGAAACAGGATTGGTGATCACGCCGTTCCTGCCCGGCGACTCGCTGCTGTTTGCAGCCGGAGTGCTCGCGGGCGCGGCCTCACTCAACGTGTGGGTGCTCTGGGTCGTGGTGTTTGCGGCGGCGATGGTGGGCGACAACGTCAACTTCCTCATCGGCCGTTTCTTCGGGCATCGCATCATCGAGTCCGGCAGGATCAGCGCGGTCATGAAGCCTGAGTACATCGAGCGCACGCAGACGTTCTTCCGCAAGCATGGCGGCAAGACCGTCTCGCTCGCACGCTTCTTCCCGATCATCCGCACCTACACGCCGTTCATGGCGGGCGTGGGTCACATGAAGTGGGCGCGCTTCGCGTCGTTCTCGGCGCTAGGCAGCGCGGCGTGGATCAGCCTGTGCATCGGCGCCGGCTGGTTCCTTGGCGGCATACCGTTCGTGCAGGAACACTTCGAGGTCATCGTGATCGCGATCATCCTCGTGACGCTTGCACCGACGGTGATCCACACGATCCAGTCGCGCAGGACCGCCAAGCCCGCCGACGAGTACGCCGAGTAGCCGCGCGCAAAGAGGCCGCCCGAAGGCGACCTCCGCGACTGCGATGTACTTGGTGCTTGCGCCTAGTAGCGCAACACCGCCGCCACGCCTATGACCGGGGCGTCCTCGCCGTCGAAGGCGTGGATCGCGCCACCGTGAAGCACCGTCTCGGCGGCTGCGAGATCGACGAGATCCCAGCCGCACTCGG
>Ga0209540_10002433_pt1 | contig 13263 bp, 15 predicted proteins | sample BarGraIncu01121A_FD_184501 | JGI IMG/M metagenome (GOLD analysis project Ga0209540, IMG submission 184501) | Arctic peat soil microbial communities from Barrow, Alaska - Barrow Graham LP Incubations 011-21A (SPAdes) (version 2) | ecosystem: Environmental > Terrestrial > Soil > Wetlands > Peat... | reverse complement strand
CTCAAGGGGAATCCTGGTGCCGTTGTCCAGCATGACGCCGGAGCCAACTGCCATGACGGTGCCCTGCTGAGGTTTTTCCTTGGCGCTATCAGGCAGAACAATGCCACTCTTCATGGTCTCTTTGACTGTCTCCACTTTAATGACGACGTGATCACCGATTGGTACCAGCTTTGCCATATTGTCGTACCTCCTGTACTAGAAGATCTTGATAGATTAGCACTCTCTTTGCGTGAGTGCTAAGCAATTATAGGAGGGCATGGTGAGCTGTCAAGTATTGGAGGGGTCTGGCGCGGTACCTTGGAGCCTCCGGATGGGAGCAAACGGAATACCACATCAGTGTTGTACAAAAGTCGGGTTCCTGCTAAGATGACTACCCGAACATGACCTACGAAACTTGCATAGAGGTCCCATTCCTGAGCCGGTGCCACCAGTCTACTGAGGGCATTGGGATTTTGTTAGGTAGCTGTCTCCTGGAGACGCTTTCACAGGGGAACCGTGACTCACTGGTTGTTGGACTGATCGGTCCTCTGGGCGCCGGCAAGACGGTTCTGACGCGCGCTCTCTCGGTAGCGCTCGGCGTTGATCGGGCAAGCGTCGCCAGCCCCACCTTTGTCCTGGAGCGGAACTATCTGGGCAAAGAACCGGTGAGGCATTTTGACCTCTATCGCATCGAGGATCCTCGACAGCTGGTCGAAATGGGCTTCGAGGAAGAACTGGACAAGCGCGGCGTGACGGTAATTGAGTGGGCGGAACGGTCCGGAAGACTCCTCGAGATGTACGAGCGTATTGAGGTCCACTTCGAAGTCCTGGGCGAAGAAGTCAGACGTATTGTTCTGCGCGATTTCTACCAACCTTCCATTATTGCGAGGTGTTTCGGTGTCGAGACAGACATTTCTTCTCATTAACACTGCCACCGTTTCCGGGGTCGTTGGCCTTGCGCGAGGAGATGAAGTACTGGCACAGGCTTCACTGCAGCTGGCGACTGCGTCCAATACCGTCGTGGCTACGATCGACCAGGTACTTGTGGAGGCAGGATGCACACTCGATGAAGTGGGGAGCATCGTGCTGGTTAAGGGTCCTGGAACCTTTACAGGGTCGCGGGTTGGCGCAAGCATTGCCAAGGCCATTGCTTATGCGGCTCCTTGCTCGCTCCTCTCCGTCACCACGCTGGAAGCGGTAGCCTGGAGTGGCCTCCTGACGAGTACAACACAAGTAACTGGCGGTCCTGTGTGGGCGCTTCTGGATGCTCGTCGTCACGAGTTCTATGTACAGGAGTTTGCCGTCCGCGATGGGGTAATCGTGTGTCAAGCGGACGCAGTGTGTATGGGACAGGGAGTCTTTGATACCGTCCGTGACGTGGGCGGGTTTGCCGCCTGCGCCTTCTCGCCTGCGGCAGTTCCGGAGAGCCAGCGCCCGCACGAACGAGAGAACGTGGTGTGGTCGTTCAACGTGTATCCGAGCTGCGCCGGCATCCTTGCGGCTTCGGCGGGCGCTCGGAGTGAAGACCCGTTCACGCTTGAGCCGCTGTACCTCCGCAGCACGGAGGAATTGTTCGATCACCCGAAGGCGGCGTTGTGACGTCCGCGCCGTCAATCATAGTACGGGCGGCGAGTGTCCGGGATCTCAAAGCTATCTGGGCGATCGAGGAAGCGTCCTATGCGACGCCCTGGCCCAAAGAGACTTTTTTCGTGGACATTACGTTCAATTCAGATGCGAAGTATTTCGTCGCTACAGTCGATAACCGCATCGTCGGATTCATCGGCGGCTGGTTCAAGGAAGGGCAGCTGCACATCGTCAATGTCGCTACGCACCCTTCCTCTCGCGGATCTGGTGTGGCAAAACAGCTCGTTTTGTTTCTCCTCGATTTGGCACGCGATCTCAAGATGGGGAGTGCTTTCCTTGAGGTCCGGAGGTCCAATGTCGCAGCTCAGAAGCTCTATGAGGGGCTGGGTTTTGGAGTGACGGATCTGCGACCGATGTACTATCCTGACAACATGGAAGACGGACTGGTCATGACAAAGGAGCTACGCAGTGCGCATACTGGGGATTGAAACGTCCTGCGACGACACGGCTGCAGCTGTTGTAGACGATACGGGACTGGTTCTGTCGTCGGTTGTCTCGAGTCAGGATTCGTTCCATCGGAAGTATGACGGCATTGTTCCGGAGATTGCTTCTCGCAGGCATACTGCGACGATTATCGCCTCTGTAGATGAAGCTCTGCTTCAGGCAGACATGCGGATCAGGGACGTAGACGGGATTGCCGTCACCTACGGGCCTGGGCTGATCGGTTCTCTTCTTGTAGGCGTAGAAACGGCAAAGGGTCTTGCATATGCCAGTGGAAAACCTCTGATCCCCGTGAATCATCTGGAGGGTCACGTGATGGCGTCATTCCTCCGCGATCCGGCAAGCGATCAGCAGCCACTGACCGGAGACGATTTTCCGCTGCTGGCGCTTATTGTGTCCGGAGGACACACGGAGCTGGTTTATGTCGACCGATGGCACCATTATCGAGTTCTGGGTGCAACGCGCGACGATGCTGCAGGGGAGACGCTGGACAAGTTCGCGAAGTATCTGGGACTTGGTTATCCAGGAGGGCCAGTGGTCCAGAAGATTGGCGCAACCGGGGATCCCTCTTACCACTCTTTTCCGAGAGTGACGTTCAGTCGGGGAGGGTACGAGTTCAGTTTCAGCGGCCTCAAGACTGCCGGCATCAACTATGTGAAGTCGTTGACATCCGAGGAACTCAAAGCACATCTCCCTGATATCGTGGCAAGTTTTGAGTCTGCGGTCGTCGGCGAGCTCGCAGGCAAATCACTGCGGGCGGCCCACAACCTCTCTCCCCGCACCCTCACCGTCGTAGGCGGTGTTGCTGCAAATAAGCGGTTGAGAGATAACTTCGCGAGGGCTGGGGGTGTCCGGGTCTACTTCCCGCCGATGAAGTATTGCACCGACAATGGCGCGATGATCGCCTACGCCGGGGCACGGCGGGCCATGCTGGGGGCCCGGGCGGCGATAGATCTTGATGCATGCTCCTCGCTGGGAATAGAGGACAGTTCGCTGAACACCTGACGGAAGGCGGCGGCATCCGGGCCGGCGTGGCGCAACGTCCACACAATTGCACCAAGATCTGGGTTGCCGATAATGGAATTAGTGTGCATGCCACACGTTCGAAACGGAGGCAGGGAATGGACATTCGCGAAGAAGGGAAACCATTCAGCGCGAAAGGCACGAACGGCGTTGGTTGTCTTGTCATGCAGGGATTCACGGGGACAGTCGGGAGTATTCGCTATTATGCAGAGCAGCTCGTAGCGAAAGGGCTCTCCGTTGAGGCTCCACGCCTGACCGGTCACGGGACCCAATGGCAGGACGTCAACAAGGTTCGCTACACAGACTGGATTCGCGACGCGGAACAGGCGTATCAGTCTCTGGCCGGCCAGTGTGACAAGGTATTTGTCACTGGACTCTCGATGGGTGGAACACTTATCCTGTATCTTGCAGAGCATCATCCAGAGATTGCCGGCGTTATCCCCATCAACGCACTTGTCTTCATGACCGACAAGCGCGCGCCTTTTCTGCCCATCATCAAGCATCTGATTGCATCGACGCCGGCGATCGCGTCTGACATCATGGAACCCGGTGTCATCGAACCAGCGTACGATAGGACGCCGACCGCAGGCGCTCACGAAATGGTGAAACTGCTCGCGGTTACGCGCAGGGACCTGGGACTCATTGCCCAGCCCTTACTCGTCATGCGTTCAACGTACGATCATGTCGTCCCCCACGAGTGTGCCCCGTTTATCATGGAGCATACCGCTTCCACAGACAAGGAGATGGTTGTTTTCGAGAGATCAGCCCATGTCGTGACAATGGACTATGACAAAGATGGTGTCGTTGACAATGCGTGGAAGTTCATCCAGCGGCTCTCGCACTGAACACGGGCGCGGGAAGAGACAGTCGTAGAAGAAAAAAAGCGGATGGCTACCCAGCCATCCGCTTTGTCATTTTGTCATTTGCATACATGGTAGACCAAGCAGATCCTAGTTGGAACCTCCTGCTCGTTGAATTGTCGAGACTCAGCAAGATTGCTGAACAATCCGCGAACGACAACAACCGTGAGTCCTCAGGTACGGTAGCACCAGAACTTGGGGAGAGATAGCACCATCCACAATCTTGGGAGTATCTTCGCAGTGTTCACTACCAAGGTTTCTAGAACTAATACTCTATTACTGTAGTTATCTCACTCTAGTATACAATCTATGCTTCTCGAAGAAGAGTCCTCAGGATCCTCGCCCGCCCAATCAGCTCGTGTCTTCATCACCATGAGAGCGTGAGCAAGAACGTGAAACTATCGACTGTGCTGGTTGGGACTCGTCCGGACTCCGCCGCGCCAAAGAGCAGGAAGGATGGCGCGCCTGCCTTTCACCCTTCCCGGAAAACGACCGCACAGTCGGGCGACTCGAGGTGAATGCGCGAGCAAGGCAACAAGGTGACGGTGGTCGTGTGGTGGAGATAGGGGCCTTGAACCGTTGTGGCGACATCGCAAGACAGCGTCCCGCCGCATCCAGACTTCTTAAAGGCATAGGAGCAGGAAAGTGCGCAGGAGATCCAATTCTGCCTGCTCGAGTAGTCGAATCAACCCAGGTGCTCGAGTATCTGACAGGGAGGATCGGACGCCTCACATAGGCAACACGATCGCCTTGCTGAGCTTGTCTTCAGCGGTAGCGTCATTCGTTCTGGAGAGTCAAGACACACAGCCAATTGCGAGTGTCACTGAACGCTTGACACTCGATTGCAGGCAGGCAAATATGGTGGCAGGCACGGGTCTCTTCGCACTGCGCTCTCTGGTGTCTGAAGGATGGGACTACGCTAGGACGAGCCTGGTTGTGTCGAATCTGGCGTTCCTCGAACTCTCAGGAGCAGGTTCCATGTTTGCCCCTGTCTCCACAACAATCCTGAGGAATATGGCGGAGCTACGTCGCTTCCAGATAATTCAGTGCTTCATCGATATAGTCGTCGAAGTTCGGCGGAAAATCGTGGCCAAGACCTCGTACGACTTCAAGTTTGCAGTGGATTCCCGCCTTGGTCATTTCCTGGTATAGCTTCTTGGTGTTCTCAAGGAAGTGGTCCTTCTCGCCCGAGAGAACGTACGCTCTCACTCCCCTTCTTGCTGCGCTTTCAAGCAACGGCGTGTAGAACGATAGGTCATCTACGGCAGGAACGACTGCAATGCATTTCCTGAGGTCGAGAGACGTGTTTCCAAAGACAAGATCAATGATCCCAACACTCGCTCCCTGGGACGCACCTGCTACTACAATGCCGTCTTCATCAATGTTGTAGCTCCCCTTGATCTCGTTGATGTGGCCGAGCACTTCCTTCTTTGATGTATTCCAATCATCCCAGCAGTATTCCTTTGGTCCAAAGAGCTGTGATGACTGAGGAACGAGAAGGATATGGCCTCTCTTCACAACATGCATCCAGTGCTTGCTGGTTTCCTCGGCATTGCCTCCCTTCATGTGCAGTGCAACGAAGAGTGGGTGTTTCTTCTTCTCATCGAGGTTCTCCGGACAAAAAACAAGCCTTTCGGGCCTTGATTCCTTCTGCTTCTTTTCAAATCTTTGTCGGCACTCCTCCAATATTCCCTTGAATTCCTGACGGCTCTTCAGTGGATCCAGATCTCTTTCCGTCTCGAGTTGCCTTGGCGACCACCACGCGCCAGCACCTAGTGAGCTTTCTAGGATCCTGAGAGCTTCATTCTCTTCGTGGAGCACGCAATCGAGGCAAGCGATCCAGAACGAAGTCTCGGAGATCTCGTCCCTGAATCTCGTAGAGGCTTCCTCTGCAGTCTCCAGTGCTTCGGTGTACTTTCCTTCCAAATAGAGCTTGTACACCGTCTTGCGAAATTCTCCAAGATCCTGTTCCATTTCACTCGCCCCCTTCTTGATCAGAATACCGTTGGAGCTGCTCCTGCTGTTGAACTAACCATATCACTCCGGGGGAGTAACGCAACAGGCGCATCGACTCGTCCAAAATAGAGGAAGGCTGCTTCCGCATACTCATGAACGAGTGGACGTGAAGGTTGACAGAGTATCGCTGCTCTCTTGGACGAGAAAGGAGCAGCGAGAATGGAACTCACGATGGTCAAGGCATACCCAAGAGAGGGATGATGCCACGATCCATGGTCGGAAGCGAGAGTTTCTGCAGATCTCTCTGGCGCTGTGATAACGGGCGAGGAGAGTCAGTGGGGTTCGAAGGCCGATGCTGGAAACGCCGTTTTGATGCGGTTGTGGTGGAGATAGGGGGAAATAGGCAGTCCTGCGATCCATCCATGAGGTTGCTGTTGAAGGTGGTTCTGGAGGTAGTGGCGGACGCTGCTGGCAACGTGTGCGGGAGGGAACCCGTCGTGTCATGAGGGCTCGAAACCCTGAACGGAGTCGGAGCGGGCGGGGTTGATCTGGAAGGAAGACTCTTAATGCTGGAGTAGGTCAGTTACAGGGGCTGCGTCAGCAGGGACAGCGCCGAGGCTGTTCAACGAATGAGCAGAACTGTTGACGTCTTCTCCCCGCGTGACTTCTGAACCAATGCTAGACATGCGACGGTGCAAATCGTCTACTGTTGCTTCAACCTTCTCGTGCTTGGTCCGCACCCATAAGTAAGAAGACGAGAAGCACCATAGTCAACAAGACCTTCAGGAGACATATTCTTCTCATAGTTCCTCCTCTTTGTTTCCTGTTTATATGATAGCGCGTTTTGCCCGCGGCATCTCATGCCTGACTTCGTTAGGCGTGTGGCCCGAGTCCCCTCAAGGAGGCCCTTGACCGAGTCAGGGTACGTCTACGCGGGGTTTCGTTGATTAGGACACTCGTAGTGCGGCCGGTCGAAGTAGGGCGTTGGGGGATGAGTCCCGGGAGCCCAATTTCCGTCTATTGAAAGAAGGCGGCAAAATCGAGAGTGCCCTGTACGATCTCGCTGAGGTCCGTGAACTTGTGGTTCTGCATGTTCAACAAGAAATACTGTTCGGTGCCGTTACTCGCGAGTGAAGATATTAGAGCATCCTTGCTTTTCGAATCAACTGCAATGATCCCTCGTACCGCAGCTGAGAAGTGATCCTTTATCTTGAGTCTCTTCCCGCTGGACAAGTCCCTCTCCGGAGTGTTCTCTGATTCGGACACCAAGAGGCTCCTCTCAGAGGCTGAACAGGAGGGCGACAACGTTCAAAGCCAGATAGCCGCAGCTGAGAGCTCAGAGATAGTGCCCGAACAAGTGATCAACACGGGGCTGGCAGTTCTTCAGGACATGGCGACGTTCTGGAAGGAAGCTAGCCTGGCGACCAAGCAGCAGCTCCAAAGGTTCTTATTCCCGGAAGGAATCGCGTACGGCGAGGCAGGTTTTGGAACCTACACAACCGCCTTCTGCATACAGCAGAAGGCGGTTGTCTCAATGAGTAAGAACACAATGGTAGACCAAGCGGATCCTAGTTGGAACCTTCTGCTCGTAGAATTGTCGAGACTCAGCAAGATTGCTGAACAATCCGCGAACGACAACAACCGTGAGTCCTCAGGCACGGCAGCACCAGAACTTGGGGAGAGATAGCACCATCCACAATCTTGGGAGTATCTTCGCAGTGTTCACTACCAAGGTGTCTAGAACTAATACTCTATTACTGTAGTTATCTCACTCTAGTATATAATCTATGCTTCTGGGAGAAGAGTCCTCAGGATCCTCGCCCGCCCAATCAGCTTGCGTCTTCATCACCGGGAGAACACCAACAGAAACGTGAGACTATCGACTGTGCTGGTTGGGACTCATCCGGACCTCGCCGCGCCAAAGAGCAGGAAGGATGGCGCGCCTGCCTGTCACCCTTCCCGGAAAACGACCACACAGTCGGGCGACTCGAGGCGAATCCGCGGCAAGTCAGCAACATGATGGTGGTCGGGTGGTGGAGATAGGGGCGAACAGGCAGTCCTGCGATCCATCGGTAACGCTACTGTTCAAGCTGGTTTTGGAAGTGGTACTCGGCGTAGCCTCATCGCCGTCAGAGAGAAGTAAGACGAGAGACAGATGCCGCATTCCGCGTGAGATACCATGACAGGTGGTGTCGGCTCTATACACTAACACGAGGTGATGCCGGACAGCTTCGGACACAACCACTTGGGATGCGAAAAATCAGTCAAGTTGCGTGCCGAAACGGGGTTGAAGCCTGGCACAAAAGTCGACAAACAGTAGTATGATATGCGAGAGTAGATTGGGATAGTCCTGCAGCGGCCGGGTGTTGCTGTATTCTCTCGAAGGGGGAAGAAATGGCAAGACAGATCGATGCGGTTCAACTGCTGCAAGAACCTTGACAAACCCGAAACCAAAGGCTTTCGTGACGACTCCCAATGCCAGCGGCACAAGGAAGAAGGACCAGGCCGAAAGGATAAATGGCACGCATTTGCATGGCCGGTTAGCAACGGCAGGAACCTTGATTGCGTACGGCGTAATTCTGATTGTGCCTCACTTCTACTTCGTGACTTGGGTTCCCGACGCATACGTTGCGCTCGCGTCCGGGTTCCAGATCGCAATGCTCGGGCTCGTCGGGTCCGTCCTCATCCTTATCGCTTCGATTTCGAGGTCGGACACGATGCGGCTCAGAACGCTCCTCCGCGGGGGTGATGTTCAAGGAGCTTTGTTTGAGCTGCTGGCGTGGCTCGTGATGTTGGTTCTGGGGAGGTACTGGCTTTGCCCCCTGTCGGTTGGGATGGGCCTTCTGCTGAGCGCCTTCGTGTTGGCGAAGATGCTCATCCGAGTGGTCTCGATGCTGCTCAGTCCGAGCAGGTACTGGAACGAATACACGAACGTCCTTGGATTGAGATTCTCTTCTGTTGTGTCTGGATCAGCCAAGTATCATCAAAGGTATGTCCAATTCCGGGCCTGGATTGACACTTTTGATGCCAGACTGTCCTTCCGATACATTCCCCTGATATCCTGCGAGGTGACCAGTACCCACGTTTTGGTGGCATCTACGACGTCTGGCCGGATCGAGGACATCAACTTTGGGAGACTGAAGCGTCGTCTGGTCGGATTGAAGACTGACGTAGCGCCACACGTCCGAGAGACAGCCGGGGTTGGCCCGGGTGGCGGAGACGGAGGTATAGAAGAGATCAGCATTGATGGCAGCGCAAGCAGCGGTTCTTTGGTAACCCTTCCGGTTGTTGTCTTCTTCGAGGCTCCGGGCCGGTTAGTGGAGGTCGGTGATGCGCTCCTCGGAGTGCGCAAGGATCGTCTGTGTGATGGAGAGCTCCCTGCATCTCAGGAATCGGACTTGAGGGACTGCTATGCCATCCGAAACGGGACGGCCATCTTTGAGAGCGATGTAGCGATAGAAAGGGGAGAGCTCCGCGACAGAGCACTCCGGTCTCTTGAAACGGGTTCGATCAACGACGCTGTCATAGCAGAGACGGCGTTCAGACGGCTATTTGGGGAGTTCTTGGCTGTGGCGACGACCTATGAGTTGTCTTGCGCAGCTGAAGCACATCAGCCCAAGAGGGATTACGAAGGGGAGCCTGAATGGAGCGAACTCGACGACCTCATGTCCGATGCCGACGCTATAGTGTTGTCTGCGAGGAGAACACGCTATGACGATGTGTTCGAGCGTTTGGAGCGGATACCGCATCAATTCGCCGTACTTGCGGAGCAATACAGGGCGAATCGACCGTTTCGTCGTAGCTGCGCACTCATGGTGCGAGAAGCCGTCGAGATGGGAGTCAGTCGGAAGGACCAGCCGGCTGGTGCTCGGAATCGAAAAATGGCGGAGTCCCACGTCCGTATGCTTGCTCTGTTGCTCTACGGCGTATCGAGTAGCTTGGATCGCACTGAGGAATGGCAAGGGCGCTGGTCATGGTTCATTACTGAGATCGACACTCTTCTCTTGGAGTTCTGTCTGATCCTCTATCAGGCAGTAGAAGACTTGGACTTTGGCAAGCACGTTGCGGATGAGCTGCATAAGACGTGTTCGCTTCTGCCCCGGAACACCAAGCCATCTCGGCCAGCACTGCAGAGTATCTACGAGCTATGCAACAATGCACCCACATCGCAGAGCGGCGCACGTCGCTTGATTGGCGATGCCGTCGATGATCTTCGCGTTGCAGCATCGCTTATTGCCTACGGCCTTGCAACGGACGATATCTTGAGTCCGCATTTCCCCATAGGTTTGATAGGCACAGGACATATGGGACTGGGCACGGTTGACTTGAGTGGGTTCCTTAGGGGCTACACTTTGGCACAGGGGATGGCCAAGAATGACTTGTGGAACTTCGGTTCCTGGCGACCAAGCGGTGACGAGGACGACTATCGAGATTCTCAATCACTTGTCGCGATCGGGGGTGTCGCTTTTCTAATGGCTAGGGGGATGAAGGCCCCGGCGGAAGAAGGCTTTGTGGGGGAACTCAGATTGACAGTGGGCGACCATGAGAGAGTACTGCAGCTCTTTGGGGAGGGGAGCATCTTCTATCGAACGCAGCAGGATGCCATGCATCAGTGTGGAAGATGGCCCAGATCCCTGCAACCGAACGTTGAAGTGCTTGAGTCATGGAGGTCTCTTGCCCATGTGGTGACGACAGTGACATGGCCGACGTGACGCGCGCCCGGCGGGGAAGTAGTCTGTGTGTGTCTACGTTGGGTGACGTCACGGTTATCTATGTGGGCTAGGGAGGCGCAGAGACATGAAGCTTCGCGTCATACAGTGGAACATCAAGAGGTCTGGATCGCCGGCGATCGAGACCTTCCTCAAGCAGAGAGTCGCTCAAGGCCCGACAATCTTGTGCTTGGAGGAAGTCACGCGCTCTGCGTATGACCGTCTGACCGAATTCTTTCCCCTTGCCCCGTCCTGTTTCAGTCTCGATATGCGCATGTCCGGTCGCCACGAGGGCCGGGAGCGGGCAATAGGCGTTGCGGTTCTCGCGCTCGGACTCCCGATCGTTACCCTGGAGTTGATCGATCGTGCGCTATTCCCGGAGCGGACGCTTTCCGTGCTGCTTGGCGGTCCCTTTGGGCCCATCCGGGTGGTTGCCTTCCACTCGCTGACCGGATCCGGGTACCTCAAGGCCAAGTCCAGCAACTTCGCATCCATCGCTGACTATCTTGAGCAGCATCGAGCAAAGCTTGACTTCCTCTGCTTCGATGGGAACGAGCCGAATGAAGACAGCTCGAAGGTCGAGAAGATAGTATTCTCCTCGCACGGCGATAGAGGTCGAGTCAAGAAGATGTCACTGATCATGGGACCTCAGAAGGTACATCACCTGAAAGACTCGTACGTTGCCTATCTGAAGAGCACGGGCGGAGACATCAAGAGAGACCCCCTTGCCTTGTCCTACAAGAAGAAACTGGCGGATAGACGGTACGACTACATTATGCATTCGCCCAGGAAGTGGAAGGTAACTGACTGCCAGTATCCATACAAGGAGTCCATTGCGGCGCACAGTGATCACTCTGCAGTTATCGCGGACTATGAGCTGAGATGAGGGTCGTCCTTACGCCAGAAGCGTTCGAACGTATGTTGTGGCGAGAGCCTAGGGAAGGAGAGTGGCACATAACGAAGGAGGCACATACATGCGAGACGTCATCGATGTTTGGGAAATGACACCGGAGCAGTATGTCGAGAAGTTCACGCGCTATCGCGGTTGGCTGGGTTCACTGTGGACCAATTACTATCAGCCTTGTCTGTACATGATCACTCGCGATGGCATGACTGGCAGAGTGGTCAACAGAACGCACTGGATTCTTGATAATCTCGCGCGCTGGGCCGGCGATGATCTGTCACTTGTGGCCTACTGCACGCGATCACTGCTTGAACTTGTGGCCATCCTATGGTCCGTGGACCGAACTGACGAGTGGCAAAGGTTCTTCGCTCTCGCAGCGACAGATGTTGCAGACTGCGCGAAGATGGTTATGAGGTTGGGTATCGGCCCGGAGGAAGAGGGACGTCAGCTTCTTGAGGACCTCAAGCAGAGCTACAAGCAGGTTGAACTGGCGGTGCCAGAAGATATACAGCGCGCACGTACAGACGCCAAGAACGCGGGGTATCTCCGCGAGTACGACGAAGCCTTCAAGCTACTCTCGAAGTTCGTGCACCCCACCCCACTAGTTCTCTTCAGCCCTCCAACCGACGCTGACATACTCGACACGATCCGTACGTACTTCTTCAGCAAAGCCGTCAAGTATGTGCACACCATCTACTGCCTCGCCGCTGAACAAAGCGGGTACGACCCCGCGGAACTCGACCTGAAGGGACAGCTTGCCCAGCTGCGCGCCGAACTCGCGCAATAGAAGCAGGACACTCGCCCGCGACGACGAGAAGCATGGCTAGTGTGCTATCGTTCCCTAGACACGAAGTGACCTAATGGTTGAGCGATTCGAGGCGAGGGCACGGGCATCTTCGGAAGACCGGAGTGTCGTACGATGTATAGACGGGCGAACAGGCAGTCCTGCGATCCATCCATAACACTGCTATTCAAGCTGGTCTTGGAGGTGGTCAGTGGATGCGAAAAACTTGTGAGACGTCATTGACGTGCGATTCGTGCAGATCCTGGCATCAAGTGCTCGCGTTTGCCGAAGAGTCGTCGTTGGATATCGGAAACAGCAGCATTGTCTGAATATCTTTGGCGTTCTTGACCGCCTGTCCACGGTGGCAGTTGTTGGTCATGACGAACATGAGGCGAGCGTTCCGCGCCATGTGGTTGATCGCCGGCCGCATCTGCTCCAACTCTTGCCGCGAGTAGAGATAGTCATAGCGCTGCTCCCGGCTGGCGCCGAACCAGTTGGGGTTGCGGCCGTGCAGGCGGAGGTACCCTACATTGCTTGTCACCGCAGGGAGCAGGGGGAGGAGGTCCCGCAGCTGCGGTTCGTCCACAGCAACGTACCCAAGCTGCTCCCGCTCGAGGAAGCCCAGCGCGTCGCCCTCGTGCCACGTCCTGTCCCGGAACTCGATGGATAGCGGAAGGTCGGGTAGCAGGTCTTTGGTGAGCAGCAGGAAGTCGCGGTTGCGCGGCGTGTCTTTGAACCAGGGAGGGTATTGCAGGACCACGGTCCCCAGCCGTCCCGCGTTCCGGAGGATGCAGGCGGCGGTCCTAAACTCCTGAAACACCGGCCCCAGCTCAGCTGCGTCCTTGAGTCCCGAAGCAATATTGGGATACGAGGGGCGTCCGGGCAGGGCTTGCTGCATTGTGCGCCACACCTCATGGGTCATGCTGCGGTGCGCCTTGACGGTGAACAGGAAACCGGGCGGCG
>Ga0209540_10002427_pt1 | contig 13282 bp, 15 predicted proteins | sample BarGraIncu01121A_FD_184501 | JGI IMG/M metagenome (GOLD analysis project Ga0209540, IMG submission 184501) | Arctic peat soil microbial communities from Barrow, Alaska - Barrow Graham LP Incubations 011-21A (SPAdes) (version 2) | ecosystem: Environmental > Terrestrial > Soil > Wetlands > Peat... | reverse complement strand
GAGTAAAGTGTCTCGACGATGCGCTGGCCGGGAAACGACGGCTGGTGCGCCACATCGGGCGGCGGTGGCGGCCCAAAGTCACCGAGAACAAATCGTCTAAAAAATCCAGGCATACGCAATGACGCCTAACGACCAAAACTCAGCCACGCCGGGGCTGTGATGTCAACCGCGAATGCGGAACTGGGACGGCCAACCGGCGTTGGCTGCAGTGAATTGTTAGGCCGTTTCACAATCAATCTAAAGGCGTAACACATTCCTCAAAATTGGCTGGTTTCAATGATTGCCGCCTTGTATCGCATTCAAGCAAAACATTGCTACGCATAATATAATTCCAGTGGCAATTAATTCACCACCCAGAATAATACCAGAAAGCAAAAGTAAACAACACGTTCGTGCCGCTCCTGTAATCTCCCGATGCCAGCAACTGCGATAAAGAATGGTAAAAGTCACCGATATTGGAATGACTGAATAAACCAACAATTCGATCCAACGAACTTCGAGCAGCTCTATAGCGGGTTTACCGACCCAATAAAAGAGCATCAAAGAAGCAAAACATGCGATGGAAGCAGCGACAATTACTCTCTGTAAAGGAGACTGATCCTCTGGTGTTTGTTCGTTATCGTTCATAACGCTCATAAAACCCAAAATCATTGTCAATCGTTTAATAATGCGTACGACATCATTGAATAGACACCGGCGCTCTGCATTTTTGTATATCCGACCGATACATTTTTCGGCCTAACGTAGAAAGCTGAGCCACCGCCGACTCGCGACGTGAACCGCGATAGCGGAACGGCCAGCGCCAACGGCGGTTGGCTCCGGCGACTTGTTAGGCATCATCATTTGGCAACAATCACAATCTCTCCGCTGGCGACCGGCGTCTTATCTCGCATATAGTGAACTGACACAGTGTTCGTTCCTTCCCGCAATTCGGGACTCGGCGCAGTCTGAGTGATGGAAGGCCATGCTCGCAATTCCGGTATCTGCCGCAACCTATCTGTATCAATCTGTATCGGCCCGTATTTCCTGCCCGGAGGCATCCACGAACTCTTGCCGCCCCAAGACTCCTGTGCGTAGTGCTGTCCGTTGACCGTCACGATGCACTCCGAACCACTCTGAATAATACCTGGAATCTCCTTGTCGCCATCGTTGGCAACGTGGAAGAAAATCTTCGGCAGCTTGCGTGAATCGGTGATGGTGGTATCGCAAGAGATACCGACTATCAAACCATCAACCGGCTTGCCCCATGCAACAACTGCGTTGGATGGCGACTGAAAATCGGCTGCGAATCCTCCCAGAGTCGCTAGCGTGAACAAGAGTGAGAACGCAAGTATTGTTTTCATGGCGTGTAATGATGCCTAACGTAGAAAGCTGAGCCACCGCCGACTCGCGACGTGAACCGCGATAGCGGAACTGACAGCGCCAACGGCGGTTGGGCGCACTGTTGGGAATTACACAGCGGACAATCCGTGTCATTCATCAGCATTCTGGAGGCAGATTTAGCCCCCGAAAGCTCATTCCCGTCAATCCCAAAACTTTGGGGGATCATCTCCATTTGAAACGCATCGAGGCCAACCTCACCCAGCCGGAAGTGGCTGTAAAAGCGGGGGTTTCAACGCGGACGGTGCGGAAGTGGGAACACGGCCAAGCATGTCCCACCGAAGATCATTGGCAGGCGTTAAAGCACATCCTGTGCTTGGATTCGACATTGCCAAAAGCCTGAAACCCAACGCCAGAGTGGGTCATGTCCTACCAGATTGTTGCTGAGGGTGATATTCCGTTAGGCGGTCATGCTCTGTTGCTTTGCGCTTTTTTTTGCGGTTTAATTAATGTGCTTCACTCACTTTTCAGCCCAAAAATTTACACATTTATCGCCCGGAGGATAGAACATAGGGCCGCCCGCGAACGCCCACGCCTTGCCTGTTATTGTGTCAACCATCACACTATAAGACTGCCCTGTTGAAATCTGATACCTGCCGACTTCATTTGAGGATGTTCCCGCTCCGATTGCGAACATGGCGAGAACGCCGACGAACAATCCGCACAGAGCACTTTTGATGTCAATTTGAGTTTTCATAGGAGACGAATCCAACGCCCTTTTTCGCGTCTGGTCAACCCCATTAACTTGCACTTGACAAATCATCGTATCTTGATACGTTGTCATCAAGATACGTTGATATGTTACTAGTGAGCCAAACCATTCAGGGCGCAGCGTTTTCATTGCCGGCGCTCATGGCGGAGCCTTGCCTAATTGCTTTTTTGGTTCTTGGATTTGCGGCGGTGGGTTGGTTTGCAACACGGAATTGGCCTGCGAAGCGTTTGTTAAAGCTGGCGGCATTTTTATTGGTGCTGACGTGTTTGATAACGGCGGCAAGGTTGGTATTGCTGGCGAACGATTTTCTACCATCAAATCGTGAACAAAAGCAAGAGTTACGACAACCAACGTCGCAACAGCAATCCCAAGAGTCCACCGCGCCACGCGCTGTGACTGTATGTGTTTCTGGTGGCCGTCGCCAATCTGCTCCTTGTGCAGCGTTTCTTTTGCGGTCAATATCCTATTTTCCGCGTCCCTTGCTTCGAGCTTTTCAATCAAATCACAAACCAGTTTGTGTAAAATTTCCCATCGAATTCGGGCATGTTTTTCCACGAAACTTGTTGCCACTCTATCCAATTCCTGCCGATATTCTAGCAATGTTGGCAGGTCTTTCGAGTGGATGCTTTTATCCTTTTCAGCTTTGTCTATATCGTCCCAATTTGTCATTCGATACAGGAATTAACCCGCAAATCCCCCGTCAGGTCAATAAATGAAAAACGGTGTCATGCAGGAGCGGATTGTTGCTAATACTTTCCGCATTCATCAATCAGCCTTTCAACCGTCCAAGCGTCTTTTGTCAGCATTGCAGCCTGTGCCGGTGTTTTGCCATGCGCCGAATGGACGCGGCAGTAGTTAAAATGAGCGATGAACAGGGCGACTGCGTGACGTAGATTTGTCACCGTTTTGGAATAGCCAAGCGTGGCGCGAGTAAAACGGCGCGTGAATTGCCGGACGGAAAGATTTGTGCGTTCGCAATGGCAAGTCGTGGCGAATTTCATGTCTGGATTTCCAAACCGAGACTTACGCTTTATTTCGATGACTTTGGGGACATATCGGAACGGAGCGATTTTCTCATGCCCATAGATTTTGGTTTCGGTTGCGTAATCAACCGAATTTCCAAACACTTCCCCGACGCCGCCAACCTTACGGCAATAACCGTTGAAAGCATCGGTTGTGAGTTGAAACCGGCCTAACATTCTAGCCTTCAAATCCCACAGGAAATCTTCCGTGACATCAAAATTCCGTTTATCAGTTTTCCAGTTGATGATTAACTTGCTGTCACGGTCAATGGACAGGAACGTGAAGAAATCGCCACGCTCAACATCGTCAAGAGTTGTGTGCCTTTGTTTGCAACCGACAAAAGTATGGATTTCGTCGGTCTGGACAAACCCGGCTTTCACATAACGCACCCTGGCGTCCAGCAATGCAGCGCACTTGCGGCCAATCGTTTCCAGCACCGATAAAACGGTGTCACGGTGACAATCCGCAAGCAGTGCGGTTGCCCTGATTCCCATGCCTTCGCAAAGGAGTTTTACGATCTGAACCACCTTGTCATGGTCAAGGCGCAAATCGTCCAATGGTTGCGATTCACTCATGGTTTTACCGCACTTCAAACAACGATAGCGTTGCACGATGCGATTCTTGTTCTGAAAACTTCCGAACTTCTTGGCATCTCCATTACAGCAATAACAGTTCACTTGACCTTTCTCGGCCAAGTCCTACAGTGTTTTTGTAACGCCTAGTTACCACTGAAGGCTTCGGCCTTTGGTTGCGCCCTGTCGGTGTTAGAAGCACTGGCAGGGCTTTGTTTATCTTCTTGACTTATTGTGTCTCATAAATTATATTCTGTCAACAATTATTTGTGACTCATTTAATATGAAAAGGAAACGTGGTCGGCCAAAGCTGGCAAAAGGCCAAGCCAAGGCGCAATTCATTAACCTTCGGTTTTCACCCGCTGAAGCCAATCAAATTGATGCTGCCGCAGAACGCGCAAAACAGAAGCGCGCTAAGTGGGCAAGAAACACCTTGCTTTCCGCCGCAAGCGGAGTTAAGGTCTATCGAATCTAAGCGGTTATGGGACGCGCTGGGTGACGATCCCGAACAGCAGGCCAAGAAATATACTGAGTCGAATCGAACATGCGACCGGCTCGTTATCACGGACGGAATTCGCTACAAGTTGTTCACAAAGCCAACACGCTTCGGCAAATGGGTTTTTTCCCATTATCTGAACCTTCTGGCGCCAAAGCGAGTCCATCCGTATAAACCAGAAGTTGGTGGCGCGGTTTCTTTTCTATTAAAGATGAGGTCGGGGGCAGCAATCTAACCGTCAGGTGCAGTGGACAGTGTGGTGTCGGCCAAGCTGGGAATGCGTGGGCGGCACGGTGAGGGCGGTAAGTCGGGCCATTCCATCCGACGCCGCGACGCCGTATTCCGGCTTGGAGAACAATTTTGTTGTGGCCGGTTATCTGGCGGCGGTATTGCTGCCCATCGTCGGTTTTTTCATCGGGTTGTATTTGATGACCCAAAAAGAAAGCGGTCACGGGGCGGCCTGCATGGGTTTGAGCGTTCTCGCCGGGATTTTCTGGCTGGCCGTTTTTTTTCCGTTGAAATGAATACAGCGTCTTGGGAAATCTGACACCGTTTCTGTAATCCGCAAAAGGGACGGACTTGTCGCGCAGTCCGCAGTCCGAATTCCGCATCGGCAACGGACTCTTTTCCTGAATCCATTTTGGAATGGACGATTGGGTTGGAAGGGCGTTAAATCTTTGCAAAGTGAAAGTGAAACGCCTGCAAAACCATGAATGACGAAGCCAAATGTAATTGCCAGCATTGCAGCGGACACATCTTTTTCCCGGTGGAAATGGCGGGGCAAACCCTTTCATGTCCGCATTGCCAACTTGAAACGCCCCTGTTTATCCCGCCGGTAGCCACAGCACCAAAGCCAAGGAGTGGTAACACTGCATTCTTTGCTAACATAATCGGAATCATTCTTGTAGTTGGAGTCGTGATCGCCGGCATTGCTGTCTTCATTGGTTCTGCAAAAGACAGCAAACCATCCGCACAAAACTCGGATAGTAATTTGCCAGAAGTTAAAGGCGCATTGGGCTGGAATCTAGGTGATGTTTTGCCAAATAACTTGCAGGTGAAAATTGATGATACGATATACGGCATTACCTACGATTTCGACCCACCCGCAGAAGTGGGAAAAGATGATGTGCTTACCGAGTGTTTCTTGATTTTAACCGAAGACCGGCGGATCGCCGCGATTCGAGTTCAGGGCCGCGAAAACGACCACTTCAATGCGCTTAACCTCCAAAAAGTTTTGAAAGAGAAATACGGCTTGGGATATCTGCCAGTCCAACATTTATTTGGTGCGGATTGGTATTATTTCGGAAAAGCAAACCGCCAAGTCATTTTAAGCACAATGGGTATAGGCGCGGACAAGCAAACTTTAATAATTGATTTAAATTACCAGGACAAACAACTTTTCGAGTTAGCAGAAATGCAAAAAGAAAGCAGAAAGGCGGCAGCAAATAAACAAATCCAAAACAACTTAAAGGGAAAATTTTAATTCACAGTTTGCTTGTGTGATTGGCTGCCCGAAGTGCTTGGCGGTGATACGGGTCAATGTTAGTGCGCCATTGGATGTAGTTGTTTCAGAACCTCCAAAATATTTTGATTCTTCGCAGACTTGGTTCCCAACAGAGCTTTGACCAGTGGAACAGACAATTCTTCTGGGAGCATGAACCATACGGGGAACTTGCCTTGATTGGGAAAACCAGGTTCATTTGGTTCCCCGTTCCAGCGCATAGCGAGGCGTTCTGGCGGTTTGTTTTCGAATATGCCCCACGCAACGGTAAAATCGGTGTCTTCGCACAGGATGCGGAATTCGGGAAACTTTTTTTGATGAACTTCTTTGGCTGCTGGCATAGGTTTACGTTTCTTTTGTTCAGCAGCGACTATGCGCCTATGAGAACTAAATAGTCAAGTCTGCACTGAGGTGACTAAAACCCATTAGTGATGACTGATAAATTAACAAATCAAAACGGGGGCAACCAAGCCCAAACAAATGCTCCGTCGAACACGGATTCCGTGAGCGACTACGGACGTAACCCCAAACAAGAATCACACCGCAATAAAAAATTACATTTTCGCAAATCCGATAAACGTCGCCGTGCAGAGAACTGGATTTCACCCTGTTCAGTTTGAAAACCGTGGTGAAGGTGGATGCGGCGAATGATCTGGCGTTGCTCAAGGCGGCGGGGCGGTTTGCGCCGTTGCCCATTGCCGCCAGTCGCACGAGGGCTCTGGGCGGCACGGTGGCGACGGTCGGTTTTCCCCGACATCGGATTGCAGGGGTTCGCGCCCAAGCTGGCCAAGGGGGAAATCGCGTCGCTGTCCGGCGCGGGGGATGACCCGCGCTATTTTCAAATCAGCGCGCCGGTGCAGCCGGGCAATTCGGGCGGCGCGTTGGTGGATGAACTGGGCAACGTCATCGGCATCGTGTCGGCCAAGCTGGATGCGTCGGCGGCCGCTGGCGGCAAGCGGGGCGTTGCTGGAGAATGTGAATTACGCGGTCAAAAGCAGTCTGTTGTTGAGCTTCCTGGAATCCGTGCCGGATGTTTCGGCCACGGTGCGTAAACTTGCCATTTCTGGCAAGTCTGACCGCCTTTTGTATTTTCGCCGTGGTCCTAAAGTGAGCGGATGGAAAAGAAACCAGCCCCAACCATCCGCGACTTGTATCCCCATTTCACGGACGAACAACTGGCCGAAGCGGAGGACGCCCACGACCGGTATCTGGCAATAGTGCTGCGCATTTTTGAGCGCATGGAGTTGGAAGCCGGTCAATTGACAGCCGGCACGGGTGCGATACCATGTCCATTGTCGGACTCCGGGGTTTCTAATCAAACACCACAATGAAGGGATATATCGGCTACATCCGTGTTTCCACGGTCAAACAAGGGACGAAAGGAGTGTCGCTCCAAGAACAACGCGATGCCATTTTGCGCTATGCCGAACGCAATCAATTCCCGATCACCATCTGGCTTGAAGAAATGGAAACTGCTGCCAAGCAGGGACGCCCGATATTTAATCAGGCACTAAAACTTCTTCGCGGCGGAAAGGCGCAGGGCATCATACTTCACAAACTGGATCGCGGTGCGCGCAATCTCCGGGATTGGGCGTCCATTGGTGAACTGTCAGACCAAGGCATTGAAGTTCATTTTGTCACCGAAAGCATTGATCTACAAACACGTGGCGGCAGGCTTTCGGCTGACATTCAGGCTGTGGTTGCCGCCGATTACATCAGAAACCTGCGCGAAGAAACGCGCAAGGGTTTTTATGGCCGTTTGAAACAGGGGTTGTATCCACTGCAAGCTCCTTTGGGATACCTTGACCAGGGCGGCGGCAAACCCAAAACCATTGACCCCGTCATGGGGCCGCTCATCCGAAGGGCGTTTGAGTTATATGGGACGGCTCAATACAACCTTGAAACTTTGGTCGAGGAACTTTACCGGCTTGGCTTGCGCAGTCGAGGCGGCGGCAAGGTAAAGATTTCCAGCCTTTCCGTGGTGCTCAACAATCCCTTTTATATCGGCCTCATTCGCATTCAAAAGACCAATGAAACCTTTGTCGGCATCCATGAGCCGATCATCGGCAAGACGCTCTTTGACCGTGTTCAGGCCGTCCTCGTCGGCAAAACGAACACCCGCAGCCACAAGCACGATTATCCATACCGCCGAATGCTGTCGTGCGCCGGATGCAAATATTCCCTCATAGCAGAACGACAGAAAGGCCATGTGTATTACCGGTGCCATACCAAAAATTGTCCACAGCCCTGTGTGCGGGAAGAAACGATCAAGACCGAAGTTTCGCAATTCTTCCAAAAAGTCCGATACGACGACCGGGAACGGGAATATTACAAGTCTCGCATCTCGACGCTCAAGGCAACGTGGGCGAGCCGGCAAGAGGAGCAAATCAAGAATCTCAATTTGAAGCTCAACCAGATCAAAGACCGGCTCAATCGCTTGACCGACGCCTATCTCGACCAAGCCTTGGACAAAATAATGTTTGAGGAACGCAAGAAGAGGCTGTTACTTGAACATAAGACTGTGGAGGAAAAACTGGCGAATGTAGCCCGCAATAACGGCTCATCACCGGAAAAGCTTGAGATTTTCCTCGAACTGGCAGGAGACGCGTGGTTGAGCCACCAACTGGCAACTCCCGAAGATGCACGTGAAATGCTCAATATCTTCACCTCGAACCGACAGGTGGAGGGACAGAAGATAGATTTGAAGCCATCCATTTCCTTTCAGGAGATCACCGACCGGCCTAAAATTGATGGTTGTGCCCCAGAGCGAGCCATACCTCGAACTTGGGACAAGATTCTTGATACGCTGGCAGCATTAAATAGCCAGGGCTTGTTGCCCGATTTGTCGTCGCTTGCAGGTTTTCAGCATCATGATGATGCGACCAACCCAATAACGGATGGTCGGGATGATTCTATGTCGCTGACAGAATGAGTGAAGACGGCAGGACTTGCCGGATATGGCAAGACAGGCCGAAGGCGAGTGAGATTTCCATGTTCAAGTGGTCTGGGGTTTAGGTCTTGCCCTCCCCAGATCATATTTTAAGTTTGCAGTCCTAATCCTTAAAATCGTCGCCACATTTGGCAATCGACTCGATGTGAACAATTTTCCAGCCATACATTTCTGGTTATCCGTGCAAAGCACAACGAATTCAATACCGTCTGAAAGATAAGATTTGAGAAAAATATCAATTGAATAAAACTAACTTTCCGGCATAATTAAGATTAACGAAAGCCAACCCATATACTGATATGAACGAAGAACAACAATCAATTGGACAGAATGTGTTTAATGATCTTAAGAAGGCGACGCAGACTACTCAGTGGTTCGCCCTGTTAATAGCGATGACGTATGCAAGCGGCTTTCTCTGCATATATACTTTTTTGGATCGCTTTGGTATCCGCGAGGGTGGAGAAGAATTTCTCAAAGCGAAATATATTCACGCCGGTATTCTGTTTTTGCTTTTTCCTGTTGGTATTTTGATTCCTTTAGCTCTAAAGATTAGCTTGAAAGCAGCTGAAATTAAAAGAGAGCACTCCTCAGCAATATTAAAGGAGGAAATTATTAATTTGTCCTCCTTGGCAAAAAGGCTGTCGGAAAAATCCGATGACCTATCCTCTTTTTTGAGCGATCAACTAGACCAAAATGCCAAAGTGGCTTTGGCTAAATACCAATCCCAAAACACTAACGCTCAGGAATTGGAAACTGCTCTTGTAAATAATCTCAATAGGATTATTTCAGAAATATTGATTTATGATAAAAATCGTTTTCAAAACATCGACTTACGTCCTGAGACAAAGAAGCTTTGTGAGAAAGGAACGCTACGACACTGGAAATATATTCGGCTAAACAGGTTGCTTCTTGAAGATGCTCAATTACTGAGTTTTTTAGACGACCGGAAAAAGTTTGGAATATCTATCAATGCTTCACAAGAAGGAGAAGCGGCAAAATCCGGTCCATTTAGATTTCCGATTGCTTCAATGTTTTATTTTCTAAACATCAGCATGGTTTTCTACTTCTTTATATTTACCCCACGGAATTTCGCCTTCACGAAAGAAATATTAATCGCACTGATTATTATTACCACCTTTTTGATCCCCCTAATTACTGACTATTGCATAACGACTTTTATTATCCCTCGTTTCCATGTATTGCGCACAATACTTCGTTGGATTTTGGTATTTTGCCTTATCGCAATGGATTGGTTGTTGTTTCGTGGTTTTTTCAGACAATTGCGTATAATATTTTGGGGTCATCATTTGATACCGAATGGAGGAGTATGGTATGTGATTTTTCTTACGATGATTCCTTACATGATGTGGCGATTTAATCGTCACGCTTCAAAACATGAAACCCAACGAGGTAAAATGGAGACGCGTCTTATCGGTGTGTCTCTCAGTTTAATGTTTCTCTTCTTGGGAATTATGAGTTTTGCGGGGCGAGTCTATCCATACATACCTGCTGCCAAAGGCGGAGGGAACTACGTTGAAAGCCCGCTTGTAAAGCTGAGTTTTCGACAAGTTCCTGGAACTGGATCAATTGTTCCTACAAACAATCCAGTTTGGGCCGCTCTGTCGGTCTCAAACTGTTTCGTTATGATAGAGCGGACACCGACTGCACTTTACTTAGCAGATATACACGATAATGGTGGTCCGACCGAGTGGCAACATATGCGGCACCTGCCACATATTATTGAAGTTCGCCGGGATTCAATTGACCAAGTTACATATACTCAGGTGTCCGACACGAATATTTATCCGAATCCTTAAGACAACAACTAAAAAAGAGGTCCGGTTAAGAACCTCTTTAGAAAAGAATATTCTTTATAAATTAAACTTTTCGGCTATGATAACCACAACTACAAAGATTATAAGACCAATGCCGATTCCTATGATGTGACCTTTGTATTGGTTCCAGAACTTTTTTATAGTGTTAATGTTCATACTTGCTCCGTGTTGAAGGTTGGGGATTTTGGAAGTTCACCTGAAATAGACGAACTTCGTTTAACCTCCAACAGTATGAATCCACTTTAATGATAGCATATGCGACTTTATGTGTCAATAGCGTTCACCAGTGCTACGGCCTACTTACATGATAAGTAGGGGCTACCGCCCGTCACTACTGACTTCCACGGCTTAACCGCCGCACCACTAGCTCCCAACGTGTCGTCGGCTACCGCCCGACTATATCGCTTTCTCCCTTCGGGCTATCCGGGTGCAGGCCAACTAGCCGTTGTCCTTTACCAAAAAGCGATATAGTCGGCCGGGACGGGCTATCGCCCTTACCCGCCGACACGTTGGGGACTGGTTTTAAGATGAGGTGCTACCGCACCGAACCAACCAGCCCGCTATCGCGACCGGCTCGCCCGAAGGCGGAGGACGACGGGTGTTACCTGTCCAAAGCACCTGATTTCAGCATGAACTTGAATATTGAAAACTTGCCAATTCCGGCAAATCTTGCCGCCTATGCGATTCAGGCGAGGTCGGTATGATGACAGCAGAAGTCGTTCATTCCCCGAAACCAGCCCCATTACCTCTCCGGCTTGCTCCTCACGGCAATCTGTCGGGCAGGGGTGCGGGCTGGTTTTGGTTTGAATGGCCGACATTGCAATTCCAAGCAACGGGTTCGAGAAAAGAAGCCAGCCATCACGCCTTGATTTGATAGAGCGGGCCGGAAATCCTGCCCGGCATGTATTTCTCAATCATCTTGATCCGCAGTTTGGTGAGGCTCATGTCGGCATATTCCTCGGCCTGGTGAATCGTGCCTCTGGTGACACGCAATTGTCTAGCAACTTCCGCTTTGGTTAAATGCACCTGTTTTCGCGCTGCCTTTGCTAGTTTTGCCAATTCTGATTCTTTGACGAATTTCTTTTGTTACACATCGGAATATAATCACAACGATTAGCAGAAAGACATACTTTTCTTCTTGTCATCGGGTTGTGTTTTCGGGTAGAAGTAGTGCTATGAAGGAAAATAGTGCCATAAATAAATCGGTTGGCATCTGGATTCGGGTTTCCAGCGAAGATCAGGCCAGGGGCGAAAGCCCCGCCCATCACCTTGAACGCGCCAGGACATACGCCATCGCCCGCGGCTGGACAATCAAGGAGGTATATGACCTTGCCGGCATCTCCGGCAAATCCGTGAAGGAACATCCCGAAGCCCGGCGGATGCTTGCCGATGTCAAACGCGGCCATATCGTCGGCCTCATCTTTTCCAAGCTGGCCCGGCTCGCCCGCAACACCAAGGAGCTTTTGGAATTTTCCGAGTATTTCCGCGACCACCACGCCGACTTGATTTCGATTCAAGACGCGATTGACACGTCCACGCCCTCTGGCCGGATGTTTTACACCTTTCAGGCGGCTCAAGCCCAATGGGAACGCGAGGAAATCGCCGACCGTCAGAAGGCGTCCATTCTGGTTCGCGCCAAGCTCGGCAAAACCATCAATGGCATGTCCCCCTACGGCTTCCAATGGAAAGACCGCAAGCTCGTTATAGAGCCGGATGAAGCCCCGGTTGTCAGGAAGGCATACGAGTTGTTTCTCCAATACCGGCGCAAAGGCACCGTCGCCAAATTGTTGAATGCCGCCGGCCACCGCGCCCGCAAAGGCGCGCTCTGGAGCGACACCCAAGTCCGGCGGGTGCTTGCCGAGAGCGCCATCAAGGGCATCTATTATTTCAACCGCATCCGCAAGAATGGCCCATGGAAAGGCATCGAGAAGCCGGAGGAAGAGTGGGGCAAGGTCGAATGCGAGCCGATCGTATCGCCCACGGTGTGGGATCAGGTGAACCTGATCACGGAAGAGCAGTTGAAGCTTTGGAAGAAGCCGGGCAAGGTGCCGCTGCATATTTTCGGCAACCTGACGTGGTGCCTGTGCGGAGGCAAGATGTATGCCCGCTCGGATTCGCCGAAATACCACTGTCGAAAATGCAATCGCAAGATTCCCACGGCTGATTTAGAGGCGATTTTCAGGGAGGAATTGCACGCTTTCTTTGGCTCGCGGGAGAAGATCGCCGCGCACATGAGCGAAGCCAAACGCAACATTGCCGAGAAAGAACAGGTGTTGGCGGCATTGCAACGCCAAGCGGTGAAGGTGCGGGAAGAAATGAAGCAGACGCATCAGTTGTATCTGGACGGCCAGATTACGCCGCAGGGATTCGGCCAGTTCTACAAACCGGCCGAGGAACGCTTGAACCAGCTCTGTGCCGAACTGCCGAAGCTCGAAGCAGAGGTCGCCTATTTGAAAGTAAATGACGTGTCCGGCGAGGAAGTCCTATCGGAAGCCTGGACGCTGTATGAGCAATGGCCGAAACTGACGACCGACCAGAAACAAAAAATCGCCGAGGCCATCGTGGAAAAGATCGTCATCGGCGAAGGCGAGATCGACCTAACGCTCTCGTATCTGCCTACTTCTGAAGAACTGTGTAAATGCCAACAGCAGATGGCTCCGGCGAGAGGCTGTGTGAAAACTCCTCGACGACCCGACGCGCCGAAAAAGCGACGCTCACATTTTCGTTATGGCGCATTTTTATTTTCAGTGAAGGTGATTCGAACCACTTTTTCGTTCTTCAAAATGACTGAATCCGAGTTTTCACACAGTCTC
>Ga0209540_10002426_pt1 | contig 13284 bp, 7 predicted proteins | sample BarGraIncu01121A_FD_184501 | JGI IMG/M metagenome (GOLD analysis project Ga0209540, IMG submission 184501) | Arctic peat soil microbial communities from Barrow, Alaska - Barrow Graham LP Incubations 011-21A (SPAdes) (version 2) | ecosystem: Environmental > Terrestrial > Soil > Wetlands > Peat... | reverse complement strand
GCAGTCTCGCATGAGAAATATAACATACGATGAGGGTTGCGCTCGTTGACGGACTTAACCGAACATTTCACAACACGAGCTGACGACAGCCATGCAGCACCTGTCATCTGGTTCCCTTTCGGGCACAGTCCTATTTCTAGGTCCTTCCAGAGATGTCAAGCCTCGGTAAGGTTTTTCGTTTAGTGTCGAATTAAACCACACGTTCCACCGCTTGTGCGGGTCCCCGTCAATTCCTTTGAGTTTTAGCCTTGCGACCGTACTCCCCAGGCGGATCACTTAACGCGTTAGCTACACTACTCAGGGGGTCGACTCCCCGAACAGCTAGTGATCATCGTTTACGGCGTGGACTACCAGGGTATCTAATCCTGTTCGCTCCCCACGCTTTCGTTTCTCAGTGTCAGGATATGGCCAGTAAGCTGCCTTCGCCATTGGTGTTCTTAGTAATATCTACGCATTTCACCGCTACACTACTAATTCCGCTTACCTCTCCATACCTCGAGCTTGCCAGTATTGAATGCAGCCCCAGAGTTGAGCCCTGAGATTTAACATTCAACTTAACATGCCACCTACAAACTCTTTACGCCCAATAATTCCGGATAACGCTTGCATCCTACGTATTACCGCGGCTGCTGGCACGTAGTTAGCCGATGCTTATTCATATGGTACCGTCATAATCTTCCCATAAAAAAGAAGTTTACAATCCGAAGACATTCATCCTTCACGCGGTATTGCTCCATCAGGCTTTCGCCCATTGTGGAAAATTCCTCACTGCTGCCTCCCGTAGGAGTCTGGGCCGTGTCTCAGTCCCAGTGTGGCTGGTCAACCTCTCGATCCAGCTACCCGTCGTCGCCTTGGTGGGCCGTTACCTCACCAACTAGCTGATAGGTCAAAAGTTCCTCCCAGAGCGCATTGCTGCTTTACTTATTGCTAAGACTATAGGAAATTACCTCACCTTTCGGCAAGCTATGTCCTACTCTGGGGCAGATACTAATGTATTACTCACCCGTTCGCCACTAATCGATCTATGAGGAGACACCTGCGGTTTCCCCTCATCTCGCTTATCAGCAAAGCTGACCTCGTTTCACTCGGCAAGTGCGCTCTCCCTTTCCCTTTTTACGAGGAGAGAAGAGGCTATCGCTTGCTTTGCTTGCAAAGTCGGCTCTGCCGACGATAGCGTGATGAGAAGAGAACCGTGGGTTCTTTTCTCATAAAATAGATCCGTTCGACTTGCATGTGTTAGGCATACCGCCAGCGTTAATCCTGAGCCAGGATCAAACTCTCCAAAAAGAGCTGATTGCTCTGTATGTTTTTTGAGTAGTTATACTCTACTATTTAAGAATTTAAGGGTTTGGACTTGTTTTCTGCTATTATTCTGCTGTCAAAGGGCTTGGCGCAAAAAAAATCCGCAAGCTCCATATCGGGGCTTTATTTTTTCGCTTATTCCGCTTTGTAAAAAGCCTATTAATCTTAACAATTTTAGGGAGTTATGTCAACAAGTTTAACGCAAAAATAATCACCTAAAAGACCCGTCATTCCAGCGCAGGCTGGAATCCAGTCACAATATATCATCGTAAAGATCTTTCCAGTCTGGGTTCATCGTTTCGATATGATTTAGTTTCCACTCCCGTTTCCAGGCCTTTATCTGTTTCTCGCGCCTGATGGCTTCCTCGGCTGAATCTACAGCTTCATAATAAACGAGCATCTTGGTGCCATATTTCTTACTAAAGCCATCTACAACACCCTGTTTGTGGTCATAAACACGTTTAACAAGAGTTGAAGATACCCCTGTGTATAGAGTACCATTCCGTTTATTCGCGAGAATATATACGTAAAATGCCTTTTGCATCATATTTCTGGATTCCAGCCTGCGCTGGAATGACGATGGAGGGTGGTACTCATTTTTTTGTTTTGTGTTTTGTATTATTACTTAGACTCAGCCACTTTTCTTTGCGTTTGGTATTATGGAATTTCAGTAGTTCGTCCTCGAGTTTGCTTCTCTTCAGAGTAAAATACCAACCGTTATAGACAATCACTAGTAGTATAGTGACATATACCCAAAATCTGTAGGAAAGTAACGCCAGTTTTTCATAACGAGAAAAGGAAAAAACCAAACCGAATATGGCCAGTGCAATGTTGGGCCAAAAAAAGTTTTTGGCATAACGCTTGTATGGCCTTGCCTTGGCGCCTTTGGCACGAAGAACAAAATAGATCACAAAAGATGCCACAAGCAAAAGAACAAAGAAACCAAACCAAAACCACACGGTTTGTGTTTCCGGTGGAATTGCAAAAAAATAATTCAGATTAAATCTACTCAGCATTTCTCTTCCAGTCACAACCTTCTCCTTTGTGATCAAAAACTAAACCAAAATGATCAAAACCAGCATCCACGGTACAAGCAAAGTGCAATCCAGCTGTTTCGAATAGCGATATCACCTGCTCCTCACTTACCCTAAGCTCCAGTGGCGGGCCAAATAAGGTTTTGCGCGGGGACCAATCGATGAGTAACAGCTTACCGTTTGCATTTACCAATTTCACAGCCTTGCCGACAAAAGTTTTTTTGTCCATGATCAAATGCAGAATATTGGAAACAATCACTAGATCAGCCGCCTTGGCAAGCTTGCTCGTCCCCTTCTCCAGCTCAACTTCCTCAATATCGATATTCGTAAGCTTCTGAATCTCTGCTTTGGAACGAAGCAGACTCAACATATTAATATCATTCTCTATGGCAAAGACTTTGCCACTAGGTGCCACAACCTTGGCGGCGGCCAGAGACCAGTGTCCGGCCCCGCTGGCATAGTCCACCACATTCATCCCGGGCGTAAGCCCAAGATCTGCGAGAACCCTATCGGGCGAAACAAATTGAGGCTTTTCTACAATTACTGATACAAACTTCATATCTATAATATACAACAAGGGTGGCTATTTTGGCCACCCTTATCTGTTACTGTTCGAGTGTACGACCGAGAACTACCGGAATTTTAGTTCTCACTACGTTCGAACAATAATACTATTTCTTTTTTGCCTTTGGGGCAGGTTCTACAACTGGTTTTTGATTCCAGATAAGGTAACCACCGATAGCGGCCAGGATGAGTAGCAAGATAATGCCCCAAATTGGGAACTCATTCTTGTTATCAGCTGCCGTATTGTTGCCTTCGGTTGTGTCTGCCTTAACCTCTTCGGTTGGTGTGTTTGTATTTATATTTGTATCAACGTTTGATGTATCCATCGCGAAGTTTGAGTTGTCGCTGGTAGCGGCTACAATCGTAACGGGTCTAACCGACACAGATGTGCCATTATTCGAATTCCCCGCTTCATCAAACACCGCAACTAAATATGAATATGTTAGACCAAGTTCAGTTGTGTTGTCGGTGTATGTAGTGACGCCCTTTGCTAATTCTTGCACTATGCCACCATCAAGTCTGTAGACTACGAGCTTACTATAACTGGTTGTTGGATTTATCCATGTGAGAGTAACGTGGCCCAAAGCGTCAAAAGTTGGCGTGAGATTCGTTACAGGGTCTGGAGCAACAGTGTCTACTTTGATTTGGTCAGCAAATACTTTTTCATTTAGTACTACATCGGTGAATGTGGCAGAAACATAGATAGGAGCAACGCCAGCAACAAATGTATCAGCTGGAATGGTTACAGAGATAACAGCAGGGTTTACCTGTACTGCGATTCCAGTATAAACCACTGAGTCCTGTGTGAATTCAATATTAGTAGTGCTCTTTAGCTTGATATCCTCGTTCCCGGTAAATGTGACTTCGATGGCCTTTTTGACATCGTTTACAATCACAGGTTTGGAGGTCATGGTAACGACTGGGCCAGAGCCATCTGCGAATACTGCACCCGAATATGTCGCTAGAAGTTCAGATGAGATGGCATCAGTAACGTCGACTGTGTAGGTGTAAACCTTGTCAACATTTAGAAAGCTTAACGTCAGGTTGAAAAGGTCGGTTGTTTTAGCACCAGCAACTATTGTGCCAGAGAAAGCTACGGTAGAGTCTGTGACACCCTGGGTTAGGACGACGTCGACTGCACCATTTTTCATTTTAATATCACCAATTAGACTGTCTTTAACAGTTACCGTCGTATTCACGTTATGGCTTGAACCATAAGTGTTATCGAGGACTGCCTTGAAGGGGACGGTTGCGCCCAATTGTACGCTGGCAGGAAGATCGGCCGTAAGTGAGATATTCTCACCAACAACTATTGATGGTATCGGCAAGCTTGCCTCGGTTGTGCCATCCGTCACATCGATGACAGTAATATTCGCGCTGTAGGTACCTGGAGTTTTGAAGGCAATCCTGAACTGTGAAGTCGCTTGATAGCCGACTGTTACCGGGAAGCCTGTTGTTGGATTACCAAAGTACCCAACCACACTAGAAACACCGTCTGCAACAGGAACGTTGTGCCAAAGCCCATCCCCTGTTTCGAGGTATTGAAAGGATTCGATGTTACTGGTCTGTGCACCATTGATTTCGAATGTGGAATAAATAGCTGGATATTCAACTCCACCAACATTTGACAACGAGACGGTAAAGCCAGTCTCTTCGCCGGTAACGAACATTTGTTCGTCAATATTCGTTTTTAGTTGAATGCTAGAAATCTCGGCATATGCACCAGTTGCGCCTGTGCCAAGACCCATAACTGCTAGCTGGAGAGCCAACACCACTAGGGCCACTTTGGCGAAATTTCTTTTAAGATTTTTGAACATTTATGTTCCCCTCTGGGCATCAGCCCACCCTGAGCGACTCTCGGAGTCGAAGGGCATTAATTACTAATATTTCCAATTGAAAAACCGATCACCCTCCCTCGAACAAATTGATTTTTAAGTCAACATTAAACTCGAGGAAATGTGACCGGTTTCACCACTTGCTATTCCCCATAGGCACTTGTGAACAACCGAGTTCTGTATCTGCGTGCGCACCCATAGGTCGAAGCAATCACTTCCAATATTTTGTTTTGCCGTAGGCCCTGAGCCTGTCGAATGGGTTTTGTTTATGTTTGTGTCTAACCCCTTGTTTCCAAAAGGTTGCCATGAAATTATAGCACTCAGCGTTTCGCTGTCAATAAAAATAGAGGCCTATCGGCCTCTATTTTTTTATTAGATTCTATTTCTGCGTCTCGTGGCGAGATACCACCATCCACCACCAAAACCGAGTGCGGCGAAGAGCAACCATAACCAGACCCAGATACCGAGTACTCTGTTATTCCACCAAGGAGTACTACCAACCTCACTAGCTGCCGCGTCCTCTGTGCCCTTGACTGCGGGCTCAGTGACACTGTTCTGAGGCGCGGTTGTATCGCCTGTAGTGGCGCCCTGAACACCCTGATCCTGATTATTATCACTAGTAATGTCATTGCCAGCAGTTGCACCCTGAACCGTAGGAGTACCATTATCGGTGACTCCTCCGGTCGTGTCACTATTATTACCAGATATTGTTGTCGTAAGAGCTACAGGACCAGCTGGTGCAGCTACAACCTTTACAGTTCGCGTAACGGGAGTGGCGATGTTTCCAGCGACATCTGTTGCGTTGTAGGTAATGGTGTATGTACCGACAGCACCCGTGTTAACAGTTCCTGAAGGTGTTGCAGCGAATACTCCATCTACTATATCGGTTGCATTAGCTCCGAGCTCTGTATACGTGCCTCCAACAGTAATATCGCTAGTAACGCCATCCAGGGTAATAACTGGCCATGTGTTGTCGATGACAAATTTTTGGCCAGGGTAATTGTTAAGGTATGTAGCATTACCGGCTGCATCATAAACGATGTGCATAATGACATAACTGCCATTTGACCAATCGCCAGTTGGGCTACAATCTTTAACGTTACCACTTACGCTGGCACTCGTACCGCTTATGTCGAGACTAGTTATAGCGTGATTCCAGTTACCACAGAAAAGTACACGGTTCTGGAAATCACTGTCGGCCTTCCATACGGCGTAGGATGTGTGCTCTAATGCTTGATTGTCAGTGAATGCGGCACCAAAATTCAACTCATCAATTGACTTCAGGTAGATGATGTCACTTACCTTATTACCGCCAGTGTAGCTGACTGACCCTGTTGGTAGGGTATTATCTAGTATAAATGATTGAGTTACCTCTGTCGTGTTGCCGGCTTTATCTTTGCCAATTAAGTGGACGACATAATTACCATCTGCTAAATCGTTAGGTAAAGTTACCGAACCAAGTACGCTAGCCGGAGTGACTGCATGCCAGGTAGTAGTGCAGGCGGCATCCCTAGCCCCATACTCATGCCCGTTGACATTTGAAACATAGCAATAGTAATAGTTGAAATTGGTATCAGTAGCCGTACCATTAATGGTTATGATACGACCATTTGTGACCTGATCTGCGGTTGGATTAGCAATAGCCAAAGTTGGAGCCTTAGTGTCAATTGTTACTTTTTCTAATCCACTCCAATCGCTGAAGTTCCCAACATTATCTTTAGCTCTAACTTGCCAATAATAGACACCATCGCCCGTGCTTCCCGCTTGATACTCAGAACTTGAAAGCGAGTTGACGTTAGTAACGCTCGAGCAAGAACCAGGAATATCACCTGTATTCGTACAGTTATAATAAACCTGATAATCATAACTAGCTACACCACTTCCTCCAATATCAGTAGAATCACCCCATTGCATCAAAGGCGCATTATTGTTTATAAACACTCCATTTATTGGTGTGGTTAAAACAGGAATAGTCGGTGCTATCGTATCAGTTAATGATAGATTGCTAATATCAATTGTAAAATATTCAGGTGTAGTCCCTTCAGTCCAAATTACCTTCAATTTAGCTATTCCAGCTCTCTTAGTATTAATTGAATCAGCTGCAAATTCGTAGTTCAAATAACCGAGTGCGGCGCCTTCTGTTGCCAATGGGGTACTTCCGTAACCTACCGTGTAATAGCCATTCGGGAAGTTAGTCGGGTCATCATATCTCATGATATCTGCTTGATAGACAGTGGTTCCGGAAAAACTTGCTGGTAAGTTAATACCTATTGCTACATAGTTATGTGTTGTCCACTCTGAATTAAACCATGGGGTTACGATTGGCGCATATCCTGTTAGCGTTAACTTAACTGGATTACTTTCAGTACCAGTACCATTATTGTATGTTGCTGTGATACCAGAACTTACTGTATAACCGTTCGTTCCGATATTAACACCATCGAATGCTGTAAAGTCTGCTTGTGTATACCTATCAGCAGTAGTGAAACTCGAGATTGTTCCGGGATACCATGTACCGTCGACATTAGACCAAGCTACGAAGTAGTATGTCGTGTTCGGTGTCACCGTAGGAAGACCCGTGACTGACGTAAGAGGAGCGGAGAAAGCGATATTTGGAGCGATAGCGCCAAGGTCAACCGTTGAATAAACGTCAGCTGGAATTGTCGAGCTTGTGGTAACAAACGGTGCTAACGAAACCCAAAATGAATGGCCAGTAGCGTCATAAGATCCATTTGTGCCATTCAGTGTGGCATTAGTCGAAGTTCTACCAGTGGCAGCTGTGGTAGTAGGATTATCGGAACTAAAAGTTGTGCATGCTAAGTTAGTGCACCAAGGTTTGTAACTAACATTCGCGCTAACTTTGTCGCCGCTACCCAGTCCGACACTTCCCGGACCCGATGCATCGCCCCACCAGTTATTTGAAGCATCGAGCGTCCCAGTGCCGAGATTGGCAGTACTCGTCGCATTGCCAGAAAATGAACTCGTGTGAACGGTGATATTGCTTGCACTCATACCGAGAGGCACCTGGATACCGGTAGTATTACCAGAAAATGTGGATGTAGCAATAGAAACAGTTGGCGCTCCATCTGCTCCCGCATTCTGAATATCAATGCCAACATCGTTGTTATTGAAAATATTTCCAGCATTAATTCTCACTATAGGATCTGTTGCTCCGCCATACGGTGCACCACCCACGGCTACCGCTATCCCGGCAGTGTTGTTGGTAAACGTATTACCAGAAAAGGTCACTGTATCTCCTGTATCATCCCAGACAGAAACACCTGATGAAGTGTACCCGTCTAATGAGCCAAGATTATTTGAGATTGTATTATTGGTAATCGTAACATTTGCTCCAAATTGAACTTCGATTCCGTAATCGAACCAAGATCCTAATCCCTTACCGGTATACGTATTATGATCAATCAAACTAGTAGCGGCATCTTTAAATAAGATTCCATTTCGACCAATCTCACTGAAATCGCTGTTTAAGACATTGACTGTTCCCGTACTTTGAATTCTTATTCCTACCCCTGACTGGCTGGTGAATTTTATATTTTTTATGCTGCAGTCATTAATAGTACCGTCACCGTGATGAATAATGGCCTGAGCAATTTGTTTTCCCGAACCATCAAGTGTCACTTTCGACAGACTGAAGGTGACACTTGGTTTAACTACTATCCATCCACTTAGATCATCAGAAGTATTTGAAGATACGGTATTATCGGCCGATTTGATACTCGTAGTGGCTTTGCCTGCACCAACGATGGATAAATTCTTATCAATAACAATTTGACCAACTTCCGTATATATTCCCGCCGCGACGTTGATCGTATCATCTGAATTTGCGTTTGCAATTGCGGCTTGAATTGTTGTGTAAGCACATCCCGATGCGCAAACATCAAAGTTCGCCGCCATCACCGGTGTCGCTCCTAAAAATAACATTTGCGCAAACATCGAAAATAGCGCTACTACCGATAGCGGTTTCTTTAGAACGTGTAGAATCTTCATACAGGTCCCCTTTCTTTTCCCTCACCCAACATTATTTATTTATAAATTTAGGCACAAGCTTAATAGAAGAATTTTGCAATTCCTCCCATAAGCTTGTGCCCATAGAAGTGCCTAATTTGTTCGTTGTGTTTGTTTTTCCCCTTCAGTCGCCCGAAAGATACATCTATAGTATACCACTAATTAGTAGTGTCAATAGCAAGTTGCTCGATTTCTTCTGGTTCGTGTACCAGGGCTACAGAGCAAACAGTTTCTCCATCCGGAAGCTTCATGATACGGACTCCCTGTGTAGCTCGTCCAATCTTCGACACGCTTCCCAGAGGTACACGGATTATCTGACCACCATTGCTGATAACCATCAGGTCATCTTCGGTGGAGGTAATCACGCGAACATCGACACAATTACCGGTCTTGGCCGTAACCACACCACCTTTGATACCGATACCGCCACGATGATGTGGAGTGAACTGTTCAAGTGCGGTTCGTTTGCCATAACCATGCTCCATGATAACCATCAGCTCGCCCTTCTCAGCGACAATGTCCATACCGACTACCGCGTCACCTTTCTTCAGACGGATACCACGGACTCCACGAGCAGATCGGCCCATTGGTCTCACGTCCTTCTCGTTGAAGCGCATTACCATGGATTGCTTCGTCGACATAATGATGTCGTCCTTGCCGCTCGTTTCTTTGACCCAACCGAGTTCATCACCCTTATCGATTCCGATAGCGATGATGCCAGTCTTACGAATGTTGGCGAAGTTACTAAGTGGAGTCTTTTTGACAGTACCAAGTTTCGTTGCCATAAAGAGGTTGCCTTCACCTTCGAATTTATCGAGCTTCAAGATGGCTGTAACCAACTCTTCTGGCGCCAGTTGGACTACATTGACGATAGGAGAACCCTTGGCGATACGAGATGCCATAGGGAGATCGTAAACCTTGTTACAGAATACACGACCCTGATTAGTGAAGAACAAGATATTGTCGTGGTTACTTGCATGCAAGAGGTGAGAAACAACATCTTCTTCCTTCAGGCTGGTACCGCTAATCCCCTTGCCGCCACGGCCTTGCGATCTATAGGTAGAGCTCAGAATACGTTTGATGTAGCCGCCTTCGGTCATAGTTACAATCACGTCTTCATTCGGTATCAAATCTTCTTCGTTGAATTTGCTAAGAGAATGACCGACTAGTTTGGTACGCCTAGGATCGGCGTATTTGCCCTTGATCTCAAGGAGCTCTTCTTTGATCACGGCCAAGATTTTTTCAGTATGTGCAAGTAAATCTTCTAGATGCGCGATAAATTTCATTAGCTCAGCATATTCATCTTCAATCTTCTTACGCTCCAGCCCAGCCAGGGTACGTAACTGCATTGCCAGGATAGCGTTGGCCTGTATCTCAGTGAGACCAAACTTCTTGATCAGATTAGTCCTAGCTTCTTCCCCAGTCGCAGATTTCTTGATAGTGGCGATAACTTCGTCAATATTATCAAGGGCCTTTATGAGGCCTTCGAGGATATGGGCCCTATCTTTGGCTTTGCGAAGGTCAAACTCGGCACGTCGCGTCACCACCACTTTACGGTGTTTGATAAACTCCTCTAGGATACCTTTCAGCGTCATGATACGTGGCTGAATACCATCCACCAGTGCAATCATATTGACACCAAATGAGCTCTGCATCGGTGTGAGCTTGTATAGTTGGTTCAGAATCTTACTAGCGAAAGCGTCTTTCTTTAGCTCTATAACGATGCGAACTGAACTCTTGCGGTCAGATTCATCACGAATGTCAGAAATTCCAACAATTTTCTTCTCTTTCACCAGATCAGCAATCTTGGTGATTAAACCCGCCTTGTTGACCTGGTATGGAATCTCCGAGATGATAATGCGTTGTCCACCAGTATTGGTCTCTTCTATCTCGGCAACAGCACGCATAATGATCGAGCCGCGGCCGGTAGCATAAGCCTGCTTGATCTGCTCAGGGTCGTAAATCTGAGCGCCAGTCGGAAAGTCTGGTCCCTGAATGTATTTCATCAGATCATCAACCGTAGATTCAGGGTTATCAATCAAGGCAATGATACCATCGACCAGCTCACCCAAGTTGTGCGGTGGAATGTTAGTGGCCATACCAACAGCGATACCTTGCTGACCATTTAGTAGGAGCGCAGGGAGTTTGGCCGGCAGTACCGTTGGTTCTTTCTGTGAACCGTCGTAATTTGGAACAAAGTCCACAGTATCCTTGTCAATGTCGCAAAGCATCTCGTCTGCAGCCTTAGCCATACGCGCTTCTGTATAACGCATGGCGGCGGCGCTATCTCCATCCATTGAACCAAAGTTACCCTGGCCATCAATCATTGGATATCTCATAGACCAATGCTGTGCCATACGAACCATTGATTCGTACACGGCTGAGTCGCCATGTGGATGATATTTACCCAGGACTTCACCAACGACCATAGCTGATTTACGATACTTGGTATTGGAACGAATGCCGAGGTTGTTCATGGCATACAAGATGCGCCTATGGACTGGCTTCAGACCATCACGAACATCTGGGAGTGCGCGGGCGACGATGACGGACATAGCGTAGTCCAGGAAACTTTCCCTCATCTCTGTATTCAGATCACGATCCCTGACATAACCGATCTCTTCACCAAACAACTTTTCGTCTAATAGTTTCTTTGTAGCCATCATAAACTCCTAAATATCCAGATTTTTAACATTTGCAGCATGTGTTTGGATAAATCTCTTGCGCGGCTCGACCTCATCCCCCATCAGAATACTGATTGCCTCGTCTGCCTTCTCGGCATCTTCTGCAGTGACTCTGAGCAGGACACGATTCTCAGGATCCATGGTGGTCCCCCAGAGTTGCTCTGGATTCATTTCACCAAGACCCTTGTAGCGCTGGATACTGACGCCCGGTATCTTTACCTCACCTGGGATTTCCTGCGATTCGTCAATCTCTTCCTCAACTTCTTCATCGAGCTGCTCGACTTCGGCTGACTCTTCTTCGATGTTTTTCACTTCGAACTGGAGCTCGCCATCGCCTGTAGTCTTCTTGGCGCCAGAACCGGCTGCCATCTCTGCGAGAATCTCATCCTTTTCAGCATCATCGTGAGCGTATAGTTTTGTCTTTCCTTTTTGAATCTTATATAGAGGTGGCTGAGCGATGTAGACATTGCCATTCTCGATAAGTTCTGGGAAATGTCTATAAAAAAGCGTCAGAAGTAACGTACGGATATGCGCACCATCCACGTCAGCATCAGTCATGATAATGATGCGGTGGTAACGAAGCCTAGAGACATCATATTGCTCACCAATACCGGTACCGAGTGCGATGATAAGCGCCTTGATCTCGTCACTAGCGAGCATACGGTCCATACGAGCGCGCTCTACATTCAATATCTTACCCTTGAGCGGCAAGATGGCCTGAAAACGGCGGTCACGACCTTGTTTGGCAGAGCCACCAGCTGAATCTCCCTCTACTATATATATTTCTGATATTTTGGCGTCTTTACTAGAACAGTCGGCAAGCTTACCAGGTAAGGTCATACCCTCGAGTACTCCCTTACGAATTACCGTATCACGAGCCGCACGAGCGGCCATACGAGCGCGCGCCGAGAGAGAACATTTGCCAATGATTTTCTTGGCTTCGTTGGGATTTTCCTCCAAATAGTAAGAAAAATATTCCGTGAAAACGCTCTGCACAATATTAGCAACTTCAGGATTACCAAGCTTCGCCTTGGTCTGGCCTTCAAATTGTGGGTTTGGAAGTTTGACCGAAATGACAGCCGTGAGACCCTCACGAACGTCATCACCGGTTAGATTGCCCTCATTGTCCTTTAAGAGACTGTGGCTGCGAGCGTAATCATTGAGAGCACGAGTCAGTGAGGTACGGAAACCAGTTAGATGAGTACCACCTTCTGGGGTATGAATGTTGTTTGCAAAAGTTTGAACATTGTCGTTGAAACCATCCATATATTGAACGGCTATTTCAACATTAACGTTGTCGGTTTGCTTTTCTACATAAAAAATCGGTTCATTGATGACTTGTTTACTACGATTTAGGTGATCAACATAAGATTTGATACCGCCTTCAAAGTAGAAGCCATAGGTACTATCGATACGTTCATCGGTAAGCTTGATCTTGACGCCTTTGGTCAGATAAGCTTGCTGACGAATACGATCGAGTACAGTGTTGTAGTTGAAGTCTATAACTTCAAAAATCTCGGGATCTGGCACAAAAGTAATGGTTGTACCCGTGTGAGTTGAAGTACCTTCGGTTTTTAATGGACCGACTGGGTGTCCGCCGTTTTTGTATTCCTGAACATAAACCTTACCATCGCGCCTGACTTCAGCTTTTACGTATGAAGAAAGAGCGTTGACAACAGAAACACCAACACCATGGAGACCGCCCGAAACTTTGTAACCAGAACCGCCAAACTTACCTCCGGCATGAAGAATAGTCATAACTGTTTCTAGCGCTGATTTGCCAGTCTGTTTATGCCTATCGACCGGAATACCGGCCCCATTATCCGCAACGGAGAAGAT
>Ga0209540_10002425_pt1 | contig 13285 bp, 16 predicted proteins | sample BarGraIncu01121A_FD_184501 | JGI IMG/M metagenome (GOLD analysis project Ga0209540, IMG submission 184501) | Arctic peat soil microbial communities from Barrow, Alaska - Barrow Graham LP Incubations 011-21A (SPAdes) (version 2) | ecosystem: Environmental > Terrestrial > Soil > Wetlands > Peat... | reverse complement strand
CAATGTCAGCGAAAGAAATTGTTCGTCCGACATTTTTTCTAAGTTCGATTTCTGATTCACATTCATTTCCACCTCGGTGGTTTTCAGCATTGTTTCTAAACCCATTTTCCAACATCTCCTTTGTAAAATCATTGTCTTTAAATGTCTTTTGCAAATTGGCAAGTCTGACTCGATGGTTTTCAGCGTCCTGGAACGTAACATGTTTGCTATTAGCTTTCCAGTTCACTTGGTATCCTTTTGAATTCATTTTCAAAATAAAGTCATGTTTGTTTACCGCATGTCCCTTACAGTCATTAACCGCTTTACCAATTTCCAATACATAAGATTTCATATTTCCTTTGATTGCTTTTTCGTTGATCGTTTGATATTTTTTCATATGGAAATCGGTGAAAACATCTTCATTCTTTTTTGGAACAGTTAGGCCGTTCTCTTTACTCAATTGATTGCTATAATCCTTTAGCGCTTGCAAGTCTTTTTTGCTTTCAGAGAATTTTTTCCCGTTTTCAAAACAAACTGAGTTTACAATGAAATGGTTATGGATATGCTCTCGATCTATGTGTGTGGCTATCACCACTTGATAACCCTTAAATCGTTCTTGTTCAATCCATTTCAATCCTAACTCATGGGCTTTCTCCGGATTAATATTATCTTGTAGATTAAAGCTTTGAACATAGTGCTTGTATTGTCTTCCTAATTCTTTTCGCCATTGTGTTTTGACAGCTTTCATCTCATCGATGGCATTTTCGGGCATACAGTCTTTTCCTGTTATTAACTTTAACTCTGTTTTTTCATCCTTTGTAATATAGTTGATGGCTTTTGCTATGCTTGCTCTTGAATTAATCGCTTTAATAATTGCCAAATATTTCTCAACTCCTCTTTTACCACTTTTAATTCGTCACCACATTCCGTTTTTCCTTGATGAACGGCTTTGGCAATCTGGTTAACATTATTACCGACTCGGATTATTTCAATCGTCATTTCCGGAAGGCCTTGAACAACAATGATTTCTTTCATCATTCCTGTTTTGATCAAAAAATCATTGACGCTTAGTTTTGACTTATTAGCATATTTCAAAATGATTTCTTTTTCTTTTTCAGTAACCCTTATTTGAATTTGTTTATCTCTTTTTCTAGGCATTAGAACCTCTTTCTTATTGATGCTTTAACATGCTTATTAATAATTAATCTTTAAAATAACTTTGTCATTAAATATGTTCTAATGTTCGGTATATAGGGTTTCAAAGGGAGGAATCCCTTTGCAAGTTTCGAAATGGCGAGCCCGAGGCGATCCAGTTCGGTAACTTGCCTAACCCTCACAGATAGCTGGTTATTGAAAATAAAAATTCGATTGATTTTTTACTTTTAGTAATGACGATTGATTCTCTTGGTTAGTGGAAGACCACAGACCCCAAGTGAAGAGAAATGAGTTAACTCATTTTCTTCTTTTGGGTGCAGGTGATCGCTCTGATTTTACAACACTAATCTACCTTTCATAGTCCCATTCATCAACCCATTCAGTGCCATATTCATGACTTAGGTGATGTATATGGTGTTGTACTGTTTTTTGTTTTTCTTCTTGTTCTTCCTCTTGCTTTGTTTCTTGTACATTATTGTTTTTTTCATTAGTACTGATTACTAATAATTGATCCGGGGTTTGCTCCATTACTGTTTCGTTGGTATCATCTAATTTCTCAAAATATATAAATTCACCTCCATTTGTTAAAATAAAATAGACACCTCCCGAATCATCAAATTTTTCTAGCGCCTCAACCTTAAGATTATGTTGCTTGAAAAATTCCATTAAAAAATCTTCCGCATTTTCATAGTAAATATCGGTTTTATCATTTTTGAATTTCACAAAATCATTATTTAATGACTCAACATCAATTGCCTGTTTTTCTTTTATAAAGTATATTAATATCATTATTTTCCTCCTGCAAATTTTAGAATTGAATTTATTATTACAATGTTTGTATCTTCTATTGATTAATATTTACTATGCATCCAAGTGGATCTACAACCTCAATGTCTCTATAACCTCTCTGTCCACTAATTTTACATGATTCCACTTTCAAGGCTTTAAGTTGCTTCCCTAGATTAGAGCCATTCATAGGCTTTAGCCCTTGGCCTTCACACCACCATTTGTATGTTGCGTACAACTTTGAATTGGTGATTTTTTTACTTGGATAAGAACTAATGCACTCCTTGAAGAAACCATAAACACTGTCACTATCAAGTTTATAAGTTTCCAGTGCTTCTTTGGTTGCTTTTCCTTCAGTTAAAACCCAGTTATTATTATTCAATCTCTTGAGCCCTTCAATCCCCCATTGAAGTACAATTTCAAGTTCGTTTTCAATAATATAAGTTTCTAGCAAAGGATCTTTTATTGCATCAGCTAAACCTAAGGCTACTTCATCGGGCGAACCAAAAATTTTCTTAAAATCCACTATACACAATCTACGAAAAACGGCATTAACTTTTTCAGCGACTGATGGTAGTTTATTGAGACCATAAAATCCTGTTACATTAAAGGTCATATTTTTTATATCTTTGAATTTTTTGTTTACGCGGAGTCTCTCGCCACAGGTGAAGGACTTCCAAATAAATCCGATTTTCTCTGATAACCCCGTCATGTCATCGTCCATTTTGATATTTGCGAGCACTCCTTCAGCCGCTGACATATCAAAATCTTTGCTGAAATCTGAAAATCCAATTGATGATACATTCTCAGCACCTAATAAAGCATGCAATATGTTTAAGAACACACTCTTTCCATTTCCACCCAGCCCTAATAATACAAAACATTTTTGAACTTCTTTACTATGAGGAGATAGAGCAAGACCGCAAGCTTCTTGTAAGGTCAAAATACTTTCCTGATCAAGTGTTTCATATAAATATTGCTTAAAGCGGCTGTTTTTAAATTCCTCTAATGGAACTTCTCTAAATTTTGCTCTTATTTGACTAATGAGTCGATATTGTGGATCATGCTTTATTAATTTCCCTGTGTTCCATTCAACCAATCCGTTATTGCAATTAATGAAGTTCTTTTCCAAGAAGGTATCTTCTGGATCGCTGGCTACCATGAAAAGCAGATCAACAAAGTTTTTTGCTTTTACTGGTATCTTATCGGAATTTAATTGGCAATGGTCAAAGTAATAAGCGTGTAATTTATTTAGTTCCATCTGTTTATAATATCCTTTCGATTCATCGTATTGAAACGTTAAATTTCCCCTGCAAAAGATTGGTTGTTCCTGTATCAAATGTTCCATTAGTGGGTAAAGTTCCACATGGCCGCCCTCATTACAGTAATTAGGATCAAGGTTATTATAGACACTTTTGGAAATGGCCGCTACTTCGATTTCTTCTAATGAAGGACAGCATTTTACCAAGTTTAATCCTTTTAGAACTTCAAAAATTGTGGTATAATCTCTGTAAGGTGATTTCGAAAATAATTTCAACCCATCTCTATATAGGTTGTCATTTCGTTTTCCAGTTTTATAAATACTATCATCCAACCCGTTTTTCCCAGAACGGGTATTTTTTTTAGCTATTTTTCCACCCCATTCCCCATTATTTTTTTTCTGCTGTTCTAAGAATTTATTAAATAATTCCTCTGGAATTTCTTGAAGCTTTGCATCATGAGATACCTCATAACTCCCCATTGAACCATCATCTTTTTTCTTTTGGCTTCCAGGTGTCATAATTAGGCCTCCATCAGTTTTTAAGTCAACACCAGGCCACATATTTGATATTGACTTTAAACCTTTACGATATTGAAAATAAATATGCTTTCCTTTGTTTGGGGTCTCAATAATGAGCGTTTCTGGTGTATCCGACCATATCTTTTTAAATGTTTCGGTTCCAGATTCACCTCCTTCATGATTGTCCAAATCCACAACCATCACACCTGATATTTCACCTGTTAGTAAACAAGCGCCGGTAATTCCGTTTAATGATTCTAATATGTTAGTATCATAATTTTGGTTTGATGGATCATTCCACTTAACAAATGGAAAGCTTGAATACTTTATTGTTTGGGCCAATGGAAATAATTTGTATTTTTTTATTATGTCATAATTAATATTTTCCTCACCACACTTCTTGCAAAGTTTTTTCAATCCTATCTTTATTTAATTTGATTTGAAGCTTTAATCAACCAATTTTCAAATGCCGCAACTGGAATAACAATTCGTCTCCCAATATGTAATGTCGGAAAATTTTCTTGCCTTGTAAGTGTGTATGCTGTTGGAATTGATATTCCTAATTGCTTTGATAACTCCGCAACATTCATTGTTAATTTTTCATTCATAATTTGCCCCTCCTTTCTTTAGTACGCAATTTTTAGTGCTTACAAACAATTATACTCTTTTAATGGCATATAGCAAGTTAATAATCCATTTAATGCGTATTTTGTGTATTTTTCTTGAATTTTAAGTAATTGATGTTGAATTCAACCTTAAAATGGAATATACTCTATATTACAATGGAGGTGAAAAGATGAGTGACATCGCTGACAACTTAAAAAAATTGAGAGTTTCAAAAAAATTCACTCAAAAGGAAATGGCTAAATTTTTGGGAATTAATCCACGAACATATCAGAATTATGAAAGTTCGAAAAGCAACCCACCTTTAGCTAAAATGAAATTAATTGCTAACAAGCTTCATATCACCGTTAGTGACCTCTTTTCTCCCAACTACTTGGTTGGAGATCCTTATAAAAGCTTAAGAAATAGATTGATTATTCTACTTTATCTTGAAAATCAATTATCAGAAAAACAAAAAGAACACGAGTTGGTAGAAAATCAAATACAAAATGAGAATAATCCTGAAAAGCTTCGTAAATTATTTGAAGAATCGAAGACAATTGATGAAAATCTTGGATCACTTAAAAAAGGCATCGCAGATTGTAAAACTGAAATTTCAAATATGAGTGAAAATCTTGAGATTGAAGCTCCTAGCCTCAGTTTAATTTCAAATGAATTAGTTGAAGATGCTAGTTATTATAGTGAACTTGTAATTCTTAATTCTGATATTAATATATTGTTGAATGACAAACACCAGCATAATATAATTGAAGCTAATTTGATTGATGGTAATCTACAATGTTATAAAGAACTGTTCACCAAAAAAGATATGCTATTTATAACTAATGCTTTTGAATTTCTTTCATCTATTAAGATCTATTTAGAATCTCAAGATGGGTATGATATAAAGTTAAGTGATTTTTTCAATGTATTCATTAAATTTTATTCCATTAATGAAATAGGTCTTGATCCTGACTTTATAAAGAAAAGATTAACTGAAATAATAGGAAACAATAACTTATCAGATGAATAAAACTCATTATCTCAAAATCCACTAACTAACATTAGTGGTTTTTTTCTATTTTAGGGGTAGGGACGGGAAAACAGTAAAGATGGACAGGAGAACATTCTCCCCGTCCATCTCACAAATGGCTTTAATACATCATTTATTTTATGTTAAGGACATGAGTACAGGAGATTTTCAAAAAGTAAATAAATTTATAATTATACTATATAAAAGAAGGAGTGATATTTGATATGGCACGTAAAGTTAAGAAAGTACCCAATGGTGGTGGCACCATAAGAAAACGGTCTGATGGAAGATGGGAGGCTCGCTATACAAATGGTTTTGATTTTAAAACAGGAAAACAGATACAAAAATCCGTATATGGAAAAACACAAGCTGAAGTAAGAAAAAAGCTTCAAGTGGTTTGTACCGCCATTGATAAGGGAAATTATATTGAACCCTCAAAATTAACAGTCGGCATGTGGTTTGATATATGGTTAAAAGAATACACTGGTAGCATTAAGCCCTTGACATTAAAGTCTTATACTGTTTGTATCAACAACCATATTAAGCCTGCTCTTGGGTCAATAAAACTTACCTCTTTAGGTACGCATTCAATACAATCTTTTTACAACAAGCTACTCAATGGAACTAAAAAAGTGCCTGGTCTTTCTCCTAAAACAATAAAGAACGTTCATGGTGTTGTGCATAAAGGCCTTCAACAGGCTTGTGAGATTTTTTACATTAACGCTAACCCATCAAACGCCTGCAAACTTCCACGGGTAGAAAAGTCTAAGATCAAGCCTCTTGATGAAAATGAAATATCTGCTTTCATCAAAGCAATTAAAGGGCATCAATTTGAAAATCTTTTTCTAGTGACCCTATTCACCGGAATGAGACAAGGAGAAATACTCGGTCTTACTTGGGATTCAGTAGATCTGCAAAATGGGACAATTTTAATTTATCAGCAACTTCAGAGGATTAAAGGAGAGTACAAGTTTGTCTCTCTAAAAAATGATAAATCGCGGAATATCACCTTAGCCCCTTCAATCGCCAAATTATTACAACGTCATAAAGCTATCCAGAACGAATGGCGCCTCATAGCCGGTTCTGCCTGGGACAATAGTAATTTGGTTTTTTCCAACCAACTGGGGGGCCACCTGGCACATATTACAGTTTCCAAAAACTATAAGAAAATTGTTGCTAATATTGATCTGCCTGAAGCACGCTTTCATGACTTACGCCATACTTACGCTGTGGCTGCTTTGCAATCTGGTGATGATATAAAGACAGTGCAAGAAAATCTTGGTCATCACACGGCTTCATTTACTTTGGATGTATATGGTCATGTATCAACTCGTATGAAAACAGATAGTGCAGATCGCATGGAAACCTTTATAAAAAGCGTTAATAAAATCTAGTAAGGGTCACGGTAAGGGTCAAATGGCAAAAAACCGCATAAAAAAAGCAGCGTAAACGCTGCTATTATGCGGTTTCTTTATGGCGGAGAGAGAGGGATTCGAACCCTCGGTACACTTACATGTACACACGCTTTCCAGGCGTGCTCCTTCAACCAGCTCAGACATCTCTCCAGAGGTTGTTCATTAGCACTTTTTACATGCTAGATAATTATAAGGTGTTATCCCTTATAAGTCAATGTTTTCTTTAATCCAGCCAGAAATATTTTCGAGTTTATTGGGGGTTTTAATCTTAAAACGCTTAATAGATAGACTCTTGCAACACTTGCACTCTGAATTTCATACTTCCCGAATACATCTCTGGTCTGTGATCTCTTGTATCATGGGTTATTTTTGGCCACCAAATTGCATTGAAGTGGTTTGAAGTGATTGACATAGGGTAGTAATGGGTATAAGGTTTGATAGAATACTAAATCAGCTTGCTGGAAATGGGGAGTTTTGAAAGGAGCCTTCAAATTATAGCTATGATGGATCGCAACTAATTGAGATATTTTGAGAAGAAAGAGGTGTTTTATGAATGTTATTGAAATCAACCATCTGACAAAATATTATGGAAAGCATCGAGGTATTGAAGATGTGTCATTTTCTGTAGCAGATGGCGAAATTTTTGGATTTATCGGACCCAATGGCTCAGGAAAGTCAACAACAATTCGGACATTACTATCCCTTATTTATCCGACAAGTGGAACTGCTACAATTTTTGGTAAAGACTGTATCAAATATGGTAAAGAAATACGTAAACATATTGGTTATTTGCCATCAGAGGTTTTCTATTATGAGAACATGAAAGTGATTGATGTACTAAAATACTCGGCAAGCTTTTATGAGCATGTGAATTTGAGGAGAATTGAGACCCTGGCTGAAACATTAGATTTGGATTTGCATAAACGCATTGATGACTTATCTTATGGAAATAAAAAGAAGGTAGGTATTGTGCAAGGTCTTTTGCATGAACCAAAGCTTATTATTCTTGATGAACCAACCAGTGGCTTAGATCCCCTAATGCAACAGAAATTTTTTGAATTAATTCAGAATGAAAATAAAAAAGGAGCCACAGTATTATTTTCCTCTCATATTCTCACAGAGGTTCAAAAATTATGTACGCGTGTTGCCATTATAAAAGATGGCACTATTATCAAGGTTGAGAATATTCATAATTTGCGAGAAAATAATTATAAAAAATTCACTTTAGAATTTAAAGGTCCAATTAACATATCTCGTTTTCAATTTGATGGCATTACTAATTTGTCTCAGAAGGAAAAAACGTTACATTTTCTTTTCAGAGGAGACATTAACAAAGTCATCAATAGCCTTCAGGGCCAAGTATTACAAAATATGTTGGTTGAAGAACCTACCCTAGAAGAAATCTTTATCCATTACTACCAAAAGGAGGACTAATATGAACATTTTAACGCAAGAGCTTAAAATGGAATGGAAATCCTTAGTGGTTTGGTGTATATCCTTAATCGGTGTGTTACTTTTTTTTATGTTATTTTATCCATCAATTTCTGCTCAGATGGCAGATTTCCAAAAGGTTTTCAATAGTTTCCCCATTGAATTTCAACGTGCCGTAGGCGTTGAGAATTTGAATTTAGGAAATATTTTAGGTTATTATACCTTTACCATGACCTATATTCTTTTGGCTGGAGCGGTACAGGCAATGAACTTAGGTGTCTCTGTTCTTTCATCCGAGGTTAGAGATAAGACCGGTGATTTTCTTTTCGTAAAACCAGTTTCCAGAAGCCGTATTATTTCAATGAAAATGCTGGCTGTTTTTGTTCAGATTCTGATTACAAACGCCGTTTTCTTTCTGGCTTCCTGGATTATTTTGAATATGTTGACTACCAATAGTTTTGATGTGAAACTTTTTTGGCTACTCACCGGAACCTTGTTTTTTATTCAGATTTTCTTTGCCAGTTTTGGATTCTTTATCTCAGTCTTTTTAAGACGTATTAAAACAGTTCTCCCCATTAGCATGGGGGTGGTGTTTTTGTTTTATATTATATTTTTGCTCAATGAAACCTTGAAGGATGTCAAGCTTGGTTACATTTCACCCTTTGATTATTTTGCTCTCTCTGCTATTTCAAAAAATATGAGTTATGATTCTGTGTATCTCGTACTTTGGACTTTTTTGGTGTTTCTGTTTGTCTATTTAACGTTCCATGTGTTCGGTAAAAAAGACTTACCATCGATATAGGAGGCTCTTATGAATGTATTTTTTATAGAACTCAAATCGAATTTTAAATCCCTGATCATATGGTGCTGTGCCCAATTCTTCATTATCTTTGCCGGTACGATGAAATACCAGGGGTTTTCTTCTTCTGGTGTAGATATAAACAAACTTCTTGAAAGTTTTCCTAAAGCACTAATGACAGTTTTTGGAATAGGATCCGTCGATCTTTCTAAAGTGGCCGGCTTCTACTCCGTATTCTTTTTATACTTTATGCTGTTAGCCGCTGTCCACGCTATTATGTTCGGTGCAGTGATTGTTTCCAAAGAAGAGCGGGACCATTCCGCTGATTTTCTCTTCTCCCGGCCGGTAAAACGCCATGAGGTGATTACACCTAAGCTGTTGGCTGGGGTTGTCAATATTCTGGTGTTTAATCTGGTGACTTTTGCCGCTTCCGTATTCTTTATTGCCAAATACAACAACGGTGATGGAATGATCAACAAGATTGCCATTACTATGGTTGCACTTTTTGTGATTCAACTATTCTTTTTAGCCTTCGGTGCCATGCTGGGCGCACTTCTTAAGACCACTAAAATTGCGACTTCCACTGCAGCCGGGATTATTATGGGAACCTTCTTTATATCTGTGGCTGTGGATTTAAATGACAAGCTTGCATTTTTAAAATATCTAACCCCTTTTAAATATTTTGAGGGAAAAATGCTTGTGATTGATGGAACGATTTCGATGAGTTCTATGGGGATTCTATTGGTATTGACGATTATTTTTACAATGATGGCCTATATTGTATTTAATCAACGGGATTTGACGACTTAATCCTAATTTTACTCCATATATTTGAATAACTCTGGATGAAATGCTATTAATTTGTTATAATACAAAGTATTATAAATCAAAAAAACAGAAATAAGATAGGAGATAATAATGGTTATTGCAATAGCTTCGGATGGAAAGACTTTAGAGACGAGTGTGTCTCAACACTTTGAGTCATGTAATTATTTGCTCATTGTCGATACTTCTGACATGAGCATTCAAGCAATCGAAAACGAATCCGATTTTTCTGGAGAGATTCTGGCAAAAAAGATCATTGATTTTAATTGTGAAGGTATTATTACCGGAAAACTGAATCGTGGAGAATTCGATATTTTAGCCGATGCTTATGTTACACGGTATTTGGGTTCAGATCATTCCGGAGCAAATGCCCTTGATTTAATAAAAAAAAGAGAATTAGCATTAATTAGAACATTTGATGGAGCTCAACAATGCGAAGGAACTCACGAGCATCAACTTTAAATCTGTGTGAATCTTTGTTTTGAAATAAATTAAATGAAAGGACGTGTATCAATGGGAATTATATCGTGGATTGTTCTTGGAGCTCTGGCTGGTTGGCTGGCAAGCATTATAACAAAAAATAATGCGAGTATGGGTTTACTTAAAAATATTGTTGTCGGTATTTTAGGAGCAATGATTGGAGGCTTTGTTGTTGGCTTTTTGGGAGGCACAGGCGTTACCGGTTTTAATCTTTGGAGTATTTTTGTGGCTTTTCTTGGAGCAGTTATTCTTCTGGCTATTATCAATCTTTTTACAAGATAATCGCAGAAAAATAGGATTTAATTTAAAAAGATTCATTAAGCCAAGGGCTTAATGACTCTTTACTTAATAAAGCTAGTAAAAATTGGGAGTTTCAACTAACATTAAAGCGGATTTAATCAATTTATGTTAAAATGGTAAAAAATACATTTGAGGTAATTGATGGAAATTTTTTCGACACTTGAATCCATTCAATCTTTTCTTTTGCAATTTGGAGTCTGGACACCATTGGCTTATTTTATTTTGCAACTTTTACAAATCATCATTGCCCCGATTCCTGGTGGGCCTGTTGGTTTAGTGGGAGGGGCTCTTTTTGGTACTTTTTGGGGCTTTATCATAAGCATTGCTGGTACCTTGATTGGCTCCAGTATTGTTTTTCTTTTGGCAAAGCGCTTTGGTCGACCTTTTGTACTAAAATTTATAAAATCGCCCATTATTGAGAAATATGAGCATATCGAAGAGTCCAAACTTAATGGGGTACTCTTTGCTATCTTTCTTTTTCCTCTTTTCCCTGATGATTTACTGTGCTTCATTGCCGGACTTTCCACCATGAAATTTAAAACATTCATTATCATTGCGATTATTGGACGGTCCCCCAGTGTTTTTATCAATAATATGGTGGGAGCTGGCATTATGAATGATAGTCCAACCCAATTTATTATAGGAAGCATCCTTTACGGCCTTTTAATCCTGATCCTCTATTTAAATCGGAAACACTTATCCAAGTTCATCCATCATAGTAAAAAACAAAATGATCCCCCATCAGATTCACAAGTTGAAAAATAGGAGCTTTTAATGAAAGAAAATTCGAAAAAAGAACTCAATCGATTATATATGAGCGAAATCATCACTGCCTTTGTCTGCGGTTCTCTGATTTATATGCTCTCTGAATCCCCAGGAGGTGAACTGGATATTCGACTCCTGCTACCTGGTGCTATTCTTATTTTTATTGTCCTCGAAAGTGCTGGATACTGGTTTTATCGCCATCAACTCATTGACAATCCAGAAGGTCATTATTCCTGGGTGATGCCACTTTTCAGCCATCTGAAAAAGCTAAATCGGTATTTATTTATTTTGTATCCTCTGCTTTATCTTTATCTTTTAATTATTGATCCAGGAAAGCTTTTTGTCCCTATGAATCTCTTTGGGCTTATTCTTTACGCTTTTTCTATTTTTGAAAATATCAATTATTTTTATTACACTATTAATATTGGTAACCTAAAAACAAAGGCTCCGTCCGAACTTGCTCTTGATCTGTTACACTATGAAAAAACGAAGGGAATAAAATCATGAAATTCATTCATACTGTATTATTAATATTTAAGAAAGACAACGGCTCATCTATTCTGGCTGAAGCCATGGTAAACTAAACGATGAACTATTCAATTTCTATTTTGAGTTCTTTTAATCCGCTTTTTTTTGCGCTCCTATTAATCGCTGGACTGCTTATAGGGAAAGCTATTTATACCTACAAAGTCTTTCCTGATCTTCGAGGGAAAGCTATTCGTGAAATTTTAATTGGGGTCCCAATAACTCTTCTGATTTTAGGGCTCTTTATCGTAGCTCCTTTAATTTCAGGGATTAGTGTCAATAAAAACGAGCTGTCTCTCAGACTTCCAACCGGATTTGCCTTTGCCACCTATTCCGGAGATGATATCCTTTCTGCCAAGGTTGTTGATCTGGAAAACCAACCGGAATATTCTGTTAAGTCCAAAGTGATTGGCACCAAGATCAGAGATTATCGAGAAGGGATCTTTAAATTAGAAAATGGCACTGAAGCAGAAGTTCTTCTTAATGGTAAAAAAGCTTTATATGTTGAAACTACTGGAAAGCCACTTCTTTTAGCGCCAGACCATTTTGATAATTTTTTGAAAGATTTTAGTGAGAATATTAAACCAGTTCAATAGTTAATTATTAATAAGCAAAAAGGACGCACTTTGTCGGGTACGTCCTTTTTTAATTCGATATTTGACTAGCCTTCATAAATCTTTGCAACTCGTCCGACCTGGCCATCAGCCAGCATGACTTTAATCCCATGAGGATGGTTGGGACTTTTAGTAAGCAACCGCCCGACCCGACCCTGAGTTAACTTACCTGTTCGTTGATCGGCCTTTAAGACAATATCAACTAAAGCACCTACTTTAACATCACTTCGTTTTTGACCATTCATTTTGATTCCTCCTTGGCTTTTTCTAATGCAACAACTAACTGATCCATACAAGAGCTTTCCTTTTTTCCGCAGGTCTGGCCCTTAAAGAGGCCGCTAATCTCTCCAATGGTTTTACCTTCAAGCATCAGGGATAAAGCTTTTAAATTACCTTTACAACCTCCTACAAAGCTAAGGTTCTTGATTTTATCACCATCTAATTCAAAATTTATCTCTTTAGGGCAAACGCCCTGGGGCACATAGCTATATTTCATACTTACCTCTTCCTTATTCAACTTGCAACTTCTTTAAAACAGAAATCTCTTATCTTTTATTGGTAAAATTTCTCTTCTAAAGACATTAGCTTTTTCACGATGCTGCACCTGCTGCTAAATTCATGAATTTTTGTAAAAACGTCAAAAAACACCTTCCGGTGTTAAAATTATAAAAAAGACTCGCAACGTCCTATCCTCCCAGGCAGTTACCCACCAAGTACTTTCGGCGCTGGAAGACTTTACTTCTGTGTTCGGTATGGGAACAGGTGTGGCCCTTCCGCCATCGTCGCGAGACTAAT
>Ga0209540_10002423_pt1 | contig 13288 bp, 10 predicted proteins | sample BarGraIncu01121A_FD_184501 | JGI IMG/M metagenome (GOLD analysis project Ga0209540, IMG submission 184501) | Arctic peat soil microbial communities from Barrow, Alaska - Barrow Graham LP Incubations 011-21A (SPAdes) (version 2) | ecosystem: Environmental > Terrestrial > Soil > Wetlands > Peat... | reverse complement strand
TGTTTTGTGCCATTTTAATGGTGATATCTGTTGCAGCATGTGGACAGAGGTCCGTTGACAGGCTTTTTGATTCGTATTCCGGTAAGGATAACTTTTATACCATGCATCTGAGCGGAAATCTGCTGAAATTTGTAGTAAGCAGCGATAATGACAATGAAGAAGGCTTGCCGCAGGAGGTTACCGAGTTCAGGCTGATTGCCCAGAAGGATGATCAGGAAAAGGTCACGGACTTCTACAATATGGTGATGAAGAACCTGGATACAGAAGGGTACGAAGAATTCATGCGCATCAAAAGCTTTGACCAGAACACAATCCTGCTCGTTAAGGGTCACGGTAAAGAATTCAATGAATTCCTGATGGTTGCGGGAGGTGAACACAATGTTGTGATCCAGATCAAAGGCTCATTTTCAGTTCAGGATGCAAAGAAGTTTTCAGTAAACATTAAGAAAGATCATTGCAGGAACCTGACTTGCACTGTGGACTGAACTATGATGTTTGTATCTTTGAGCTGAAATAGCATAAAGCTGTCATGACTGATGACCCGGAAAAGATTTGATGAAATAATCCATTCGCAATACAGGAAACTGTTCATGATAGCATTCAGGATTGTTAAGAACAAGCCGGAAGCCGAAGATGCCGTTCAGGAGGTTTTCTTGAAAATGTGGACAATGGGAGAAAAGCTCGATGAATATGATGATATTGAAGCAATTGCCGTTACAATAGTTAAGAATAAATGTATCGATGTGGTCAGAAGAAGAAAGTTTAGTGATGGAGGAGTTGAAATGCCCGCAATAATGAACTTTGAAAATCCGGTTTCACCTTACGAACAGATGGCATCAAATGAAACAAATGAGATAGTCAGAAAGATAATATCCGGACTGGCTCCAAATTTCAGGGAACTGGTGCAGTTAAGGGAAATAGACGGGCTTTCGTACGAGGAGATAGCATCAATCACCGGAGCAAATGTTAACAGCATAAGGGTATCCGTATCAAGGGCACGGCAGATTATTAAAGAGGAATATTTAAAACATTCATATGAAAGAGGAACTTCTGAAAGAACTACTGGAGAAGTATTATAACGGAGAGACTTCAATTGAAGAGGAGCTGAGACTTAAAGAATATTTCTCGGGCAAAGATGTTCTGCCAGGTTATGAAGCCGAAAAGGAGATTTTCCGGCTCTATTCAGCGTCAGGTCAAATTGCTGCTCCCGATGATGAACTCGAAGCAAGAATCAAGATTGCCATTGATCATCTTGAAGAGCCAAAGATGAAGCGGATTCCTGTAATCCGAAGATATACAGTAATGAGCATTGCAGCTGGACTACTGATACTTATTGCTTCCTATTTCATGCTGAAGCATCATGCTGAACCCAAAGATACCTTCTCTGATCCTCGCCTGGCATATGCCGAAACAATGAAGATACTGAGCGAGGTTTCGTATAAGCTGAACAAAGGAACATCGGCGCTTGAGCCTGTGAGAAAGGTTGCCAGGGCTGCTCAGTCCGGACTTGGTTCGGTCAGCAAATCTGCTTCAGTTCTTACTGATAACCTTAAGCCAATTAGGATGATTGGCAAAATTTCAAATGCAAATCTTGAAATTATAAATAGAAAATAATATAAATAACGGTCGAAATGAAAAAGTCATTATTGATATTTACAGCGCTTTTGTTTTGCCTGGCAGTCAGGGCACAGACTAATCCGATAGATGAGCTGTTCGATAAGTATTCAGATAAGGAAGGATTCACATCTGTCTATATCTCTGGCAAGATGCTTGGAATGTTTGCCGAGATGAGCGGAGATGAAAACAGTAAGGATAATCCGGTACCAAAGATTACGTCCATAAGGATACTTACTGAGGATTCATTGAATCTCAACAAGGTTAACTTTTATACCGAGCTTTCAAAAAAGATTGATTTCTCTGCTTATGAGGAACTTATGGTTATTAAGGAACAGAAGGAGGTCACCAAGTTCCTTGTTCGCAAGAGCGGAAAAACAATATCGGAGTTCCTTTTAATCACCGGAGGCGATAATAAAAACTCTCTTATATCCATCAGGGGCGATATAGATCTGAAACAATTATCACAAATTTCGAAAGAGACCGGAATAGGTGAGTTGGAACAGCTGGATAATGCTGAAAAGAAGAAACCTGAAAAATAGAAGTTTTCTTCTGTTTCTTATGCAACCTTTACACCTCTTGATTTGTTATTGGATAGAGGGAATCATCCTGACAGTTTTATATCAGGATTTTTCTATATTTGTTAAATAAACAGAACTAACCAATAAAGAAATGAGCAAGCCATCTAACAGACGAGTCGCAGCTTTGATATTTACTTCATTATTTATCTCTTCAGTTGCATTCTCACAATTCAACAACGTCGACTTCCTGCGCAGCGCTCCTGCTGATGCAGTAAAATTTGTTCAAGCCTATATCTCACCCTGGGCAAATGCTTTCGGGGCCGGACTGAACGGAAGCTGGTATAATACAGCAAAGCCCCATAAACTTGGTGGATTTGATGTTACTGCCTCATTCAACGTCGGCATGGTTCCCAGCTCTGCAGGGACATTCGATGTTACTAAAATCGGACTCTCTTCAGCTTTATCGGCAACGGGAGCAGGATCAGGAACGACATCAAGCATTTCAGGTCCTAATAAACAAGGTCCCCAAATGGCCTATAAGTCAGGCGCATATACTCTTGCTACCTTCAATACTCCTCCGGGAACTAACTGGAAGTATATTCCAGTGCCGATGGTGCAGGTAGGAATAGGTCTGCCCCTTGGTACAGAATTAAAGGTAAGATTCCTGCCGAAAATTTCGATTAAGGGAGGTGATGTTTCTATGTGGGGTGTCGGATTGATGCACAGCATCATGCAATACATACCTGGTAATAAGCTTCTGCCTTTAGATGCTTCAATCTTCGTGGGCTATACCAGGTTAACCGGGAATGTTCCCATCAGCCTTCAGCCTGATGGATCCGTTACCCAGAATTATACAACAATCGTTCCTTTGACCTATTTCAGCAACCAGAACCTTAACGCTATAGTAGAAGCTCTGAATATAAGCGCAATAGGTTCTGTCAACCTGAAAATAATCACTTTCTATGCCGGTCTCGGGTACAGCAAAACAAAAACTTCAGTAAAACTTCAGGGATATTTTCCTGCACCGGTTCTTGTCGCCAGTGGTACACCCCATGTTGAATACAATGATATTGCCGGAAGCGGAAGCATCAAGACAGGTGATGAGTTCTCTAAAATGAAGATTGAGAATTTCTCGGGACTCAGAGCCAACGCAGGTTTCAGGATTAAACTTGCAGTAATAACGATTTTTGCTGATTACACCAGGGCACAGTATAACGTTGTCTCAACAGGCCTGGGAGTATCTTTCAGATAATCTTTGATATTAAATAACAAGATCCCCGGGCTGCTGGAAGTTCCGGGGATTTTTTTTAAGAATAACACAACTAATTGCAGGTTCATATATATTTGTGCTGATTTGTTGGAACAATAATTCAGAATTAATTTGGAACTGGAAAAGATTCAATCGGGATACAGGGCTCTTCTCAGAGCCTCAAGAAACTCAGTCGCTGCGGAAGACAATAAAGTTATCAGGAGAGCTCTTGACCTTGCTGTTAAGGCGTGTGGCGATAAAGTAATCCTTACAGGTGAACCGCAGATACTTCACGCTCTTTCTGTGGCCAGGATCATCGCCGGGGAGATGGGATTAGGGCTTACTTCAATAGTCACAGCTCTTCTTCATGATTCGGTCGATAACCTTGATATCAGCAAAAAGGATATTGAAAAGGAATTCGGCAGAAAGGTTGTGGAAATACTCGATGGCTTTTCAAGGGTCACTGGAATAGACTCGATGCAGTCGTCGTACCAGGCTGAGAACTTTCGGAAATTGTTGCTCAGCCTTGCAGATGACGTCCGGGTTATACTTATTAAACTTGTAGAAAGGCTTGAATATATGCGCAGCCTCGACAATGCGTCTGAAAAAGAGAGGTTGCCGCTTGCGTCAGAAACATATTTTCTCTACGCGCCCCTGGCGCACCGCCTCGGATTTTATAACATTAAATCGGAACTCGAAGATCTGGCAGTAAAGTACCTTGAACCGGAACAATATCAATATGTAGAGAACCGCCTGAAGCAGACAACCGCTTCAAGGAACAGGTTTATTAAGGAATTTTCAGTTCCACTGCAGAAAAATCTTAAAAAGCAAAACTTTAGATTCACAATCAAAAGCCGCACAAAATCAATCCATTCCATAATGCTTAAAATGAAAAAGCAAGGCGTTGATTTTGAAGAGGTGTACGATATTTTTGCTGTCAGGATAATTCTCGAAAGCAATGAAAAAAGTGAGAAGTCAGAATGCTGGAGAGCATATTCTGTTGTGACTGACCTTTACCAGCCAAACCCGAGCAGGCTTCGGGACTGGATATCGGTGCCCAAATCAAACGGATATGAATCGCTGCACACTACGGTAATAGGCCCAAGAGGCAAATGGGTCGAAGTGCAGATACGGTCGGAGAGAATGGACGAGATTGCTGAAAAAGGAATGGCTGCACATTTCCTGTATAAGGGCATTAAGGGAGAAGGAGGGCTCGAGACCTGGCTAACCAAAATGAGGGAAATCCTTGAGTCCCCTGAGAAGGAGGATACAGCATTTCTCGACCAGGTAAGGTCTGGTCTTTATACTGATGAAGTATTCGTCTTTACTCCCAAAGGTGACCTGAGACAACTGCCTGCAGGTGCCACTGTTCTTGATTTTGCATTTGATATTCATACTGAGGTTGGCTCTTCATGTGTTGGTGGTAAAGTGAATGGAAAGAATGTCACAATAAGATATGTTCTTCAGAATGGCGATCATGTCGATATAATCAGATCAAAGAATCAAAAGCCTAAACAGGACTGGCTTTCGTTTGTCGTAACCAATAAGGCCAGGACCAAGATAAAGCAAGTCCTGAATGAGGAGAAAGTCAGGGCTGCTGCCGAAGGGAAGGAGATCCTGTTACGCAGGCTGAAGAATTGGAAGATTCCATATGGTGACACATTGATTCAGAAGCTGATTAACCATTACGACTTAAAGACGGCACAGGATCTGTATTTCCTGATCGAAGAGGGCAAGATTGAGCTTCTCGAGATTAAAGAGGTCCTGTTGAAAGAGGAAGCCCCAGCACTTTCCGAACCGGCATCATTAATGCAGGAAAAAGAAACCAAGGAAATACCTGAATCTCAATATTCTGATTTTCTTGTAATTGAAGATAGGGTGGAGGGTCTTGATTATCATCTGGCAAAATGCTGTAATCCTGTTTTCGGAGATTCAATATTTGGATTCGTCACCATCTCAGAAGGGATTAAGATACACAGGCGTGGCTGTCCGAATGCCCATAACATGATGTCGAGATATCCATACAGAGTGGTCTCGGCAAAGTGGACCAAATCAAAAGCTGCTCCTTCTTTCGTAGCATCTGTAAAAATTACCGGAATTGAAGATATGGGAATGGTTAACCGGATAGCAGATATCCTTGCAGTTAACAATGTTACCATACGAAGCTTTAACTATAAAATGGATGATGGTATGTTCGAAGGAATGCTTCATATAATGGTGCCTAATAATGATATTCTTCATGGAGTTATGAGAAAGATTAATTCTATCAAAGGTATCCTAAAAGTAACACGATCCGATAGTGCCTGATATCCGGCTACCGAACTTTAAGTATTAACTCCTTACACCTTTCTTACATCCCCCCGTCCCCGTTGGCTTCGCCGATCCCACAAGCGGGATTCAAAGGGGGAGAGTCTTTGTACTCCTTTCGCCTTTCGCCTTTTGCCTTTTGCCTTTTTAATATCTCTTATCCGCTTTTATCGGCAGCTTTGCCAGCTTTTCGACCTCAACTGACGGATATCCGAACTCTTCAACTACTTTTCCCATGATCAGGTACGTCCCGGCGCCTTTAAATGGATAATACTTAAGCGATTGCGGGAAATGCGTCGTATCGAAAAAACTCCCTTCCGGATCAATAAAGCATCCGAAGTTCATCCATTCCTTCTTTATTGTCTTTATGTACTTGATTGTCACGAGGTGGCCGACCAGCCTGATCTTTTTCCCAACGTGTTTAATAAGATCTTTAGCAGCAACTTCGCCGCGGAACGATGTTTCGAGCATATCGAACCATGTGAGCGATACAGGGAAGCTCAGCAGCTCGATCTCGTCGTAGGCATCATCGAGCCTGCTGTATTCAAGGTCGGGAAGGCTGAAATTGCGGGGAGGAGAGGAGAAAAGCTGCTTCATGGGTTCAGGCTTGCTCTTGTTCATCATCATATGGGCTTCCCAGAGAAGTGTCGCTTTTTTCTTCCCGGTGAACCTGAAAGCACCGGCCCTGATAAGCAGGATCATCTGTTCCAGTCCGGGATTCAGCCTGGCAATGAAATCGCTCATCCCGTCGAACTCTCCCTCTGAATTGCGATTCTCTTCAATTGCCATCGCCAGGTTGCTCTCGAGGCTCATGATGTGTATAAACCCGAGGTATATATCTGATCCATAAATTGTTGTCTTGTAATTGCTTTTGTTGACGCAGGGCAGCTGTATAGCGGCCCCGTATCTCTTTGCCTCGTGCACGTATACCCATGTCCTGTAAAAACCACCGAAATTATTGATCACGGCCACCATGAACTCGAGCGGGTAATGAGCTTTCAGGTAGAGGCTCTGGAAACTCTCAACAGCATAGGATGCCGAGTGGGCCTTGGAGAATGAGTATCCGGCAAACGACTCAATCTGGCGCCACACCTCTTTGGTGACTTCCTCACTATATCCCTTTTCGCGGCAGTTTGAGAAGAACTTATCGACTATCCTCTGCATCTCCTGTTTCGACCTGTACTTGCCGCTCATTGCGCGCCGCAGCGTATCGGCATCTGCCAGGTCGAGGCCTGCAAAGTGATGGCATACCTTCAGAACATCCTCCTGGTAGACCATTACGCCGAAGGTCTCTTCGAGCTGCTCCTTCATCACAGGATGCAGGTATTTGAATTTATCAGGGTTATGGAACCGGTAAATATACTCGCGCATCATCCCGGAACGTGCAACTCCTGGCCTGATTATCGAGCTGGCAGCAACAAGAGTTGTATAATCGTCGCACTGTAGCTTCTGCAGGAGCCCGCGCATCGAAGGGCTTTCGACATAGAAGCATCCCTTTGTCTCGCCGGTTTTCAGATACTCCTTGATCTTAGGGTCGCTCTTGAACTTCTGAATTGCATGCACATCGACATTGACTGAGCGGTTCCGGAGTATTATCTCAGCGCTCTCGCGGATATGCCCTATACCGCGCTGGCTCAGGATGTCGAGCTTCTCAAAGCCGATTTCCTCGGCAGTATACATATCCCACTGTGTGGTGGGAAACCCCTTTGGAGGCATATCCAGTGCGGTGAATGATGCCATTGGCTCTTCAGATATAAGGATTCCGCCAGCATGGATACTGCGCATGTTCGGGAAATCGGCAATCTTCAGTCCTGTTGAGAAGATTATGTCGGTGATCTCGTTGCTGTTTCGTTCCGCTGAAGGATTATCTATCAGTGAATCAATCTCCTCTTTTGGCAGACCATGGACCTTTCCGAGTTCTCTCACGATCGACTTGCCCCTGAAGGTGCTTATTGTGCCCAGGAGGGCGGTATGATTATACCCGTATCTTTTGAAGATGTAATCGATAACCTCATCTCTCTCTTTCCATGAATAGTCTATGTCGAAATCGGGGGGACTGCTCCGTTTAGGGTTTATGAATCTCTCAAAGTAAAGGTTCAGGTCGATAGGGTCAACATTAGTGATTTTCAGGCAATAAGCAACTATGGAATTTGCGCCGCTTCCCCTTCCAACGTGGTAGAAGCCTCTTGCCATCGAGTACCTTATAATATCCCATGTTATCAGAAAATAGGCAGAGAAGCCGAGCCTGTCGATTATTTCCAGTTCATGGCTTATCCTTCTTCTTGCCTCGCCGTTATGTTTGCCATATCTGTATTCCATACCGTCCCAGGCAAGCTTCTCGAGCAGCAGCTTGTCGTCGTACCTGCTTGCCGAGAATATCTTTTTGTTTTTCTGGCTCTCGCGGTCAAATGCCAGGCTACAGTCATCCAGCAGATCGCAGGTATTCCTTATGATCTCAGGGTATCCGGAAAACACTCTTTTAATATCGCCGGGTGAGAGAAAGAACTCATCCTCACCGGCGCACTGTGATGGTTTCAGGTGGCTGAGAAGGATGTTGTTGTCGACTGCCCTGAGGCTCCTGTGAATGAATATATCGTCTTTACCGGCAAATGTGACCGGCTGCATGATAACCATTTTGTTCCTCAGCGCAGACGAAACCGGCAGCAGCCTGTTGATATACGCGATCCTTATGCCAGTGCGCTCATTGTCGTACATCCGGCGTCCCGGAGGATTTGTGAACGGGTAGATGACATATGAATCTGAAAAACGGGGGGCAGGGAAGGGAACCTCTGTTTTTTCGAAATTACATTTTGAAAGGAATTCGTTCAGCTCCCTCAATCCCTTGTTATTGCGGGCAATGCCGGTGTAGAGCAGGTCGTTGCCGCTCCTGAATTCAATTCCCGCTACCGGCCTTATGTTGTTTTTAGTGCACTCACCTGCAAATTCAGGTATTGCCGTTGAATTATTTATATCTGTCAGGACTATAGTGCCGGCTTCTGCAGCAGATGCTTTCTGCACAAGCTGTTCCACTGACATGGTACCGTAGCGGAGACTGTAATATGAATGACAATTCAGATACATGTTGCTTGTCGTTTTTGATTCCCCCTTTGAAGAGCCTGTCCCGCTTCGGCGGGAGGGTGAGGGGGATGCCTTTGCACCGTTCTAATGTCCAAACCCGTACATCATATACCCCCGGAGTCGTTCTTCCATCATTTCCTGCTCTTTACGGGCATTTTCGAGCTGTTTACGGGCTTTTTCTTCTCTTTCGCTGCTGGTCATCACCCCGGCAGCCCTTCGCACCGCATCGCGTCCGAAACGCTTCCTGAGCTTATCCATGGCCATATAGAGGCTCACCTTCTCGGGAGTATCGTCGAACATGTCGAGCTGCTGTACTCCGCGAACCATGTGGCTGAACCTTACGCCTATGAGCCTGATGAGCATGCGCCGCTGGTATAGTCTGCCGAAGAGCTCCTTGGTGATATCCGAGAGAACATGGTCGAATGCTGTATAGGGTACCCGCTTCTGCAGAGTGTGAGTGTCGAAATTCGAATACCTTATTTTAACTGTTACGCACGATGTGAGCTTCTCCTGCTTTCGAAGCTCGTAGGCGATCTTCTCCACCATGCTTACGAGCAGCTGGTTAAGCCTGGTCATATCGGTGGTATCTTTTTCGAAGGTATGCTCTGTGCTTATCGATTTTTGTTCCGAGTAGCTTATGACGGGAGTTGAATCTATCCCGTTGGCTCTTTTCCACACTTCAATGCCGTTTTTGCCCATAAGCTTTTCGAGCATCTCGGCAGGTATATTCCTTAATGTATAAATTGTTGCTATGCCCATTGAGCGGAGCACATGATAAGTTTTTTGCCCGATCATCGGTATCTTGCTTATCGAAAGCGGGTCGAGGAAGGGGAGGACTATCTCTTTTCTTACCTCTATCTCGCCGTTTGGCTTCGCCTCTCCGGTAGCTATTTTAGAGACTGTCTTGTTTACTGAAAGTCCGATCGATATCGGGAGGCCGGTCTCTTTTATTATCTGCTGGCGCAATTCATGCGACCACTGATAACAGCCGTAGAAGCGATCCATCCCGGTGATGTCTACATAATGCTCGTCGATCGATGATTTCTCATAGAGCGGCGATTTTTCAGCAATTATCTCAGTAACAAGGTTTGAGTAATTGCTGTATGCCTCCATGTCGCCGCGTATAACTATGGCCTCGGGACACATATTCCTGGCCATTTTCATGGGCATTGCAGAGTTTACCCCGTATTTTCTTGCCTCGTAGCTGCAGCTCGATACCACACCACGGTCCGACATGCCGCCTATTATGACAGGCTTGCCTGTAAGCCTGCTGTTGCGGAGCCTTTCCACCGATACGAAAAAGGTATCGAGGTCAAGATGCAGAACAGATCTTTCTATGTTTCCAGCTATGAACATTTTGCAGATAATTGTTTCTCTGTGGCCCTCTGTGCTCCTCTGGATTTCCTCTGTGTAAAAAAAAAAGATGAAGAACTTACACAGAGAACCACGGAGAAGGCACAGAGTTACACAGAGAGCATGAAGGCATTTATTTCATAATTCTCAAAAAAATATTTTAAAAAATTTGCATATATTAATAGTATGCTTTATTTTTGATTAGAATTTAATCAATATTATGATTACAATATAATCAATTTACATTATGTACTTCGCTTCCAACATAAAATTTTTAAGAAAAAGAAGGGGCAGGACACAGGATGATGTTGCTGTGGCCCTTAACCTCAAGCGTTCAACCCTCAGCGGTTATGAGAACGGCGTGGCCCAGCCCGGGATTGATGTCCTGGTCTCGTTTTCGCGATACTTCAACCTGTCGATCGACACAATGCTGAAGATCAGCATCCCTGACCTTTCCGAGAGCCAGCTTGGCGAACTCGAAAGAGGATATGATGCCTATATCAAAGGGAGCAACCTCAGGGTACTCGCAACAACTGTCAACTCCGACAACCTCGAAAACATAGAGCTTGTTCCGGAAAAGGCAAAGGCAGGTTATGCTACCGGATATGCCGACCCTGAATTCATCGGTGAGCTGCCCAGGTTCCGGCTCCCGTTCCTGTCGGAAAAAAGAAAGTACAGGACCTTCCAGCTAAAAGGCGACTCTATGATTCCGATCCCCGAAGGCTCATGGGTCACTGGCGAGTTTGTCCAGGACTGGCGTGAGATAATAAGCGGGAAAGCCTATGTGATCTTCACAATAAATGATGGAATTGTCTTTAAGGTAGTGGAGAACAACCTCTCAAACGACGGCAAGCTGATTCTCTATTCGCTGAACCCCATTTATGAGCCTTATGAAGTTCATATCAGCGAGGTAAAGGAAATTTGGAAATTCGTGCACTTCATCAGCAGCGAGCTTCCCGACCCGGTTCTTCCCGAAAAACAGCTTATCCAGGCAGTTGCAGCAATGAAGAACGACCTCGAAAGAATCAAGGCAAAAATAGGAAGTGATATTTCCGATATAAGGGAATCAAACTGATCAGTCGAACAGGGTATTGAATGCCCACCTCCCGTCACTGAAGCTGAAGGGAAGACGCTCTATTTTATTAAGATCATTCAGCTTCATCAATACATGAGGCAACTTTAGCAATTTATTGATATCTTTATTATTATCTGCTCCTTCCGCCTTCATTATAATAAAAATGCCGGGGTCGAGAAAGTACCTGAGACCGGGCGACTCACATACAATCGGTGTACCGTCAGGTACAAACCTTATTATTTCTGTGAAAGCATTCAGAAGGTTATTATCGGTGACTTTTGCAAAGTAGACCTTTTGAGCCCCGGCACTAAGCATCCGGGAAGTATCCTTTCCTGATTGCGAGTCCAGTTCTTCATATATGGAATAACCTTTATTTTCAGATACAAGGAGTAGTCCCGGCGTCGTTTCATGAAAGTGAGGAGTGATCTTGACCGCTGTAATTCCGCATTGACGGAATTGCTCAATAACCCTGCAGGCAAGTGTAGTCTTTCCCGATTTATTGCCGGTTCCGGCTATGAGTAACAGGTTTGGGATAGTTAACATTGTATAAAAAAAAACCTGTTGCATTCTGTGTCTTCTCAGGATTTCTTCCGTGTAATTTACCATGACTAACACAGAGTTCCACAGAACAAACATAGAATACCACAGAGTAATTTACATCGAGATTCTGTTATTCTTTTGTAAGTGCTATTATCAACTGAATGATCTTCTCATTTTCCGATTCTGGAATTTTCCCTTTATATATAGCCCTGCAAATCCTGTTTTTATCAAGTATAACCACACTATAACTGTCTTTTGGCAGACCCCACAAATGCTGCAATTTGGCATCATAATCAAACAGAATAGTTGTTTGGAACTTTTTGGCTTTGTTTCCGGCAATTATACGTATAGCGCTATTAGGTAGCCAGGTTGATTTGCAATCAGTAATTCCAAAACCCTTAAAGAGAAGACTATCAATTCTTTTATCCACTTTTACTGCCTTATCAAGAACCTCATTATATGGTTCATTCATATCCTTCTCATCAGGATCGACGTAGTTGACTTGCAGGACCCTGCCAGACCACGAATTCATTGTAAAAGGCTTATTGCTAGCATCAGTGAATGTCCAGTCAGGTGCTTTCATGCCTACTTCAAGCTTTGCACTGGTCTGCCCGTGAACCGATATCATAGTCAGGGCGGTGAATAGAAGTGTGAAGATCGTTTTTTTCATATAATAACTTTTATGATTAGAAACTAAATATATGAATTTTTTATAATAAACCGATTTTAATCTGTTTATTACAATTATTACCGCTAACAATATTATTTTTGCAGTCTTGAATTTTTCTATGCAGCCAATACGAAATATAGCAATAATTGCTCATGTCGACCACGGCAAAACAACCCTGGTCGACCGGATCATCCAGGAATGTAAGGTGATGGACCAAAGGAAGGATGCCGGTGAACTGATACTCGACAGCAACGATCTGGAGAGAGAGAGGGGAATAACAATCATTTCAAAGAACGTTTCAGTTAATTATAAAGGCGTTAAGATCAATATAATTGATACTCCGGGTCATGCTGATTTCGGAGGCGAGGTGGAACGCGTCCTGAAAATGGCCGACGGTGTCCTCCTCCTTGTCGATGCTTTTGAGGGTCCTATGCCTCAAACCAGGTTTGTCCTGGGAAAGGCTATAATCCTTGGTCTGAAGCCAATTGTGGTTGTAAACAAGGTTGACAAGGAGAATTGCCGGCCGGATGATGTTCAGCAGGATATATTCGACCTTATGTTCAACCTTGATGCTTCTGAGGATCAGCTTAATTTTGAGACGGTTTTTGGCTCGTCGAAGTTTGGCTGGATGGGCAAAGACTGGAGGAATCCGACAAAGGACATTACTTATCTTCTCGACACAATTCTGGAGCAGATACCTGAACCTCCATATGTAGAAGGAACAGCACAGATGCAGATCGCATCCCTCGATTATTCAAGCTATGTGGGAAGAATAGCTATCGGCCGTGTTTTCAGAGGAATAATACAGACCGGCGTCGATTATACATTATGTAAAAAGGACGGAAAAGTAAAAAAAGAGAGAGTAAAGGAGCTTTATGTTT
>Ga0209540_10002422_pt1 | contig 13289 bp, 11 predicted proteins | sample BarGraIncu01121A_FD_184501 | JGI IMG/M metagenome (GOLD analysis project Ga0209540, IMG submission 184501) | Arctic peat soil microbial communities from Barrow, Alaska - Barrow Graham LP Incubations 011-21A (SPAdes) (version 2) | ecosystem: Environmental > Terrestrial > Soil > Wetlands > Peat... | reverse complement strand
AGAAATGATTATCGCATCAAACGCAGGCGTATCCCAGGAATAAAGGCCTGCTATGGCTGGAAGGACACCCCTGTTTAGCAGTTCATTAGGTGGAAGTGCAGCTAGCTTATCGTCTATCGGCAACCCGTTAAGGAATAGCGGGTATCCCGCGTCCAGGAGGATGCGGCTGTTTTTGGTCTTGAGCTCAATCAACGTCCCGCCGATCTCATGAGTTCCTCTATATATTGTTATTTTCATCAATTAGCTCCTTCTTCATGTAGTCATATGAAGCTCTATCAAAATCTATTTTAAAATTGGATAATCTGTCTCGGATCAAGTTATCTACTGTTGTTGTAAATAGAGGATGATACTTTTCCGCCAAAATGTGCACGAATAACTGTGCAAATTTTTTCCCGTTGTTTTTAAGAACAGTCATATCTTTTGTGTCTGGATTTTTTTTATATTTTCCAAATGCGAAAAGTCCTTCCTGGGCAATACAGGAATCATAAATGACGGCCGTGTAGAATAATACCTCGCTTATAACACCGAGACTTTTATTTTCGCCGCATTTCAGTTCAATCAGATGCAATGTCTGTGTATCTTTCCCAACGCCCCATAAGTCAATTGCACTCGCTCCGCGAGTGAAGACTGCATTTTTTGCAGCGATATCATTATTGAAAACGCCGATTGGCAATTGATTAAATAACATATTCCTGTCAATATCCCAAAGTTTACATAGCAGTTCTTTTCCGTCTTCAAAAGCAAGCCAAGACTCAATCTGCCGCTCCATCTTGGTAGTGTTTATGACAGACTCTCTCTCCTTCAAAGAATGATTGAGCATACATTTGCCGTTCTTAATTAATTTCATAAAGCCCTCAACAAGGTTTTTCTTGTTTTCATGAAGGAAAAACCAGTCGGGAAAAAATCGCATCATGTTAGAAAGGCGGTATAGAAAGCGATTGTAGTGACAGGCTTCGGGTTTTCCGCAACATTCGGACAGACTATCTTGTTTTCCAGAATAGGAAACAGCAAAATCAGGCACAGAAAAATCAAGTTCCACATATTTGATTATATCTGGCAGCCAAGCTTTCAGAATCAGAATCCAGCCTTCAAAAGCAGCACTGTCAGTTTGCATGTTTTTGGCAGTGTTTTGGATAAAAACCTTCAGAACTCCATTTTTAATATGAAAATTGATATCCCGGGGAAGCCCAACTCCAGAAACTTGGCTATATTTCCTAAGAAGTCTCACTATTTCATCTTTTTCAAGGATAACGGATTTTCTATCTTCAACAGCAAGCAGGTGTAACATGTACGAGCCGAAAATTTCACGGGTCTTGTATAAATTTCCATTTTCAAAAACGGTCTCAATATCTCTATACGCCTTCATTGCATTTGAAGCCATTTCCAATTGATTAATTGCTTCCATTGTGTCATTTCGAGCAATAGCTCTCGATGCATTTTCTATCAGATCATTCACGCTCGAAGCCCAAATGGCATATCGGGAATGAAGAAAGTTATCATCTGCAGTATCCTTGGAAGCCCTTTCCAGTCGTGGCAGCACACCCTTTTCTGGATTATCTTCACGAAAGACAGAACTTTCAAACCCTCTGGACATTTCTAAATTACTATAAAAATTAAGAATATAGTCAATGTTTGCAAATTTACGATCTTTCATAATCCTCCCCATGCACCTTCTTTTTTTTAGCGTGATCCATTCTCAAACACGGAACCGGGTATTCGTTTCATTATGCTTCAAATTTCACCGCAGAATCTGTTTTCTCTTATTGTCGATCACCATTTTCTCCATGCAAGATGACGTTACCCGAAAGAAGTTTTTCATTTTGATTTAGTAGTCGACCAAATCTTGATACTAATGGACATGTTTACAGTACTCCTTCACAACGCACACAGAACATTTCGGGTTTGCAGTGCAGATCTCTCCATAGCCATCTGCGCAATAACTCCATAAAAGATTGTCAATATATGATTTGTAATATCCAGTCTCGGCAGAAATTCCGTCTACAATTCGTATTACATCATCCTCTGATGCGATTGCTGCCGAAGAATAGCTTAATCTGTCACTACCAAAGATTCTTCGCATATGCAAATCGGGTTTAGCTCCATCGACACCAACATTTCTTAAGAATTCCCACGCAAGTGCATATCCCATATACTTCAATTTATACTTGCCACCTGATAATAGTTTTGCAATTTCATCGGCTGGATATGTCGAATAGAAGTGATCGAGAGTACCATACTCGATTTCGATTTGTTCAAGCATTAAAATGTTTTCATGTAAAGCAATCATTTGTTTCTTTGTTGCAATATTCCCGCATTTCAATGCGAAAATGCCATCGTAAAAGCAGGAAGCTTGTATTTGAGTAATCTTTGCTTTGTCAAAACTGAAAAACAGCTTGTCAATCTGCGACAACTTGGGCGCAATATTCACCCATTTTGTTTGGTTGCTTAACTGGGCATAGATCAGCCCTTTAATATTGTCTTCAAAAGTAAATTTCCGACCATTTCGACGGTCCTTGATATTTCTAATCAACTCATGGTTTTCAAAATCGATTTTATTCACCGATAGGTAATCTCTGATTTTGTCTAAAACAAGCTTACTGTTCCCTTCATGCATTTTCCTGCACTCCTTGCATATCCTGCATTTTTTCCTGCACCTAAATCAGTTATGATTCGTACACGCACAAATTAGAAAAGCACATATTATGACGCGATAGAATACAGATTCATGACATAGCTAAGAAGTCCGACAAGTTCGCGCATATCTTCGCGGGTTGTAATGCCTTTTCTGAACTTAATGATAACTGAAGATTCTTTGTCATCAGCACTTGCCACCATATCTTTATAATTGTTTAAAATGGCACCTGCAAATTTATTTGCAAGCATAACTATTTCAGAATCCAGTTTTTCTCTATCCACGCGCCGGATAAATGTGCTTTTATTCAAATAAAATATAATTGTTGGTTGAACATAATTTTGTTGTCTGATCTCCGGCATTTCCACAAACAATCCTGTCTTCCACTTTTCTGATATGGCATCTTTGGCATAATCAAAAATATGATCATGATCTGTTAGCATGAAAAATCTTTTGAATGATTGCTCCTTTTGATTTACCTTTTTAGAGAGCACCTCACTTCTTACAATAAGTGGGTAATTTTTTTCTGCCCAACCGTCAAGTTCCTCATTAAACATGTCTTCAAATGATTTTGGTGAAAGCAATGGCTTTATTGCTCGTATTGCAACAATTAGCACAATAACAGAAACCAACACACTGGCTGCATCTTTAATTCCTCCAACGATTGCTGATGCATTAAAATTTTGTAGTGATACTTCAATTAGTATAGCAACGAGAGCAATAACTCCAAAAATGGCACCAATTTTCGTCTCTGAATCAATTTGCCTTTTCACCCTTTGATTTTTAATATTTGAATTGTCGCTTTCCGCCGAAACATCATTTGTTTTCTCTTCCATACTCATCGTGTTTACCTCCATTTTTAATATTTATAGTAATTAATGTGAAATGTAAAAAAATATTCATACTTCATAATTATTTTGTAAGAGTGATGGATGGGGATGAGTGGCCAAATATATGTTAAAAGTTTGCGACATCGTGATGGGTCTGGTAATGATAGTACCCGATGCACTTCCGAAGCGAGTGTGTTCCGGTTTCCTAAAACCTGCATTGTTTTGCTTCTTCGTTTAAAATCCGGAATGCAGCATTCCGGTACCTGTGCCCGTTTTTATTCTTCAGCGTTATCTGTTTCATGATTTTTCTCTGCCTTCTGCTTTTCCAGCTCTTCTTTTTTCCATTTGTAGAACGTATTACGTTTTATGGCAAGCAGCTGCATTGCCTTTTCTGCAGTCAGCTTTCGTTCCATGTATTGGGAAAATATAGCAGACCACTCATCTGGTTTGTCGATTTTTTTTCTGCCTTTATATTTTCCTTGTTTAACAGCAATTGCTACTCCTTCCATTTGACGTTCTTTCCCGTTTGTCCTTTCAAACTCATAGATCGCGGCTAGGATCGTAAGGAATAGCTTACCTGGCGCCGAACTTGTATTTATTTGTTCCTTGAGACTAATTAACGTCACACCATCATTATTCAGCTGCTCTACAACAGCAAGAAGTTCTTTTGTATTTCTGGCCAATCTGGAAAAATCCAGCACGTATATTGTGTCCCCATCGCGAACGGTATCTAGAAGCTGCATAAGAAGTGGGCGATGCAAATCTTTCCCTGACAGTTTCTCAACAAATATTTTATGAATACGATAATTTTCCAACGCTTCCAGCTGCCGTGCTTCATTCTGTTCAATGGATGAAACCCGGACATAGGCGAAGTTATTGCTGCCGCGATTTTCAGGATTTGTGATGATTCGAGAAGTATCTTTTTTTGTTGCCATCCGAGTGCCTCCCAGGTTTTCAAAGCGTATAGCAAAAGTATACTCGTTTGATTGCTAGAAATCTATAATATTAACAAACAGTTGTTTGTTAAATTAATTATAACTCTAAAAGGATTCTTTTTGGGCATGTTATTGCAATTTAAATTTGATTGTTTGGTGTATACGTCAAACAAACAGAAGATTTCTGTTTAGTCGCGACTCACGGGATATTTTCATGGGCAGTAATTGTAACTTTACATTTATTGGTTGCTTTAATGTAACAAAACGTCCATATACCAATGGGAAAGATCTTTGTTCTGCAAAACTAAAATGTAACGCTACACTTGCAGACTCATTTTGCATAAAAACGGAAAAAATGCCTGAACCGCAAATAATATGCGCTTCAGGCATCGTCCCCTTGCGGGGTGTGTCTTTGTAAAACATGGTGAAGTCTGCGGCTGTGATCTTTGTTTAGAGTTTCCGTCCCCTTGCGGGGTGTGTCTTTGTAAAACCTTGGGAAAACCCAGAAGAGTCAAAAATGCCAAGTTTCCGTCCCCTTGCGGGGTGTGTCTTTGTAAAACCGCCCAATGACAGAAAAACAGAACGTATTACTCCTTCTAGTATCCGTCCCCTTGCGGGGTGTGTCTTTGTAAAACAGGTCAGACTGACTGTATAAGATGGATTGGAGGTATCCGTCCCCTTGCGGGGTGTGTCTTTGTAAAACAAAAGCCTTATTTGTCATACCGGGGCGAATCTGGCGTGTATCCGTCCCCTTGCGGGGTGTGTCTTTGTAAAACCCTGCACCTGAAAACGCCTGCTATGACTGGCTCAAAAGTGGCATTTGCGGGAGACTTTGTGTTTTCGCGAGAAATACTCGTTTCTCATTGCCAATAAACCCGAAAAGGCCCATCGCTCTAAGTGCGGGAGGTTTCCATGCAGCGGAGACACTTGTCTTTCTAGGGCGCACAGTTTTTCTTCAGTAATGAAATAATTATATATGATATTTATTGCCTTTACAACTTCCTGATCCTTGTTTGATTGTCTCCAGGTTTTCTCAGGCTTTCTAGCCATCATTGGTCTGCAATCTAGATCCTTCCAATCGATTCCATGCCTACTTCGGCCACATAAATAATTTATTCAAACCTTCTCTCCCCCACTACTCCACGGTAATATACATGACAAACTACATTATTTTCCTTGCCACATAGGATCGATCGGTCCTGAGTTATGCACGTATTCTGCAGCCAGTTCCGAGTCTTTCTGCACTCCCTGATCTGAAAAAAGGCAGGTATCCGACCCCCTTGCGGGGTGTGGCTTAGAAAAACAAAACCAATTAACCGATGCCCAAACGTATCAGGGTATCCGACCCCTTGCGGGGTGTGGCTTAGAAAAACTCCACAAAAGAATGCTTCCTTGATCTCAACGACACAACGTATCCGTCCCCTTACGGGGTGTGGCTTTGTAAAACGAAACAACTTGGTAGAATGTTGATAAGTTTTGGGTTTCCGTCCCCTTACGGGGTGTGGCTTTGTAAAACTTTAGGTTATCAAGGCTATAAGCTCATAATTTTACACGTTTCCGTCCCCTTACGGGGTGTGGCTTTGTAAAACATGGAAGCAGTTTATCGTATTTGGTTGGGCCAGCGTTTCCGTCCCCTTACGGGGTGTGGCTTTGTAAAACGAGGACCAAGCACGACAGATGCGGCGGTGAATTGTTTCCGTCCCCTTACGGGGTGTGGCTTTGTAAAACTTGCTAGACACCCGTTTGAAGCAAACAATGGTTTCCGTCCCCTTACGGGGTGTGGCTTTGTAAAACCCTGCACCTGAAAACGCCTGATATGACTGGCTCAAAAGTGGCATTTGCGGGAGACAAGGCAGTTTTTAGAGAAATGTTCGTTTGTCATTACCGATAAACCCGAAAAGCCCTGTCGCTCTAAGTGCGGGAGGTTTCCGTGCAGCAGAGACATGTGTCTTTCTGGGGCGCACAGTATTTCTTCAGTAATGAGCTAATTATATATGATATTTATTGCCTTTACAACTTCCTGATCCTTGTTTGATTGTCTCCGTGTTTTCTCAGGCTTTCTAGCCATTCTTTGGTCTGCAATCGGGATCCATCCAATCAATCTCATGCCTTCTTCAGCGACATAAATAATTAATACAAATCTTCTCTCCCCCACTACTTCACGGTAATATACATGACAAACTACATTATTTCCCTTGCCACATAGGATCGATCGGTCCTGAGTTATTGATGTATTCTGCAGCCAGTTTCGAGTCTTTCTGCACTCCCTGATCTGAAAAAAGGCATTTCCAAGTACAAAAGCGCTTACTTGTCTTGTGGTTCCGACGCTATGAAGAAATATGTGTTTTCCTCTTTTCGATTTTTAACTCTTTAGCCTTAGTTACGTCGTTTCAACGATTCTGGTAAAGGTGCCATTGTACTGGAAATAGTGCAGTATCCGTGCTAATATAGTCAAACGCTAGAACAAATGTTCGTTATAGAGGTAGCACAATGGACAACAGGATTATTCTTCATTCGGATATGAACTGCTTCTATGCAAGCTGTGAGATGATGAAAAATCCCTCACTGCGCAAAGTGCCTCTGGCTGTCTGCGGAGATTCGGATTTTAGCAGAAGTGCAATCATACTTGCTAGAAATGATCTTGCCAAGAAAGCGGGAGTGAAGACAGCGGAACCGACCTACCAAGCTCGGGAGAAGTGTCCGTCACTTGTGACTGTGCCGCCCAATTACGGACTCTATTCCTATTATTCTCAGAAGGCCTTCACTTTGTATCGCCAGTATGCAAAAAATGTCGAACCGTATGGCATAGATGAGGCGTGGATTGACTTATCCGGCGATATCTCCATAAAGAGCCTGGATGACGGAAAGATGGTTGCTGATGAGATCCGCAGCCGGGTGAAAGATGAGCTTGGTCTTACGTGCTCGGTCGGAGTGTCGTGGAATAAGGCCCTGGCGAAATTAGGATCCGACTATAAAAAGCCTGATGCCACTACCCTTTTTACTCCGGATAATTATCGTGATTTGGTTTGGCCACTACCGGTTGAGGACTTACTCTTCGTCGGACCATCTACAAAACGCAAGCTACACCGCATCAATATCATGACAATTGGGCAATTGGCTGCATTGCCACTATCTTACATGCAATCCTATTTGGGTCAGAATGGAACGATGCTTTGGATCTATGCCAACGGCTTAGATGAATCTCCCGTAAGGTCAGGAAGCGAACAAGAATACATTAAGACGATCGGAAACAGCGTGACGACATTACGGGACAGCGTGAATGACAATGATGTTTGGAAGGTTTTTCTCGGATTAGCTGACCACGTTGCTGCCAGGCTCCGGAAACATAAGATGATGGCCACAACCGTCCAAATATCACTTCGCAGAAATGACCTGTCTTCTTTTGAAAGACAAGTGAAGCTTTCTTATCCAACGGATAATCTAATGGATCTGGCTCAGGCAGCTTTTCGTCTTCACCAAATCCAATATGACTGGAGTTTGCCGCTACGCTCAATCGGCTTGCGTGCATGTACTCTAATTCCAACTTCACAACATAGGCAGATCACGTTTTTTGACCGCGACTACCGAACAGATAAAACAATGGCCTTGGATAAGACCATTGATAACTTGCGTCTACGTTATGGAACCAACATCATTACCCGTGGAGTGCTGCTGCAATAACATTTTCGTTTTCGCGCGCCTATTAATATACCTATTTATATGCGACTACAAAATAGCAAATAAATACGCCCCGGCATTGAGAGTCAAGACGTTCGGGAAGATATAGTAAAACTCATTTCCTTTTCGGTTTATTTCTGTAAATAACAGGAGGGGACGGATTCCCCTCCTGTCTGTTTTTGGTTATAACTTTCGGAAGTTGATTAAATTTGTCGTATATTGCTTGTAGGCGTTTACCTGCGGTTTGATATACTTCTGAGTCCTTCCGCATTCCGACTACAATGATTTCAATTATTTCGCATTGACCCGGAGAGATGACGCGAAACACGATGCGAAGCCCAAGATTATTGTTTTTAAGCTTTTTGCATCCTCGCAGATCAGCGATTGGGGATTTGTGCAATGGTTCACCAATTTCTCCGCCGCGAACCTTTAAGCGTGCAACCGCTTCCTCTACCCATTTCTTTTGTGATCCATCAAGTGCGTCGTAGTCTTTCTGTGCTTCTAGCAGAAATTGTACCGTTATCATCAGTTGAATAACTCCTCGTCCGACATCCTGCTGTATGGATTGTCTTCTTCCGCTTTGTTTTCAAATACTTTATCTGATGTAACCCAAACCAGATTGTCCTTTTTCAGTCGGCTTGCAGCCTCAGCATACAGTTCCGCGTCTTCAAGTCGTTCAATATCAGCAGTGATGTCCTCAATCTTTTGACGCATTTCTACCATAAAGGCTTCGTAATAATGGTAAGACATAAGCACCGCTTCCGGCGTATTGTGGTTCATTACAAATGCCGGTTCTCTCTCTTTGTCGACTTCCTTGATGACCTTAGAGTAGTCGCGTTTAATCTCCGATACAGAGATCATCTTCATGTTGAAGACAGGCATTTTGGCCTCCCTGGGCACTGTGTTTGCTTTCATATTTTTTCACTCCCGCAAAATTTACGTCTTCCGTTTAATCTGTTGTATGTTCTTGTTGTAGATTACATATTGTCGATGTAAGTATAACATATATTCACTTTTATTTCACTTTTATTTCACTGTATATCCAAGCGCACACGCCGTATGTTTCGTAACCACTATTCAGAAAATTGAATGCAACCTCCTGCATTCACAGAAAGTTACTAAAGGATCGGGAGAAACTCCCGATCCTTTGCTTCAATGGCTTTTTAGCGTCAGTACCCTTCTCTGCAGCGAGTAACTTTCGGTTCTGTTTTCAAAGAAGGTGGTATTTACTCAAGTGCGTGCCAAGTTTTTCAAGAATCTATCTCAATAACGGTAAACGAAAGGTCATTCCAAGCATGATTGATACTATCACGAGAATATTATTAGAAGAACGTATCTTTATTATGTTTGAAAATGGTTGCAATTGCATATCCGCAGCCATCCGGCGATTATTTACTGTTGTTTTGAGCTTTTAACGCAAAAAATGGTCGTTATTAGCTAACAGAAATTTGTAATATGAAGAAATCACTGTTTGGAAAAAACTGGTAACGGCTCTTTTACGTCAACTAACATATGTTTTTTCGAAATATCCAATCAGTTTGTGTTTCTTTTACTCATTTAGCGGTCTTTCCCCGGATCATTTTCGGCGAAGGGCCTAATATATAGTACGGGTTTTGTTGGAATAATCGAGACGATCTGTGGTCTGGAAAGATAAATTTGACCGACGGTTTGTGTAGCGTTTTTTGTCTCGTTTAATATGATACCTGATGGATCAAAAGCTTCAATGAGCCCGATGTGTTTGTCCCCGGAGCCGGTTGTAATGGAAACTTCATTTTTGTTTTTTCGTAGCATTGTAAGAAATATCTGAGTAACACCAGCGTGAACTATGTTGTTCTGTGCGATATCCATTGTGATCTCCTTTCAAATATAGTACATAGATCTGATTTTCGACTGTCCTTCTTTGTTTTCGTCTTATACCTTTTTGTGGCTTTCTTTAGGCCATGTGTTTAATATTTGTAAATACTTGGGATGTTGGATCAAGCTCTTTCATATTCACATATGCTGCTGCAATCCATTTCAGACGGTGTTCCCTCCGATCTGGCTCGCCGGGCCGGGGATGCGCCCCGTAGAGCTGCTGCCGAAAATAGGGAGATCGATAATGCGGCCGCTTTGGAGTTCCTTTACCATGTATCGCGGAACTTTCTTGCAGATATTGTTTTTTGTATTTGCGTAGAATCTGTCCAACTTTTTGGCCAACAACATACTTCTTCGGCATATCGGGGCTTGCCTTGAGTTGTTTGATCGGTGTTACCAGCTGAATATCGGGATTATATGTACATAGATACAGAAGAAAGGGTAGAACCTTTTGCATTCTGGCAGTGAGATTCACGCCAATTAGATACGATTGATCGGATACAGAGACATTCTGCGGATTCTTCGTAGGATATTGGCGGATAAATTCTTCCCGGATATAGCTTTCCTTGATATAGCGCGCCTCCTTGGAGTCTGAATTTTTTATTTGATAGCCTGGCCAGAAGTCCTCGATTGCCAAGCTTTCTTTGTTTAAGGAAAACCAGTGGTAGGAGCTGTCCCATTCTTGTGGGTCTATATTGTCGTTTTCTCCGTCTTGGAAGATTACATACATGCGGAGATCTTCAGAATCGGGCGCCGAACTGATGAGGAAAAATACATACTCGAAACCCTCGTCATACAAGCCTGGGACATGGATGACCGTGACTGGCTCCGGTAGCCGAAGCAGGACATCCCGCTGGATGCTGCCAATAAACTCAGAGGATTTCAGCTCGGAAAGAAGATCCGGATCAAACCGATAGATGCCCTTTGTATAGGCCCAGCTGAATACGGCCCATGGCAGTATCGCAGCAAGATTATTGGACGAAAACAAATTACGCATTTCTGCTTCAAGGCCTGCAATGCGTGTTGCACGTGCGGCTGTTTCGCAATATGTGTCAACATATTCGCTGAGGGGGATGATAATCTTTTCATTCCAGTCTTTGCCCCTGCGCTGTTTTACGATATCTCGCAATCTCGCCTTAATCTGTAAGGAGAAAGACGAAGATACCGCATCTTGCGAGTAAAGAATTTCGGGAGCCGTCAATTTAGTCATAAACTGTCTCCTCACTCAAATATATCATAACTAGGTTTATCACGTTAAATATATCATAACTAGGTCTAAACGTCAAATACCGAATTTGCTATAGATGGGACGAATTAAGTTGTATATCACAACAATTAATTATATAAAAACTGACGGGGTTCAAACCTGCTTTTTGGATTAATAATAAAATAGGGGCTAGTGCAAAACAAGATTTCTGCTTGTTTTGCACTAGCCCCTTGAGACGAATTTTCTTTTCGCTCAATACTAAGGGGAGAAAAGACAGATGAAAAATTACAAACCCATTTTTACAATCTTACACTGTGATTCGAAGTCATTACTAAGATCATTTGAATCAGTACAATAACTTTGAAAAGATCCAGAAGGCTCAACAGCTAACTGGTATAGTCCATCGTATGTAACATACAGGGTCTTAAAGTCATCGTAAACGTCAGAAAAATCCTCAGGAGGATTTTTCAAAGTAGCAAGCATTTGATCAATTTCGCTATTGAGTACATCTAAGTCAGAAAGGTCGTCGAGCATATAGTTATCCTTTTCAATACAACCAGCCTGGTCACTATTAAAAAGGCCAACTTCTGTATCTGTACAATAATACCAAGCAAGTGGAGCATCGGGATCATCGAGAGCAAGTTCAGGAGTCTGTACGGAAAGACCCATTTCTTCGTACAAATAGGGAAGAGCAATATTAAAATCATAATTATTATCAATTGCAGTTCCCCAAACATCTGCAACATTTGAAATTATACTTGTACACAGTGGAGTAGCTTCGTTCATTTTTTGAAGAATTGCAGTCATGCTGGCAGTATAATCAATAGTTGTTTCTGTCTTTTCGGTTTTGACAATAGCGTCATTTCCTTGTGCGCATGCTGACAAAGAAACAATCATACACATAAAGACCAAGAGACTGATTCCTGCTTTTACGGTTTTCTTTTTCATAAGACCGCCTTTCCTTACTATATCATTCTTAAATTTCGTGTCATATAGTTTAATCGTTTATCATATATTTCACGCAAATCATCTTAACAAAAACATTTTTATAAAACAATATTTTCGAGGAGTTATGATATTCATTTTCTGCTTCACCCCTCTTGAAATCATTTTTCACGTAGCTTTGTCGCATTTTTGTACTTTCTATTGAATTCTCAGATGGACAAATTGATATAACAAATAATGATTTTTTCTTATCTTTAGGCAAAGATAATTAGTACGTGAGTAATCCTTGCCATTTTGAGCCATCGTGGCTCCGCCACACCGATGTACTCAGTATGGACTGTTTGTGATAGATTAGAAGTACCGTTATATTTATAATTACAAAAACAATAGCAACAGACTTGAGGCAGATGCTTCTAAAGGAGAAAACATGCAAAATTGGAAGTACCATTTTTATTATACATCGATTGTAGACGAGGGACTTGGTTGCGGCACCAGTGTGGAATGGATTTGGAAGAAACACAAAGATCAACAGAGTCCGGCAATGGACGATATTCAAAAAATTGGCACGGATGGATGGGAGCTTATTTCTGTTACGCCCATTTCAACAATGGCAGGAAATGCTGGACAAACGCGCGAAATATTATTCACATTTAAAAAACCCATAGACTAATTACTTTTCTCTAATTAAACAAAATTACTGTTTTGTCACTGTTTGAAATTTCAAGAAACTCCGTGTTTGCAGTCGTTTTCAGGTTTTAACAAAACGGCAAAACTCAAAACCTGCTCTTTATGCGGCTTTTTTGCATGATTATGCATAAAAAGGGGTCGAAAACATCATGTTTTTACTATTCTTGTGATTGCCGGTCGTAACCAGTAAATCGCTTTGTGACACGCCACAGGCCCGTTAAACGCACGCCAGAAGGCCGGAGTCATTGTTCTATGTCGTTTCCGTCTCCGTCGTAGCAGGAATCACTCGTTGCTGATTTCTTTTGCTTCTCGGATAAGTGTCCTGAGCGTCATGCCAGCAGCCATAGAAATAAAAACAAACGCCCTGTGGCTTGAAACTACAGGACGTTTGTTTTTGAAGTAACATTACTCTACTCTTTTTTTGCCATATTTGCTCGACGCGCGGCCGCTGTCGGGTTCATCCTTCTACCTCCAAAATCTCTAGTAGAACCTGTACTTGTGCATCAAAAGCTTCTATAACA
>Ga0209540_10002421_pt1 | contig 13290 bp, 13 predicted proteins | sample BarGraIncu01121A_FD_184501 | JGI IMG/M metagenome (GOLD analysis project Ga0209540, IMG submission 184501) | Arctic peat soil microbial communities from Barrow, Alaska - Barrow Graham LP Incubations 011-21A (SPAdes) (version 2) | ecosystem: Environmental > Terrestrial > Soil > Wetlands > Peat... | reverse complement strand
CGCGACCGGGGTGTACCGCGCCCCGGCCGGAGACAATTCGCTCCGGATTATTTCAATTTCATGCGCCGTCCATTCGCCGAACCGCCGCTTTTCGAGCGACTGCGCCCGGGCGGCCAGGTCTCGGGTATCGGCTGGCCTCGGATTTTTCAGGCGGCCCAATGTGGCATGGCCCGTGAAATTCTTTTCGCCCGGTTCCGCAGTGAAGGGGCGGACCGCGGCTTCAATCTGTCTCTGCAAATCCACCAGGCGCCCTTCCCGGTCGTTGATTCCCACCCAGATGACCCGGGGCGAACGGGGGTTGGGAAAAAAACCGACGCCTTCGGCGCGCAAGGACAAGGGCCGGACATTCCGGCAAACGGCGCCGGCCGATTTCTTCAAGTCTTCGACGCCATCCGCTGGAACAGCGCCGAGGAACCGGAGCGTGAGATGAAATTGATCCGACCGGGCCCAGCGGGCCACGTCGCGCGGCACGAGCGGCTGCAATTCCTGCTGGACGCGGATGATTTCATCCCGGACCGGCTCCGGGATGGAAATCGCCACAAACAGCCGGAGCAGGGCGGTTGAACTGTCGTCTGCCATCGCTCTGCAATCTGTTGCCCGGACCGCTGGAGTTCAAGCTTTAGCTTGCATCGGGGGCGCAAGCTGAAGCTTGAACTCCAACGCGGAGTGAACGCGCCATTTTTGTATTCGACACTCAACGCTCAACTCTCAACACTCACCCCATGTCATTGCCTGCTGAAGAAAATTCTCATTCTTTTGTCGCAAAACCGCCCCTGACTTCACTATAGAATGACGGTATGAGTTCACTGGGACTGGGCATTGCATGGACCTAACCGACAAAGAATACGTCGAACGTTGCCGCGATGGACATCAGGAGGATTTCCGCGTGCTGGTGGATCGTTATCAGAAACCGCTGTTCGCCTATCTGGCGGGCCGGCTTCGGGATGGCCTGCAGGTGGAAGAGGCGGCGCAGGAGTCGTTTGTCAGGGCCTTCCTGTCCTTGAAGAAGCTGCGGAAGCCGGAGTCGTTTTACGCCTGGCTTCTGGGCATCGCCGGGCGGGTCGCCAAAGAACAACTGCGTTCCCTGAAGCATCGCCAGCAGGATTGTGAAGTGACGGAATCCATCATGGCCAACGCCGCCGACAGCGGGGAAGATTATCCGTTGGAAGAAGCCATCGCTGCCCTGCCCGAAACCTATCGTCAGGTGATACTGCTGCGGTATTACGAGGGGCTCTCCTGTCAGGAGGTCGCCACACGCCTCGATCTGCCGCTCGGCACGGTCACCAAAACGCTTTCTCGCGCCTACGCCCTGCTGCGTCAGGAGCTGGCGGCCCGCGAAAGCGCGGAACCAACAGTCAACCAAACGGAACTGCCATGAACTGCGCTGAATGCCGGGACAATTTAGTCGCCTGCGCGGAAGGGTTGCTGGATCGCGAGGAAGAGCTGCAATGCCGGGCGCACTTGGATGCTTGTGCTTATTGCCGGGCTGAATACGAGGCGATCACGAGCCTGCAACGATGCCTGATCGCTCGCGGTCAGGCCACCGCCGGGGTGCGGATTGTCGAACCAGTAATGCGGCGTGTTTATCAGGAGCAGTTCAAACCGGAAAGAGAAACAATTATGAGCAAAATATTAAAACACCGTTGGGGGTTCGGATTGGGTGCCACCGCAGGCGCGGCGGCGGTCATCATCGCAATTGTCCTAGCCACTTCGCCTAAGGCGTTCGGAATTGATCAGGTAATCGAGGCTTACAACAAGATCCGCTTTTTACACGTAAAAGATTTCAGGGCCAAGGCGCAGGAGCCAGCCGAGTTCTGGATTAAATCCAATGACCAGGGCCAGGTGGAAAAAGCACGTTATTACCTCCCTGAGACCGAGGATGGTGTGAAGCTCATTACCTGGACGCCGGAAAGGACGGAACTCTGGTTTAAGAGCAAACGTCGTTTCGTTACTTTGCAAACCAGCCGGATTGCGCCTTGGATGCAAAGCTTGCTGGAACAAAGCCAGCCCCAATTGGTCATGAAAAAACTTCTGGAGGATCAAAAGGCAGGCAAGGTTGACATACGCACACAAGAACCACAGGGGGAGCAAAAAGCTGTCGTGATAGTGGCGGCTCATAAGACCGAGCCCAATAAGGAAATTTACTACGTGGACCGGAAAACGGATTTAATCACTCGCATTGAGTATTATCGCATCGAAGGAACCAACGAAGTCCTGAAGTCCAGAACGGAGTTCTCCGATTATAACGCCCCGATCGCAGAGAAGATGTTTTCTATCAGAGGCGAATTGCCAAAGGATGTGAGAATAGCCGATCGGCTCAACCAGGTTAGTGGCGTGGCCCAAGGAAATATGACGGACGAGCGGGCTGCGGCGGAAACCGTTCGCCAGTTCTTCCAGGCGCTCATTGACAAGGACTACAAGAAAGTGGGGTTGATCTGGTGCGGCGAGCTTGAAGAAAACGCAAAAGAAGAATTTGGTGGGGTCAATGTGGCCAAAATCATTTCCATCGGCCCTCCAGTGCCGCAACCGGACTGGGACAAGCACGGCTTCAGAGTCCCCTGCGAATTGGAAATAATTCATTCCGACGGACAAAAGTCCATTTGGAAGCCCGGCGTGTACGTCAGACCCGGAGACGACGAAATGCATCCCGACCGTTGGAACATCACCGGCGGAATTAATCCGGAGGAAACCGCCGTTAAAATCCTGCCGGATAACACAAAATATGAAAAAATGACCCCCCAGCAGGCCGCGGAAACGTTCTTCAAGGCCTGCGCGGAAAGACAATGGGATGAAGTTCTCAAGTTCTGGCCGATGTCCGGCACGGACGAACGATTCGAGCGGATGAAGGAATATCTCGGCGGGCTGGAGATTGTCAGCATCGGCGAGCCATATCAATCCGGCAAATATCCGGGCTGGTATGTGCCTTACGAAATCAAACTTCGACCGCAGGAGTTCAATTTGCGGGTGGCCAACACAAACTCAGCAAAACGGTACGTAATAACCGGAACCTATGACAGCAAACTAAAGCTTCAGGAGCAGCTAAAATGGTCGAACGAGCCGGAGGTCCTGACCAATAACGATGCTTATGCAAAGATGTCGCCGGCGGAGGTTGCAAGAGCATACTTTGAGGCCCTTTCAAAAAGGGATTGGGCTGAGATGCAAAAGTTCACCCCGGACAATGATGTGGAAACAACAAAGCATCAGTTGGAAGAGGCAAAAAAACAAGGCATGGATCTCCCCGTAATGGAGGCAGGTAAAGCTTTCTGGTCGGCGGAGCAATCAGCATATTTTGTGAAGTGTCATTATTTGGGTTACGTTAAAAAGTGGAACCTGGCGGTAAGGAATGACAATCCCGCCAATCGTTACATGTTCGACGGCGGACTCTGATCCATCTGTTTGATCACGAGTCTAGAGCGAGGTGCCGGAGCGGAACTCGTGAGGGTTCCGCTCTTCTTGTCCACTCCGGCAGTGGCGGCCTTTTTCAGGATTCAACACTTGAAACTTGGAACCCGAAACTTGAAACTCCGTGCATGGTTTTGCCCGCTGATTATCACATGCACACGCCGCTTTGCCGGCACGCGACCGGCGAACCGGAAGATTACGCCGCGCGCGCAGCAGCCATTGGCCTGACGGAGATCGGTTTCTCCGACCACTCGCCCATGCCGCGCGATGATTTTGACAACTGGCGGATGTACGCCAATCAACTCGATGAATACGTCGCCAAAGTCCGTCAGGCGCAAAAGGATTTTCCAGACCTGACCATCCGCCTCGCGCTGGAAGTGGATTATCTGCCCGGTTACGAAGATTGGATTCGCGGACTCGCCGCGCGGCATCCGTGGGATTATTTCATCGGTTCGGTGCATTACGTCTCCGATTCCTGGGCCATTGACGACCCGCAGAAATTGTCCGAGTGGAAACACCGCAACGCCGACGAAGTCTGGACCGCCTACTTCGACCGATTGACGATGGCCGCCGAAACCGGCTTTTTCGAAATCATCGGTCACGTGGACCTGCCGAAAAAATTCGGGCATCTCCCGCCATCTGATTGCACATCGCTTTATGAAAAATTCCTGAATGCGGCAAAGAAACACAATTGCGCCATCGAACTCAACACCGCCGGGTTGCGGAAGGATTGCCGGGAAATTTACCCAAGCCGCCAAATTCTTGAGCTCGCGTTTCAAAAAGGCGTGCCGATAACGTTTGGCTCGGACGCCCACGCGACGGAGGAAGTCGGGATGAATTTTGCCGAAGCCATCCAGCTCGCGCGCGGCGTTGGCTACAAGGAAAGTTGTCAATTCGTGAAACGGCGTCGTCAATTGGTGAAATTTTAATCCGGGTTTTTCTTTCGAATCATGCTCACGGTCAAACTGACAAAAAACCAGCTCTCAGCCCTCATCTGCCTCGCGCTTGCCCTGGTCACAACCGCGCTCTACTGGCCGATTACTCATCACAATTTTGTCAACTTCGATGACGACGATTACATTACCAACAATTCCCACGTTCAGGCCGGGCTGACCTGGGCCGGGGTGATGTGGGCTTTCCAAAGCGGAGCCGCCGCCAACTGGCATCCGTTGACATGGCTTTCGCACATGTTGGATTGCCAGTTGTATGGTTTGAATCCCGGCGGCCATCACTCGACCAATCTGCTTTTTCACGTCGCCAACACTTTGCTGCTGTTCCTTTTGTTGAGGCAACTCACCGGAGCTTTGTGGCGCAGCGCGTTTGTGGCTGCTCTATTCGCCTGGCATCCATTGCACGTCGAATCGGTGGCGTGGGCGGCTGAACGCAAGGATGTGTTGAGCGCGTTCTTCTGGATGCTCGCGCTGATGGCGTACACGCGCTACGCGCAAAAGCGGTCGAGGGTCGAGGGTCGAGGGTCGAGGGAAAACTCCGCCGTTCCGGCCCTCGACTCTCGACTCTCGACCCTTGACTATCTTCTGGCACTTTTTTTCTTTGCCTGCGGACTGATGTCCAAGCCGATGGTGGTAACGTTGCCTTTCGTTTTGCTGCTGTTCGATTTCTGGCCGCTGAACCGGTTCTCCCGTTTCCAGTTCCAGATTTCAAGTTCTGAAGAACCCTCAACCCTCAACCACCAACCCTCAACTGAATCAGCCTTCCGGCTGATTTATGAAAAACTGCCTTTCTTCGCGCTCACACTGGCGGCAGGCGTTGTGACCTATTTTGTGCAAACTTCGGGCCGGGTGCTTTGGATGCCGGCTGAACGGCCTTTTTCGTCCCGTGTGGCAAACGCTTTGTGGGCCTACGAGCGTTACATCTCCAAAACATTTTGGCCGGCTGATCTCTCAATTTTTTACCCGTATCCGCATCATTGGCCGGCCGGCCTGGTGATCGGCGCGGCATTGCTGTTGGCCATCTGGTCTGGTTTGCTCATCTGGCGCGCGCGCCAAAATCCCTGTTTGTTCGTCGGCTGGTTCTGGTTTTTGGGAACGCTCATCCCCACCATCGGCCTGGTGCAGGTCGGCTCGCAATCCATGGCCGACCGTTACATGTATATTCCCAGCGTCGGCCTGTTCATTCTGGTTGTGTGGGGCTTTAACAATTTGTTGAACTGGCGTCCCCACTGGCGCCGAATTACGACGTTTGCCGGGGGCGTGGCGCTGGCGGGTTGTTTGGTTTGCACTGAAATTCAACTGAGTTACTGGCAGAACAGCATAAAACTCTTCCGACATGCCATTGAAGTGACAACAGATAATTTCGTCGCCTACACCTGCCTGGGCGAAACCCTCAGTGACTTGGGCCTGAAAAAGGAGGCCATGATGCTTTGCGCTGAAGCGGTGAAAATTGCGCCGAACAGCCCGGTGGCACAATATAATTTCGGCATGGCTTTGTTGCAGAACAACAGGCTGGACGAAGCTCTGGCACATCTTGACGCCGCCGCGCGGCTCGCTCCTCACAATTCCGAGGTACAATACAACTTTGGCCTGTTTTTGTTGCTGCACAACAAACCGGATGAGGCCGCGAGTCATTTCGCCGCCACTCTCGTTGAAAGGCCGGACTTCGCGGAGGCGCATTGTCGCCTGGCGCAGGCTTTGTCCCAACAACACAAATCAAAGGAAGCCATTTTTCATTACCGTGAGGCGTTGCGTCTCAAGCCGGAATTCCCCGAAGCGAAAGCCGCGCTCGACCAAATTCTTTCCGCCAATCCAAATCTGTTGCCGCAATAAAGCGCAAAATGCGCAAAATCTTTCCCCTCTCCGCCATTGGGGGAGAGGGCCGGGGTGAGATGGTTTTGAATTGGGGATGAGGGCATCGCGGCCTTGAATCCGCAATTCGGAATGTTGGTTGCGGGCAATCGCCACGTACATGCCGGTATTAGCGGTCGCTAAAACAGTGATGGAGACTCCAGTGGCGGCAGACCTGATTTCAAAACGTCAATGATCTTCCAAACCTGATCGCGTAATGGAGTCGTTTGGAGGTGACAGGCAACGTATTCCAAGTTCCACTTTCGGTGGGGGAGTTTGTCGCTTTCCACACGGTCTTTGTGATGAACCTTCTGCATCGAATCCAAGCCACTGTCGCCGAACATTTCACTTATCGAGCGTTGGTCATGGACATAGCTGTCTGCGCTGCCGTCCGGCGTTATCGTGAGCGACCAGCACAGCGTCGTCTGTCTCGTAGTCCAAGTGTTCCGCTTGAAGGTGTAGCTCACGAAGCGTCGCGTTCTCAAATGAGGGAATATGACCATGCACCAGCAGCGTAGCCAAAAGTCCCGTCTGGACTTTCAACTCAAAAACAGTTCCACCACCACCTGTTGAGAATGGGCTGGGGATTTGTTCGGCTTGTTTTTGAGCTGTCATTGAGGCGGCCAAAGTTTTTCCACGCGCAATCGTTTGGCAATCACTTCCGCCGAGACGCCGAACTTGGGCGCGATGCGCGTAGCGATGTAGTCGAGTGCTGCTTCGTCGGCGGCCAGCCAGTCTGAGTATCCGGCGTCTTGTGCGGATTTGATCGCGGCTTGAAAGGCTTTTTTCAACGGTTCAGGCGGGACGAGCAGGCGCCCGGCGAATTCGTAGGCTTGCCATTCCACCCAGCCGTATTCGACATCGGGAATCGCGGAGATGTAGTCGAACCATGCTGCGGCGGTGGCGTGTTTCAGGCCGCCGTAGATGTCGCGGTGCAAAATGAGATGGCCGATTTCATGCGCGACGGAGAAGCGCAGGCGGTATTCGAGGCGCGGACTCATGAAGGCGTGCCGGTCCACGAGAATCGAGCGCAGGTCGCCCATGAGCAGGGCTTCGATGTCGAGTTGTTCACGCAGGCCGTCGGCGGGAACCAGATCGAGGCCGAGGTCGAACTCAGCGAGGTCGAGAACTTTCACGGGTAGCGAGCGGCCCGCTGGGTGCGCGCCTCGCAACCGGTCGGCTTCCTGCCAGATACGCTCCTTGGGATTGTATGGCGCTTTGAATTTGCGCGGGTCGGTCACGGTCGGCGCGTCCCTTTGATGATGCCCAGGAGTTTTTCCATGTCTTCCCGCGAGGGTTTCTGGCCGGAGAGTGTCCGGAAGAAAACGGGCAGGTGCGCGGCAAGTTCTTCGTCTTCGAGAATATGGTCGGGGATGCGCCCGGCGTCCACGGCGGCGTATTCGAAGAATTTGAGCCAGTCGTCCGAGCCGGGCTTGAGGCCGAGTTGCTTTGCCCAGGCGCGGAGAGTTTCCTCATCGCGCGGCGGCTGGAGGACTTCGCGTTCGATCTTGCTCCAGTTGCTCGGGTCGTGGCCGTGCTCCAGACAAAACTCACGCAGGCCGAGCCGCTGCCGCGCCCGCAGTTCTTTGATGAATGTTCCAAACATAAGATTTAATTTAAGTTCGTGGTAAATTATTTACCACACACGACGGGAGTTGTCCAGCAAGATTTTTTAAGCCGCTGCAGGGCTTGTTCATCGAGTTTTGCGCTTTTTGCGCCTTTGCGTTAAAAAATGGGCACACCCCAGACCGTCCCGCAGGGCGGGACGGGACACCGAACAGGCTGCGCAGCAGCGCAGCCCTGCCTTTTCGTGTGTTCTGTGTGTTTCGTGGTTAATTTTCCACCGGCATCGTGCTCACGCTGGACATGCCGCCGGCATTTTGAAAAACTCCGCGGTGGTGAAACAATCAATCGTCACTTTGGACATGGAAGGCGTGTTGACGCCGGAAATCTGGATTGCTGTCGCCGAAAAGACCGGTATCCCGGAATTGCGCCGCACCACGCGCGACGAGCCGGATTATGACAAGCTCATGCTGGGGCGGCTTGCCATTCTCGACCAGCACGGCCTGAAACTTTCCGACATCCAGCAGGTCATCGGCACGCTGCGGCCGCTGCCCGGCGGCAAGGAATTCCTGGATGAACTGCGTTCGTTCGTGCAGGTCATCATTCTCTCCGACACGTTCGAGCAGTTCGCCTCTCCCCTGCTCCGCCAGCTCGGCTGGCCGGTGCTCCTGTGTCACCAGCTCGTCGTCGAGAACGACCGCATCGTGGATTACCACTTGCGCATCCGGGAGCAGAAACGCGAAGCCGCGGCCGCCTTCAAACGGATGAATTACCACGTCATCTCCGCCGGCGATTCGTTCAACGACACCGCCATGCTCGTCGAGGCGCAAGTGGGCATTCTCTTCCGCGCGCCGGACGCGGTGAAACAGCAATTCCCGCAATTTGAGGCCGTCGAAACCTACGCCGATTTGATGAAGCTGATCAAGGCGGCGATGGCGTAGCAGTTTCCAATCGTCCTCATCCTCGTCCTCGAATTTCGATTGAACTGGGTTTCAATTACGAGGACGAGGACGAGAACGAGGAGGATAAAAATCAATCTTCCGCCTTGAATGCGCGGGAAATCAAATCCTGCACCGCTTTCTTCGGCTCCTTGCCTTCGTAGAGCAGCGCATAAACCTCGTCAATGATCGGCGTGAGCACCTTCTTCCCGCGCGCCAGCCGGTGCGCGGATCGCGCCGTCGGATATCCCTCGGCCAGTTTCGGATGCGACGCCTGGATTGCCGCCATCGTTTCACCGCGTCCAAGACGTTCGCCGAGGTCGCGATTACGGCTCTGTTTCGAGAAACACGTCAGCATGAGGTCGCCCAGACCGCTCAAACCGGCGAACGTTTCCGGTTGCGCGCCGTACGCCACCCCCAGCCGGCGCATCTCGGACAGCGCCCGTGTGACCAGTCCGGCCTTGGTGTTGTCGCCGTAGCCAAGCCCGTCGCTCACGCCAGCCGCGATGGCGATGATATTTTTCAGCGCGCCTCCGTATTCCACGCCGAGGATGTCCGTGCTGCGATAAATGCGAAAGCTGGGGCGATGGAAAAGTCCTTGCACCGTTCGCGCCGTGCCGTCGCTTTCGCAGGCGCAAACCACCGTGGTCGGAATGCCCAGCGCCACTTCGCGGGCAAAGCTCGGTCCGGAAAGCGCGGCCACGCGGTTCGCCGGGGCCTGCTCGCGCAGAATCCGGCTCATCGTTTCGCCGGTCTCAAATTCAATGCCCTTGGTCACGCTCACCAAAATGGCCGGATGCCCCTTCAATTTCACGGCGACCTGACGGAATGCCTGCGACGGAATGGCCATGGCCAGGCACTCGGCCCCCGCCACCGCCTTGGCGAAATCCGCCTCCGCCTTCCAATCCGTCGGCAACGCCATGCCGGGCAGGTAACGCTCATTCCGCCCGCGGCGGAGTTCATCCAGCGTCCCGGTGTCAATGTCCCAAAGTGTCACGGCATTGCCGTTTTCGTGCAGCACCTTGGCCAAGGCGGTTCCCCACGCACCCGCGCCAAGCACGGTAATTTTCATTTTGTTGCCTCCGGTGTCGCGGATTTCTGACCAAAACGTTGTTCCGTGCCGTTGAGCAGACGCTGGATGTTGCCTCTGTGTTTGAAGATGGCGAGCAGTCCCAGCGCGGTGGTGACAATTCCCAATAACAGGCTGTCCTTCGTCGTCAACCAAACCGCCGTGGGCAACGCCACGGCTGCCACGATGGACGCAATGGAGACATAACGGGTTAAAACCGCCGTGACAATCCACGTCACGAGGGCGATGCCCGCCGCCAGCGGCGCCAGCGCAAAGAAAACTCCCGCGCTGGTTGCAATGCCCTTGCCGCCCTTGAATTTCAGCCAGCAGGTAAAATTATGACCGAGCACCGCCGTAATGCCCGCAAGAATCCGGTAAAGTTCCGTGTTCGTCGTTGGACCGCCCAGAAGTGTCAGTACCCAATCACAAAGCCAGGTGCAGGCGACGTAGCCTTTCAATCCATCAACGATGAGCGCAAATACTCCCGCTGTTTTACCGACCATGCGAAAAACATTGGTCGCGCCGATGTTGCCGCTGCCGGCGGCGCGAATGTCAATCCCCCTGGCGCGGGCGACGAGATAACCCGCGGGAATCGAGCCCAGCAAATACGCCGCCACGGCGATGACAATGAAAGCGAGCACGGCGGGAGTTTACGGTGCCGGAATCGAAAACGGGAAGCGCAAAGTTAAATCCGAAATCCGAAACTCGAAGTCCGAAAGAAGCCCGAATTCCGAAAACCGAATCCATGACTGGCAAGCCGCCTTCGGCAATTCGGGTTTCGGGTGCATCTCACTTTTTGTGCAGGTTTATCTGGCTCTCATTAACACCCTGCTTTAGCGGGGTGTGGAGCGATGCCAAGGCCAACCAACCGCTTCAGCGGTTTCCCGCGCGGACAAAACCGCTGAAGCGGTTACGACGTCAGGTCAGCCACCCACACCCCGCTAACTTGGATATTTCATACCCTGATTGGCTCGTTTCATTAGCACCGCGGCTTTAGCCCGGTGATTCCTGACGAGAGTGAAGACGGAGCCGTTTCAACGGCTTGGGCGGAGCCTGGCAAACCGTTGAAACGGTTCGACGTTGTTCCCTACCGTTCCGCACCGGGCTGAAGCCACGGTGCTAATGAGATGCCAAACGAAGTGTGAAATGTGCGGGTTAAAGCTGGGTGTTAATGAAATGGCTGCAAAGGCTGCGGTTTCCGATCATGGATCCCTGCTCATAAATTGAGATGCGCCCTTCGTTTCCCTTGTCGAAAATTTGTTGATGCCAGCAAAACGGTTTTCTGCCAGCATGGGTGCCATGTTGATGAATCCACACTCGCGCATTTATGTGGCCGGCCATCGCGGTTTGGTGGGCAGCGCCATCTGGCGTGAACTTCAACGGCAGGGATTTGACAACCTCATCGGCCGCACCCGCCAGGAGGTCAACCTGCTGGATGCCGACGCGGTCCAAAAATTCTTTGCCGGGACAAAACCGGAGTTTGTGTTCATCGCGGCCGCCAAGGTCGGCGGCATTTACGCCAACGACACCCAGCCCGCGTCGTTTCTTTTTGAAAACCTGCAAATTCAAAACAACCTCATCCACGCGGCCTGGCAGACGGGCGTCCGGAAATTGTTGTTTCTGGGAAGTTCCTGCATTTATCCCAAACTCGCGCCGCAGCCGCTCAAGGAGGAATATCTGCTCACCGGACCGTTGGAGCCGACCAATCAGTGGTATGCCGTCGCTAAAATCGCCGGCATCAAACTTTGCCAGGCCTGCCGGCGCCAGCATGGCTGCGATTTCATCAGCGCCATGCCGACAAACATGTATGGGCCAAACGACAACTATGACCTGCAAACGTCGCATGTGCTGCCGGCGTTGATTCGGAAGTTTCACGAAGCCAGGCAAGCCGCCGCCCCCAGCCTCGCGTGTTGGGGCACGGGGACTCCGTTGCGGGAATTTCTTTACGCCGATGATCTCGCGAGCGCGTGCGTTTTTCTCATGCAAAAATACAGCGAGGAACAATTCATCAACGTGGGTTTTGGCAGCGACATCAGCATCCGGCAACTTGCCGAACTGATAAAACACGTTGTCGGCTTTGCCGGCGACATTGTCTGGGACGCAGCAAAACCGGACGGCACTCCGCGCAAGCTCATGGATAGTTCGCGATTGTTCGCGCTGGGCTGGCGGCCCAAAGTGGACTTGGAAACCGGCATCCGCCTCACCTACGATGACTTTCTCGGCCGTGAGCGACGCGGGAAATAGCGGGTCTTTGCCGCATCAACTGGCAACGCGGCCCTTGCCGGCAAGGTGGTCCTTCACCATCTGCATGTCGGCGTCCACCATCAGTTTGACCAGGTCGTTGAACTTCGTTTTGGGTTCCCAACCCAGTTGTTTTTTCGCCTTGGAGGCATCACCAACCAGCAAATCCACTTCCGTCGGCCGATAGTAATTGGGATCAATTTCGACGTATTTCCGCCAGTCCAGGCCGGCGTGGGCGAAGGCTGCTTCGAGAAATTCCCGGACACTGTGGGTTTCCCCGGTGGCAACCACATAATCGTCCGGCTTGGCTTGCTGGAGCATCAGCCACATCGCCTCAACATATTCCTGCGCGTAACCCCAGTCGCGTTTGGCATCCAGATTGCCAAGGTAAAGTTTGTCCTGCAGACCGGTCACAATGTGAGCAATCGCACGCGTAATCTTGCGCGTGACAAAGGTCTCGCCCCGTCGCGGAGATTCGTGGTTGAACAAAATGCCGTTGCACGCAAAAAGGCCGTACGACTCCCGGTAATTGACGGTGATCCAGTAGGCATAAACCTTGGCGCAGCCATACGGGCTGCGCGGATAAAACGGGGTCGTTTCGCGCTGCGGTATTTCCCGTGCCTTCCCAAACATCTCGCTCGACGAAGCCTGGTAAAACCGCGGCTTGATGCCCGTTTCACGAATGGCTTCCAGCAACCGCACCGCGCCCGTGGCCGTGATGTCCGTTGTGTATTCCGGGCTGTCAAAGCTCACGCGCACGTGACTTTGGGCGGCCAGATTGTAAATCTCGTTCGGCTGGATACGATCCACCAGTCGCGCCAGCGCGCTGGCGTCGCTCAAGTCGCCATAATGCAGCTTCAGCGCGGCCTTCCGCGTGTGCGGGTCGGTGTAAAGATGTTCCAGCCGGGACGTGTTGAACGTGCTGGCGCGCCGGATGATTCCGTGCACCTCGTAACCTTTCGACAGGAGCAACTCCGCCAGGTAGGAACCGTCCTGGCCGGTGATGCCGGTAATTAAAGCTTTTTTGCCCATGGTTTGTGGCTGAATCTTTGACCAGCAATCAAACCAACGCAAGTGAAACTTGCCCGCCAGTTGCCAGTTGTCAGCCCTCCTCCCTCAATGGCAAACTGCCCGCGTCATGACCACAAACAAAGTCCGTGTCGCCGTCCTCGGCGTCGGCTCGCTCGGAAAAGAACACGCACGCATCTACGCCGGGCTGGCGGCGGCGGGACAAGTCGAATTGACCGGGGTCTTCGACACGTCTGCCGACACCGCC
>Ga0209540_10002420_pt1 | contig 13297 bp, 8 predicted proteins | sample BarGraIncu01121A_FD_184501 | JGI IMG/M metagenome (GOLD analysis project Ga0209540, IMG submission 184501) | Arctic peat soil microbial communities from Barrow, Alaska - Barrow Graham LP Incubations 011-21A (SPAdes) (version 2) | ecosystem: Environmental > Terrestrial > Soil > Wetlands > Peat... | reverse complement strand
CGGGTTAAAATCCGTTCACTTTCAAATCCTGAATTAGAAACAGATCTTGATCAATGGCAGGCTTGCATGATCCCTGCCGGATATGGAAAATACGAGGTAATCAATATGGCCGAAGGTGCCTGTACTCTGGTGCTTATACGATGGAGGAAGGGTTAGTGAATGAAAAACCTGAACTTATTCTATGTCTAACTAGAATAATATCAAAATGAAAACAACCGTAAGAGTATTCTTAATATTATTAGCATTATTAAATTATAATAATATTTATTCACAAAAATACCAAAGCCGGATTTACAAGCCGGATGGCCAGGTAATTCCTGACTTTACATGGTTAAACCGTATAGGGCAACTACGCCCTGAATTTGTATGGGAAAACAGGGAAGATTACATTTACCATGAAATGTACTATAAGGACAGTGCAAAACTCACTTCGCCCGAGATTTTTGTAATTACCCGTTGCCCGTGGGTATTTAATCGGGCCATGGAGTGGAAACGCAATTCTGATGGTACAATTATTGCTTTTTCTAAAGATGGCGACTTGCAACTGACTGGCAACAAACAAGTTTCTGCCTGGTATAGCGAACCAAGGAATAAAATCTATAATGAAGGGGATGCCACTGTTTTCGAAAAAAACAGTACAATACGTCAAAACGACTGCGCCATGCTGCCTTCATTTCAGTTTCACACCGGCCAACATGGCGAATTAGAACTTAACGTGCTCGAGAGCACCGACGATTGGCAATTTGTAGTTTCCATAAAAGGACGAAGCGGCTCGCCATTTATTTCCTCGGGCTGGCAAAAGGGTGCAAAATCCATGCGTTTCAATATTGAAAAAGCTTTTAAGGACAAAGGCTACGACCTTAATTATCCCGAACTGCATTTTGTTATTGGTACATGGAATAAAGATGAAAAGGCACATTCAAAAATCAAGTACCAGGTACGTTTATTAGGAAGACCTGCGGTAGTGGGTTGTCTTCCTGTAATACGCACGCAAATGCAAGCATCGCTTGGTGTACCGGTAACGGCTTTGTTAACAGGTGTAAAAGACGATAAAAACATTCTGGTAACCGCATCTATTAGCGGCCAAACCGTTCCTTTACAAAAAAAAGATGGTGTGTGGCAGGGCAAATTTTACAAACTGCACGCAGGTTCTTATTTGGCAACTATTTCTGCAAACCAAAAGAATGTATCATCTTCAACCCTGTTGATAAGGGTTACCGGCGATAGTTATTATACCTATAACCGCGAAAAAAACTATATTGAACATTCAGGCGAGATAAAAAAACCAATACATGGAGGGTTTCAGGGTACTCCATTCTTCTCCAATGTAGGTACTCCCGATGAAAAAATGATGCTCACCCAGAAAGACTGGGATACCTGGGACAGGACCAAAGCTCCGGGTGAACACCTTCATTACTGGGAAGCTTTAACACCAAAAGAATTGAATCAACGCTTTGCTTACCTGTCTGATAATGGATGGGACATGGTTTTCCTGCACTCGCATTATGGTATTTGGGAACGCTTTGATGCTTCCGGCAACCTGGCCCCGCATGGTATTGAACAGTTTGCACGCTATGTCGATGCTGCTTCTAAAAATAAATTGGTGGTAGAAATAGCGCTTAGCAGCTACCCGTATAGTGTGAGCACCAGATTTTGGGACGAAGGCACAACCCCGTACCTTCAAACCATTGAAAAAGGATTTAAAAATCAGGACTGGTATAATCCCGGGAATGAACCGTTCAGGTCCATCTGGAAGCAATACGTGACAGATTTTATTACAACTTTTAAAGATGAGACATCTATCCTGGCATTCACATCCTCTGGCGAAGGTGATTGGAAGAATGGGGTAGCCCGTTTTATGGAAACAAAAAGAATAATTAAGTCGGTCGATACTTCTCATATCATCCTGTCGGAACCCATACTGAGTATTAAAAAACTTCCCGAAAACATGATCACAGGTTTTGAGAGTGACCTGGTGGGTGACAGGAATTATGGACTGGGAAAACAAATAAATTATGAAGAAGAGATGGGAATTCTTTTCCGCCTTAACCGGATGGTCCCCAATGCCTACTTGGCAGAAGGATCATTTCCATCATCGAACCTATACACCAAAATGACTTACTCCGATGATGATTACCAGAGGAATTGCTGGGTCGGTACAAATATTTACAGGCTCAATGTGCGTGATGCCATGTACCTGGGACTTGTAAACCGGCAGCCAATTTTGATGCTATGGGATGAGGTTTTTACTGAAGACGAGCACAAAATATTGTCTGAAACCAGTAAATTGATTGACTGGAGCAAACCGTTCATTAAACCATCAGTTGCCATACTTATAAATGATTTAGATGCTGCGAACAAATACAGGCTTGTGAAATACGAACGTGCATTTACCAGGTCAGGAATTGATTATAGGTTTTTAAGCAGAAAGGACCAGTTGTTACCTGGTGAATTCTTCATTGATAATAAAGAAAGTTTTGATTCTCTGTCGTTCAGTAAATCCGAAAAATTGCCAGGAACTCTTCAAAATCAAATTCCCCTTAGAGTTTCGGATGGCTATTCGCTAACATGGTGCATGACTGAAGACAAGACTAACTTGCTGGCTTATGTCTGCAATGTTGCTAAACATACTGAAACTGCCGGATATTATATTGCCGGTAAATTTTTCCGGGAGCCTCAGCCGCAAACCTGCACATTAAATTTACTGCAGTCTCCCGAAGGACTTAATTACAGGGTTTACGATCTGGAATTGAAGAAAATTGCTAAAAAGGGCATAACCACCAAGGATATGACAATTAAATTAGATGAATCAAAGTCAGATTACCTTTTAGTGCTGTTTAAATAATGAAAGACATCAGTGATTCATAACAAAAATAACTGACAGGAGAATGAAAGGTAAAAAATATTCAAGACTGTTGACTACAGGTAAGCCGCCTGTTAAAGAACTGAAAGGTTTTGAAAGAATAACGCTTGAACCGGGACAAATCAAAACTGTAAAGTTCAAAATAGATAAATCAAAACTTGCATTCTGGGATATCAATATGAACTATATCGTTGAACCCGGCGATTTTGATATTATGATTGGCAGTTCATCGGTTGATTTACAAATCATCAATTTAATTGTTGAATAAGCGATTGTATATATTAAGATAATTTAACATATTAATACAAAATCTAATATGAATACTTCAAAAGCCATTGCTCTGTTTACCTCTGTAATTATTTTAATCAGTTGCTTTAATCAAACCCCCAAGACCCAATTTAAAGTTACAGGCGGCTCATTGCCTGACACTTTTCTTCTGGGGTCACACTTATGCAGATTTCCTATGCCCCCCATGAAAGAGATGCTGGCCGATATGGATAACCTTAAAAATCATGGTTTTAACCTGATAAAAATTCAGACACATTGGGCTGTTGATGAGCCACTTGAAGGGAAATATGAATTTGAACGATACGATTCCCTGCTACAGCACGCAAATGATCTGGGTATGTATGTTTATATGGGCTTCACGCTTGAGCAGGCTCCGGCTTGGTTGTATGAAAAATACCCTGGATGCAGGCTGGTTGGAAGAAACGGACTACCGGTGATTTATGAATCCCAATATACGCTTCCATCAGACGGTAAGCCCGGACCGTGTTTTGACCAACCTGTTGCAATGGCAAAGCAAATAAAGTACATCCAGGCCTTTGTTAAACATTTCAGCAAATACAGAAATATTTTGGTATGGAATACCTGGCAGGAGATAGGTCTCTGGGCTGAAGGACCGGTAGGCTCTGATGTTTGCTATTGTGAAAATACACTAAACCATTTTCGAGAATGGTTAAAAAACAAATATGGTACCCTTGAAAACCTTAACAGGTGCTGGAGTGCAAATTTTAGTGAATGGGAGCAGGTGGCTCCGCACAGGCAGAGTCCTTTAGGTATGACGTCTGACAAGGATTTCAGTTATTTTATGGAAAACGATTATATTGCCCAAACACTGAGTGCTAGATACCAGGCTATCAAAGAAGCCGATCCAATGAAGCGGACTGTATTTGCTCATAAGAGTGGACCTAAAATAGGGTCAGGACAGGATTGGACTTATGCACTTTGTGAGGATTTTATGGGGTCTTCCAGTTATTCAGCTTGGGGATCTTACAATTCATGGGATGACCATCATCCTTCACGAGAATATCCTACCCAAAAATATAATGCTCTTTATTGTGAGATGTGGGGAAGTCTGGCGTTAAACTTCGATTATATCAGAAGTGCCAATGCTGATAATAGTCCTGTCTGGGCTGCAGAATTTCAGGGAGGACCTATCATGTCAGGTTTTCAGAAAGGAAGGGTTCCCCGGGCTGAAGATATCCGTCGGTGGATGCTGACAGCAATAAGTTCAGGCGTTTCAACAATCTCATTCTGGGTCACCCGCGCAGAAATTATGGCCCAGGAAAATAATGGTTTCAGCCTTCTCGATAGCAAGGGAGATTCGACAGAAAGGTTAAGTGAGGCTTCCAGGGTAGGACTGGCATTGCGTAAACACTCCGATCTATTCGCTTCTCCTTCAAAGCCAAAGTCGAAAGTCGGGATCATCATTAACGAGGAGAATTATCAGTTCTGCAAATCATTCTTCGGAACTGAACTTCATCTGGCTTATAGTGTCAGAGGATGGTATCACTTACTTTGGAGAAACGGTTACCCTGTCGATTTTGTGAATATTACAGATATCAATGAAAAATCTGCAGGGCAATATTCAGCATTAATTCTTCCATTTCCGCTTTCCCTTTCCGACAAATTTGCCCTTAAACTGAAAGATTACGTCTCCGCGGGTGGCAACCTTATCTGTGAAGGAGCGGCAGGCAGGATAAATGAGAATTCGATAGCAGTACGTGGCGAAATGTCTCCTGTAATTGCAGAGATGGCCGGAGTTGAACAAAAGAGCTTCATTATGGTTCGGGAACCCAATAACGAACAGCGCTGGACTCCGCAGGAACGTACCTGGGGTGAATTTGCACCTGCAACATGGCTCGAAGGAACAGGTGAATTTGCGGGTACAAAAACATTGGCCAATTATTATTTGCAAACATTTGACTGCAAAGGAGGAACACCCATTTTCAAAACCGGTGATGAAGTGGCAGCTTGTGAAAACAAAGTTGGTAAAGGGAAAATCTGGTTATTGGGAACCTTTATCGGGCACAATGGTACCTCCTATGATACTCCTGCAACGCTTAAATTGGCTGATAAATTCATGCGGCTTGCAGGAATTGAACCTCAAAAAATTGGCAACCTGCTTGTTCAGAAACGAATAAGTGGCAACAAAGAGGCATGGATAATTACAAACCCCACAGAAGCCGATATAACTGAGAACATTGATATTAAACAAATGAAAAACCCCGAATTACTTATCGGCGACAAATGGGAAATTATAAACGGGAAAGCAAAAGTAATTGTTCAAAGCCTTGATATTGTAGTTATTGTATTTATAAAAAGTTAAAAAGCAAGAATATGAAAAAAATACATTCACTTTTTGGAATAGCATGGTTATGCTTCTCAAGTGCTGTTTATTCGCAGTCAAATACAATATCTTATTATGTTGATGCCAATAACGGTAAAGATTCCAATGATGGAACTACAATTGCTACTTCATTCAAATCAATAACTAAGGCGAAGGAAACCGTCCGGAAGCTGGACAAATATAAGGGAGGAGACATTACAATTTATTTGCGGGGAGGCATTTATGTCCTGGATAAAACCATTGTGTATAATGAAAAAGATGGTGGGACTGATAATTGCAAAGTCATCTACAGAAATTATGATGATGAAGTGCCTGTAATCAGCGGAGGAGAGCAGATTTCAGGATGGGAATTATTTGACAAAACCAAAAATATCTACCGAGCTTCTGCTGGAAATCTTACTTTCAGACAATTGTATGTCAATGGTATACGGGCAATCAGAGCTAAGAATCCAAATAATACCAGTACCGATAAAGATCGTTTTCATGTTGTCCGGTGGGATGAAAAGAAGAAGATAGTCACGATCAATAAGACAGAGATTGCAAACTGGGAAAATCTTACCCGGGTTGAATTCTGTACAATGAGTCACTTTACAGGGAACCATCTGCGGATAGCTTCATTTACAACAGATGCTTCCAATGCATATTTAATCTTTAGAACACCTGAAATCGATTTAATAAATGGAGTTGAGGAAAATTTCAGGACATCGGGATACCCTCACGGACCAGTCGGATACTGGTTCGAAAATGCATATGAATTGATTGACATGGAAGGTGAATGGTATCTGAATACTACTGACCATTATGTTTATTATAAGCCACGGAGCGGGGGAATTATGTCAGATGCGGTAGTGATAGCGCCAAAGCTGGAAACTTTGGTTTCGGTTGAGGGTACTAACTTCGATACCCCTGTCAGGAATTTGCAGTTTTATGGAATAAAATTCATGCACTCGGCCTGGTTGAGGCCTGACAGTAATGGTTGCGTAGAATATCAGGCTTTTCATCCATTCAGCAACACTCAGGATAGTGTTACGAGTTGTAATTCCTTCACTGCTCCTGCAGGTGTATATGTTGCTAAGGCAGATTACATCAGGTTTGAGAGATGTACATTTTCACATATGGGAGCCAATGCACTCAATTTGCATTATGGCACACATAACTGCACTATAGTTGGCAATGTTGTATATGATATCTCAGGTAATGGAATCAATGAAGCCAGACAAAATGTAGATAATGTTGGTTGGGTTCCGGCCTATATCCCTCTTGATTCAAGGGAGATCTGCAAAAACGATACAATAAGTAATAATTATATCACAAATTGTGGGGCTGACTATATAGGCTCTGTTGGTATTTTCTGCGGTATGACAAAAAATGTGGTAATTATACACAATGAAGTAGGGAAGCTTCCATATACCGGCATCTCTGTTGGTTGGGGATGGACATCTGCATCGGGGATGCCCACTGTGATGAGAGGCAATAAAATTAACAATAATTATATCCACGATATTCTGCTGATAGCCAACGATGGAGGAGGAATATATACCTTGTCAACCCAACCTGGTTCGAATTGTGACTACAATTACATACTTAATACAACTCAGACAGGAAGATACCATGATGAAGGCACAGCCGGGTATACCTTCAACAGCAATATAGTGGAGAATATTGGAAAGAACTGGTATAGAATTAATCAGGGCAAAGATATTACTGCCGATAATAATTATACTAATAGTTCAAAGGTATCAATTCAGGGAACCAATTGCCCCGCCCCTTCTAATACACACTATTATGAGAAAGCCAATTGGCCAAAGGAGGCCCTGGATATAATAAAAAATGCAGGACTTGAAACAAAATATAAAGACATAAAGGGTAATCTGGAAAAGACAGAAGGAAAGATTATAAAATAATATACTTGTTAAATTCAGACCATGTCATCACAAATTATAAAAATGAAAAACTTATTTTTTAAAAGTTTAATAATAATAGGGTTAGTGATTGGCCTTGCCCTGACACAAAGATGTAAAGATCATCAGAGCCTGGATACATCCAACCATTTTATAGATGTTTCAAAATCTAAAATTGAGCTGGAGACCGATAGCAATAACATACAGTTAAAAGCTCCCGGTTTGGGTGGTTTTAGTAAGTGCAAACCTTATTTTGCATGGCGCCACGAAGGCGTTAAAAAATGGAACGAAGATTTTTCTTCCGGTATAAAGAAAGAAAACATTTCAGAAAATGAGACACATTTAATGTGTGAGGTAGGGCCTGTTGTAGCATCTGTTTATATAAAACGACTTGAAGACAATATCATTGAGTTCTCAGGTAGCATTAAGAACAAAAGTTCGAGGATAATTGAAATGGCACGGTTCCATTATATTCATGGAAATACTGAAAATGATCAGGGTAATTTCTTTGGAAATATGCCGGAGCATTTCAGACAATTTAAGAAAACCGATACTTTACCTGCCCCTCGCTCTGCTTTTGAAAATATGTGGAAGGGTCCAAATGTTAATTTTCCTATGTTACCCAATCCCATTCACGATGAATCCAATTGGGCTGTATCGCGGGATTTCGGCATCTTCTCCGATGCATTAAACAAACCAGGCTGGTTTATAGGTTTTACGGGCCCCGGGACTGCATATGGCGAGGTCGGGTTTAAGACACTTTCGAACCCTTCTCCTTTCTTTGCCGGCGTATTGCTGGATAATGTAATACTTGAGCCAGACTCAACAAGGATCCTTGAGAAGTTTATTATTTACGCAGGCGACTGGCAGGACGGGATAAGTTATTGGGTTAACCTGGTTGCTAAAGAATTTAATGTTAAACCTCAGGCAAAATCTTTATCAGGTTACTGTTCATGGTATCAGAAAAGTACCGGAATCACTTCCACAGATATTATAAGGGCAAACACGGAGTTTTCCAAATTACCCGATCCTCATGGCGGACGAACAATACAGATAGACGATGGCTTTCAGATAATGCCCGGTAACTGGGGACCTAATAAAAAATTTGAAATGATCTGGAATTCATTACCTAAGACAATTGCCGAAAATGGTTCAATTCCGGGTTTATGGCTTGCACCAACTGCGATCCATGAAAAGCATCCTGTGGCAATTATACACCCTGAAATGTTACAGCATTTACCAAATGGTGAGAACTCCATAAGTTTCTCCAACTGGGGCTGGGCAACAGATTCCACATGGAAATGGGGTGAAAAAGGGGACAAAACCTATTTTCTCGAACCGGACAGGCCCGACAGCAAATCTTTTATGGAGAAAATCATGAAGAAGGCTGTTAATGAAGGATGGCGCTATTTCAAGATTGATTTTACATATCCTTTGTCGACTGCCCGTACTGCATGGAACAGAAAAAAGACCCTCTTTGAATCATACAGAGACATTTATAAACTTCTAAGGGAATCGTCCGGTCCTGATGTTTTGATAAATTCTTGTATTGGTTCTATTGACAGATACCCCTTGGGTTATGTCGACATTGACCGGATTGGTGGCGATATTGGAAGTGTATGGAATAATGTTCAGCGGAATCTGCGGGATTTACTGTCCCGTTCTTGCACAAACGGGTATTGGTGGCAGGCTGATCCCGATGTATTTTTTATGCGTCTGGTTAATTCAAGACTGAGTGAAGAGGAGAGCTTTCTGCTGACAGGGTCAGTAAGCCTTATAGGAGGTGTGTTTATTACTTCCGATTGGCCCACACAATGGATTGGAGATGCCGGGAAAGCAATGAGGGAATTGTGGACAGTCGCAGGGCCCCGTATTCCTGCCAGACATTTTGTTGCTTATAACGACCATAATTCCATAAAAGCATATCGGGTAAGTTACAATGACGGGAAAACCGGACCGCAGCACAGGCTCGGTATCTATAATTGGAGCGACAGGGAGGAAACCATGAAGATTTCTCTTGAAGAACTGAGACTAAAACCGGGTTTGAAATGGAGAGCGAAGATGTTCTTTCACCGTCAAAAGGTAAATATTGTAAATGGAGAGATTATTGTTTTAAATCAGCCACCCCACAGCCTTAGGATTATTGAGCTGTCAGAAAGTTAATTTTTTACACATAGACAAATTTGACGACCAAGGAAAAGTATTACATCCATTAGATAAAGAGCCAGAGGCACCACATTATTGTAAATTTCACCAGGAATCATGAAGCAACCAGCAACTATAAAACCACTGATCAGTTTTGCCGGAATATCAATACCGAAATGGATTTTCTTCTCCCTTTTAACAATATTCATTTATGGTCTTATGGGTGTCGTGGCAAAATTTGCAAGCAACTCCATAGAACCGTTACTTGTTCAGGTAATATCTACTTTTGGAATGATCCCTCTGCTTATTATGCTTTTAATTTCAGGAAAGGTTAGAAGAGAGAAACCAGGTAAATCAAGTTGGGGAATTTTGTTTTCCATCCTTGTAGGTGTACTTTCTGTCGTTGCCTCAGTAGCCCAGTTTGAAGCATATGGCAAGGGCGGGCCGGCATCAATTGTTGTGCCTGTTATATCTCTTGCATCACTGGTGACAGTAATTTTGGCCCGTTTTGTATTTAATGATAAGCTGAATCGCTATCAGTTGACCGGTGTTGTACTTTCAATAATCGCAATTTTGATGTTCAATGCAGGAGGGGGAGATTTGCAGAAAATGACAGAACCATGGTGGAAAACAATGATGTCCACATGGATGCTGTTTTCGCTGTTAGGCCTTCTTTCGGCTGGAATAGCTCAACTCTTTATCAAATCAGCCACCAATTATATTTCATCTGACATTGTGACGATCATTGTTTTAGGTACAATACTTATTTTAACAGTAGTTCTGATTTTTACGCAATCATTTTCATGGCACATGTCAGATAGAGATCTTATTGCATGCCTTTTTGTTGGAATTTTAGGCAGTGCCGCCTTTCTTACACAAACAATAGCTTATTCTTCAGGTATAACATCGCTTGTTGCACCACTATGTTCACTGTTTCCCATTGTAACGGTCATTCTTTCAGCACTCTTTCTCGGTGAAAAACTGACTATGACCATAATAATTGCAGTTGTGGTTTCAGCCATTGCCGGTGTTACTATATCAATAGAGAAGAACCACATTGAAAAGCATGATGATTCAGCTACTTAGATTAATTTTATAATTAATATTCATTTAATATGAAACGAAGTGAAATAAACCAGTTAATCGAAGAGTCGAAGGAATTCTTCGACGAAATGAATTTTAAACTTCCTCCATGGGCTTTTTGGAAACCCGGGGATTGGAAAGATAAATACTCCACATGTGCGGAAATTATTGACAATATGTTGGGCTGGGATTTAACCGATTTTGGCAGCAGCAATTTTCATAAGCGCGGGCTTATCCTGTTTACCATACGCAATGGAAATTTCAAAAAAGACAAAAAACCTTATGCCGAAAAAATCATGATTGTTGAGGAAATGCAGGAAACACCCATGCACTTCCATTGGAGTAAGATGGAAGACATTATCAACCGTGGCGGGGGAAATCTGGTTATAGAATTGTACAATTCTGATGAAAAGGAGAAATTATCAGATAGCCCGGTAAAGGTCAAAACCGATGGAGTTGTTCGTATTGTGAAACCGGGCGGAGCTATAACTCTTAAACCGGGCGAAAGTATTTGTCTGGAGCAGGGCTTGTATCATAAATTCTATGGTGAAAAGGGTAAAGGTAAGGTCCTGGTTGGGGAAGTAAGTGCGGTTAACGACGATGCAACAGACAATCGTTTTTTTGAACCTATAGGCCGGTTCCCGGATATTGTTGAAGACGAAAAGCCAGTTCATTTATTGGTATCCGACTATACAAAATATCTTTAGTAATGAACAGCAATAGAGTAATTATATCAGGTACTGGTTGCGCTCTTGCAGATTTTTTATATACTTCTGTAAGATTTGACAGTCCCGGATTTATAAAGTATCTGTCGAAACAGACAGGCGACGGAGGTCTGAGTCCCGGTAAGCTTGTCTTTACCGAAGAACTTGAAAGATTCTCCGACAGACATTACCCGGATATACTGAAAGATGTATGCGGTAACAAATCATCTGATAGTTTTAATATAGGAGGTCCGAGTTTAGTTTCACTGATCCATGCATCCCAGATGCTTTCTGGTCCTGGTTATGAAGTCCGCTTTTATGGGGCTGCAGGAGATGACGAAACTTCACAAAAGATATTCGGATTGCTAAAGAATACTCCGCTTCATACATCAAATTATAAGATAATCAGCAACAAAGCAACTGCATTTACTGATGTTTTTTCCGATCCCACCTATGATGAAGGACACGGAGAACGTACTTTTGTTAACAACATCGGTGCATCATGGGATTATACTCCTGAAATGTTGCCTGATGACTTTTTCAGTTCGGATATAGTATGTTTTGGCGGTACAGCACTGGTTCCTCAGATACACGATGCATTGACCTCCCTTCTGAAGAAAGCAAAACAGAACAGAAGCATTACCATTGTCAATACCGTATTCGACTTCAGGAATGAAAAGAAAAATCCGGATCAACCATGGCCGCTGGGCAAAAGCCATGAGAGTTACAAGCTGATCGATATTTTGATTATGGATCGTGAGGAGTCATTAAAAATCAGCGGTAAAAAATCCATCGAGGAAGCAGCCGGATTTTTTATGGGTAGCGGGGTTGGAGCGTTTATTATAACTAACGGGGCTGGAGATATTTATGCTTTTTCGAATGGAACACTCTTTGAAAAAAGAGGGTTGAGTAAATATCCGGTTTCAAAAAAGGTCACCCATGAAGTGAAAATTAACGGCGATACTACCGGCTGCGGTGACAATTTTGTCGGAGGCGCCATCGCCTCACTTGCCTGGCAGATAAAGTCCGGTAGACGTGACCAGTTCAGTTTGCAGGAGCTCCTTTCATGGGCAGTAGCATCCGGAGGATTTGCCTGCTCCTATGTGGGAGGTACATTTTTAGAACGATCGCCAGGAGAGAAGCTTCGCCATATAAAAGAATACCGTGAAGATTATTTGAAACAAACAGAAGTTCACAAGTAGGATATGCAGAACAAGATTGTCATTTTTGGTGCGGGCAAGATAGGAAGGTCCTTTATAGGTCAGCTATTCGGGAAGGGTGGCTACGAAGTTGTGTTTATTGACATTGATAAACGCATTGTAGATGAACTAAACCTGCGTGGTAATTATAATATTGTTATCAGGGCCGAAAAAGAGACTGTTATTAATATTTCTAATGTCAGGGGCATATTTGCAATTGATGAAGCCAACGTGGAAAAAGAGATTTGTGATGCTGGAATTCTGGCCGTATCAGTGGGACTGGACGGACTCTCTTCAATCCTTTCTTTAATTGCAAAAGGCCTTGCTACTAGGTATCTCGAAACCAATTCCGGTCCAATAGATATTATCATCGCTGAGAACCTGCGTAATGCGGCACAATATTTCAGGGAAGAATTGGTTAAACGACTGCCGGAAGATTATCCCTTTAACCAAATGGTGGGGCTTATCGAAACAAGTATCGGGAAAATGGTTCCCATTATGAGGAAAAAAGATCTGGACGAAGATATACTGCAGGTCTTTGCTGAACCTTATAATACTCTCATACTTGACAAAAAAGGATTCAAGAATCCAATACCCCCGATTGAAGGACTGGCTCCAAAGGAGAACATGAAAGCCTGGGTTGACCGCAAGCTTTTCATACATAACCTTGGACATGCGGCAACAGCGTATACTGGCCATCTCTATGATCCTCGTTTCATTTATCTCTATGAGACACTTGCAATCCCTGAAATCCATTTTTTTATCAGGGA
>Ga0209540_10002419_pt1 | contig 13298 bp, 9 predicted proteins | sample BarGraIncu01121A_FD_184501 | JGI IMG/M metagenome (GOLD analysis project Ga0209540, IMG submission 184501) | Arctic peat soil microbial communities from Barrow, Alaska - Barrow Graham LP Incubations 011-21A (SPAdes) (version 2) | ecosystem: Environmental > Terrestrial > Soil > Wetlands > Peat... | reverse complement strand
GTGGAAGATGTTGTTAAAGAAGGAGACAAAGTCAAGGTTAAAGTTCTGGAAGTAGACAGTCAGGGACGTATCAACCTTTCCATTAGAGACGCTTCTGAGAAACCGGAAGGTTTTGTCGAGAGCGCTGCTGAACCGCCGCGCCGTCCCATGGGTGACCGTCCTACGGGAGACCGCCCGGGCCGCGAACGCAGAGACGGCTTCGGCGGACATAATGATCGTCCTGACCATGGCGACCACCGTCCTGACCGCGGACCACGTCCCGAAGGCGGACCACGTCCCGAAGGCGGACCACGTCCTGAAGGCGGACCACGTCCTGACCGCGGACCGCGCGAAGGCGGACCACGTCCCGAAGGCGGACCACGTCCCGAAGGCGGATTCCATGACCGTGACAGAGGACCCCGTCCCGAGAACAGAGAGAAAAGAGATTCTTTTGAGCCTCGCAGCGAGACGGCAGCGCCTCCTGTTCAGGAAGATGATTCGACACGACCGGGTGCAAGATCCAGAGAATTTTAATTGTCTGATTCAATAATGTATTTGAACTCCCGACCGTTTTTCTTTCAATATTTGAAGAGAAGCAGTCGGGAGTTTTTTGGGGAGAAAACATAGAAAACCAGGAGAGAATATGGAAAATATAGAACTTATCAATCCGTCGCACTTGTATAAAGAGCAAATTATGGAGTACAAGAATGAGTTCCTGCTGCATTCTGACAGTCTGGACGGGACCGCCGGATTAAAGACGGCCCAAAACTTTGAAGAGTGGCTTTCGGCAATTCAGGACAATGCAAGTGAAGAAACAGTGAGAACAGGACTGGTGCCGGCAAGTACCTATCTTGCAGTTAGAACCGCCGATTCAAGGATTGTAGGAATGATCGACATACGCCGCCGTTTGAATGATTATCTTCTTCAATTCGGGGGGAATATCGGGTATAGTGTGAGAAAGTCTGAAAGGCAAAAGGGTTATGCCTCAGAAATACTTCGTCTGGCCCTTAGAAAATGCAGAATCATGAATATGGATAGAGTACTCATTACCTGTGATAAAGATAATATCGGTTCTGCCAAAACAATTCTGAAAAATGGCGGAATACTTGAAAACGAAGTAGAAGAACAGCACGGGATCACACAAAGATATTGGATTAATTTAACATGATACAACAATAGAAATTTGACATCAGTAACATAAACCCGCCCGGAATCCCTCAGTAATTAAGGATTCCGGACGGGTCTTGTCTGGCTGTTATAAACCTGGAAAATAGGTGCTTCGATTACTTGGAAGCGATAGTCTTACGGTATTGTTCGCTTTCCCAGTTGCTGATGAATTGTTTTCCGGCTTCATTCATTATGTTGACGGTGTATCCTGCTGCACGTATTGTCCGTGTTATAAAAAGAACAGCGCATAAAGTCTCTTCAATAGTCCGGGCTTCGTTCACACCGCACTGGTACAGTACTTCCCCGGTCTGACGGAAGATGGTCGCCTTGGCCGTTCCGGTTCCTGAATATTCTGACAGGGAGCCTGACTCTTCAACAGCCATCTGACCGGAAAGGAAGACCAGCTGATCAGGATACAGCGCCTGAGCGGTAAAGAAATCAAGATCCCAGCTTGTGTCGAGAAGACGCGCTTTCAGCCAGGGTGTAGCTGACTGGCTGATTGTATCTGAATCGGATCCGGCCACCGGTCCAACGTCAATGGAAGGCCAGTCATTTTGACTGACACCAAAAAAAGCGGCAACAGTAGTATTTACCTTTTCGTGGAGAGACAGACAGGTCGCTGCATCGTCCGAAGTGGCGATTAAGCCGTGGTTCTGCATGAAGATGACAGACGGCTGCCTGCCATCGGAATCTGCAGCATTTTTACGTGCCGCATCGATAACGAATGTCAACTGTGCACCCGGATTAATGTAGGGAACAAAAGCATAACTCTCATCAATGCCGGACATGATACGGGCTGCAAGTTCGGGGCCTTCCGAGGCACAAGTGACAAGGTTGGCATAAACCGGATGTGTATGAAGCACATAGGTATCAAGCAGTGAATGGAATCCTGCTTCTACTGAAGGCCGGAGAACAGGAATATCTTCGACAATAACGGCGGCAGCTTTTGTCTGGGTGGATCCGGATTTTTCCACGTCATCAAGGGAAGATGGATCTGTCTGCTGATAGAAAGTACGCAGCATGGAGTAATCCAGTACGGCATATGCAGCATCCGGGGCAATCTGATCAAGCCGGAACCCCGATGCCTTGATAGCCATCAGTTTATCATCGAGTTTGCATGAAGTATTACCGCCGCCGCCCTGAACATAATCCGAACGACTGCCGGCTGTTCTTGAAAGGTGAGTGAAATCGGCTAAACGCTCTTCATAGCGGGCAAGAAAAGTATCATTTTCATCATTCATATATGGTTCCTCCACAGAACATTTGGCAGAATGTTGAAGCTTTCATTCATGAGTTTTTAGTGTAAAGATTCATGGCTGCATCCCGGTAGTAATCGATTCGATACATAAGGGATGGCATTGAGTCTATAACCTGACTGGAAAACATCCCATTTTGCAGCTGCTCGGATGCCAGTCTTTCATGTCCGATCAATGCCCAGGCTGCATCATACAGATTGGAAAACATAGGATCACGCATCGCTTCGCAGATAAAGGCCTGCCTGGGTTGATTGATATCTTCGCCGCTGATCTGGAAAAGACCATATTTGCCGCACAACTCGCGAAGCCGGATCAACTGTTCGCGTGTATTTCTGGAAGGCATATAAGTAACGGCATTAAACCCGTTTGCCTTGATGATTTCAAACAATTCATCAAGATAGCTGTCTTCAAAAGTTTGTGATTTCTTGTCACCGGTTACTGAACTTGTAATATCTCCTAGATATGGGTAGGCAAGAACAATTCCGTGCATTCTTGCAAATGCAGCAACTTCTGCAATCGGCGGGCATTCGTCGGTTGCAGGAATATAGAATTTCTCGACCAGATCACTTTTAAGAAGACCCAGCAGATCGTATGCCTGATGCGGGTTTTCCGGATCGGTCAGCATGCCTGCTATTTTCGGAGACACGGCAATATTAAGCGGACCGGTAAGAAAGTCGACCAGTGTCCAGGTAGACCCGAAGCGGCTGATCAGCTTCAGGGCTACTGCATACAATAAGTGACGCTCAGTAATACTGCCGCCTTTTGAAGCCAGCGAAAGTGGAAGCACATCCAGATCATAGTCAATGACAAGTCCGGCAGGTGCAAGTAATTCATTCAAACGTCTGGTCATCTTACGATTGCGCTGTGTACGTGCTTTGCCGATTGGTTTGAAAAAATGTTCGAGAGCTTTGATCTGGCTGTGCGGGACACCATGAAATGCAATATATGCGATTGATTTCTGGTCAGGGTTGTTAATCCTGCGTCCGGCTAAAGGTGTTGCTGCAAAAGATGCGCGGCATTCCGCACCGATCGTAGTGGGAAGACCGATGATCTTTCCGGCAGCAGTAAATTCTACTGCACCTGAGATTGAGTCGTGGTCCATGATTCCTGCAGTGGAAAGACCGGCCATATAGGCCATCCAGACCGCTTTGGAAGGTGAATAAGGCGAAAACGAGTATTTTGTATGAATATGATTGTTTACATCACGGCCGAAAGCCGGGCGAGAGATTAATCCCTCGTCCAGCTTTTCTGTAAGCTGCTTTAGAGCATCCAGCCGGTCAATCATTTCGGGATTATTGAGTTGGTTTACTAAATCCTGAACATTATCTTGACTCATAGCATTCCCTTTCTTGCAGTATCTGTGGAATCCGTATCAGACTCCGAGCTTATTTCTACGGATCAGTTCAACATCAGTGAAGCTCTTGTCGGCTATGTATCCCGGGATCGGCTGAATTCTCTCGTGGAAAATATCAACGAACCAGCTGGTCTGCGGGAAGAATGAATCCTCAAGCTCGTAGGCAGGAGTGATCCAGTTGCGTGAACCAAGGACAACTACCGGTGCATCAAGATCGTTGAAGCAGAAGTCGCCGATGTTTCTGGCGAGTTCACTCAAGTAGGATCCGCGGTCGCAGGCATCACCGGCTACGATGATCTTACCTGTCTTCTTAACGGATTCTATGACCTTATCATAGTTGAAGGGAACCATGGAACGCGAGTCGATTACTTCTACGGAGATACCATATTTTTCTTCAAAAATCTTAGCTGCGTCCAGTGCACGGTACAGTGTGGCGCCAATCGTAAGAATAGTAAGGTCTTTGCCTGTCTTCTTGATATCAGGCTCGCCGATTGCGATTTCGTAACTTTCGACCGGAACACCGCCCTCGTGGAACTGCTCGGCTATATCGTATATGCGCTGGCTCTCAAAGAAGATAACCGGATCTGTTCCATTAAGAGCTGCTGTCATAAGACCCTTGGCATCGTATGGTGTGACAGGGAAGACGACCTTAAGGCCGGGAACCTGTGTGCACAGCGAAGTCCAGTCCTGAGAATGCTGGGCACCGTACTTGGATCCGACGGATACGCGAAGTACGACAGGCATCTTTAAGATACCGGCAGACATGGCCTGCCACTTGGGAAGCTGGTTCAACACTTCATCACCGGCACACCCGAGGAAGTCGGCGTACATCAGCTCAACCAGGGCCCGTCCGCCGCTCATTGCATAACCGACAGCTGATCCCACGATGGTAGCCTCGGCGATGGGTGAGTTGAAAAGACGATGATAAGGAACAGCTTCTGTAAGTCCGCGATACACAGCAAATGCGCCGCCCCAGTCACGATTCTCTTCGCCGTAAGCTACAAGTGTCGGATCTTCATAGAATTTGTCCATGATTGGTTCGAAAATTGCATCACGCAGCTGGTAAGCTTTGTTCTTGGATACAGGTTTTCCGTTCTCGTCATAAGCAAAACGTATTTTTTTGGCGATTTGCTGAACGCGGAAATTATCTTCCTTTTTCTGAAGCATATCAGCAGGACGATCTTCCATCTTAGGCATGTGCTGGTTGGAGAACATGATCTTCTCGATGGCATCCGGCGTTTTGACCAGATCCATACGGGGAGAAATGTCAGGATTGATTGCAAGACGTACTGCATCTGTTATCGTACGGATAACGAATTCGTCAATTTCATCAAATTCTTCTGCATTTGCAAGACCGGCGAGAACCATATCGGCTTTAAAAGCCTGGATGGAATCCTGCTCGACCCACAGATCTTTTTCTTCCTGTGTACGGTAGGAATCGGCATCGGAAGGAGAGTGGCCGGAATAACGGTAGGTGAGAGTGTCAAGAAGAACCGGCCCTTTTTTGTCTTTGAGAATCTGGAGTTTTCTTTCCATGGCATCGATAACAGCAAGAGGATTGTAGCCGTCGATACGCTCAGCATGCATCTGCTCCGGATTTACGCCGGCACCGATACGAGCAAGGAAATCATATCCCATTGTCTCGCCGCGTGTCTGCCCGCCCATGGCATACTGGTTATCCATGACATTGTAAAGAATCGGCAGGCCGCCCTTCATGTCACCTTCCCACAGAGTGCGGAACTGGTCCATAGCGGAGAGCATCATCGCTTCCCACACAGGGCCGCGTGCCATGGAACCGTCACCGATATTGCAGATAACTATGCCGGGTTTTCTGTTGATCTTTTTGAAAAGAGCCGCACCGGTAGAAATTCCGCCTGAACCGCCGACGATTGCATTGTTGGGATATATGCCGAAAGGAAGGAAGAATGCATGCATGGAACCGCCAAGACCCTTGTGGAATCCTGTCTCCTTGGCAAAAATTTCTGCTAAGGCGCCATACACCAGGAAGTCGATAGCGAGTTCTTTAACGGTTCGTCCCTTGCCCTCGTTATCTTTTTCGATAACTCTCCAGGTAGCGCCGCCCAAAAAGTTCTGCATGATGTCCAGAAGTTCTTTGTCGCTGAGCTTGTTGATGGAGGATAATCCCTTGGCAAGAATTTCTCCATGGCTTCTGTGTGAACCGAAGATGAAATCGTCTGTAGTCAGGTGATAAGCCTGGCCGACAGATGATGCTTCCTGACCCATGGAAAGATGAGCAGGACCCGGATTGTTATAGTCAAGGCCGTTATATGCATTTGTGGTTTTTACCGAATAGAGCATTGTCTCGAACTCACGTATCATACGCATATCACGATAGATGCGCATCAGATCTTCTTTGCTGAATTTGTCTGCGACATCACCGGGCTTTTTCTGATACTGGTTGACCGGGATGTCTTCAAATTTGATCCAGCTGGGCTTTCTGACGTCTTCCGGCTTAATGAACAGTTGTTTGGTCATGGTATTACCTCCGATTATTTTCTGCAGTCAGGCTGATTGCCGCCGCAGAAGTCTATTTATATGATGCATTTATCAGTGCGGATAGAATCACTTGATGTGGAAAATTGCTTCACGGATAATTTCGCTGACGGTCGGGTGGGGGAAAATTATTTCTTTAATATCATTAATACGCATTTCGGATTCGATCATCATACCTGCGGAAACAATTATTTCTGAAGCATATGTACCCAGAAGATGACAGCCAAGAAGGCGCTGACGGTCCGGATCGATCAAAATTTTGATAATACCGTCGCCGCCTTCATTTTCAGCCATATAACGGCCGCTGAAATTCATAGGCAGAACTGTTTTTTCATACTTAATTCCCTTTTCGATACATGACTCTTCGGTTTCCCCGACAAAAGCCATTTCCGGATTGGTATAAAGTACGGAAGGCATGGCCTGATAGCGCATATTGTCCTTTTTGCCCAAAATTGTATTAACAGCCACTTCGGCTTCGCGATAGGCTGCATGTGCGAGCATCCAGACTCCATTAACGTCGCCTACGGCATATACGCCGGGTACATTGGTGCGGCCCTGAGCATCCGTTACAATTCGGCCGCGCTCTACGAGCACACCAATTTTTTCCAGACCGAAGCCCTGTGATACAGCGCGGCGGCCAATGGAAAGGAGTGTCTTTGTGGCAGCGGCATTCTGCGTCTGTCCATCAGCTGTTGTATAGGTGACCTGACCGTTGCCGACCGCGGTAACCTTGCAGTTAAGGTTGAAAGTAATGCCCTTTTGGGTGAAGTTCTTCTGAAGAAGAGTGGAGAGCTCACGATCTGCAGGACCTGCAATGTGGTCGAGCATCTCGATAACGGTAACTTTACTTCCGACTGTATTAAAGTAACTGGCCATTTCCAGACCGATTACTCCGCCGCCGACTACAACCAGAGACTCGGGAATTACTGTGAGATCAAGGATTTCTCGGTTAGTCAGGACGGTTCCATCGGAAATGCCTTCTTTAACACCGGGAATCGGAGGAACAACGGCTTCTGAACCTGTAGCGATCACAAGGTTTTTGGCCTCAAACACTTCATCTCCTACGGCAACGGAGATGATACCGTTTTCGCGGCCGAGAATGACGCCAAGACCTTCCTTGACAGTAACCTTATTGTTCTTGAGTGTGAACTTTATACCGTTTACCAGATTCTTAACAACCTTGTTCTTGCGGTTGATGACAGCTTCCTGATCAATCTTTGCATTCTCGGTCGTCACGCCGTATTTCTCACCGTGACAGGCATGATCATAAATCTTTGCACTGTTGAGCAGTGTCTTTGATGGTACGCAGCCTTCATTCAGGCAAACTCCTCCGATTTTGTTCTTCTCGATTAGAAGAACGGAAAGACCGGCACCTCCTGCGCGTTCGGCAGCCATATAGCCGCCCGGGCCACCGCCCAATACAAGTAAATCGTACATGTCATGTCCTCCTTTACTGCATCAGCAGCAGTGAAAAATTCTCCAGGGCTTTTACCAGATCCTTGAGGAATTTGGCTGCCGGAGCACCATCAAGTGCGCGATGATCGAATGTAAGTGAAAGCCCCATGGCCGGGTAGCCCTTAAGCTCACCGTTAACTTCACGAACTCTTGTTACAATCGTGTCAACACCGAGGATACAGGTCTGGGGCGGGTTGATAACAGGCGTGAAGGATTCTATTCCCATTGTTCCGAGATTGGTAACAGTGAACGTACCTCCGCGTAAAGCGTCAGGGCTGACTGAACCTGTCTTGCATGCATTAATTGCAGCTTTTGCTTCCTTTGAAAGAGTGGAGAGATTCATCAGATCTATATTGAAAACAGTGGGAACCATAAGTCCGCGAGGTGTGTCTACAGCAACGCCTATATGAACGTGGTTGAAATATGTCATTTTCTCATCATCGTAATGTGCGTTGCAGGCAGGATGTTGCAGCAGAACCCTTGAAGCGGCATAAAGAATAATGTCATTAATGGTAGGAACATTCTCTGCAAGACCAAATCCCTGTTCTGCTTTGAGTCCGGCTTCTCCGGCCTTCTTGAACTTGGACCGCAGTGCGATTACATCCGTTGCGTCAAAAGTAGTGTTGAGTGTCAGCTGTGCCATCTGCGACAGGGAAGCCTGCATGGACCGGGCAATAACCTTGCGGATATTGGAATGTTTCTCCGTGTAGCTCTCAACAGCAGAAGAAACGGGAGCGGCAAAAGGAGCTGATACAGGAGTCGTTTGTTCTATGGAAGGCACACCTGCAGTGATATCGACGGTACTTACGCGGCCGCCTAATCCTGTTCCTGCCAGCTCAACTGCATATCCTTTACCGGCGGCAGATGTTGCCAGCTTTCCGGATGCAATAAGATCCAGGATGTCACGCTCAATAACACGTCCGTTCGGGCCGCTGCTAAGGGCGAACCGAAGATCTGCTCCGACTTTTTCTGCAAGATTGCGTGCACGCGGACTGATAGCATCAGGCATTTCACCCGCTTGCGCGGTTGACGGCTTTTCGATGGAATCCTTTTTCGTTTCAGAAACTGCCGTAACAGCAGCGTCTGCAGCCGGAACTGCGCTTTCAGATGCAGCATCTCCATTGGGATTGAATTCAGCAAACGATTCGCCGGGCTGACCGATTACACATACGTTCAAAAGACAGGGTACATCGTCACCTTCTGAAAAAAAGACGGCAAGCATGGTTCCGTCTACTTTGGATGCCTCATCAAAGGTTGCTTTGTCAGTCTCATACGTGAAAAGCAGATCGCCTGCCTTAACCGCATCTCCTAACTGCTTGTGCCATTTTCCGATAATACAGCTCTCAACTGATTGCCCTTGTCTTGGCATGATTACTGGTGTTGCCATGATTATTCCTCCTTATTTAAGCATGTTCTGTCCGCCGGTGACTGGTATCGCCTGGCCGGTTTCGTACAACTGTTCTACACAATATGTTATAGCTCTGGTTACGTCAGCAGGGGAGCATCCTCTGCGCATAGGTACCTTACCGACATAGAAATCATACACATCCTGGACGGTCTTAGCGCCGGGAACTTTGCCGGTATTCAGATACTGCACAAAAAGACCCTTCTCAGGATCGCTCCAGAGAGGACCTTCATAATAATTGCCGGGACATACGGCATTGACTTTAATCCTGTCACTTACCAGTTCTTTGGCAAAACTCTGGACAAGTCCGATTCCTCCGAACTTACCGCCTGCATAGGCGAAGTTCTTATTGGATCCTTCAAGACCTGATTTTGAGTTAATCTGTACGATATCGGAAGTGTAGTCCGGATTATAAAGGGCCTGTATTTTCATGGGCCGTGAACCATACTTGGTTACAAGGAAAAATGCAGTGTAATTGATCTTGGTAACAAATTCGAAATGCTGCAGTGACATTTCTTCCAGTCCGCCGGCGCGAAGAACACCGGCATTACTTACCAGAAGATCCAGACCACCGAAAAGCAGTACGATATTCTCCATGAGAGTCTGGACGGAAGCCTCCTGACCGACATCAACTGCCAGTGCAATAGAAGCTGCCGGACCGTACTCGGCACATAGGGAAGCTGCTACGCCTTCTGCCATAGGAAGATTCAAGTCTGCGATAACCACATGGGCGCCGGCTGCTGCCAGTTCGCGTGCGATTCCTTCGCCAAAACCCTGAGCCCCGCCGGTAACTAGCGCGATCTTGCCATGAAGCCGCTTACCGGCGGTTTCCGTACCGGGAGTAGAAAGTGTGAAAGACCCCAGACCGGGGATAATGATCTTCCTTATCGGATGACCTGTAGTCAGTTTTGTCTGCAGCTGACTGCATACATCAGACAAATCCGTTTTGTCTGATGTAACAAGACAAAGTACATCAGTATCATTTGAAGTATCTTCACAGTGTGCTTCGGATTCTTCAGTCTGAAAACGCACGATGGGATAGAAAACATTTAAGGAGAGAGACCGGATAACCGGAGCAATTGCGGCAGCGGCGCTTGTCTGACCACCTGCCTGTTCAATCCATTTCAACATATCGTTCACCTTTCATGTGTGGAGTATGGAAGTAACGGCATAAGGTCCGGACATCAGTTTTCTGATATCCGGACCGAAGTACTGAAAACTTATTCAATAGATTTAGCATTTGCCAGAAGAAATTTCTCGGCTTCAAGATTCCACAGACCATTATTCGCGTCAACAATGTCCGCCAATTTTTTGAATAGAGGATCACTTTCACCAAGTACACGGAAGTCACTGAGTGCTGTCAAAGGCATGCTGATATGTGTATAGATGAGCTTTTTTCCGCCTGGAATCTTAGGGAGATTGAGGGTTGTCTCAATTACACAGTCCATTCCTCCGACGTGAGTTATCATAGCGGACGGATCAATAAGGCCCTTTGTCATCAGATCGATTGCTTCAATCAAATCATCCGTATTTCCACCGCTGTTTCCGGCGACATGGGATGCATTGTAATGAACATTATAAAAATTGAACTGAGCTGAGAACGCCGGATTGGTGGGGCCGGCAAAGAAGTTAAGACATCCGTCGTATGCAAGAATTTTATCTGCCTGCTCAACTACAGGAGCTACAGGAGCAAATACATAGACGTCATCGAATCCCGTTCCTTCTGTCAGTGAAATCAGGTGCGCAGGAATATCTTCGATTCCGCTGGTATTTACATAAACAAGTCTGACACCGTTCCTGGCTGCTTCTTCTACAGAATAGATGGAAGCTGCACGAGCCAGACGGGCATCGTCAATATCCGTTACAACCAGAAGACCCGGACGGCGCGGATTATGAATGGCATAGTCGATAGCTCCGAGACCCATAGGGCCGACGCCGGCAAGCAGCGCCATATTGCCGCCTTCGACAATTCCCATATTATGGGTATAACTTCCGGCTACTGTATGGTAATTGACGTGATATCCGCCGATGATGCAGGACATTGGCTCGGAAAGGGAACCGAAATAGAAGGCGTCTCCGGAATAGTGAAGAAGGCAGCCCCGATTCATAACAATTTCCGGAATGATAATGTAGGTAGCTGCTCCGCCGATATTATGGAAAGAATATCCGGGTGCTGCGTAGACATTGCCGGGCTCGTTGATCGCAGGCTGTATTCCGAATTTTTCTCCCGGTTTGAATTCGTCAGCCCATTTACTTCCGACTTCTACAATTTCTCCGCAGAACTCATGGCCAATGATGACAGGATTTACAGCAATATCATCGGGAACACGTTTATGATCTGCGCCCTGCATAGCTGCTTTATATGAAGACATACAAATACTGTCGGATGTAATTTTAGCAAGGATTTCTCCGGGCCCGATTGGGGGCAATTCAAATGTTTCGAGTCTAAGGTCTTGTTTTCCATACAGCCTTACTGCTGTAGTTTTCATAGACAGATCCTCCTTTTAGGTGATGCCAGTAATTTGGCTGATTTTGTCGGACCGGCAGGTTTTGTAAAGCAACCGGCTGCTCAATTCATATCTTGTGTCAAATTATAGCATCCTTGATGTTGATTGTGAACACTAATATGTTAATTTCTTTCATCAAATTTTCAAACACGATAAGTTGAGTATAATTGAACAAACGTGTTCCTAATACGTAAAAGTTGCCATATTAATATGCATACACGATATAAAACGAAGAGAATAACGTCAATAATAATTTATTGAAATTGGAAGAGAGCTGTGATATCATCTAATTAATGCAAAATTAACATTCATTTAGACAGTGATAATTTGGAGGGGCTTATGCCGATAGATAGACGTGGTGCCATAAATCAGTATATACAATCGCGCGGTGAAGCCCGTCTTTTGGAACTGGAAGAGAGATATCCGGATGTATCAAGCATGACGCTCCGAAGAGATCTTGAGACTCTCGAAAGACAAGGCTTAATTGTTCGAGTCAGAGGCGGTGCTAAATCCCTTGCACATCTGTCAATGATAAAAGAAGCTGCATATACACAGCGTCAGGCCGAGAACACAAGCGCAAAGCTGTCAATTGCTGATAAAGCGATAGCACTTGTTGAGTCGGGCCGTTCACTTTATATTGATTCAGGTACTACATGCATGTGTTTTGCACAGCGCCTGACAGATCAGAATCTGTTTGTACTTACACCTGCACCCAATATTGCTCTCGAATTGGCCAAACATCAGAATATCAAGATTAATCTGACGGGTGGACAGCTCAATCGTGAGACTCTGTCTTTGTCGGGTTTCAATGCCAGTGAGTATGTAAAGAGTCTCAATATTGACCTTGCATTTATAGCCGCCAGTGCATTCTCTTTGAGCAGTGGTTTTTCCTGCGGTGATTATTATGAGGCAGAACTTAAGCGTCTGATAATTAAAAAATCGCAGAGAGTTGTTCTGCTGATGGATACTTCCAAAATTAACAGCGGTCTGCCGCATACGTTTGCAAGGCTCAGCAATATTCATACATGGATTACTGACAGTCCTCTTCCCGAGGATGTTCAAAAGGCCGCCAGACAGGCACGTGTAACTTTACTCTAGGAGGATGATCCCATGCCCAGTGCTATGATCGTTGAAAGCCGGAGCCATAATCCCTGGTATAATCTTGCTCTGGAAGAATTTCTGATGCAAAAACTAAGCAGGGCTGTAAAGGGTGAATCCGACCTGACTTCGATTCTATATCTCTGGCAGAATCAGGATACCGTTGTAATCGGCCGCAACCAGAACGCATGGGCTGAATGCAGTACGGCGCTGCTTGAGGCGGAAGGCGGAAAGCTGGCCAGACGAACAACGGGCGGAGGAGCCGTATTTCATGATTTAGGCAATCTTAATTTTTCGCTTCTGCTGCCTGCAGCTGACTTTAGTATTGACCGGAATTTCCAGATGATCGTTGATACAGTTCGTCAGGAAGGGATTCCAGCAGAGCGTTCCGGACGTAATGATATACTCGCAGACGGGCTCAAATTCTCAGGAAATGCGTTTCGAATAAACCAGGGAGTCGGTCTGCACCATGGAACACTTCTTGTGCATTCAGCATTTGAACGGGTTGCCCGGTATTTGACTGTAGCACCTGCGAAGCTCGCAGCTAAAGGAGTCGCTTCTGT
>Ga0209540_10002418_pt1 | contig 13303 bp, 17 predicted proteins | sample BarGraIncu01121A_FD_184501 | JGI IMG/M metagenome (GOLD analysis project Ga0209540, IMG submission 184501) | Arctic peat soil microbial communities from Barrow, Alaska - Barrow Graham LP Incubations 011-21A (SPAdes) (version 2) | ecosystem: Environmental > Terrestrial > Soil > Wetlands > Peat... | reverse complement strand
TTGAGAATCTCGATGGTATCGTTGTACCAGGTGGTTTCGGCAATAGGGGTACAGAAGGCAAAATAATGGCTGCCAGATACGCTCGTGAGAACAATGTGCCATATCTTGGGCTTTGTCTCGGTATGCAGATTGCCACAATTGAATTTGCCAGAAACGTGATTGGCTGGAAAGATGCCAATAGTGAAGAATTTGCCCCACATGGTAAATGCAATGTGATCCACATCATGCCGGAACAAAGAGCGATTATGGACAAGGATAATTATGGCGCTACCATGAGACTCGGCGCCTACCCATGTGTGCTCGATAAGCAATCGAAGTCGTATAAGCTATATGCTGAAGAAAAAATCAGTGAGCGTCACAGACACCGATTTGAGTTCAACAATGATCATCGGGAAGAATTCACAGCACACGGTATGCTGTTTGCCGGACTTTCGCCAGATCATCATCTGGTCGAGATAGTCGAGATTCCGAGGCACAAGTTCTATATTGGTGTTCAGTTCCATCCAGAGTTCAAATCGCGCCCAGGCCGTCCACATCCTCTTTTTGATGGGTTCATCAAAGCCATGCTTTGATAAGGTGATACCAAATGCGCGACGATAAGTGGTTATTTCAGCAACTCGATGAGGTTTGGGAGACTTTTTTTCCGGATATGCCTCAGGATAATGATGTCCGCATAGTTTGGGGGCGCCGTGCACGCCAACGTCTAGGTAGTATCTCACAGGACAAGACGAATAAAGGAGGCACTCTTGTCACTATTAACGCGTTATTTAGAGACGAACAGATCCCGGAATACGTGATTCAGGCTACTATTGCGCATGAGCTGGCTCATTATGCCCATGGTTTTCATTCACCTCTAGAGCGCAGATTCGACAAGCCTCACGAGGGTGGGGTCGTTCATCATGAGTTAGACGAACGCGGAGCCAGGAAGTTGGAGCTAATGTCCAAGCGTTGGCTGAAAGAAAATTGGCGTGAATATCTCGAGAAGCATATGCCGAGAACTAGAAAAATTCGTGTCAAAAGGCGCATAATTATTAAGTGGATCTAGCCTCCATGAACAAAACAGACATTTTTGAGCAAGTGTACGATATTGTCAGACAGATACCGCGAGGTAGGGTAATGACCTATGGTGGTATCGCCACAATTTTGGATTTAAACCCACGTTATGTCGGCTACATTCTTCATCATAATCCCTATCTTGGCGACGTCCCCTGTCATCGTGTAGTAAATTCCCAGGGAAAGGTTGCCGATACTTTTGCTTTTGGTGGTGGAGACGCACAGCAAAAACTTCTTGAAAATGAAGGAGCTATCTTCGTTCGCGGCAAAGTAGATAATAGTTGTATAATAGAGCTATAAATAGGAGATAGTTATGAAAGTATCCAAGGGTCGCGGTATACAATTTTTTAAACTCCCGAAGTTTCCCCAAATGCCGGTTCTCAATGCTCCTAAGAAATTTGTTGTAAATACTTACAATTTTGGCAAAGAACAATTTGCGAGTTTGCTGAAGAAAGGGAAGAAAAAGTGAAGGGTTTTCTAAATTTCATACGCGAACAAGGGGTTGTAGGCTTCGCAGTAGGTTTTATACTCGGCGGTGCCATCTCCCAAGTTGTTGGCTCATTTGTTACCGATATTATAAATCCACTTATTAGTGGGCTCACCAGTAATGCCCAGAGTTTATATGTAATGATTGGACACAGCAAAATAATGTATGGCAACTTTATCGGCTCGGTGATCAATTTCGCTATTCTCGCCCTGGTCGTTTACGTTTTTGTGAAGGTTTTGCGTGTTGACAGGCTTGACAGAGTGAAGGACGAAAAAGAACTCAAGGAAGCACAAAAGGAGAAATAAGATGAGCGAGGAAGGACATTTTCTAGAGGAAGATGCCAGACGAGTCGGTGAAGCGCTTGGCGTAGACTTTCGTAAATGGGACATCGAGCAATTTCGTATGGGCATGGATGTAGAGCTCGAACATGGCACTGTAGATATGCATACTAACGTGACGGATGACGACCCTGTAATCACAGCCAAGATCGCATTAGCGCATCTAAACGAATTTTCTGATTATTATACTCGTCTGGTAGCCATGGAAAATGAGGCTGAAGCCTTCTGGGAGAAGTAGTATATGCTCCAAGCCATTCTTTACGGGTTAATCGGCGGCGGCACCCTGCTTATAGGCGCTGCTTATGGGTTGATGTTCAAATTGAAACAATCTACTATTGCTAGGATTATGGCATTTGGTGCTGGAGTGTTGATATGTGCCTTAACATTCGGTCTCATGGAGCAAGCCTTCAAACATGGTGGTTTTGACGCAGTAATCATCGGGTTCCTCGTTGGTGGTCTAGTCTTTATCGGAGGCGATTATTTGGTGCATGCTAAGGGCGGTAGAAAGTACAAGAGAAAGCCTCTCATGCAGCCGAAGGGTGACAGCGGCAGTGGTGAAGTCATGATGATTGGGGCACTTCTAGACGGCGTTCCGGAATCCATAGCTCTAGGTGTCGCAATCGCTAGTGGCGCGGGAACCGGATTACTGATGGTAAGTGCTATTGCCATATCTAACTTTCCAGAAGGTCTGTCGTCAGTTGAGGGTCTAGTCAAGGAAGGTTTTTCCAAGAAACAACTTTATATCATGTGGTCAACCGTCACTCTTCTCCTAACATTTTTAACAGCGGTTTCATTCTATTTCTTACCAAGAGTAGATGGCAATTCACTGGGTGTCGTAGAGTCCTTTGCGGCCGGGGCAATTCTTGCGATGCTTGCAGACAGCATGATGCCTGAGGCATTTGAGGAAGGCGGATTTACTATCGGCATGCTAACCGTCCTGGGTTTTCTAACGGCGTTTATAATATCAAGGTTTTAATTTTTACGTCATTTCGAGCACTGAATCAAGTTCGGCACAGGCTTCGCGCGGCATTCTAGATTGCTTCGTTGCGAATTCCTCGCAATCAAAACTCTACATGAATACATCGAAAATGTTGAAGTGTACCGATGGCTGGGGTTATCGGTACACATGAAGAAGAATATCTCACCAAGCCTGATTCTAGGGTAGTAAAAACTATTACCAGATACCGACTTGGGTTATAATAACGATTAACAAAGGAGAGAAATTGAAGAAACAAACAATCTATTCACTAGCCGTAGTGGCTGGGGTGATGTTCTGTGGGGTTGCTCTAGCGCAAACTGCCACACCAAAAGCGAATTCTGTGGCGCACTGTGCAGTGATAGCTGCGAACGTTGATAAACGCATTACAAATTTTGAGAATCAAAAAGAGAAACATGTGGCTCAGTACAAAAAGACCCAGGCCAAGGTAACGGATCTGGTTACTCGGCTTGAAACAAAGGGCTATGATGTCACGCAACTAAAGGTGGATTTGGTCATCTACAATGAAAAGATTGTGAAATTTGGTAACGACTACACTGCCTATATCGCCGATCTGACTGCTACCAAGGATTACACTTGCGGTCGAAGCGAGGGTGAGTTTAAGGCAGAGTTAGCGATAACTCGTACACAGTTGAAGCTGGTTCATGACGATTCTGTTGCCATCAAGACGTATTGGTCGCAAACACTGAAACCAGAGATTTTAACATTGAAAGGGACGGAGTAATGGCAGGCATTACACCTTTACACAAACATACACATCCAGCATATTCCTGGGTCGCCCTCGTAGTTTCTGTCGCAGTCGTACTAAGTGTAGCGGGTTGGTATTATCTCATTTACACTGACGGTTTGAACAATGATATTGTGCTTTCTTCGCAGGAACTCTCTATGAATAAAAAAGCAACATCATCTGCAACGACTACAAACACAACTGAAAAGATTGATCTGACCTCAGAGACCTCAGCCATAGATGCTAGTCAAAATCAGGTAGATGACACCGAGCTTAGCGATACACAGTTAGATAACACTATTCTTGGGATTCAATAAATAGTATTATTATTTTTGTAAATTAACTGGAGGGGAAATGGCAAAGAAAAAAGCTAAAAAGACCGGGATGCACAGGGAAGTCCACAATATGTGGGGTTGGGTTGTGCTAACAGCCGGAGCTTTGATCATCATGTTAGTAGCGGGCTACTGGTATCTCAGCATGGTGTAAATATTGCCAGAACTGTCTTTTTGATAGGGAACGTAACGTTCCCTATTTTTATTATTGACAAAATAGCCATAATAAGGTATAATCTAACGTATCATCCGCTCTAGCTCCGAAAGGGGCAGAAAGGTCGGGGACCAACTATGAGTAGGAAGAGCACCTAGCATGACGTTCGCCCCGGCGGGGTACGCAACTTATGTGATGACCACACCGCGCGACGCCAACATCGGCGCCGGCCACGACGTCTCGGCCTGATCCAGGTCGGTCGTACCGATCAGCTCAACTGACCAGCCCCAGAGGGGGGATCATGGTTAGTCCACCGCAGTAGCTCGCCACCGTCTCCATCACACGGCTGCACAGACAACATCGCCCACAGCCAGGAGCCGGCAAGAACGATAGCCGTTTCTACGGCACACACAACCCTTCAATACGTTACGGGGCCCCGGGCGCGCACTATGCGCCCGGGGCTTTCTCTTTGTCCACTTGTTTTGTAGACCCAGAAGCAATAAAATAGACATAGTTTGACACCCCTTCGTCATTCCAGCGAAGGCTGGAATCCAGGACCGCTCTGGATCCCAGGTCAACTTATCATATTGTTATTGTTAAGCCTGGGATGACGACGGGTGGGATACTATGAACGCAAATACAATTCTCATTCTTATTCTTATCGCTATCGGCTTTGCCGGAGTTATTTACTTTATCAATCAGAAGTTTCGTGAACTAGCTGAGCGAAAGGTTGATGATAAAAGCCTTCTGATGCTACAACAACAGCTGGGTCAAGTTTCTGAGCAGCTAAACAAGGGGCTTATAGAGTCTAGCAAGTCAGTCCAGGAGCAGTTTCGAGCCAGTTCCAATATAATAAAAGACGTTACCGAGAAGCTTAGCAATCTAGAGAATACCAACAAGCAAGTTCTAGGTATTGCTGATCAGCTGCAGGGCCTTGAGAATGTGCTCAAGAACCCAAAACAACGGGGGATACTTGGCGAATATTATCTAGAAACTTTGCTCAAGAATTTGTTTGGCCCCAATGACTATCAGATGCAGTATGCTTTCAAAAATGGCGACATTGTCGATGCGGTTGTATTCATTGGCAATAAAATCTTGCCTATTGATTCCAAATTTTCATTAGAGAATTACAACAAGATAGTAGTTGAAAAGGACCAGACGAAGAAGGAACAACTTGAGAAACTCTTCAAACAAGACCTCAAGAATCGTATTGATGAAACCGCCAAGTATATCAAGCCAAAAGAAGATACCATGGATTTCGCTTTTATGTTCATCCCCTCAGAAGGCATCTATTATGATCTCCTTGTAAATCAAGTTGGTGCACTCAAAGTGAATACGAGAGATCTCATCGATTACGCTTTCAAGGAGAAACGCGTCATCATCGTATCTCCTACCAGCTTTGCTGCTTATCTGCAAACGGTAATGCAAGGACTCAGGGCACTTAAAATAGAAGAATCTATCCACGAAATCGTGGGGAATGTAAACAAACTCTCTGCTCACCTTGGTGCCTATCAAGCTCACATGGGTAAACTTGGTGCATCGCTTGGTACTACTGTGAACGCGTACAATACTGCCAGCAAAGAATTCGTCAAAATCGACAAGGATATTACGAAGGTTTCCGGCGCCTCTATTGACGCAGAACTAATAAGCCTAGATAAGCCTAGTCAAGACGAGTAGCCCTCTCTTTTCGTCATCCTGACCTGAATCAAGTTCAGGATCTCCTACCGTTGTCATCCTGAGCCTGTCGAAGGATCTCGGTATATTTGTATCTCCTTGTTACTTTTCTCTTGAAAGCAAAGTAACCAAAAGTTCAAGAAAATTCAGACTCTTTCGTCTCTATACGAAATTCGACCTACGTCGAAATTTCTAGCATTCGTCGATAATCGGCCAGCGGGCTGTGATGAATTTTCGAAAGAAGGAGGAGCATTGCGCGCTTGAAGACGGAAGCATTTCCCACTATACTTAAGTCATGAATAAGAAAACTTTCACCAGGGCCATGCTCTACGGGCTTTTGATATTTGTGCCGCTTCTGGCATACTCTCTGTATTTTCTTAACCCAAAGATGGGGACGGTCGCCATCACGACTTTGCTCGTTTCCATATTTTTTACTCTGGTTTGTTTGGTTTCACTACTTGGTTTCCTTATTCGTGTTCGCGGCAGTAACAACGAACTGCTTTTTGAATCTTTTAAAACCTCGCTCCGTGAAGGCGTTCTAGTCGGTCTCTATGCCATGGGTGTCCTGGGGCTTGCCGCTATCAAACTGCTGACCTGGTGGGATGCCGTGCTTTTAGCTTTAAGTTTGATACTATTTGAGATATACTTTAAGTCAAGTAAGGAGATAAAGATTTGAGTATCGCTGCCTACATAATATTGGGTTTACTCATAACTTTTTTGGCGTATTTCCTAGTCAGCTGGGGACTCGATTCTTTGTATTTTTGGATTTCCAAGGAACAAGTTAGCTTTGTAAAGAACGTACAAGTTACCGCATCCCTGGCTCTTATCGGTTTTCTCGCCTGTTTTTTATTAATGATTATACTTTCATCATTAAGCATCTATATCTTTACGATTCTCGTTTGTGCAGCTAGTTTCGGACTTTACTATGGTACGCTGAAGTTTCTTTGGAAATTTACCAATTTTGACGCTATCGTTATTTCGACCACACTTGCGATTATCCTGAATCCAGCATGGCTGAGGCTACTGGGAGTAATCTAGTGGCTGCGGATAGAGTCGCAAAGATATTAGCCGATTTCAAGTCGGAGGCTGCTACGGCAACGCCGAAGACTGCTGAGGCATTACGTACCAAATATCTTGGTCGCAAGAGTGAGTTGAACACTATTTTGAAGTCTTTAGGCTCGCTTACTGTGGAAGAGAAAAAAACCGTCGGTGCTGCCGCCAACAAGGCAAAAGTACAGATGGAACAAGCCATGGTGGCGGTTGAATCGAAAGTGAATGACGAACTCGATTTGGAGAAGATTGACGTTACTGCATCTGGCAAGGGCTATCCAGTCGGTCACTTACATCCTGTCACACAAACACTCGACGAGATGGTGAGCATATTTACGTCCCTTGGTTATGAAGTTGCTGATGGTCCAGAAGTAGAGGACGATTGGCACAATTTCGAAGCTCTGAATATGGGCCCGGATCATCCCGCTCGCGACATGCAAGATACTTTTTACCTGAAAGACGGTAATTTGCCACGTACCCACACTTCATCCGTTCAGATTCGCTATATGGAAAATCACAAGCCGCCAATCAAGATTATCTCTATCGGCAAGGTTCATCGCAATGAAAATGAAGATGCTACCCACAGCTGGATATTCCATCAAGTGGAGGGGCTAGTGGTCGGTGAGGGCGTTACCTTCGCAGATCTCAAGGGCACACTAGACCTGGTCGCGAAGAGAATCTTTGGTTCAGAGACCAAGACGCGCTTCCGACCTAGTTTTTTCCCATATACAGAGCCAAGCGCCGAGATGGACGCTAGCTGCCCACAATGTGGCGGAGCCGGTTGTCGTAGTTGCGGTGGGTCTGGCTGGCTGGAGTTACTCGGCTCTGGCATGGTTCACCCGGATGTACTTCGCAAAATGGGTATTGATACCGAGAAATACAGTGGCTTCGCCTTCGGTCTCGGCGTAGAGCGCGTGGCCATGATTCGTCACAACATTCCAGATGTTCGTTATTTCTGGCACCCAGATACTAGATTTTTGGAGCAATTCTAGTTTAGTTTTGAAGTTTGTAAGTTTTAAGTTGACTAAGTTAAAAATCGAGTAAGTTTATGGCAACAGGTTTGGAAAATTTGAAGATATATACAATGGCTGAGGAGTTGGAGCTTTTGTGCCATGATTTAACGAAAGCATTTCCTGCAGACGAGAAATACAGAAGTGTTGATCAAATAAGACGTTCGTCTTGCTCAGTTACAAATAATATCGCGGAAGGATACAACAGATTTTCTTTGAAGGAGAAGTCGAGGTATCTGATAATTGCGAAAGGTGAAGCCGAAGAAACGAAGAGAAACATCATTCGTTCGTCAAAAAAGGGCTTTCTTGCCGAAATTGTGGCTGACGAAATTTCTGAAAAATATACGGAACTGTTAAAAGCAATTAGTGGTTATAAGAAATTCGTAGAAACGGCACCGTTGGGACTTAGCAATCTCTCGACCAACAAAGTGGGACTTAGTAACTTATCAACTAATAAACTTGGGAACTAAAGTGAAACTTCCGATAAAGTGGCTAAAGGAATACGTAGATACCAGGCTCTCCGCCGAGAAAATTGCTGACAAGCTTACCATGGCTGGCCTCGAGGTTGAGGAGATTGTCGGCGGTACAAATTTCTCCGGCGTGGTTGTCGGTCATGTCCTCGAGGTGGTGAAGCATCCGAATGCAGATAAGCTTCACGTGGCTAGAGTCCAAATATCACCTAACGTCATCCCAGCGAAGGCTGGGATCCAGCGGGGAATTGGACTGGATTCCAGCTCACGGGCTGGAATGACGAGTAACGACGAAGGCATTCTTCAGATCGTCTGTGGTGCGAGCAATCTGGTCAAAGGGCAAAAAGTTCCCGTGGCGCTAGTTGGCGCTAAACTTGGAGATTTTGAAATCGGCAAAGCAACCTTGCGTGGTATAGATTCATTTGGCATGATTTGCAGCGAGCGGGAGCTTGGCATCAGTGACAAACACGAAGGCATCATGGTGCTTCCAGCGACTGCCGAAATTGGTTCCGACGTTTCTCTGCTGCTTGGCAGCGAAAAGGTATTGGATGTGAAGGTGCTGGCAAATCGCCCAGACTGCATGAGCATAATAGGGTTAGCTCGTGAGGTGGCGGTAACGACCGGGTCGTCACTAAAAACCCCTGTCATTCCTGGCCTTTCCTCGTCATTCCAGCTCCCCCCAACGTCATTCCAGCGAAGGCTGGAATCTAGGCAAACGGCGGACTCTCCGCTGGATCCCAGCCTTCGCTGGGATGACGGTGAAGAGATAGACGTTAGCGTCAGCGTCGAAGACGCCAAGCTCTGTCCGCGATATATGGCGAGATTCGTAACTAATCTCAAAAAAACTGAGACACCTGCTTGGATGCAAGAGCGTCTCATCGCTTGTGGAGTTCGTCCAATCAGCCTATTCGTGGATATTTCAAATTACGTCATGCTTGAGTATGGCCAACCGTTACATTTCTTTGACCTAGATAAACTAAACGGTTCTAAGGTTTCGCCTGTCATCCTGAACGAAGTGAAGGATCTCGAGATTCTTCGCGGTTCTCAGAATGACAAGGGAGAGATTGTCGTACGTCAAGCGAAAGCAGGCGAGACACTTGTTACACTCGACGGCATTAAACGTAAACTTACGCCAGACAACTTGGTGATTGCGAACAGTAAAGTACCGATTGCTTTGGCTGGTGTAATGGGTGGTATGACCACCGAGATTGACGACAAGACTCAGAATATTCTGATTGAGGCAGCTATTTTTGACAAAGCCAGCATTCGCCGAACCTCACGTGCTCTTGGGCTGAGATCTGAGGCGGTGGCCAGATTCGAGAAAGGCATTGCCCAGATGCTTCCAGAAGTGACCATCAACCGGGCCGTTCAGCTACTCCAGGAACTTGGCGGTGGCAAGATTTCAAAAACTGTTGTCGACATTTACCCCTCTCCAGAAAAGCCAAAGACATTTGCCTTCGACGTTTGGAAGATGAATACATTCCTCGGTACGGCTACCTGCGAACAAGAGGCCACGGATGTGCTGAGCTCTCTCGGATTCTCTGTGACGAAGGGCAAAAACGGATACGACGTCGTGGCCCCATTCTGGAGACGGGATATTCTAGAAGATGTAGATATCTATGAAGAGGTGATTCGCATCGTTGGCTATGACAAGGTGCCGTATACGCTACCATTTGCTGTGAACTCAGTGCCAGAGATAAATAATTATTACAAAGCCAGCGGGCAGATTCGTAACCATTTGGCGAGTATCGGTTTTACTGAGGTACTTACATATTCATTTATTGGGGCCAAAGAGCTGAGTGCCATCGGCGTTTCTACTGGCTCTGCACCAGAAATACAAAATCCGCTAGTTGCAGACCAACAATATCTGCGCCCGACTTTGGTTCCGAAAATGCTAGAGGCTTTGCGTGACAATCAATATAACAAAGACGTGTTACGTTTCTTCGAGATAGGCAAAAGCTTTGTCAAAGTGGGTGGCGGTAAGTTGCCTCTAGAGACAAATTGGCTGATTCTCGGTTTGAATACCGATTATTATGATGCTAAAGGGGCGGTTTACAATTTACTCGCAAACTTTGGTATCACTGAGGACGAGATTGTGGTCAAGCCTACCACAGTTGACTTCCTGAAGAAGGGGATTGGTGCGGATTTATTTACGCAGGGCAAGAAACTTGCCATCATCGGTGAGATTCGTGAACCTACGAAGCTGCAATTCGACCTGAAGCGTTCTGCCACGATTGCGCTTCTGGATATAGACACGTTGCTTTCGTTGGAGTTGCCAGAGGTTAAGTTTATGCAGTTTAGCAAATTCCAACAGGTGACCAGGGACGTCTCAGCATTATTCGACACAGACACTACCGCCGCGGAGATTCGCCAGAAGTTGGCCAGAGCTGCAAAGCTAGTGACAAAAGTAGAGATAATCGATATTTACAGCGGTAAAGGCATGGAAACTGGCAAAAAAAGCGTTACCATTCGCCTGTATATCCAGAGTGATGATCACACTCTAACCGATAAAGAAGTAGACGATACTATAGTTGTTGTGCATAATAAGGTTACTGAAATTGGGGGGAAACTGAGGAGTGGCAACTAGGCGAAAAAGCGTCGATTCCATCGCAGCTCCTGCGGACTCTCCCGTCATTCCAGCGCAGGCTGGAATCCAGACGGAAGGCGCGGAAGAGCCGCTTTTGAGTATCATCGACCAAAGCGTGCAAACGAAGAAAGTACCGAAGAAAAAAGGTCGGACCTTTTTGCGTGGCCGTTTTCTGTCATCCTCGGCTTCTTTTCCCGTCATTCCAGCGAAGGCTGGAATCCAGGAAGGGGGGGAGCAAGATTCCCTTCTTCAAGGGAATGACAAAAAAATAAAGGTGATGACAACGGGGAAGGCGCCCAAAGCGCCCAAACCTCCAAAAGAAAAGAAACCACCGCTCCTAAAACGTCATCACAAGATTATTATGGCTTCGTGTGGCGTACTTATCACACTGCTTGTTCTTACTGGGCTTATCGGCGGTGGTGTCTATGCTCATCAGGCGATGTATGAAAACAAAGTTTTTCCGGGTGTTGTAGTTTGGGGCGAGAATGTCGGCGGCAAGAGTATGATCGAAGTCCAGCAGCTGATTTCCGACAAGATCAAAACCTACAAAGTTACCATCCAGGGGCCCGATCAGCAGTATACGGCTACGGCCGGTGACCTTGGCGTCGTATTCAACTCCGAAAGCATGGCACTCAGTGCATTTTCTCGCGGCCGTGTTAGCTCTACCTGGGACAACTATCTCACCAGGGCTAGACTGCTCGCGACTAAGATTCCATGGCAATCATGGCAACGACTGATTCGTGCCAATGATCTAGTTATCTCGCCGAGCTATACCGTGAACGAAGACAAATTGAACGCCTACGCTGCCCAGGTAGCAGAAAATATCAATATTGCTGCCCAAGACTCTGAGGTGAATGTCGCGGCTGGGCAGGTCCAGCTGAAGCCAGCTATATACGGCAGGCAAGTGAAGGTGGACGCATTGAAGCAAGGATTACACGATTCTATCGCTGGTTTTAGCTCAACTCAGATAAATATCGAGACTGCTCAGGTAAAGCCAGCCATTATCGATGACGCAGCCCAGGAAGTAATGATACAGGCGCAGAATGTGATGAAACGCCCGGTCGTGCTGACCTATCAAGGCGTGTCCTATCAGCCGAATCAGGAAACGGTGGCTTCGTGGATATCATTTGTGAAGAACACTGGCGATGCCAAGTATACTTTGGTGGTAGATCCTGCGAAGATGAGTAGTTATTTTGATTACCTAGGAACCAAAATCAACATTTATCCAGTGAATCGAAAGATTCGCGTGGAAAACGGTGTCAAAGAGACCGAGATAAACCCAGGCGTGAGCGGGACGCTTGTGGACACGGCGTTACTTGGCAAGACTATTGCTAGTTTGCTACCCGTCCAGGCCTTGGTGACGATAGCGATACCGACGTACGTTGCGAACTTCAAAACTGACTATGAACGTGTAGTGATCGCAGATTGGGATAAATATATTGATATCAATCTGACAACGCAGACGATGACGGCATGCGAAAAAGGCGGTGTGAATTGCCATCAGTGGAGTGTCACTACCGGCAATGATTCTCACGCTACACCTACTGGTACTTTCCTAGTACTCGGACGTAACGCAAACTTCTATATGACAGGCGGCACGCCCGGTGTGGATTATTACAAGGTCTGGGTGGATCACGCCACCTGGTTTACATCAGCTGGACACGCCATACACGATGCACACTGGCGCAACGGCTCATTTGGTGGCCAAGACTATCATTGGAATGGCTCTCACGGCTGCGTAAATTCACCAGATGAAGCCGCCATCTATATCTACAATTGGGCCTCAGTCGGTACGCCGGTTATTATTCATTACTAGCCTCTTTGTTGTCCTGTGCTATGCCCAAGACTTCGATTCCAAACCCTCGATTGCCATCTCGATTCTGACAACGTTTTTCACCTCATATTTATTCCCGTTTTCCCCCGCTATTCCCGTCTTCTCCCTGTCATTCCGAACGAAGGCATATTTTTTGTCATTCTGAGCGTAGCGAAGAATCTCGGCTCAAATCATTCCAATCCGGATTTAGCGACTCGATAAGGTCAATCTTTCTTTGTCTTAACCAGCCCTTGATTCTTTTCTCTGCAGAAAGAGCGTCGTTCACATCCATAAACTGTTCAAAATATACTAATTTGTTGAGATTATATTTCTTACTAAATCCGTCGATGAGTTTGTTTTTATGCTCGTAAATACGGCGCTCAAGGCTATTTGTGACGCCAGTATACAGCACGTCGTTATATTTATTGGTAATAATATACACATAATAGTTTTTCATACTCTGATAATAACACGAGATCCTTCACTGCGCTCAGGATGACAATATTTTTGATTTCAAATTGTGAATTTCAAATTTCAAATCAAATGACTATAGGTGTTGCTTGTGGTTAGGAAAAAGCATAAAATATATATGTAATTGGCGAGGGTTATGA
>Ga0209540_10002417_pt1 | contig 13308 bp, 10 predicted proteins | sample BarGraIncu01121A_FD_184501 | JGI IMG/M metagenome (GOLD analysis project Ga0209540, IMG submission 184501) | Arctic peat soil microbial communities from Barrow, Alaska - Barrow Graham LP Incubations 011-21A (SPAdes) (version 2) | ecosystem: Environmental > Terrestrial > Soil > Wetlands > Peat... | reverse complement strand
CTCGAACTGTCGCTGATTCCTCTCGGCGTGTCGTCCGTCAAAGAGTCGGGCCACGTGCTTGTTCTGGAATTCGCCAGTCAGGAAGCAGCCACGCGGTTCCTTCGCGCCCATGTCGACCAGGTCATTGGGGCCCGAACCGTGCGGGACTCGGTGGTCCTTCCCATGAATGCTGGGCAGAAGCCGCTCTCACTGCTTTCAGGGTTGCTTTCGGGGTCGGAAACGGTACACTGACAGCATGGAAGAATATGAAATACGCATCATTACGGAGCAAGACCCTCACCTGCAGTCTCTGATCGACACTGGACGACGTTTTGCCTTGGCGGTACCGGCTGGAACGGATGTTCTGGCCTATACGTCGGCCTCCAGTCTCCGGTTGCTGCCAACCTCGGCCCGAACCCTGCTGGATCCGGTAGAGGCTGTTGGTTTCCTGTCATGGATACGGTTTGCAGGGCGGCACTATGGTGTGATCATTTGCTTGTGTCCCGTCGACATGGCGTCAGTTGTTGCAGGGCTTCTTGGCCGGTTGCATGGACTGTCTCATGCTCCGACAATCGAGGCCAACGACCTGACTCGGGAGGCGATACGGCTGGCCGACGTTCTCTGGCCTCTCGTTGGCACCCAGTATACGACGCTTGAGGAGTTCAGGTTGCTCATCGCCGAATTGCGCCAAAAGTGTCCCTGGGACCGCCAGCAGACGCATGTATCGCTTCTGGATACGCTTCTGGAGGAGTCCTATGAGGTGGCTCTCGCCGTACAGAGAGACAGTGCCGACAACCTCGAAGAGGAGCTGGGGGACCTGTTGCTGCAGGTGTTCATCCAGTCGGAAATCGCCCATGAGGAAGACGGATTCGACATCTGTGACGTCGTTCGGACCGTTGACGACAAGTTGACATTCAGGCATCCACATGTTTTTGGCAGCGTCTCCGTGGCATCGAGTGATCAAGTGCTGGAGAACTGGCAGAAGCTCAAGACCCTTGAGGGCCGGAAAAAGCACTTTGTCGACAGTGCAAAACTGCTTTCGTCCATCGAGAATGCCTTGCTATTCCAGGAAGCTGCCCGTTCCGACGGGTTCGATTTCGAATCGGCGGATCAGGCCTATGGTAAGCTGCTTGAGGAGACCAGCGAGCTGGGAGACGAACTGAATGCTCCATCCAGGGACGAAGATGCGCTGGCCATGGAGCTGGGTGATGTCCTCTTTTCTGCGCTCAACGTCGCGCGGCTATCAGGCGTCAACCCTGTCAAGGCCTTGCACCACTCATTTGAAAAGTTTTGCGGCCGATACGGTCGCGTCCGTGTCTATGCAAAGCAACAGCAAGTCGACATCTCGACAGCACCTCCCGAGGAACTGGAGCGGTTATGGCAACTGGCGAAGAACGCATAGACGACAGCCTCCCGACGACGGGGAAACAAGGCGACCACACCGAGCCTGTCACGTCAGGTGCAGAGGCCCAGGTCGTCATCCAGCCCGAGGTCGTTGCTGGGGTTTCTCAACCTTTGCCGCCGGCCCCCGATCGCCCGCAGATCACCAACGTCTGGAGTATAGTCTGGAAGCTACTGGCAGCATTGGGATTTGGAGCACTCGGTTTTTTTGCTCTCTCACTCATTTCGCACCAGATGAACGTCGTGACAGTGGTGAGGTCCCTTAACCCTGAGTATATCCTGGCCGCAATCGCCCTCATCTTCCTTGAGATTGTCTTTCAGGCACTGCGGTTGCAGGCAATCCTTCGCTCGGTCGGCCTGCGGATCGCGTTCCGCACCGCCATGCGCAATATCCTCGTTGGCGAGTTCTTTGCCAGGGTGACGCCGTTCGAAGCGGGCGGAGGTGAGCCGGCGCAGATCTACATGTTATTCAAGGATGACTCGATCAACGTGGCAGATTCGACGATGGTGTTTGCCATCAAGGCGATCCTCTCGGGTGCTTCCCAGATGGTCGTTCTCGTTTTTGTACCGGTCTGGCTATTCTTCTCGGGCAAGAGCCTGGGGGTCGGCAACCGGTTCCACCTCATCCTCTACATCGGCCTGGCAGCCTACGTGGCCAACTTCGGTTTCCTCGTGTTTTGCCTGATTCGCCTGGAGTGGATCAATAATTACATCAACAGGCTGGTCCTGCGTCGGACGCATACTCTCACTGGGCGAGGAAGGTTCTGGCAGCGACTGGCGCGCCGTATACAGAAATTCACAAACGATACGTTGCGCGCACGAGAGACAGCCATCAAGGCCAATCGAGCAATGCTTGTCACAGGCCTGGCATACAGTTTCGTCTCCTGGGGTCTCCTCGTGCTGACGCCGATCATCCTGCTGTATGGTCTTGGCGTTACGTCGTCGATCACCCAGATTATTGTGGCAACCCTCATCTACTACATCGCCGTATCCTATTTTCCCACCCCCGGCGCCTCTGTCGGAGCCGAACTCGGCGCCGTGGCGCTGTTTGCAGCGTTTGTTCCGAATGGCATTCTAGGGGCTTTTATCCTTATCTGGCGTTTTTTCGATCACTATGTCAAGATGGGCGCCGGCGGCATTGCCGCGCTCGGCGAATTCGTACTGGGACCGGCTCGTCGTCGCAGGCGGCGTGGACAGCCGGCCAAGGACACGAGCGCAAAGGAAGGGACGCAAAAACCATGAAGAAGAGAGCCATCGTCATCGTTCTGGACAGCGTCGGTATCGGGGCAGCCAAGGATGCATTTATGTACGGGGATGCTGGTTCGGACACGCTTCGCCATATCTATAAGAGCGTGCCGGGTTTTCGCCTCCCTCATCTCGAGGAACTTGGCCTGAAGTATCTGCTCGACCTGCACTTCAACAGTCCCATAGGTTCGTTTGGGATCATGGAGGAGAAAGCCAAGGGGAAGGATTCTATAAGCGGTCACTGGGAGATAATGGGACTGACATTGACAAAGCCGTTCCCCACGTATCCCAACGGATTTCCACCCGAGGTCATCGACGCCTTCGAAAAGCGCTTCAACACCAAGGCCCTGGGCAACCGACCTGAGTCTGGGACCACAATCATCGCGGAACTGGGCGAAGAACATATGCGTACCGGCTATCCGATTGTCTACACGTCGGCTGACTCGGTGTTCCAGATTGCCGCACACAACGACATCATTCCCCTCGGCAAGCTGTACGAGATGTGCAAGATCAGCCGGCGCGAGATTCTGCAGGGTGAGTACCTGGTCGGTCGCGTCATTGCGCGTCCATTCACCGGGACGCCCGGGAATTTTGTGCGAACATCCGACCGCCAGGACTATGCCGCTCAGCCGCTGGCCCCTACCACCCTGACCCAGGTGAGCAAGGCTGGTATGGATGTCATTGGCGTCGGCAAGACCTACGATCTGTTTGCTGGCGAGGGGTTCACACAACATTTCCACACCCACAACAATGAGGAAGGCATCCAGAAGACGATCGAGCTGGTCAAGACCAGCAACTGGGAAGGGTTGTTGTTTACCAACCTGGTCGACTTTGACATGCTTTTCGGCCACCGGCGCAACGTAGCCGGCTATGCCGTCGCCCTGGAGCGCTTCGATGAGGCGGTCCCCGAGTTACTGAGGTCGATGAAGCATGACGATATCCTGTTCATCTCTGCCGACCATGGCTGCGATCCGACGTTCACTGTGGACACGGACCATACGCGCGAGTACGTGCCCGTTCTCGCCTACTCGCCTTCGCGCCGTGGCGGAACATACCTGGGAGTCCGCGAAACATTTGCAGACCTTGGAGCCACCGTGTCGGAATACCTCGGAGTAGCGCCTGTCGCGGGTTCGAGCTTCCTTGCAGACATCTCCTAGGCCCATGCACGAATCCCAGGGATCAGCCACCCAATGAGCAGCGGAGGCAGTCCAGCCGAATCAGATACGTGGAAAGAGCTTCTGCGGGGCTTGGTACGCTTGGAACTCAAGCGCGGCTGTCAGGACGACGCCGCCGTAGGCGGGTTTGCGCGGCTGGCCCTGGTGACCGTGGAAAGTTCTTGCACACGAACACAGCCTGCAGCCCGGCGTGGTGTATCGAACGAGCTGCGGTCTTTGCTGGTCGACTATCAGTTCCTGCCGATTCGTGCTCGGGCAGACAGGTGTTCGGCACTTCTTGCCCTTCTGGACAACTCGAAGTCTCCGCCTGCCGGGTCGCCACTGCCTGCAGGCGTGCCTCCGGCACGCGCAACTCCGGTGTCGAAGTCCCCCCCCGATAGTATGAAGGCCTTGCTGCAGGTACTCGAAGAACCGGTGTCCAGATTGTGGGGAGTCGGACCCCGTGTTCAAGAGATCATGGGGAAACTCGGTGTCGGCAGCATTGCCGACCTTCTCCAGCACGCGCCCAAAGGCTATCTCGATCTGCGCTATCCGGCGGAGCTGTCGCGCGAGTCACTTGGGCAGATGGTCCTCATCAAGGGACGTCTGCTGGCGGTTACCGAGATCCGACGAAAAGTGCTGCTGGTCAAGGCATCAGTCAGGGATCCCGGCGGACGCGTGCTCCATCTCGTCTGGTTCAACAACAAGTTCGTGAGGAGCAGGCTCCAGGTTGGACATGACTACGATTTCTACGGGAGACTGGAGAACTCGTTCGAAGGGGCTCAGCTGATGCAGCCGGCTTTCGAAGAGTCTGGAACGCCGGCTGCTCAACTACATATGAACCGGATCGTGCCGCTCTATCACCTCACTTCGGGCATTACTCAGAAAGGACTGCGGGCTCATGTATGGCGTGCCGCAGGCCGGATCCCCTCAGCGACGGCTGAGTATCTGCCACGGGAGTTGGTTTCGCGTTTCCAGTTGCCCGACCTCGCATGGAGCTACCGCTCTCTGCACTTTCCGACCGATGAACATGAGGCAGAAAGGGCGCGGAGCCGGTTTGCGTTCGATAGCCTGTTTCTCTTTGAGCTGAGAGTTCTGATGCGCAGGCATGCCGAACAGGATGTCCCGGGAAGCCCATTCGACCTGCCCACGGGGACGGTCGAGCGCTTTGTCGGGGTGCTGCCATTCGTTCCCACTGCTTCTCAGGCAGCAGCCATGCGAGACATCGAAGGAGACGTGCGCAGACCGAGGCAGATGCACCGGTTGCTCCACGGCGACGTTGGTTCAGGAAAGACGGCGGTGGCCGGGTACGCGGCGTACGCGGCCAAGGTGGCCGGTTACCAGAGTGCCATCCTTAGTCCCACTGAGATTCTCGCGGAACAAACGGGACGCGTCCTTCAGGAGCTGCTTACTCCTCTCAAGGTGCGAGTTGCTACGCTGACCGGAGGGATGACCAAATCCCAGCGCAGGAGCATCCTGAGCGCTGTCGCGACAGGGGAAGTCGACTGTCTCGTAGGCACACATGCCATCCTCGAGGAGGGCGTGGCATTCGAGCGTCTCGGTCTGAGCGTGGTCGACGAGCAGCATCGTTTTGGAGTTGCTCAGCGCGTGGCTCTGGGAACGAAGGGTGACGTGCCACACTCACTTGTCATGAGCGCGACCCCGATTCCGAGAACACTGGCTCTGACCATATACGGTGATCTCGACATCTCCGAACTGGTGGAAAAGCCTGCGGGGCGGTTCCCGATCCGGACGCATCTCCTGACGGCCGCCACACGCGACAGCGCCTATGCCATGGTGCGTGAACAGGTAGCTCTGGGCAGGCAGGCGTTTATCGTGGTCCCCGCCATCGACCCGGCTTCGGACGAGGGCGATGGCACCGCGTCGGTCGAGGAGACCATGCGGGAGCTGACCGAAGGCAGCCTTAAGGGCCTGCGCGTTGCATCGTTGCACGGGCGCATGAAGAGTAGTGACAAGCAGTCAACCATGGATGCCTTCCGGTTGGGGAATCTGGACGCGCTGGTTGCCACGACTGTCGTGGAGGTTGGTATTGATATGCCCAACGCAAGTGTTATGGTCATCGAGGATGCGGAGAAGTTTGGGCTTGCTACGCTCCATCAGCTTCGTGGAAGGGTTGGCCGAGGATCCTCCGTCTCCCACTGCATCCTCATCCAGGGCAATGTGACCGCCGAGGGCACCGAACGCCTGCAAGTTCTGGTCCACTCGGACGACGGGTTCCAGATTGCAGAGGAAGACCTGAAACTGCGAGGACCCGGCGACATCCTTGGGACGGTCCAGCATGGCTATGATGTTCCACTGTTCGGATCTACGGGGCTGCTGAGCTACCATGACCTCTCCGCCCTTCCGGACATCCGAAAGGCTGCCTCGGAGCTCCTGGAAAACGACTCGGCACTTTGTGCTCCGGAACATGCCGATCTGGCCCGCATGCTATCTCTCCGGTACCCCGCTTCAAAGCCAGGCATGGAGGACAACTGATATGATCATTGGGTCAGGCACACTGAAGGGCCGTTCGCTGAAGTCACTCGGCAAGGAACCTTGGCTGCGCCCTACGTCCGACAAGGCGCGAGAAGCTGTCATGGACATGATGCGACCGATTCTTGCTGGTGCGCGGTTCATCGACGTCTGCAGCGGCACTGGTGCGGTGGGCATAGAAGCACTCAGCAATGGAGCGATACATACAACCTTTGTCGATGTCGACAATCGCTCAGTGCGTCTCATCGCTGACAACCTGCGAATGCTTGCACTTCAGGAGCAGGCTTCTGTCGTCAAGGGCGACGCCGATGGATACGTGAGCGGATTGCAGGGAGCGGAGTTCGATGTCCTTTTTGCAGACCCGCCCTTTGACTCCGGATTACAGGAAGGGCTTCTGGTTACCCTGTCTGAGCATTTGCGCGACACAGCAGACGGTTGTATCATAATCATGGAGCATCCATCCAGGCGACCCGTGCATGAACGGTATGATGGCCCAGCAATAGACTTGGAGAGCTACAAGGAAAGGCGCTACGGAGACGTGAGCATAACATTCTTCCGTGCAACAAAGCACAGAAACGAGGCGGATAGTACTAGCCATGACCAAACAGAATAGGGTAACTCACTTCCTGCAAACTGTTCGCCATAGCCTCGTTCTGCGGCTCACGCGGTTCAGACGCACCGGCACGCTGGTGTTCATCCTGGTAGCGCTTCTGTCGGCCGTACTGTGCGCTCTCCCCTTCGTTCCCGTGCGTAGAAGTGTGTCTGAAGGTACCGTCGTCAGCGCCGACATGGTTTCCAGGCGAGACATCGTCTATCTCGATAATGTCAGGACTGAGGACCTTCGCAAACGCGCAACCGACGAAGTCGCTCCCATCTACAAGTTCGACAGCTCGCGGCTGCCGGCGGCGACAACTGCCCTCGAAAACACAATGAACAAGGTCATCAGCATACGCGCGCAAGATCTTACGGCAGACCAGGAGTCTGTGCGGATTGCGGCGTTGCTCATGACCTCGGCAGGTGCAGCGACGAAGTATCTCGCGACGTGCTCCGAATCGGAGGTTCAATCGTCGAAGACGGCGGCGCGTCAGGCGCTGACGACAGTCATGGGTCGCGGCGTACTCGAGGGAAGCCTTCCTGCTGCTCGTGAGAGCATCAACACGGAACTCAAGAAGTACGGTATTTCCGACAACCAGGTACGCTCGGCATACCTCCTGGCAGCCCGTTTCGTGTCTTCGAACCTCATATATGATCAAGAGGCGACTCAACTTGCCCGTGACAAGGCTGCGTCCTCGGTATCGCCTGTCGTCTCAACCATCTTCGCCGGCACCGCCGTCGTGAAAAAAGGGAGCGTACTGGACCAGAGCACCGTCGATCTGCTCTTGAGTACCGGCCTGGTTTGGGGACCTCGCGCGCTCCAAAACGTCGTATCTCAGCTACTGGTGGTGTTGCTCGCCTGGGGAACGATCGCACTGGCAATCCTGCTCCTGGGTTCAGCAAGAGGCCGGACCGAGCATTTATTGATGGAGACCGCCGTCATAGGCGGATCCTGCATCGTGATCGGCTGGCTTGCCGGTGGTGTGACGGCAACGATCACTCCGTTCTTCCTCTGCATGCTGCTCGGGTTCATCTTCTTCGAGGGCACCCTTGCCACGGTCTTCGGTTTTGCCCTGATGGTTGTGACGTGGATCATGGTTCCGATGCCTACAGAAGTGCTCTCTGGACTCGTCGTGGGGGCTATTATCGTATTCATCGTCATGCGGAAGGTAAACAAGGTGAGTGCCCTTCTCATCGCCGGCCCGATTGCCGGCGCATCAGCCGCTCTTGTCTACACGGCTCTTGCCGGGCTGAGCGAACAGCGGCTATCCGTGATTGCTCCCAACACCGGGTATCTGGTCGCGGGAGGGGTCATTGCAGCCGTATTTGCACTAGGACTGACCCTGGTTTTCGAGCGACTGTTCAACGTCGCCACGGTCGTGAGGCTGCGCGAGCTTCTGGATACAGGAAGCAAACTCCTGACCCAGCTGTTCGAAAGCGCCCCAGGAACCTACCATCATAGTCTCAACGTGGCCAATCTTGCGGCAGGTGCCGCTCAGCGTATCGGTGCAAACTGGCTGATGGCTCGCGTTGGGGGCTACTACCACGACATCGGCAAACTACTGCATCCACAGTTCTTCGGCGAAAACCGTGGGGAACTGCCGAACATCCACGAGGATATCTCGCCTGAACTGAGTACCAAGGTGATCCTGGAACACGTCCAGGCAGGTGTTACGATTGCAAGGAGCAATCACCTGCCGGCCGAAGTAGTTGATATCATCGCCGAGCATCATGGCACAACTGTCGTCCAATTCTTCTACGACAAAGCGTCCGCCGAACGTGCAAACCTCTCGCCTGACACATTTCGGTACCAGGGACCTAAGCCACACACGAGGGAGTCCTCCCTTGTCTTCCTCGCCGACGGCGTTGAAGCCGCCGCGCGGTCGCTTCCCAAGGTGGACAAACCAGCTCTGGAAGGACTCATCGATGCGGTTGTCAACGCTCGCATTGCCGACGGTCAACTCGCCGAGTCACAGTTGACGCTGGGTGAGATCGCCGCCGTCAAGGACTACTTTCTTGCATCTCTCATCTCCTTCTACCATGTTCGCGATGCCTATCTGACGCCCGAGGAGGCAAATGAAAGAATCTGACCTATCTGTACACTGTCGTGTCGAGTTGTCGGATCCCGGATGGCAGGTGGACAGCAAGACTCTCATGGCGCTTGTCGTCCGCATAGCCCACCTGATACAGCCGGAACTCACCGCTATTCCGGGTGTTCGACACGCCGTTGCCGTCTCCTGCTACTTCGTCCCGGAGTCTCAGATGCGGGCGTTGAACCGTGACCACAGAGGCAGCGACTCGGCCACCGACATGCTGTCGTTTCCTCTGGGCTATGCCGCGCCCGGCACGGGCTGGGTACTGGGGGACATCGTCATCTGTATGGATGCGGTGGAAAGCAAAGCCATTTCCAGTGGAAACAGCCTTGAAGACCAGCTCGCGTTCTCTCTCGTTCACTCTGTCCTACACCTGGTGGGCTTCGACCACATTGAAGAGCATGACCGCACTCTGATGGAGCACCACGAAGAAGAGGTTTTCGCAAAGCTGACGCAGGGACACTCCCCCGGTGTGGCGAGAAGGGCTGCATGACTGGACCGATCATCGGATTGCTGGTCCTCCTGGCTCTCTCGTTCCTCTTCTCCATGGTGGAATACGGCTACGTGACCATGACGCCGATGGCTTTGGAAAAGGCGGCCGAATCTTCAGTCCTCGCTGATCGGCTGAGCACCAGAATGGCTGCTGGCCATTCGATGCTCATCGCGGTGGTAGTCCTTGGCAACAACATGGCCAATCTCGGGGCGTCCTTTATCTTCGCGCGTGTCGTACTCACTGTGTTCACACGCGTGAACCCGGATCTGCTTGCGGTCGTCTCCACACTCGCCTTGACGGTCGTCGTCGTCATCTTCGCCGAGACTATCCCGAAATCGATTGGCAGGGCGTTCCCTGAACAGGTCATGCGCGCCACAGCTATTCCGCTTTACCCCCTCTACCTGCTGCTCTATCCGGGCGCACGTGCAATTGCGATGGTCTCGGGGGTCTTTACGGGACCACTGCTGCGACATGCCAAGCACACGGGCCACCTCAACGATTCCGACGATTTCCGTTACTTGCTGAAAATGGGGCAGGAGGACGGCGTGATCGACAAAGAAGAGGAGCGACTCATTCACAACATCTTCGACTACACCAGTACGCTGGCGTATGAGATCATGACACCGTTTGTGGATGTGACAACAGTTGAGAAGGACGCGCCGATCAGTGACGTGATCAAGGCAATCGACGAAACTGGTCACTCCCGTTTGCCGGTCATGGACGACGACAACGTTGTGGGACTGGTTTATGCCAAGGATGCGCTGAGAGCCATGGCGGGCGGTGCCGGGCCCAGTGTCAGGGCAAGCGGCATCCTCCGGCAGCCATTCTTTGCCCCCGATACCAAGAAGATCAGCAGCTTGCTCCAGGAGATGCAGCGACAGCGCATCCAGGTAGCTGTTCTCTTCGACGAGTACGGTGCCGTTTCAGGGCTCATCACCGTCGAGGACATCCTGGAAGAGGTTTTCGGTGAGATCCAGGATGAGTACGACAAGGAGGCTGCCGAAATCGAGAACGTGGGGGCAGATGCGTTTCTCATCAAAGGTTCCGTGTCGACCGACAAAGCTTCGGAACTCTTTGAGTCGGAGTTATCGGGTGAAGACTACGATACCGTCGCAGGGCTCATGCTGTCCGAAATCGGACGCCTTCCTCGTGTTGGGGACAAGGTCGAGCGCGGCGGCATCGTTTTCACAGTAGTGAACGTTGTCGGGAAGAGAATCTCCAGAGTGCGTGCCGAGCGTCTGCCACCGGCTCCATCACGCCCAACCGAGGATGAGGAGTGATAGTGGGCGTTCGTCTGGGGTGCCGAGTCGAGAGGAGAACAACGTGAAAATCGTCGCAGGAAACTGGAAGATGTTCAAGACCATCGAGGAGGCAACGACGTACTTTGCCGAACTGGCCACCGCCACACCCCCACAGGGCGACAAGGTACGGGTAATCGTTTTCCCCAACTACATCGCATTGGGAGCCCTGGCAGAGACCGATGCGGTCCCGGCCTGGGTGCTGCTCGGTGCTCAAGATGTCGCCGCTGAAGTCGAAGGCGCATTCACAGGGGAAGTCTCGCCGGCCATGATCCGTTCGACAGGGGCGACCCACGTGCTCATAGGGCATTCGGAGCGCAGACATATCATTGGTGAGTCGGCCGACCTGCTTCATCGCAAGCTCGTCAACTCTCTGGAGGCGTCGCTGATTCCTGTATTGTGCGTTGGAGAGACACTCGAAGAGCGTAATGCCGGCAAGATCGAGGAGGTCGTGTTTGGGCAGCTGGATACCGCTCTCAACGATGTCCGGCTCTCCGATGGCGCTCAGCTCATTGTCGCCTATGAACCAGTATGGGCCATTGGAACGGGGGTGAATGCCACGAATGAGCAGATAGAGCAGGCACATCACCTCATTCGGGAACACCTCAGGCTGCTTCTCGGAGCGACAATTGGTAGTACCGTCGCAATTCTGTACGGCGGCAGCGTCAAGCCGGCCAACTTCGGTTCCATCGCAAGCCTCCCTTCGGTAGATGGTGGATTGATCGGAGGAGCCAGCCTCAAGCCGTCAGCCTTCGCCGAATTGATCGAGATAGCCGAGCAGGTGTAGCCCTCTGCCACACACTGTCCATAAGGTGGACAGGATGCTCAAAATATGAAGAGACCCCTTCCGTGAGGTCGGGGTCTCTTCAACTTCCGCGAATGATAAGCCAGGTTCTGTCGTGGTCAGTCATTTATCTAAGCGACATACCCGAAGGCAGGGAGAAGCAGCCCTGTTTTCCTTCCTATTTTGTCTTGCTCCAGTTGGGGTTTGCAATGCGCAGCCCATCGCTGGTCTGCCGGTGGTCTCTTACACCGCCATTTCACCCTTACCCCTTGCGGGGCGGTATATTTTCTGTTGCGCTGTCCTTGGGGTTACCCCCACTCGGGTTTCCCGAGCAACTCGCTTCTTGGAGCCCGGACTTTCCTCAAGCAGGAGAAACTCCTGCCTGCGACTGACTCATTCGCGGTCTTTGGTGCCGACGTACAGTATCTTGCCGCAGATCTCGCAACGGATAAGCTCTTCAGCATCACCGCCGCTCTCTGCATTACGAAGACTGAACAATGTCTTCTGGGAAAGCCTCACGTGACAGTAGTCACAGGTCGAACTGACCGCTCTTGCAATAGGAGCTCCGCTGAATTTCTGTGACAGGTTTTCGAAAATCAGCTTGGCTTTGAGCGGTAGCTTCGACTTGCGAACCTCAATGTCCTTGCGCAAGGTCGGAAGAGACTTCTTCACGGCCGCTCTCGACTTTGTGTCCAACTTAGGAATGCTTTGGAGCTCCTTCCGAAGCTTCTCTACCAGCAATTCCGAGGCCCTCGTCTGGTCCTCCACGTCCTGCCGGTCGTGGAAATTCTTTCCCTGTGCATCCTCGACCTTTTCTTTCTCGAGGGTCAGCTTCTTCATCTTCTCCTCAAGCTTCTGGACCTTGTCTTCGGACATTTCTTCTTTGCCCAGCTTAGCGCCGGCCTCGTGAACCTTCGCCGAAAGATCGTCCAACTTCTCACTGATCCTGACCTCGTCGGCCCTGAACGTTTCCAGCTGCCCACGCAACGCGGCCAGTTGCTCCTCGGTTTCGTCGATCTTGTGACTCAACAATGAAGAGAGATCCGACTCCTGCAGAAGACGTTCCTTCTGTCGGTAGTCCAACTGAAGTTCTTGAAGTTCCCAAAGCTTGTCTATTAGCATCAATCCACCTCATCGAGGATTCTGACATCATGGTGGACCCAGGCAATTCCAGTTGGAACCAATTGCTCACGGAATTGTCCCAACTCAGCAGGATTGTTGAGCAATCCGCGAACGACAGGGATCATGGGTCCTCAAGCACAGCAGCACTAGAACAGAGGAAGAGATAGCACGATCCACGATCAGGGGGATATCCTCCCGATGTTCACTACCTAGATCTCTAGAACCAATACTTTATTACTATAGTCATCTCATACCAGTATTCAATCCATGCTTCTCGGAGAAGAGTCCTCAGGATCCTTGCCCGCCCAATCAGTTCGTGTCTTCATCACCATGAGAGCATGAGCAGAAAGGTGAGACTATCGACCGTGCTGGTTGGGACTCGTTCGGACCTCGCCGCGCCAAACAAGGCGAGAGATGGGCGGCATTGACCTCTTCTCGGAAAAGAAGTGCACCGTTGGCCGACTGGTGGCGAATCCGTGGGCAAGTCAACAACATGATGGTGGTCGGGTGGTGGAGATAGGGGCGAACAGGCAGTCCTGCGATCCATCCATAACGCTACTACTCAAGCTGGTCTTGGAGGTAGTCCTTGGTATTTCTTGTGGTGCGACTTAGCGTGCAAGCGTGACTTCAGATTTAGAGAACCTGCTTGACT
>Ga0209540_10002415_pt1 | contig 13320 bp, 18 predicted proteins | sample BarGraIncu01121A_FD_184501 | JGI IMG/M metagenome (GOLD analysis project Ga0209540, IMG submission 184501) | Arctic peat soil microbial communities from Barrow, Alaska - Barrow Graham LP Incubations 011-21A (SPAdes) (version 2) | ecosystem: Environmental > Terrestrial > Soil > Wetlands > Peat... | reverse complement strand
ATCGGTGGATGCGAGACGAGGACGCGGGAAGTGGCCATAGCGGCGCTACGGGCGCGACCGAGGACGAAGTACTCGCGCCTCCGAGCGCGGTCAGGCGGCGGAGTGCTTCGTTTTGAAAGGAGTTCCTTAAGCTGCTCACCTGATCGATTCTAGAGGCACGCTTGGCTTAGCCGACGCGCCCGATGTCGTTCGTGATTCCGAGCACGAAGAGAAGCACGACGAGGGCAATCCCGACAGCCGAGACGCGCTCGTAGATCTCACGCGAGACCGCTCGCCCGCGCGCTCGCTCGATCAGCGAGAAGGCCATGTGGCCGCCGTCGAGCGGAAGTAGCGGCAAGAGGTTGAGGACGCCGAGCGAGAGGCTGATCAGACCGATCACGAACAGGTAGTCCGACACGCCGTGCCGGTAGGCATCGGAGGAGCTCTGGACGATGCCGATCGGCCCGGAGACCTGGCTACCGCCCTTGCCGACAAAGAGGCGCCCGATTCCCTTGACCACTATCTCGTCGATGATCCGGCCGGTCAGGCGAACCGAGCTCACGACGGCGGTCGGTAGCGATTCGGCCTCGTTCATCGGCTTCACCGCCTCCAGTCGCAGGAGCTTTCCAGCGCGCCGCACGGTGAGCGTGATCGGGCGCCCGCCGGAGCCGCCGATTCGCTTCGTCAGGGTCGAGCCGGTGACCTTCTGCCCGTTGACGGTCAGGACGACGTCGCCCGGCCTGAGGCCCGAGCGCTGAGCCGGCGAGTTGGCCAGAACGCGCTCGACGTGGGTTGTCGTGGTGCCCTTGTTGGCCGTCACCTGAAAACCGAGCCGGTAGAGATTGAGCATGTAGAGCGAGGCGAAGATCACGACCGCCACGAGAATGTTCGTGACCGGTCCGGCGCCGATCACGACCAGCCGTTTCCAGGTTGACTGGCGCCAGTAGGCATCAGGCGCAAGCGAGTCGTCGAGCTCCTCGAGGCCGCGCCGCGCAAACCGAGTCGTAGACGGCGAAAGCTCGGCACCCGCAAGGCCCTCGCGCAGAGGTTCTAGATCCTTTTTCGCTCGCTCGAGATCGCCCTGTTCCAGATCGATCCCGAGCGCGACGACCGCCGGGTTCAGGCTCTCGTCCTCCTCCGCCGCCGCGCGGAAGTAGATCTCCGGGTCGCGCTTGCCCGGCCGGAACATGCCCGGGATTTTCACGTAGCCGCCCAGCGGGATCACGCCGATGCCGTATTCGATTCCCTTGCGCTTCACCTTCGCCAGCGCGGGCGGGAAGCCCACGTAGAAGCGCCGCGGCCGCATGCGCGTGGCAAGCGCGACGAAGAAGTGCCCCGCCTCGTGCGCCAGCACGAGCAGAGCGAGCCCGATGATGGCCAGGGCGAAGCTCACAACGGCGAAGAGATCTTTCCCAGTTCGCTCGTCGCTATCTTCCTGGCCGCTCTATCGGCCTCGACCAGCGTGTCGAGATCGCGCGGCGAGGAGGTGTCCGCGCGCTCGAGCGTGCGCTCGACGACCTCGGCGATCGAGAGAAACGGGAGCCGCCCGGCGAGGAAGGCCGCAACCGCGACCTCGTTCGCGGCGCTGAAGGCGCAGGGAGCGCTGCCGCCGGCCTGCCCTGCCCGCCGCGCGAGCAAAACGAATGGGAACGTCTCCTCGTCGAGCGCCTCGAACTCGAGCGTCATACCGGCGGCCAGGTCAAGCGGCGCGATCGGAGTCGCCGAGCGCTCGGGATAACTGAGCGCGAAGGAGATGGGTACGCGCATGTCGGGATAACCGAGGTGAGCGAGAAGAGCACCGTCGCGGAAGCGAACGAGCGAGTGCACGGTGGAAGTCGGGTGCACGATCACCTCGATGCGCTCGTAAGGGAGCCCGAAGAGGAAGTGCGCCTCGATCACCTCGAGCCCCTTGTTGGCGAGCGTGGCCGAGTCGATCGTGATCTTCGGGCCCATCTGCCAGGTCGGGTGCGCAAGAGCCTGCTCGGGGGTCACCTGTCCCAGCTCGGCGCGCGAGCGGCCTCGGAAGGGGCCGCCAGAGGCCGTGAGGACGATCGAGGCGACCTGCTCGGGCGCGCGCCCCTCCAGGCACTGGAAGATGGCCGAGTGCTCGCTGTCCACCGGCAGCAGCAGTCCTCCACCTCGCTTCTGGGCGGCCAGCGCCAGCTCACCCGCGGCGACCAGGCTCTCCTTATTCGCGAGCGCGAGCGTCACGCCGTTCTCGAGTGCCCAGAGCGTCGCCGCGCAGCCGGCGAAGCCGACGACGGCATTCAGGACGAGATCGGGCTCCGCCGCCTCGAGCAGTTGAGTCAGATCCCCCCTGCACTGGAAGAGCTCGACGCCCCGCGCCGCGGCCAGCGCCTCGATCTCCGGCTCACCGGCCGCTAGCGCGCACAGCTCGAGCTCCGGGCTCGCGTCGATGATCTCCAGCGCCTGGCGCCCAATCGAGCCCGTGGCGCCGAGAAGAGCGATCCTCGTCATGCTGGGAGTCTACGGACGGGGCGCCCGGGCGTGGCGACGGCTGGTCGCGAGAGCTCCGAGAAGGCAGGTGAACGACTGGATTCAGCCGAGTGCACTAGACGACGCCGAAGGCCACCAACGCGAAGAACGCGGCAGCCCCGGCAAAGAGCAGCGAGTCGATCCGGTCGAGTATGCCGCCGTGACCGCCGAGCAGCCGGCCGGTGTCCTTCACATGCATGTCGCGCTTGAGCGAGGACTCGAACAGGTCGCCCAGCGCCTCGGCGACGGCGATGATCGCCCCGAGCAGGAGCGACTGCCAGATTGCGAGGAAGACATCGTGATTGTTGTAGAGAGCGAAGAACGACACCGCTATCGCCGCGACGACACCGGCGAAAAAGCCTTCCCAGGTCTTCCCAGGCGAAAGTACCGGCGAGAGCTTGTGACGCCCCAGTAAGCGGCCCATCCCGTAGGCGGCCGAGTCTGCGGCGAAGACCGCGAGCAGAACCGTGAACGCGGCCAGTTGACCCAGATGATGACCCCCGTCCGGAATCGCGCGGATCAGCACGAAGGTTGCCAGGCCACCGCCTATCCAGACCACCCCGAGCAGGGTCGTACCAACGGCGATCGTGGCCGGCTGGCGCGTCGTCGAGATGCCGTACTGGGCGAAGGCGATCGGGATCGTCGCGAACAGGCCCGCGACCGCCCAGGGCAGACCGCCGAGCTCGGCCCCGAGGAGCGTCAGCGCCATGCCCGCGTACGCGGCCAGAACCAGCGGATGTAGCGAGCGGATCAGTAAGCAGTACTCATGCAGGCCGATCAAGGCGGCCAGCACAAGCAAAGTGAAGAGCCACCAGCCGCCGCCCCAGACCAGCGCAAGCACTATCGGCAGCCCTATCGCCGAGACCAGGAGCCGCGAGGCCAACGGGGTCAACTAGCGCCCCACCGTGTCCGCCGCGGGTCGCACTAGCGCCCCCCGAAGCGCCGGCGGCGGCGCGTGTAGGCCTGCAACACCGCGCGCAGATCCGCGGGGCCGAACTCCGGCCAGAGCTTCTCGACGAAGGCGAGCTCGGTGTAGGCGATCTGCCAGAGCAAGAAGTTGGAGATACGCGACTCGCCGGATGTGCGGATGAGCAGATCGGGATCGGGCATCTCGGGCGCAGAGAGGAAGGAGGTGAAGACCTCCTCGTCGAGCTTGCTCGGGTCGACGCCGGCCTCGAGCATGTTCCGCGCGGCGTCGATCAGTTCGCCGCGGCCGCCGTAGTCGAAGGCGATCCAGAGGTCGAGGCGCTTGTTCTGCGCCGTGGCGCCCTCGATCTTCTCCATCGCCTGGCGCAGATCGTCGCCGACGCGGTCGCGCCGACCGACGAACCGGGTGCGCACGCCCTGTTCGGCAAGATCCGGAAGCTCCTTCTCGATCGTCTCGGCGAGGATCGTCATCAGAGCGTCGATCTCGTCCTTGGGCCGCGACCAGTTCTCGGTCGAGAAAGCGAAGACGGCAAGCGAGCGCACGTCGAGCTCGATACACGTCTCGACCGTGCGCCGCAGCGCGCGCGTACCCGCCCGATGGCCGGAGGCGACCGGCAAGCCATGGCGCCTGGCCCAGCGACCGTTCCCGTCCATGATGATGGCGAGCGAGCGTGCCGATGTCGGCAGCTCCTTCTCCCTGGCTATGGAGAGCGCACGCAGCGCGCGCAGTCTTGTGCGAAGTCCGAGCATGGTGAGATCCCCGCGCCGGGTCAGACCTCCATGATCTCGGCTTCTTTGACCTTGAGCAGCTCGTCGATCAGCTTGATGTGCTCGTCGGTCATCTTCTGAGCCCTCTCCTCGGCACGGCGCTCGTCATCGCTGCCGATCTCGCTCGAGCCGGAGAGCTCCTTCAGATGGTGGTTGAGGTCGCGGCGGACGTTCCGCACCGCGATACGGCCCTCCTCGGCCATGTGGCGCGTCAGCTTGACCAACTCCTTGCGCCGCTCCTCGGTCAGCTGCGGAATAGGAAGCCGAATCAGGCGTCCGTCGTTGGAAGGCGTCAGTCCCAAATCGGATTCCATGATCGCCTTCTCGATCGCCTTGAGCGAGCTGGGATCAAAGGGTTGCACGGTCAGCATCCGCGGCTCCGGCGTCGAGATGGTGGCCAGCTGCTGTAACGGCGTGCGCTGGCCGTAGTACTCGACTGCGATGCGATCGAGTAGCCCGGTCGAGGCGCGGCCAGTGCGCACGGTGTTGAACTCCGAGTGAATGGTCTCGACCGACTTGTCCATGCGATGACCGGCTTTCAAGAGCAGATCGTCTACTGGCATCAGGCCTCCTCGTTGGAGATGATCGTGCCGACTCGCTCGCCGGCGGCAACACGCTTGATGTTGCCCTCGGCGAGCTCGAAGACGTAGATAGGCAGGCGGTTGTCCATGCAGAGCGAGAGAGCCGTCGTATCCATTACCTTAAGGCCCTTCTCGATCGCCTCGAGATGCGTCAGGTGAGGCAAGAAGTGGGCGTCTGGATTGCTGTTGGGGTCGCCGTCGTAGACGCCTTCGACCCCGTTTTTGGCCATCAGGATCGCTTCGGCGCCAATCTCGAGCGAGCGCAGGGCCGCCGCCGTGTCGGTGGTGAAGAACGGGTTGCCCGTGCCGGCGGCGAAGATCACGACGCGTCCTTTCTCGAGGTGGCGAATGGCACGGCGCCGAATATAGGGCTCCGCCACCTCCGCAGCCGCGATCGCGGACATCAGTCTCGTCTGGACGCCCGCGCGCTCAAGTGCGTCTTGCAAGGCCATGGAATTGAGCAGGGTTGCGAGCATGCCCATGTAGTCGCCGGTGGCGCGATCCATGCCCTCGGCCGCCGCGGCCATGCCCCGGTGGATGTTCCCGGCACCGATCACGACAGCCAGCTCGAGCCCTTCCTCGTGGACGCCGAGGATCTCGTGCGCTATCCGATCGACCGTTGGCAGGTCGATGCCGTAGCTGCGCTCGCCCATGAGCGCCTCACCGGAGAGCTTGAGCAAGACGCGGCTGAAGGCATTCTCGCCCGTCTTCGACCCGCCCTTACTATCCTCGCCGGCGCCGCTCACGCCCTCACTCTGACAGGGCGAAGCGACGGATGGCAACGACCTTCGCTCCCTGCTCGGCTAACACCTGCTCGACGGACTTGGCCGCGTCGTGGATCCAGGCCTGGTCGACGAGCACCTGCTCGGCGAAAAAACGCTTCTTGAGCATGCCCTCGACGATCTTCTCGCGCACCTGCTCGGGCTTGGAGACGACGTCCGGCAGCTTCATATAAACGTCACGCTCCTCGACCACCAGCTCGGCCGGCACCTCGTCGCGCGCAAGGTAGCGAGGATTGGCGAAGGAGATGTGCATCGCCAGCAGACGACCGAGCTCGGCGTCTCCTCCGGCGAGCTTGACCAGCACGCCGATCTTGTTCGCGGGCGGATGAACGTAGCCGGCGAGCACCTCGCCGCTCGCGGCCTCGAAGCGCTCGGTTCCGCTCACGACGATGTTCTCGCCGATCTTCGCGACGAGCTCGACGCGGGCTCCCTCGAGCGACTCCGCGGCTTCCGGCCCACCGGCCTCGACGCTCTCCAGCACGCTGCGGGCGAACTGCTTGAAGTCCTCATTGGCCGAGACCGGCTCGCTCTCGCAACCGACGGCGATCATCGCGGCGATGTCGCCCTCGATGCTCTGCAGGACGACGCCCTCGTTGGTGGCACGCGCCGAGCGCTTGCCGGCCTGCGCCATGCCCTTCTCGCGCAGAAGCTTGCGCGCCGCTTCGAGGTCTCCCCCGGTTTCCTGCAGGGCTCGCTTGCAGTCCATCATTCCTGCGCCGGTCTGCTCGCGCAGGTCTTTTACCAGGCTGGCCGAGATCTCAGTCACTGTGCCGACTCCTTCTCTTCACTCGATACCGGCGGCGCCGGCTCCTCGGCGCCAGACGGCGTGCTCTCTTCAGCTACGGCCGGCTCGGGCGTGGCGGCCGGCTCGGGCGTGACGGTAGGTTCGGGCGTGGCGGCCGGTTCGGGCGTGACGGTAGGTTCAGGTGTAGCGGCAGCCGGCGCTTCCGCGGCGGTCTCGGGCGCCTCTGCAACAGCCGGCGCTTCCGCGGCGGCTTTCCCCCCTTCCATCTCCTCCACGGTCGTCTGGCTCTTTCCGGCCATGATCCCATCGGCGATCGCCCGCACGATCAGGTTGCAGGAGCGAATGGCGTCGTCGTTTCCAGGCACGACGTAATCGGCCTCCTCGGGATCGCAATTGGTGTCGACCAGAGCGATCACGGGCATTCCAAGCCTTTGCGCCTCGCGCACCGCGAGCTGCTCCTTGCGCAAATCGACGATGAAAATCGCGTCGGGCTGGCGCTTCAGATCGGCTACCCCGCCGAGATTGGACTCCAGCTTCTCGAGCTCGGCCAGCATTGCCAGCCGCTCCTTGGCGGGCAGGAGCTCGAGCTGGCTGTCTTGCTTGAGCCGGCGCAACTCGTGCAGCCGCTCGATGCGGCCGGAGATTGTGCGCCAGTTCGTCAACAGACCGCCGAGCCAGCGATTGCTCACGTACGGCATGCCGACCCTCGTGGCCTGCTCGACAATCGCGTCCTGGGCTTGTTTCTTGGTGCCGACGAAGAGCACCGTCCCATTTCGCTCGGCAACGTTGCGCACGAACGAGTACGCCTGCTCGAGGAGGTCGAGCGTCTGCTCGAGATCGATGATGTAGATGCCGCCGCGCTCGGTGAAGATGTAGCGACGCATCTTCGGGTTCCAGCGTCGAGTCTGGTGCCCGAAGTGGACGCCGGCCTCGAGCAGTTCCCGCATGGAGACTACTGACACGGGATTTACTCCCTTCTGATTGGTTTCGCGTTAAAGCCGGTGAAGACGGATGGAACCGATCCCAATAGACCGGCACCACCATCCGCCCGACCCACCGGGTCGTAGGGACTTTGGTTGAAGCCCGCGCATTCTAGCGCTCGCCGGCACGAGCCCGCGTGAGCGCCCGCTCGAGATCGGCCGGTAGCTCGGACGCGACCTCGACCTCCTCGCCCGTGACCGGGTGCCGGAAAGCGAGGCGACAGGCGTGCAAGAACTGGCGCTCCAGTCCGAGATCGTGCGCCACTCCGTAGACCGGGTCGCCCGCCACGGGAAGGTTTATCGCCGCCAGATGCACACGAATCTGGTGCGTCCGGCCGGTTTCGAGCCGCACGCCGAGCAGCGCGTGGCGATCCAGGAGCTCGCGCAGCTCAAAGTGGGTGACCGCCGCGTGCGGCTTGTCGGTCTCGAGCGAACGCTTGGTCGGGTGCCGGCGATCGCGGCCGATCGGCGCCTCGATCGTGCCTCGGCGCGAACGCGGCCGACCGTGCACGAGCGCCAGATACTCGCGCTCGATCTCGTGCCGGCGCACCAGCCGGCGCAGAGCGAGGAAGGCCGGCTCACTGCGGGCGACGACCATCAGCCCCGAGGTGTCGCGGTCGAGACGGTGAACGATGCCCGGCCGCTCCGGCGCCTCTCCCCCACGTGCTCCGTATGCAACCAGTGCGTTGGCCAGCGTCCCGCTCGAACGGCCGGCGCCGGGGTGAACCGAGATTCCGGCCGGTTTGTCCACAACGAGCAGGTGCTCGTCCTCGTAAACGAGAGTCAGCGGCCGCTCTTCACGCGCGAGTGGTTCCTGCTGCGGCGGCAGTTCGTATTCGATCGTCTCGCCGCCGCGCATGCGCTCGCTCTTCGGCGCCTGGCGCCCGTCCACCAGCACCTCGCCTTCGCTGAGCATCCGCACGGCCAGCGCGCGCGAACCGATCTCTGGCACGGTCGCCAGCACGCGATCGAGCCGTTCGCCTGCCAGCTCGCTAGCGACCTGGAGCTTGGCGCGAGTCACCGGTCGAACGCGGTAAATAGCGATCGGGGGCAATCAAGAAGAAGACGAGAGTGGCGACGCCGAGGACGATGAAAGAGTCGGCGAGGTTGAACGACGGCCAGAAGCCGAAGTCGACGAAATCGGTCACGTACCCGTGCGCGACGCGATCGAACAGATTCGAGACGCTGCCGCCGACGACGAGACCCAGAGCCGCCGGTAACAGCGGGTGCCTGGCACCGGAATGCGCGAAGAAGAAAACCATCCAGAACACCACGGCAGAGGTCAGGACAATCACCAACGAGGTCGCCTGCGAGAAGAATCCGAAGGCGATACCGGAGTTCTGTACGTGGCTGATCTGAAGCGAGCCCGCGATCGACACGCTCGAGCCAAGCGCCAACCGGCTGGTCACGAGCCACTTGGTCAGCTGGTCGGCAGCGAACGCGCAGACGACGACCAGAGCGAAAGAGAGCCACTGCCAAAGACCGGCGCCGAGCTGCTTCTCGGCCACCGAGATCGGCGTCAAGGCGTCGGGAGAAGAGCCGACCCGTACCTCGGGAAACTGGCGTGCCTGCTCGCTCAACTGCGCTCCTCGTGACGCTTGCAATCAATACACAGCCTTGCCCACGGTAGCGCAGCGAGACGCTCGGCGGCGATCGGCTCCCCGCAGGACGCGCAGCGACCGAAGCTCCCTTGCTCGATTCGCTCCAGCGCCGCCGCGATCGCAGCCAGCCCTTCCTGCGCGACCTCCTCGAGCGAGTAGTCGATCTCCCTGTCGAGCGTTACCGACCCGACCTCGGCGAGATGCTCTTGGAAGGTGGCGAGCTCGAGCGCATCCTCTTCCTCCGCGCCGGGGTTCTCAGTATGCAGGTACTCGAGCGCGGCGCTCAGACGCTGCTTCTCGTCCAGAAGCGACTTCCGGTAACCGTCAAGCTCGTTCGCCTTCATTTGCCCCGCCTTCTCCGGCCGAGATACCGAGCAACCGCTCGCTCTCTTCGGCGTCGATTCCTTTCACTTCCACAATCTTGTCACGAGCGCTCGCTCCGGAAACGACACGAAGTTGTGAGCGAGCGACTCCAAGCGTCTTCCCCAGAAGCTCGATCAACGCTTCATTGGCCCTCCCGGATTCCGCCGGAGCGGCCACTCGTATCTTCCATCTCTCCCCGTAGCGACCGACGACGGCGCTCTTTCTGGCGCCGGGTGAGACGCGTAGGGAGAGCCGCGCCTGCGACCCCGACATATCTCTCAGTATAGGAGCCTGCCCCGCTAAGCCTGCACGACCAAGGCGAGCTGAGACGGCTATCCGTTCACCGTCCGCTATAGGGGAACGACGAGACGTTGCCCCGGAGTCAGCAGCACACTACGGCCGAGATCGTTTCGCTGCTCGAGATCCCACACGCCACGGCGGAGATCGCCGCCGTAGTAGCGATGAGCGATCGACCAGAGCGTATCGCCGGGTTTGACCACGTAGCTGCCGCTGTGACCGGATGCGCCCGAGGCGTGAGCCAGGCCGCCCCATAGAGCGACCAAAAGTAGAACGACCGTAGCGAAGCGAGGGAACATGTGTTCGCCATACTATAGCGAACGCGTGTTCGTGTCAAGGTGTAACGAAGACCGGCTCGATCGCCCCGTCGCTCGAGACCGCAAGCTCGAGCATCGTCGCCCCCAGGTTCGAGCGCGGAACTGTTGGACTGCCGGGGTTGAGGATCAGACGGCGGCCGAGGCGCTCGATCTCGGGCACGTGGGTGTGTCCGTAGACGACGGCGGCGCAATCCGCGAAAGCCTGCGCCAGACGCGAGATACGTCCGAGCACCGGGCCGGGATCGTGCAGCAGGCCGATCCTGGCTCCTCCGATCTCGACGATGTCCCGCGCCGGCAGCCTCTCCTTGAGAGGCAGCGCATCCATGTTCCCGCGTACCGCGGCGACCGGAGCCAGCCGTTTCAGTCGCTCGAGCACGCGCAGCGTGACCAGGTCACCCGAGTGCACGATCAGGTCGGCGCCTTCCAATCGTCGAAGGCACCAGAGCGGAAGCTCACGCCCGTGGTGGAGGTGGGTATCCGACAGGCAGACGACTCTGAGCGCGCTCATCTCGGGCATCGTCGCACGACCGGCCGCGCCCGAGTTGCCTAATCGAACACGTATGCGATCGTGACCCGGGTCACGCGCGAGTGCTTGAAGTTGATATCCGTGACGACACGGCCCGGCAGCCAACGGCCGATCCAGCAGTGGAAAAGGCCGAATTCCCGCTTGCACTTCTCGCCGCGCAAGCGGGCGCGAACCTGCGCCAGCGTCGAGCCGACGCCGACGCCGCTTGTCGTCTTCTCCAGGGCGCTTCGTGTTGACAGGCTCGTTGCCTTGTTACCGCTCTGGAAGGCGATCGTGACCCGCGGATACACGAGCTCGCGCCAATGTCCGAACAGATTCGAGCCGCTGCGGACGCGAAGGGGCGCGCCGAGCTTTGTCTTCACCGCCCTCTCGCCAATGCCCAGCTTGATGCCCGCGATCGAGCACTGCGGGACGATCGCCGCCGAAGCGGTGGCGGACAGAACCAGCGCCGCCAGGGCGAGCGCGGCAACAACGGATAGGCGGAGACGGTTCATGACCGGGAGCGTACTCCCCAGATGGTTTACGACAAATACCCATTTTAGAGGACATAGCCCGCGTGGTTCCGGGGATGGCGTTTTCGAGACCTTTGACAACACTGCGACACAATGGCCGCAATCGAGTTCCCCCGAGCGCGGACACAGCCGCAACCCAGCCGCGACTGTGACCGCAGACGCCTGAACGCGCAAGTGACGCGGATGGTGAACGAGCTACTCCTGCTCGTCGGTAACTCGCGCGAGTTCATTCCGCTTCGCTGCGAGTGCGGGGTTCTCGGATGCCAGGTACCGGTCGTGATCCCGCGCGCGCGGCTGGCCTCGATCCGCGACGAGCCCGGCCTTTTCGTGGTAGCTCCGGGACACTTCTTCGACCCCGAGGGCGAGCTGTTGGCCTCCGATCTCACCTACGCGCTGGTCAACTACCGCGACACCGAGCCGATCCTGGCCACCGAGGCCGAGCTGGCCGATCTGGTCTACCACTCGCTACCGCGAAACGCGCCTTCGGAAACCTGCTCGGACGCGCCGCTGGCCGCCGCATCCTGACCCGCCCGATCAATCCCGGACTCGGCCCGGACAGCTCCTAGTAGACGAGCACGTAGGCGACGCCGACCCCAAGGCCGCCGACCATGCCTGTCAGGAGGATCGGCACGTAGGCGCGCGCGATCAGGGCCGCGGGGATGCTTAAGCCTAGCCCGAGCAGGACGCCGATCAGGATCCCGTTCACATCGAGACCGGCCGCCACCGGTCCGATCACGAATCCGACCAGAAACCGATCGACGAGCGTCGCCGCTATCGCCTCTCGCTTCTCCCTCGGTGACGGAAACGAGATCTTCAGCATCGAGCCGGCCGCGACGGTCGCGAAGACAAGACCGGCGATGAGCGAGAACACGAGCACGGCACGAGTCTCGTAGCGATGAGCGACCTCGACACGAACTCGGGCTCACGCCTGGGTTGAGTACGTATACCGTTAGTGGTATCGTAATATACCGAGTGTGATATTCACATGGCAGAGCATCCTAAGAAACCAATACACAGAAACAGGGTCGGCCGGCCGCTACGACGCCTGCGCGAACACTTCGCGTACGACGATCCCGACAGGCGTCTGGTCGTCGATATCGCCGAGCAGGTGGTCGAGCAGCGAATCGCCCGCGATCTATCGCAGAAAGAGCTGGCAGACCTCTGCGCGACCAGCCAGCCGGCGATCGCCCGGCTCGAGTCGGGCGCCAGGCCGCCCAGGATCGACACGCTGCAGCGAGTCGCGGGCGCACTCGATTGCGAGCTCGAGGTGCGCCTTCGCCCCCGAACTAAGACGAAAAAGGAGAAGCAAAGTGAGAAGTGAGAAGGTCGATATCGAGGAGATCGCCTCGACCAAGAGCGAGAAGGCACTCGCAGTATTTCTCGCAATCTTCCTTTCCATCGGAGTGATCTGGGGCTACACCCGCATCGACAACGCGGTCCGCTCCGTCATCAGCCTGCCCCGAAATGAATCGGCCGCGCACGCCCGCCTAGCGCTGGACAGCGCCGGCCGCCGAGACGAGTTCGCAAGGATGGGGATCGCGCAAGCGCAGAACAACCTCACGTTCGTCCGCGAGAGATATAGGACCGCGCTCGAGGCGAAACAACCGGCCGCGCAGCTCAAACACAGTTACGAGGCTGCCAACGCCGCCTTCCTCCGAGCGCGCGCGAACCAGCATCAAGCTACCGGCGCTCTCGCCCGGGCGAGAGCCGCCTACGCCCGGGTCGCAGGTCCCTTCTCGAAGCAAGTCGATCGCGCCAACCGCGAGCGCACCCTCACCACGCTCGGCTTTAGGGTGTTGCTGGCCGCTTCACTAGTCGGGGTCGGCTACTGGCTGCTCGCTGTGCTCCGTCGCCGTCGCTCTCGCTACCTTCCGCTCGCCTTCTCGTTGATCGCCGCCGGCACGTTAGTCACCTTCGTCGGCGCGACCGACTACACGAACGATTATGTGGGCCTGCGCGACCTCGGCCCGATCGTCCTTTCCCTCTTCGGTATCGCGGTAACCGTCGGCGCCTTCGTAGTCTTGCAGCGGTACCTCGCCCGACTCATTCCGTCGCGGCGCGTCCGCAAGGGCGATTGCCCATTCTGCGGTTTTCCATCGCGCGGCAGCGTTCACTGCGAGGGTTGCGGCCGCGAGGTGCTCGGCGAGTGCTCGAGTTGCGGCAAGGAGCGCCGTGTCGGAACCGCCTTCTGCGCGAATTGCGGAAAGGTCTAGCGAGATGAGCGCTCGCCTTCCCGAAATGACTCGCGTAAGAGCTCTGGGAGCCATTGTCGTGTTGCTCGTTCTGGCTGCGCTCTACGAGACGCTGGTAGCGCTCCAGGCCATCCCGATGGGAAAACTCGCGGGCGGGAGACCGTTCGGAGGCGGAGTCGTGCTGCTGATCGCGCTTCTCGCGCTATTAGCCGCGCTCGTCGTCTCGCTGTCGGGCGCCTCGAGCGCGGGCTCGG
>Ga0209540_10002414_pt1 | contig 13322 bp, 11 predicted proteins | sample BarGraIncu01121A_FD_184501 | JGI IMG/M metagenome (GOLD analysis project Ga0209540, IMG submission 184501) | Arctic peat soil microbial communities from Barrow, Alaska - Barrow Graham LP Incubations 011-21A (SPAdes) (version 2) | ecosystem: Environmental > Terrestrial > Soil > Wetlands > Peat... | reverse complement strand
ATAGTTGCCGATACCTTCACTTTTCAGCAGTTTCACCAGTTCAGGCCATATCTCGCTGTGCCTTTTCCTGTACTCCTCCTTAAACCCGGGGTACATCTTCATCTTAAATCCAAATCTTTTTGTCATGACTATATATCTTTAATTGAAACAATGAAAGTTGAAAGAATAAGTATTATAATACCAATCCAAAGTATAATTAATGTCTTTCGGTTAGCACCTTTCCATTCTTTAAGCAGAATACCCCAGATATTGCTGAATGCAATATTTAAGGCCATAAGTATACTCCAGGCAAACGGAATCATTGAATCAGGCAACTTGCTTTTTCCCATTCCGAAGAACTGAAATTGCATAAACCAAAGGAAACCAGCCAAGAAAGTGAAAAAGATATTATTTAGGATAACCCCGCTTCCACCTGAAACATAATCGCGAATGGTTTTATTTTTAAAATTCAGATAAAGGCAATATGCTAAATTTGTTACAAAGCCACCTAAGAGAATAAATATCAGGATTGGATTGTCATGGAATAAAGAGTTTGCATGGTATTTTTCACCTATTGCAAGGTCCCCGATTGGCTTTCCAGTTGCAAGACCAAAACTAAAACAAGCACTCATAATACCTGCGAAGACTGCAATTATTAACCCTTTTTTTAATGCAAATTCTTTTATCGCCTGATGCCGTTCTTCATCACTTAATCCTTTGCTTTTAAGTGATCCTGCATAGCCGATTATTACAATACCAACAATACAAATAATTACACCGACTATCGTAAGTAAACCGGCGGTCGTAGTAAAAAGTTCCCCTCCCTTTATAATTGGCGGTATTAATGTTCCGAATGCTGCACAGAATCCCAACGCAATACTCTGACCTAATGCTATTCCAAGATAACGAATGCTTAATCCGAATGTTAATCCTCCCACGCCCCATAAGGCACCAAAGAACATTGCAATTAGCTTAGCTTTGAGTGGTGCTTCAGCTAATAAATGAAAGAGATTACCATCAGGAATTGCAAAATAAGCAACTAACCAGGGAGCTATAAGCCAGGCAGCTACTCCTTGTACTATCCAGTATGACTCCCATGCCCATGATTTTACTTTTTTAAACGGAATATAAAAACTTGCAGCTCCAATGCTGCCAAGTGCAATCAAAAATATACCAGCGATCGGATTCATCTTATTAATTTTTAAACGGAATCGCAATTTAGAAACTTTACTCAAAGATTTTATTTTTTAACATACTTTTTTATTATTGCATTTTTTATGACCTTTCGTTCCACTAAAGAAAACTACCTGACATGAAATCATTCAAGCTAACACTACTCTTGTTTTTTATTTTTGGAAGCATTAACTCTCAGGATATTACAGTAAAAAATCTAACTACTGAGCACAAGAAAGATCCCATTGGGATTGATGTGCGGACTCCCAGGCTGTCATGGAAAATTTACGGTACCGGGAATAACATCATGCAGACATATTATTCAATAAGAGTTGCAACAGACCAGAAATTCTCATCGGTAAAAATGGTCTGGCAATCCGGAAAAACTGAAAGCGGAGAATCAATACTGGTGCCATATAACGGTCCTGCACTTAAATCCGGGACCAGGTATTTCTGGCAGGTAATGATCTGGGATAATAAGGGCAGAGAAACAAAATGGAGCGAAACCGCTCTGTTTGAAATGGGATTGCTCGATGCTTCGGATTGGAAGGCAAAATGGATTGAAATGAAGGGCGATACTAACAGGTTTTCGCCTTCACCTCACTTCCGGAAAGATTTTACCGTCGGGAAGAACATTCAGAAAGCGGTCGCTTATGTTACCTCACATGGATTTTATGAATTGCATATAAATGGAAATAAAGTTGGGGAGCAGGTTCTTACTCCGGGATGGACTTCGTACGGAAAGAGATTACAATATCAGGTCTATGATGTAACCTCACAGGTGGTAAAAGGCAACAATGCCATTGGTGCATTTCTTGGAGACGGATGGTATCGCGGCACTCTTGCATGGGGGAACAACTGGGCTATATACGGCAAAAGATTAGGTCTCTTCGTACAGCTGAAACTTACCTATACCGACGGAAGTGAAGAGCTCGTTGTATCTGACGAGTCATGGAAATGCAATAACGATGGAGCTCTAAGGATGAGTGACATTTACGATGGTGAAATATTTAATGCTAATAAGAAACTTACAGGATGGGATATTCCTGGCTATAACGATTCAAAATGGGAAAAGGTGATCATTGGCAATCATCCTTTTAACCTAATAGCCTCTGAGGGCTCCCAGGTAAAAAAGATACAGGAGATTAAGCCCGTTAATATATTCCGTACTCCCAAAGGAAGCCTTATTGCCGATATGGGACAAAACATGGTCGGATGGATAAGGCTTAAAGTTACCGGACCAAAAGGAACGGTTGTAACAGTCCGCCATGCTGAAGTGCTTGATAAATTTGGTGAATTCTATACTGCCAACCTGAGATCAGCCAAAGCTCAGTATATTTATACTCTGGCCGGAACCGGCGAAGAAATCTATGAACCCAGATTTACTTTCATGGGATTCAGGTTTGTCGAAGTGACCGGCTTCCCCGGAACGCTTACACCGGAGAATCTTACCGGAATAGTGGTTCATTCCGATATGGAGCCAACAGGTACTTACGAATGTTCGAATCCTCTTATCAACCAGCTGCAGCATAATATTGTATGGGGTCAGAAAGGAAATTTTGTGGATGTCCCCACTGATTGTCCGCAAAGGAATGAACGCCTTGGATGGACAGGCGATGCGCAGGCTTTCAGCCGTACAGCAGCATTTAATTATAATGTATCACCCTTCTTTACAAAATGGCTGAAGGATGTCGCTGCCGACCAGAAACCTGGCGGCGAAGTACCTGATGTGATACCGGATGTTTTAAATCCCCAGAATGCTAAAACAGCTTCACCATCTGCAGGATGGGGCGATGTTTCTGTAATCGTTCCATGGACAATGTACATTGTTTATGGCGATAAGAGATTGCTCGAGACACAATATCCAAGCATGAAGAAGTGGGTTGAATATATAAGGAAGAAATCGGGCGATTCATACCTCTGGAAAGGCGGAAGCAAATATGGTGACTGGCTTTTTTACCACCCGCCTGTGAACGATCATACCGCTGCAGACGGCTATACTGAACCTGATTTTATAGCAACTGCCTATTTCGCATATTCCACTTCGCTTCTTGCCAAAGCGGCAAAAGAACTTGGCAAAACCGATGATGAAAAGAATTATACAGAATTATACAACAAGATAAGGGATGTATTCATTAAAGAATATATGACACCTGAAGGAAGAGTTGGAACGTGCTCTCAGACATCATACATTCTTGCTTTGAAATTCGGACTCATTCCTGAAGATATGAGAGAAAAATCTGCAAAATTTCTGGTCGCAGATATCAGGAGCAGAGGAAATCATCTTTCAACGGGCTTTCTTGGAACAATTTATATCTGCCATGAGCTAACCAATGCCGGATATACAGATGTCGCTTATGATCTTCTTCTGCAGGAGACTTATCCATCATGGCTATACCCTGTAAAAATGGGGGCAACAACCATATGGGAAAGATGGGACGGACAGAAAACCGACAGTACTTTTCAGGACGAAGGCATGAACTCATTCAATCATTATGCATACGGCGCTATCGGTGACTGGATGTACAGGGTTTCTGCCGGTATCGAAACACAGGACCCGGGTTACAGGAATTTAATACTTCAACCCCACCCCGCAAAGAATCTCTCTTACGCAAAAGCATCATTTGAAAGTTCATATGGTACGATTGCCTCAGGCTGGACAAGGAAAGACGGCAAGATCATTGTTCATGTCATAATACCTGCAAATACAAAGGCTACTGTAATGCTGCCGGTTGATAATCTTTCAAAAATTATGGAGAACGGACATACGTTGCTTCAGGGCAATAATGACTCTGTCATAATGGAAGAAACGAGGGAAGGTAAAAGAATAGGCTTGAAAAGAGGATCTGGAGATTACAGCTTTGAGTTTGCTGAATGATCTCCGGAGCCTGAAATTATTTTATTCTTTTCTGAACTTTTTTCCATGAATCAGTTATCAGGAAGCTTTCGTCCATATAGCTGATCATCTTCAGAAATTTTACCATCGGCACTGAGAATGTCAGCTCTCCGGACGCTACGTAGGGTCTGGCAGAAGGATCGAACATTCCGATAACGGCACGAGGACGCTCTTTATCCTTCTCGAGATAAGGATAATGGACTATTGAACCGCAACCTGCACCAAAGGGTGTGAATGTGCTGTTGGGCTCGCTCTGGTCGAAATTGGCAAGTGTAAATAATCCCGAAAGGATATCGGGAGTGGCATAAAAGACCACAACATCAGGATTGTCATTTTCGGTGATCATGTCCCATCTTTTGAAAACAATGTACTTGCCGGGCAAAGCGATATTCTTCTGATTTTTCATCAATTCCTTAACCATTCCGGGAGTGCGGATGTACCTCTCTCCTTCCATTTTACCTTCTATGCCACAGGAAAGAAAGTACTCGAAATCCGGACGTATTTTATCGGCGAATCCAAGGTATCTCTTTGCGCCGCCGCATTTTAGGGCATCTGAATTAAAAGCAAGCGACTCACCATTCCGCACCTGTCCCAGTTCACAAATGAGGCATCTCCATTTTGATGAGGATGGAACAACCTTGCAATTTAAAGGCTTGTCAGTGTAATAGAATATTAATGGCAGAGGTGCCTCGTTGAAGTATTTCTTCCATTGGAGGATAAAATAATCCCTTGTTTTGATTTCCATGATTCCGTTTTATGGTCAGATCATAAATTTACGAATATTATCAATCCGGCCATGAAGCTGATTAGCAGAATTGCTTTATATAACTTATAAATAATATTATTTTTGCCAGTCATAAAATTATCTCATTCATTATTGCATTGGATTTTGCAGGACAACATATAGGGGAATTGGCAGCATTGATGACAGCAGTTTTCTGGACTGTAACCTCATTGTCATTTGAATTTGCCAGCAACAGGGTTGGATCGCTCCCGGTAAATATCATAAGACTTGTTGCAGGATTTGTATTCCTGAGCATATTCACTTTTATCAGGAGAGGAATGCTTCTCCCTACAGATGCAACAAACTATAACTGGTTTTGGCTTATAATGTCAGGATTGATTGGGTTTGTTTTCGGCGATCTGTTCCTGTTCAAATCGTATACTATTATCGGATCAAGATTCTCTATGCTGATCATGAACCTCGTCCCTCCTCTTACAGCTTTTGCAGGTTTTCTGATCCTTGGTGAGCGGTTGTCAGTTTTCCATTTTCTTGGAATGCTGCTCACTTTTTCAGGGATCTCCCTCGCAATTTTCAGCAGGAAAGACGGAGATGAAAAGATATCATTAAAGCTGGCTCCCAGGGGTGTTCTATATGCAGTCGGCGGAGCAGTCGGACAGGCTCTCGGGCTTGTACTTAGTAAAAAGGGAATGAAGGATTATGATCCGTTTGCAGCAACTCAGATCCGCATTATTGCAGGAATATCGGGCTATATAGTTCTTGTAAGTATTATGAACAGATGGAAGAGTATAGGAAAAGCTACTCAAGACAAAAAGGCTATTGGTGCAACAACACTTGGAGCTTTTTTCGGTCCTTTTCTTGGTGTCTCATTTTCGCTTGTAGCAATAAAATTCACTGCTACGGGAATAGCTTCTACCATAATGGCGCTTGTTCCTGTTTTTATTTTGATCCCTGCCGTTATGCTCTTTAAGCAAAAGGTGACTCTCATAGAGATCATTGGTGCTATAATCAGCGTGGCTGGCGTGGCACTCTTCTTTATTTAAGCAAAGATGAACTGCGAAGAATTAAGAAAACGTATACAGGTAAGTGAGTTTATTTTTTCCGCTTCGCGGAGCAGCGGTCCGGGTGGACAGAATGTAAACAAAGTCAATACAAAGGTTGAATTGCGATTCAATGTTAAAGAATCAGAAAGCCTGTCGGATGAAGAAAAGGAAAAAATATTAATCAGGCTGAAAAACAAAATAACAACAAAAGGTGATCTGTTAATTATTTCACAATCAGCACGTACGCAATTACTGAACAGGCAGAAAGCCGAAGAGAAATTTTACAAACTGTTGTGCAGCGCACTTAAGGATAAGCCTAAACGGAAAGCTACCTCTCCTACTATTGCATCCTCCAGGGAACGTCTTGAAAAAAAGAAAAAAAGAAGCAGCCTGAAGAAGCTTCGCAAAGAATCAGCATTGAACAATGATGATTGACAACATTCTCTTTTCTTCATTTAATTTTCATTTTCCAGTAATACTTTTGAATCTCATTTTCACTTTTTCTAGAGAAAAAAGATTATGGCATCATTATTGATTATCAGTGATCTTAAAAAAGATATTGAACATATTTTTTAAAATGTTGTTTTAAAACTCGTACAGAAAAAATGAGCATAATAAAACCGGATAAAAAAATGCAATTATAAATTCATTTCACTAATGAAAATTATTGATTGTAATATACTATCATACAATATATTATAAAATGCAAGATATGATTCTGAAAATATGATTGTTAATAAAATGCAATTTGTGTTAATATTTCTGATACTCAATTGATACAAGGTATTTATAGAATATATATTTTCGCCCAATTAAAAATATTTAATAGTAACAATTTAACAACAAATTAATCAAAAGAAAAGGTGAATTTTTTCATCATCTGTTATGAACGCTAACAATAATGAGGTTACGACACTCCACGGCGAGAGTCGCCTCGTGGGTTGCTCTTCTGACGAAGAGCCTGGCGCGAAAACCACGATTTTTTCGCAAAACGAAATCCCAATTCAGTTAGTCAGCAACCGAAGTTCGGAGTTCATGCACCGCTACTTCCCCCTAACAACTATCGATTCCTGGAATGATTGGAAATGGCAGCTAAGAAATGCAATTACAAGCATTGACGAGCTAAAGAAAATCATGAAATTATCCGAAAAGGAGATTATGGCTATTAATAATCTTAAAGGCCGTCTTCCGATGAGGATAACTCCGTATTTTGCTTCGCTCATTTATGAGACAGGCTATTCCCATCCGTTGCGGCGCAACGTAATTCCTGTGGTTGAAGAGTTGCTGCAGCACAGTACTGAGCAGTCAGATCCCCTTCACGAGAAAGCATTTTCTCCGGTCAAGGGAATCGTTCACAGGTATCCCGACAGGGTATTATTTACGGTTACACAGGTCTGTTCAAACTATTGCAGATATTGTACCCGTTCACATTCAGTCGGAAAGCTGGACAAGCTCGGAAGGCAGGATTTCGAAAAAGCCTTTGCCTACATTGCAGCTCATAAGGAAGTCAGAGATGTGCTAATCAGTGGCGGCGATCCGCTGACCCTGACTGATGATACACTCGAATATATTCTTTCAAATATAAGGGCTATTAAGCACGTTGAAATAATACGTATCGGAACCAGGATCCCCGTTGTACTTCCGATGAGGGTCACGGATAACCTGGTTGCAATGCTCAGAAAATACCACCCTCTTTTCCTCAGCCTTCACTTTTCACATCCTTCAGAAATTACCGAAGAGTGTGCAAAAGCATGCAATAAACTTGCAGATGGCGGCTTCCCTCTTGGAAGTCAGACAGTACTCTTAAAAGGTATAAATGATAATATTCCTGTTATGAAGGAGCTTATGCATAAGCTCCTGATGATTAGAGTAAGACCTTATTATTTATATCAGTGCGACCTTATTCCTGGTTCCGGCCATTTCCGTACAACGGTTAAAAAAGGCCTTGAAATCATGAAGGGACTAAGAGGCTTCACAAGTGGTTATGCAGTACCGACATTTGTTATTGATGCCCCTGGCGGAGGCGGGAAAATTCCTTTGCTCCCAAATTACGTAGTGGAACACAACACCGAGAAAATAGTATTGCGCAACTACAAGGGCGTTCTTTGTGAATACCCCGAAAGATAAAATCTAATGAGAGTTGGTTTAACTTATGACCTTCGGTCATGGTATCTTGACCGCGGTTATTCTATGGAAGATACCGCAGAATTCGATAAGCAGGAAACAGTTGATGCAATTGCAGAATCCCTTCATAAGATGGGATTCGAAACTGAACCGGTTGGCAACTGCTTTCAGCTTATTGAAGCCCTGGCTGCCGGGAGAAGATGGGACCTTGTATTCAATATTGTTGAGGGTCTTTATGGCGACGGAAGAGAATCTGTTGTGCCTGCGATACTTGATCAGTACAAGATACCTTATGTCTTCAGCGGACCTGTAATACTAGGATTATCACTCAATAAATATCTCACAAGGCTGATTGTCGCCGCCGCAGGTATACCAGTTAGCCCCGGCATGCTAATTTCGACGAAGGAGGATATTAAAAAATGCAATCTTGAATACCCGCTTTTCATTAAGCCGGTCTCGGAAGGGACAGGTAAGGGAATCAATGAGAAAAGCATGCTGAACTCTTTTGCAGAAATGAAGGAAATGGCAGAATGGATTCTGTCAAGGTTCAATCAGCCTGCACTCGTGGAAGAATATCTTCCGGGAAGAGAATTTACGGTAGGTTTGATTGGCTCAGGAAATGAATCTGTTGCAATTGGCGGAATGGAAATAGAATGCAAGGATAATCTTCCCTATTCGGTTGAAGTCAAGGAGAATTACCAGGAGTTCTGCAAGTACATCCCATTATCGAAAGATGTTGACGGAGAGTGTAAAAGAGTTGCGCTTGCTGTTTGGAAAGCGCTGGGAACTGTTGATGCAGGAAGAGTCGATATAAAAGCCGACAGGAATGGAAGGATTTGCTTTATGGAAGTCAATCCCCTTGCTGGACTTCATCCGGTTCACTCTGACCTTCCTATTCTCTCAAGAATGATCGGGATTGAATACCAGTCCCTGATGGAAATGATAATGAAAGCTAGTTTAAAAAGACATCAATTGACTTTATGACAGGTAAAAGATGCTGTATTATATTTAACCAACCGCTCGAGAACGCGCTACCGGATGAACTGGACGTGCTGGACCAGGTGGAATGGATTGAGAAAAACATGCTTGAACTTGGCATAAAGACTTACAGAAAAGGAATTACTGCTGATTTTATGAACGAGGTCGCTGCTCTTGCGGCAAACAGAAAAGATTATGATTTTGTTTTTAACCTCGTTGAATCTATAAATAATAAAGGAGAGCTTTGCTATTTCGTGCCGGCACTTCTGAATATGTACTCCATCCCCTATTCGGGGAACCCTGTGGAGGCAATGTTTATCACAACCAGCAAAGCTCTTACAAGCAAAACACTTAAAGGTGCAGGTATAAATAACCCGGGAGGTTACTCCCCATCGGAATACTCCAGGCTGGTACCAGGGAACCAGTATATCATAAAGCCGGTCTGGGAAGACGGCTCACTTGGAATCACAGGTGAATCTGTTTTTACCTTTACTCCGGAATATGAGCAGAAACTTAAAACATATAAGGATACTCACTGGTTGATCGAAGATTTTATCGATGGCAGGGAATTTAACATAAGCGTTCTTCCGGGCGAAAACGGTCCTGAGGTAATGCCACCGGCAGAGATGGTATTCCATAATTTCAAACATGGCATGCCGAAGATTGTAGATTTCCGGGCAAAATGGGAAGAAGGTACCTTTGAGTATGAAAATACTATAAGGAATTTCCCGGGAAATGATCTCAACCCGGAACTGAAAGAGCGAATAATGTCAGCTGCACTTAAGTGCTGGTATGTATTTGGTTTGAAAGGATATGCAAGGGTAGATATGAGGATAGATAAAAACGATAACCCTTATGTTATAGAGGTAAACGCAAATCCTTGTCTTTCACCCGACAGCGGACTTGTGGCTGCAACGGAGGCTGCAGGGCTTCCTTTCACTGTCGTCCTTCAGAGGATAATCAACGACCTAAACTTATAATTGTATGGCAAAAATTTTAGCAGGTATAAAACCGGAAGAGAGAAAGCGCGTTGAAGAGATATTAAGGTCAACAGACTTTTTTTATGATTTCGAGATCGATACTGCACTAGAGATTGCAGATGAGACGATCGCTAAAGGAATGGAGAAAAGCGGTTATTACTGGCTTAAGGTAATAGATGATGATGGTGTTGTTGCTTTTGCAAATTATGGCAAAAATGCATTCTCAACCCATTCATGGGAATTATACTGGATTGCCGTTCACAATAATGCCAGGCATAAGAAACTGGGAAGTGCTCTTCTTAAAGCTGTCGAAGACGATGTGCGCAAGCATAAAGGAAAAATCCTCTGGATTGAAACATCAGGCCGGCCCAAATATGCTTCGACTGAAGCCTACTATCAGCGTAACGGATATGAACTGGCGGCAAGCCTGAAGGAATTTTACGGACCCGGTGATCCGAAGCAGGTGTACGTCAAGACATTGTAGCACTCTGCAGCCCTTTTTAAGGAAACAGATCTATTTTATAAGATTGGCATTATAATATTCAGGTCTGCCAGTCACTTCCTCGCCAAGCCATGAGGGCTTATCAAATTCCTCATTTTCATCAGAGAGCTCAATCTCGGCAATTATGAGACCCTCATTTTTGCCATGGAAGACATCGACTTCATATTTGTGATTGCCTGAAGGAATTATATACCGGGTTTTTTCTATAACGCCAGGCAGGCATATTTTCATCATTTCACGGGCATCTTGAACCGGAATCCTGAATTCCCACTCGTTACGCGAGATAGATTTCCCTTCCGGTCTGCTCTTTATGGTCATAAATGCATCTTCGCCATATATCCTGAGGCGTACTGTTTTATCGCTGTCAATTGATATGTATCTCTGGATGATATCTATCTTCTTCACGACCAGGTTAATGAATTCACCATTAACAAGAAATTTGCGTTCCGTTTCGGTTGCCATTTTTTTTTAAAGATAACAATAAACAGAATTAGTACCGAAGAACAAAAGAGTCGATTAGCCCATCTTCCCCGGCTCGCTCTATTTTATTAACTTGTAGCAACTTAAGAATAAAATATTTAGTCATACAAAAATAATAGTCCAGGCATAAAGTCAGGGGGTTTGTCAAAATGTTGATACCGTTGGTGTAATACATTTTAATGGGACTTTTTTTTTTCGTAACTTTTCGTTTTTGACCTAGTTACTTATTATTAAACAATAAATAACCTGCTCATATGAAAACAAGATTCCTCCTTTCATTTCTGATTTTTACCTGCTTTTATCTTACAGGTATTTCCCAGGTTCCAAAAGGATTCAATTACCAGGCTATTGCCAGAAATAGCAACGGTGTTGTGCTTGTCAATCAGTCGCTTCCTGTTAAAATTGATATTCAGACATTAATTACAGGAGGCACTATATTATACGAAGAGTCCTTTCCATCTGTCACTTCAAACTCAAACGGTTTGATTTCCCTTGTTGTAGGGACGGGAACCAAAACTGGAGGAACTGCTGCCTCTTTTTCCGCGATTGACTGGAATCAGACACTATTCCTGAAAACGTCCATACAATATCCGGGGAGCGACTGGACTGTAATGGGTACAAGCCAGATATGGTCGACGCCTTATTCACTTATCGCTGACAAGGCAAATGGTGTTAACACCGGAACCAAGTTGTCAGTGACCAGTGCAAATGATGCAGGCACAGATGCTCTTTTTGAAGTTAAGAGGGCAGACGGGCAAACAGTATTTGCTGTCTATCCCAACGCTGTAAATGTTTATGTTCCGAAAAGCACATTCAAAGGCGTTAAAGGAGGATTTTCAGTCGGCGGTTATGACGGATCAAAAGCCGGCAGTCCAAGCACCGTCCAGAATTATTTAACTGTATCTCCTGACAGTGTCAGAATTTATATTGACCCTAATCCAACGGGCGCTAAAGGTGTTAAAGGAGGTTTCTCTGTCGGAGGCTATGATGAGTCCAAAGGATTCAATTCAATGTATTTTAATCTTACGAATTACGGCACCGTCAATAAAGTTGCCTCTTCTTCACAGGTTCTCTGGTACCCGAAGAAAAACGCGTTTCTTGCGGGGAATATCCATATCGGGAGCGTCGACAGCGTAGGAGTAAATTCCACAGCCCTGGGTTACCAGTCAATAGCAATGGGCAATTATTCACAGGCTTTTGGCTACAAAACCAAAGCATTGGGAGATTATTCAACAGCAATCGGAGAAAATTCGATCGCGGGATCCAGAGCTGGTGCAAATCATGCTTTTGCTTTTGGTAAAGGATCAAAAGCCCTTGGTGATGACTCCTATGCCCTTGGTTCAAGTTCCAACGCTACAGGTTACAGGTCATTCGCATTTGGTTACGCTTCACAGGCAACAAACACCAACGCACTTGCATTGGGCAATGGATCAGGTGCAACAGGAGTTAATTCAACCGCAGTCGGATATCAATCGACGGCGAACGGGGATCTTTCATTGGCCATAGGATCATATTATAGTTATACTTACTCTCTTCTTCCATATTTTGCGACGGGGAAGGGCGATTCTGGAGATACTAAAGGTGATTTTATAATACGTCTTCCGGTTATTAAACCTCTTTTCAGGACAATCACATTCAGCAGAGCCAATATTGCTAATGGCAAGTACTCGATGTCAATTGGGAATGGTAATTTGTCTGATAACGGAGGGATGGCTGTTGGATCAAATAATGATGCGACTGCCTTTGGTGCTGTTGCAATAGGAGTCTCAAACAAAGCAGTCAATACAAATACTTATGCCGCTGGTTACAACAATCTGGCTACCGGATTTTATGCCACAGCTTTTGGAAATAACACATATTCAAGATCTTACGGTTCATTTGTGATAGGTCAATATAATGAAATTGCAGGTGACTCAACACAATGGGTAAGCACTGATCCTGTTTTTGTTGTTGGAAATGGATTGAACAGTACTGACAGGTCAAATGCTGTTACTCTCTATAAAAACGGACGTTCGATCTTCGAGGGTGAGCATGCTAATATAAGCCTTAATGATAAACGAACCATGAGGATATATATTCCTAGATTAGGATTTCTTACTACAACCTCAGTATATGGAATAAAATCTTATGTTAACCGATCTGATGCAACCGTAAACTATTATTACAGCGGCTATTTTTATAACACCGGAACTTCCGGAACCTATATGGGACTATATGCGGACGTAATAAATAACGACATTCTATACACCACCGATATATACACAACTAATATTAATGATTTGTAATTAGGCTAATTTTATCTGTCGCGTTGCATCCACATCTGACAATAATTACAAAAAGAGATGAAAATACTTCTGATAAATAGCTATCATTACCGCAAAGGCGGAGCTGATACTGTTTATTTTAATACAGCTCAATTATTAAA
>Ga0209540_10002413_pt1 | contig 13323 bp, 17 predicted proteins | sample BarGraIncu01121A_FD_184501 | JGI IMG/M metagenome (GOLD analysis project Ga0209540, IMG submission 184501) | Arctic peat soil microbial communities from Barrow, Alaska - Barrow Graham LP Incubations 011-21A (SPAdes) (version 2) | ecosystem: Environmental > Terrestrial > Soil > Wetlands > Peat... | reverse complement strand
TCTGATAATAAGTCCCAAAACATAACATCACATATTATACATAATTTTTATGTATTATAAATATTTCGATTAGAAAAGGTAAATATTTATGAGTTGAAAACATCATCTATAGATGGCGTCTGAGATTTAAATGTCCCAAAACATTTTATCACACTCAGACGCTTATTTAATAAGTTGAAAAAGGATGGATTTGGAGACAAAACAGCTTATTTAAAGTCACCAACAATAATTGTAACGGTCACCTTAAAACGAAAGATTCATATATTATATACAACCCTGAACATTAAAGTTCAATGATACTCCAAGGGAGTACAGGAGATATAATATATGAATATGAAAGTAGTTCTATTATTTTTGTTAACTTTAGTAATTCTTGCAGGAGCACCGGCATCTTTTGCGAAGCCACAGTATCTTGCAAGTCTCAATACAGTTTATGGTAATGGTTTATGCGGCACCTGCCATGTGAATGGGGAGAGCGATGGAACACGTACCTCTTATGGTACCTTATTTGAGAACCAGCCTAACCATGCTGCTGATCCCAGTGCAGCCCTGAGAGCCATAGGGGCACCACCTGCAGCAACCCCAACTCTTGCACCAATTTCTACATTGACCCCCACAGCAACCGCGACCCCGGCAGTTACTACAGTAACAGCTACTCCCGCGCCTCCAGCAACAACTGCGACTCCCGCAGCCCCAGGATTCGGAATTGGACTATCCCTTATCGGATTATTCGCATGGTCTCTCCTGGTAAAAAGAAAAAATAAATAATATTATAATAGTTGGGAAAATCTGGATAGGATAGGAGTGATAAAAAAAAAATATCTTCCCAACTATTTATTCAAACATATACGAACACGGTATTTATCGTTTATGACCATTCCTAAAAAGTGATAATGGATTATTCATACCTCTCATGGCTGGAGTCTTTAGTACACCAAATATGTAACTATTGCTATGAATAATGTTTTTCTACTATGATGCCCAACATTGATTAATGAAAGACAAGAGAAAGGTCATATTCTGGTCTTTATTGCTTATTATAATTGTACTTTTAACCATTCTGTTCACAGCCAGGACTATCCAAAATTATGAAACATGGAAACAGCACAAGGATTACCTGAAAAGCGGTAACAAAACCATAGAGGACTGGATGACCGTCAATCTCATTGTGAATAGAAACAATATACCAAAAGAGCTCATCTATAATGAGCTTGGGATTAATAGCTCATTTACAAATGACAGGAAACATATAAGTAAACTCTGTCAGGAAAACAACCTTAACTGCACGCAAATCGTTGCGAGATTGAACAGTTTAGAGGGTAAACCAGGTACATAAAGTATGGATTTAGCCTCAAATCTGCCTCTTTTCTATGTTATCATAGCTCTTCTATCACCGTTTGGCATCCCGCTAGGAGCAACATTTGTCATTATAGCTGCCGGCTCGCTGTCGGTTACATTTGAGAATTATTTTTTCATTGTGTCCCTGATATTTTTCGGTTTGATAGTGGGAGACATTGCAGCATATTTTACAGCATCACATTTTGAAAAAGCTTTTACTGAAAAATTGCTCCAGTACAAAAAAATCGAAAATAAATATGAATCTGGAAAAGCTTTATTTAATAAATACGGAGTTTGGGGTATATTCCTGAGTCGTTTTGTATTGCTTGGATTAGGCGCCCCGTTAAACTACATCTCAGGATTCACCAAATACTCCTTTAGGAAATTTCTTACCTATTCAGCATCAGGTGAGTTACTATACGTTTCAATTTATGCATATATCGGCTTTGTTTTCAAAGATAGCTGGGTATCGTTATTCGACATGATAATTGAGTTCCCATACGTCATACTGCTCATCCTTTTGGCAGTATTTGCTTTTTACCAGTTGAAACGATATCTCTAGCCGATCATTTGCAGTATGCCTCAAGTGATGAATGTTCTTTTCTTCATTCTGTTTCTATTAAATGCGAAAGCAACTCTGGCAATCCGTACAATGATCAGCGATACTGGAGCCGGTTGAACCCTCTCCACAACTGAAGTCGGGAGCTTTCTTGCCCCTTTGAACCCGTTTTTGTAAATCCCGCAACTAATTTGATATATTCGTATCGATATATAGGGAATACATGCAGGCACTTGAGGTATCTCACATCATCAAAAAATTCGGCCCTCTCACCGCGCTTAACGATATATCTTTCTCCGTTGGCGAGGGAGAGACCTTTGGTTTTTTGGGCCCCAATGGTGCCGGCAAGACCACTACCATCCGTATTTTGACCGGGATCTCAAGCCCAACCTCTGGAACGGCAACCATTTTTGGCCATGATATCGAGCACGACACCATTGCTGCACGGCAGTCCATGGGCATCGTATCCGAGAATTCCAATGTGTACGACGACCTGACTGCATGGCAGAATATGATATTTTCCGCCCAACTCTACCATGTGGCAAGGAAGGAGCGGGAAAAAAAGACAGAGGAGTTGCTAACAATATTCGGGTTACACGAACGGCGCAATGACAAAGTGCACGGGTTTTCCAAAGGGATGAAACGCCGGTTGACGCTCGCAATGGGGCTGGTCAACAGCCCACGCCTGCTGTTCCTGGATGAACCCACTTCAGGGCTCGATGTACAGAGCAACCTCATCATCCGGGACGTGGTCACGGATCTCGTCCGCGAGGGTGTCACGGTTTTTTTAACGACGCACAATATTGAAGAGGCAAATGTCATGTGTGACCGGGTGGCCATCATCAATAAAGGAAATATCGCAGCTATCGACTCACCGGAACGCCTGAAAAAGACGATCCAGAGTGTGCAATCGATCGAGTTATCGTTTAACCACAGTTCTGCAGATCAGCTGGATGAGCTCCGCCGCCTCCCATTGGTAAATGACGCACAGAAGGCCGGCGACAAGTTTAAGCTTTATACTCATGATCCATCTGAGGTTATCGATGCCGTTATGGCTTATGCCCGGACGCATAACCTAAAAGTGATCAGTATCACGACGCTTGGCCCGAGTCTCGAGGATGTTTTCATCCGGTTGACTGGCCTGCAGCGGGCAGGGGGTGCAGTTCATGCCATCGATTGATCATGAGGGGTTAGCAAAACGCCTTTCCCGCGAGCTGTCAGCAGCGTGGGCGATCGCCAGAAAGGATATGCGGATCTACTATCTCAAGCCCAATATTGTCGTCTCCGGTATCCTCTTCCCGCTCTTCATGTTCCTGGCCTTTGCCACCGGGAAGAACGCCCCGCCCGGTACTCTGATCCCCGGGCTGATCTCGATCACCCTCCTGTTTTCTGCCTCATCAATAGAGCCAGTCTCGATACCCATTGAACGTCGGGTAAAAACCTTTGACCGCCTGCTTTCGGCGCCGATCTCGCTGCATTCGCTGGTGTTCGGTGAGAGCCTGAGCGGATTTCTCTACAGTCTTGGCATCGCGTGTCTCCCGCTTGCCGTGGGGGTCATCGTGTTAAATACACCTGTTGTAAATTTACCGGTCCTTGTAATTGCAATGATACTCACCTCATTCTGCTTTGCGACGCTTGGGACATTGTTTGCCTCGTACCCCACAGAGAACGTGGGAGAGGTTATGTCGATGCTTAATACGGTCAGGCTGCCGCTTATTTTTATCTCAGGCGTTTTTATCCCGATATCAGCTATGCCCCAGATCGGTCAAAAGATCGCGCTTTTTTCCCCCCTCACCTACGGAAATGACATGATAGAGTTTGCCTATACCGGTAAGTCACTTTTTTCCCCGCTGCTGGATATCGCGGTGCTGCTGGTCTTCATCCTGATCTTCCAGCTCGCGGCAAATCACCTTTACAAGAAGTTCAATGAGTGAACATCTACTTGTTCAGGAACCTTATATTTTGTATCTATTACGAACGGGCTATGTCAATTCCAGTATCAGATAGTGTATTTAGGTAAGTAATTCTGTCAGTGTAGAATCCGGAAATTATTTCGCCGGGATTTTTCTACGATTTGTAAGTCATCAGAGCCCATGGTTAAGAAGACTAATCGAAAGATCAAATTAGGAATGGATTGGGTTATAAAACATATACCATCCCGAAGAAATAATCCACAAACCAATGGCAAGATTGAACGGTGGTTTCAAGAGTATCTCAGGCATAGAAATAAATTTAATTCAGCAAATGAATTAAAGGATTGGTATAATGATAGAATACATGGTTCTTTGGAAATTGAATGGGGTGAAACCCCAAATGAAGCTTTTGTTAGAAAAATGCAGCTGGAATCTATCTTAGGGCGTTTTTTAAGGTTTTTGGATGGTGAAAAAAAAATATGAATGATGGAAAGTAAGGTGAAAAAAAAATCAGCGAAATAATTTCCGGATTCTACATTTGGATTTTCCCTCTGCAGGAGATGGAGTAATTCAGCAACGAAGTCGGGGGCCATACGATTGCCCTTCGGGAGGGGTTCGCCTAAGATTGGAGGTTACATGGGATCTGAAATGGTTTCTTGTTCTTTTCAACCGACCAAATAATTCAAACCGTGCTGCGGCAAGTATTTATAAGAACGATATTGATATTTAGAATAGTGTAACAGATTCTATATTGTATGAAGATGAACAAAAAAGTAATTTTTCAATCAATGAAGGGGATACAGTAAGGTGGATAAACGATGACATGTATGATTATTCACTTACTCTTGTCAACAATGAAGGACTCTGGACGGGGGAGACAGCGTTTTTGGAATATCAGGGAAAGCTTTTTGAATACACATTCAATAAGACCGGTATCTACACGTTTTATATTAAGGAGTTCCCTAAAATCGCACCACAGAAAATAACAGTAAAATAGCAAGAGTAAATCATTTTTAGTAGTTTTATGGTATTTTTTTTCTTTTTTTTGTCCGTCATATTTATTGGTCTATTTCGTTTTTTTCTTTTTCGAGAATTCTTCGTATCCAAAATATTCCAATTGGAACTAACCAGAAATAGAACCTGAAGGGTGTACCTTTAATACTCAAGGTCCAAAACTGCGGCAATATGGATATTAGAAAAAGTCCAGCTGCAATAAAGAAAGAATTTCTCAGGAGCCTGTATTTTAGTATCAACTCCGGGCTGACCAATTTTTTCTCTTCTATCGTGAGAATATGGGTGAAAAAAGCCATGATCGCCATCAGGCCGGCAATGTCAAGCGCAAAAAGGATTGAAGCATATTCAAGATTTGCAAGTTCGGATTGGGTGGGATAAGGGCCAAGGTTTATGAGATCGAAGAAATAAGGTTCGATGGAAACAAGGAACAGCAGGACAACGTTTAAAAATATGGTTGCTGGTGTTTCCAGAGGAAGCACGGACATGATGCTTGTGTATCGCAGCCAGACTGATATCAAGATAACGAAACTCACCGTAAATCCAACTATATCACTATTAATTTCGGCCGGGCTGCCAGGCGGTTTACTGATCAGGGACAGCGCGCCAATTGAAAGTGCAAGCCCGAAAATCAAGTCCGATAGGGATTCGATTCGCGGCTTGGGACTGGATTCTTCGATATTTTGGGACAATTTATGAACCTTTCTATTTAATAGGAACTTTCATTTAAATGAGGTCTTCAAATGATAAAATTTTTGTGTGTATTAGGTATTACTGAAGTTCATAACGATTAAAACCGAATAATTTATTAATCGTTATCACATTAAAAATCATTATGTTTAATTTCGAATTCAAGGAAAATAGTTCATCGAAAAACTTTCTTATTTCTTCTCTCTTTTGGCTTATACTTTTTACAACATTTGGTTTCATTGTCGCGATTAAATTCTTCGCTCCGGAATTCCTGGGACATACAGCATGGTTAACCTTTGGCCGCATACGTCCCATGCATGTTAACGGGGTGACTTTTGGATTCCTATCAACCGGACTTATAGGAATTGCGTATTATATCATCCCCAAACTGACAGGAACGAAACTCTACAGCGAAAAATTAGGTAATCTCACAGTAATACTCTGGGATCTAGCCATCGCATCCGGAACAGTTCTGCTTGCTCTTGGATATACGCAAGGGAGAGAATATGCAGAATATATTTGGGTGATCGATGTAGCAATTCTCATTACTCTTCTTTTGATCGGATACAATATTTTCAAGACCATCCTGAACAGGACAGAGCGAAAATTATACGCTTCCGTCTGGTACGTAATGGGAACATTCCTGACTTTTCCAATCGTATATTTCATCGGAAATGTGATGTGGCATCCGGATACAGGTTCATTACAGGGAGCAGTGGACGGAGTATTTAACTGGTTTTACGGGCATAATGTCCTGGGATTATGGTTTACAACACTTGGGGTCGCAGGATGGTATTATTTTATTCCTGTCATAACAAAGCGTCCCTTATACAGCCATTTACTTTCCATGATAGGGTTTTTTTCTATCGTATTTGTTTATACCGGTGTAGGAGGACATCATCTACTGCAGGCGCCAATCCCTGAATGGTTAAAGACCGTAGCCATTGTAAACAGCGGGCTGATGATGGTGCCTGTCCTTGCTTTTATTACCAATATCCTTCTTACCATGCGCGGAAAGTGGAATTGTTTTATCGAGAGTATACCCCTTCGTTTTATCATTCTTGGCTCAGTTTTCTATTTTCTGACTTCGTTACAGGGCACTTTCCAGGCATTTCGTGACACTAACTCATACCTGCACTTTAGCCAGTGGACGGTCGGGCATGCCCATATGGCTCTTCTTGGAGGCATGGGATTTCTAGTTCTTGGCGCCATATATTTCCTGGTACCAAGAGTTACAGGGAAGGAAATATATTCAAACAGGCTTACAAGCTATCACTTCTGGTTCAGTACCCTGGGATTTGTATCATTTTTCTCGGTCATAACTATTATAGGGCTTATCCAGAATTCCGGCTGGTTCCAGAATATTACAGTAGCAATAGTATTGTTGCAATTAAAACCATATTTCATAGTAAGGGCTCTTGCCGGCGGAATGATCGTTCTTGGCCAGTACATATTTTTTTATAATATGTTCATGACTTTTAAAGGGGAGACTAAAACAGTTAAAGAGCGCTCTGTTGCTCCACCTAAGTTCCAGAGAAATCAGGAGAAAGTTGAAAAATACAGGGAAAGCGTCCCATTGTTTGCAATCGGAGGGCTAGGTTTGTTCCTGACAATGTTTTTCATAGTTGTGATACTTCCTTATCTTCTCATGAATTCTCCTCCTTCTGATATCTCACATCCATATACCGTTGATCAGGCTCGAGGACGGGAGCTTTTCAAGAGCAATGGATGCATGTATTGCCATTCACAATTCGTAAGACCCCAGGATTGGGGCCTTGGGAGAATTTCACAGCCCGGAGATTATTTCTATGATAAACCGCATCTGCTGGGAACTGAAAGAACAGGCCCTGACCTTGCACAGATCGGAGGTGCCAGGCCGCCTATGTGGGATATCATGCATCACATGGACCCGCGTTCGGTAAGCCCGGGTTCAATAATGCCAAATTTTTCATACCTCTCAGACCGGGATTTGAATGACCTGAAAGCCTATGTTGATGGACTTGGTAGCCGGAATCTTGAAACACAGGATTTCCAGCCGCTTGTTCCGGAATTATATTCCGGACGGCAGAACATCTATAGTGATATAATTGCAAATGCTAATAAAAGCAACGGATCCATGACAGCATATGCCGATCTTATAGATGGAGGAAAAATTCTTTATGCCCAGCGATGCCTGCCATGCCATGGAGCCTCAGGTATCGGGGAAGGTCCTTACGCAAGGCATGTTCTCCAGCATCCGGCTAATATGAATGAGAGGATCTCAAATTTCCCCGGGGTTGATTATCATTTCTGGCGCGTCATGGAAGGAGTTCCAGGCACGGCAATGCCTACATGGAAACTCTCTCTTACCGAAGACGCAATATGGAACATAATCTCTTATGAAAAGACCTTCGTGGACGGTGTTGTAAGAGTTATTCCGGGTGATTTTTCAGATAGCGAGGCAATAGCTTTTGGAAGTAAAGGAATAAAAACACCTATCATACAAGATGATATTAATTATACAGAAGGAATGAAAATATTCAACCTATACTGCGCTCAGTGCCATGGGGTTGATGGGCAGGGCGATGGGCCAGCATCGATTTATATTAATCCACAGCCTGCGAACCTTACCGAGACAAATAATGATTTCCAGACTCAGGGACAATGGTTCTGGAAGGTGAGCGAAGGAGTGGAAACAACGAATATGCCACCATGGAAATATGTTCTTACTGAGGATGACCGATGGAAAGCCTTATATTATATCCAGAAAAATTTCTCGGAGCCAGGTGTTTTTGATGAAAAATGGAGGTCTTAAAATGCTTGCTGGCAATGTGATGACCGACACGATGATGTCTATTGATCCTGGTGATTATACTATTATCCTGATATCCAGCGTGATCATTCTTCTGATCTTTCCTATTCTTCTTTACTGGGGCTGGAAAAAAGGCCAGTTCGAAGATATAGAAGAAGCAAAATTCGCAATGTTAGAAATGGAGGACGAGAATGGCAATTGAAATATCACAGGCCCAGATCCCTTCACTTATCTTTTTATCTGTTCTCCTTGCAGGAACTGCGATTGCGATTTATTTGAGCTTGAAAAGCGGGGATAAATATTCAGTTGAGGACTCGGAACGGGAGGCAATAAGCTTTGCAGGTGTTATCCATGAAGCGCAGGGCCCTATTACAACATTTCTTATCGTTGCATTTATCGTGATCATTATCTGGGCTGTGGTTTATCTTATGCTCTATCTATGATTTAGATAATAACATTTAATGACTAAATGAAGAAAAGATACTTTATCCTGAGATTAATAATTTTCTTGTATTATAATAGTTAAACATAATGCGAAGATCGGGGTTCATATTATAGGTTTCCTTTCCAGGAATCCTACAAGAAAATAAGAAGGTAAAGATTAATCAACCTTCATCTTCCAAAATGTCTGGACATTCTATGTTTGCCATTTCCTGCTGGCAATCCAAGCTGTTGACTTAAGTCCATTACTTTCGAATTATTTCCGTCTTGTTTTGCCTGATAAAGCTGAACAAGTATATTGAACTGATCAACATTTGTAATCTTTGATACCAGCGGAGATGTGGAATTCAGTATAGCTGCGTTCCATTCAGTATAGCTCCCATCCTTTACAGCCTGGATCATTCCTGCATTCAAGGCCTGTTTTCCATACATAGCTCCTTGCTTCTGAGTCATATTTCCACGCTTCTGGGACATTGTCTGATATCTCTGCACAAGCTTATTGAAGTTGTCCTGTGTCAAATGTGCGGACATCTCTGCTTTCCAGGTATCGAAGTCGTTGGCTTTTATTGCATTTGTAATATTATCTCTGCCTTGGAGATCAATTCCTGTAAATTTCCCTCCAAAAGCTGCGACTGACCCGATGGCTGCTACAACTATCGTGATAGCCAGCATACCAAGTATTTTTTTTCTAGTCATATTTGAGTCACCTCACCCATTATATTATCAGAACCCATTTATAAGAAGAAAGAAGGTAAAATGTACATTTCAAGTCCACTTTTTTTATTAATGTTTAGAGAAAACATAGCTATATGCCTCCATTTCAACTAATCGATCCAACAGAGCTGGCCTCTGAACTTGGCTACTCACTGATAGTTGTATTTCTCTGCCTTATGATATATTTTAAAACCAGAGAGATATATGATCTAACAAAGCATGAAGGCATATATTATTTCAGGATCACGTTCTTTTTCTTCGCTTTAGCCTATATTTTTAGATTCGTGCACCTTTTTTCCATATTTGAGAGGATAACATTTGATAATGATTTATTGAGGGAGATTTTCAGGATGTTCCCATTTTCCCTGGTTTTGAATGGTTACTTTAGCACCCTGGCTATTCTTTCATTGACATATAGCATAATCTGGAAGGAGCTGAATATCAAACACACCTTATTACTGTTTAATGCCATTGCCATATTAATATCCGGGATTGCATTTATCTCGAGATCACCATTTATTCTATTATTATCACAGGCAGTATTGCTCATCTTCACAATAATATTGGCTTGCTATTTCTATATAAGATCAAGAAAAATCTCTCAGCTTTTCATTTTATATATTTTGTTTCTCTTGTTCTGGATAGTTAATCTATTTGCATTAGGTCCACGAAGATTAATTCCTTTTGAAATCCAAACTGCATTCCAGATAATATCAATTGCAGTGATTGGAATAATCTATTTTAAGGTGACCAGATGGACAAAATAAGGCGCAGAGATCGCCTTGGGATGATATTCGATATTCTGGATATTATTCGTCATCATCATAATTCCATAAAGCCCACACCGTTATTGAGACATTCAAATCTATCATCACAGAGTTTTTCAGAATACTTGAATGAATTAACGGAAAAGGGTTTTATCAAAGAGATTACTGATGAAAATGGGCGGAAGTTCATTACCTTGACAGATAAAGGTTTTAAATATCTTGAAAAGTACAAATTAATTTCGGGTTTTATTGAAGAGTTTGAATTATAATTACTAGCATATTGTAATTATATATCAAGTCATCTGAAAATAGTCAAAACACATCTTGTCACTTGTCGCATGACCCAATCCCCAGGATAGCGGACTTACAAATCTACGTGCCAATTAAAATCACTCCCTTTTCAAAGGCAAACGATGTGCATCTCTCCACATTCTCCGTCCCTTATGTTTCAAAACCCTATCGCCTAGAAGAGTACAAATAGCTGGCAGTGGTGAAAATGCATACGCAAGAGAGCCCAGCAGATAGGATATTTTACGAGAATTCCTTACCCTGGATATTCTGGCGGACATGGGACAATCTACATCATTTAAGTTCAGGATTGTCTTTGAAGATTCATATGCTACCTGGGTGCTATAATTGACAAAATCCATAAGAGATGCTACTTTTCCACCATAAATGGTTTGTCTTTTTTTTATGGCATTTCGAAAATCTTCCTGAGAACTACCATTAAATAACGTATAACCGTTTCCTATCATATGACTTGCATGAGCGTCACTTCCGCCTAGCTTTGCATGCCCATTACAATTTTTCAGTGCAAGAGCATTCGAATATCCATCCCTGTGTAATGAATTGAATACTTCGATCCCATCAAACCTTAAAGCGTTCATTTTTTCACCCACGCACGAACAGTATCCACTATAAGGATGTGGAGCAATGGCTATCCCATCCTGGCCGTGAATTTGTTCGATCGTTTCTTCTGCACTTAATCCGGGATTGACTTTCTCTTGAAGGAACAATCCCAGTATTTCACCATCTCTAGAAGATATCTCTTCGCCGATCACTACCAGATCCTTATTATATTTTTGAGCAACAAGTGCACCTTTTATAGTGTTATGATCAGTTATGCAAAGAGCATTAAGCCCAAGTTTTTCTGCAACCTTTATTGATGTCAGGGGTGTGGTAACACTATCCGGGAATGTTAAGAATGAATATTTCGTAAAACCTGAATACATGGTGTGGGTATGTATGTCGCTAACTCCAATTTCCTGCATATCTTGCTCCCTACTTTTATTATTTATTTATTAATTACTGATAGCTTAAAGATTTTCAATTTGTTTTCAATTATTCTCTTTGGAGCCTTGAATGCTTTATGGACTATTCTAATAATTCCTGGCGATTTAACAGCCTTAAATCCAACTTAGAAATCATATATATCTACTTTCGTATTTTTAAATTATTTTCTGTTAATATATACAAATTTGGCCATTGAGTATAATGTCTTAAAAGAAGTTTTAAATTTGCTTTTCCCACCTATTCTAGGGATATAGGTTATCGGGAATTCCAATATTTTCATTTTGTGAATGGGCATTCAGGATCACGCAGATCATGAAAGGGTTTCCTCCTATGCCAAGTAAACACAAAAGGTTCTGTATTGGTATGACCGATGAAATGATGCTTAAATAAAAAAGTCGTATCATCCTTAAGAAATGAATATGTCAAACAATTCCATTTTTATTATATTAAATTGAAAAAGGGAAAGGTTTGGTAATGAGAAAAGGAAGGATTTTTGATTTTTTTTCTGATCCAGGGATAAATCTAATCGGAATTTAAGGATATCGACAAATAATACCCTCCGAGTATAGTGTTAAACCAGAAGGAAGCAAGCCTGTAGATGAGGGTTGCAAGTACTGCGATTTCAAGAGGTACACCCCCGTAAACAAAAAGCACTGCCATAGTGCCATCAGTTATACCAAGACCCCCCGGAAGAAACAGCGGCAGCCAGCCGCTCATCATGGAAATCGTATACGCTATTATTAATACACTGATATGTATGCTGACATTTCCAATTGAAAGAAATACGGTGTATATTGCCAGGATGTCAAAACACCATCCAATAAAGGAAAAAATGACGGCTTGAATGATGCCACTTTTGTTATGATGGATGCTCTGGAGACCTCCATGAAAAGAATTTATAGACTCTTCAACCGCCTCAGAATATGCCCTTTCATCAAACCCCTTTTTAATGAGTCCAATGAATGGAGCTAAAGACCTTATGGAAAAATGGACAAATGAAGAAAGTTTGTCTTTTCGAACATAAAAATATATCAGCAAGACAAATATTCCTATGCCCAGCAATAAAGAGAATAGCAGCGCTAACAATTCCCATGTTCCGAGTCTGAGTTCAGGTTTGAAAAATAATAATCCAAAACCAAGAATACTAAGGATAAGGAATGGAAACATGTTAAGCATCCTCTGTGACACGACCCCGGCGAAACATTCAGCTTTGCTCATACCGGTCTCTTTTCCCAGAAGCATTGCCTTGACAGGCTCTCCTCCTGATCCGAAAGACGGGGTTATATTACTGATGAACGCCCCGCTCATATAGAACTGGAATAATTTGAAAAAACTTATATCTGTCCTGGCGAGCAATTGCCATGTCTTTGTAAAAGCAATAAGATTTAATAGATTAAATACGAGGACGAGCAAGATGAGGGGTTTGTTTACATTCCCCATCAAAGAAATAAGTTTTGCTAGACCGACTTGATTAATAAATACCGCAAAAATTATTGCGCCGATGATTATTACGACGAAGATATTTCTTTTTCTAAACCGTTCCATGATATCAACCCAAATAGGATTCATTCTAATTATATTGATTGCTTGACTTCGCCAGTTAGCCTATAAAAGGGAAGTTACATTTCAGAAGTTTTGGTGAAAACTTTTGCATGAAAATGTAACATTCCCTATAGGCAATATTGTAATGCTCGACAGAATTCAAAAAGATTATGGTTACTTTGATTTTATGTTTGGTAAACTCGGTGGAAAAGCCAAGGATTTCCAGAAAATCATAAAATCATTGATCTACAACAAATTGACGGA
>Ga0209540_10002412_pt1 | contig 13326 bp, 12 predicted proteins | sample BarGraIncu01121A_FD_184501 | JGI IMG/M metagenome (GOLD analysis project Ga0209540, IMG submission 184501) | Arctic peat soil microbial communities from Barrow, Alaska - Barrow Graham LP Incubations 011-21A (SPAdes) (version 2) | ecosystem: Environmental > Terrestrial > Soil > Wetlands > Peat... | reverse complement strand
CGCGTCGATGATCTGGACGACCACCTCGTCGAGCGCCTGGCGAACCTCCTCCGAGGAGATGACGACCGTCTTCGGCAGGCCGGTGAGCATGTCACGCCCACGCACTTCGGCTTGAAGCTCCTCGCGTATCGGATAGGCCGAGCCGACCTCGAGCTTGAGCTCCTCGGCGGTCTGATGCCCGATCAAGAGCTTGAACTCGCGCTTCAGGTAGTTGACGATCGCGTCGTCCATCTCGTCGCCGCCCAGACGAAGGCTTTGCGAGACGACGATCCCGCCCAGCGAGATGATCGCCACTTCGCTGGTGCCGCCGCCGATATCCACGATCATGTTCCCGGCCGGCTCGGCGACGGGTAACCCGGCCCCGATCGCGGCGGCCATCGGCTCCTCGATCAGATATGCGCGGCGCGCACCGGCGGTGAGTGTCGCCTCTTCGACGGCGCGCTTCTCGACACCGGTCACGCCGCTCGGCACGCAAACGACGACGCGCGGGTGAGCGAAGCGATTCTGATGCACCTTCTGGATGAAGTGGCGCAGCATGGTCTCGGTCACGTCGAAGTCGGCGATCACGCCGTCCTTCAGCGGGCGGATGGCCGAGATCGTTCCCGGAGTGCGTCCGAGCATGCGCTTGGCCTCGACGCCGACGGCATGAACCTCGCCCGTGCGCTGATCGATTGCGACCACCGATGGCTCGGAAAGGACGATGCCACGACCCCGCACGTAAACAAGCGTGTTCGCCGTACCGAGGTCGACGGCCATGTCGCGGCCCCCAAAGCCGCCAATGGAGCTGATGGAGCTGAAGATGCCCATAGCGGCGTCCGAGTCTAGCTGTTTTCCCCGGTGCCCGGCATCGGGACAGGTCCCGACAGGCCTATGTGTCGAGTCTGTGTCAACCGCCGGCTGGGTCTATCGCTTGCTCTTGCGAACGCGTAGAACCTTTTTCGTGACGCGTCTTCACCGCCCTCAAATCGCAGGGGGCCTCTACCGCGTTCGCTTCAGGTGCAGCTAACCGAGTCCGTAAGCGCCCGGGAAACGGCGCGCGAGGAAGCTCACCAGAAGCGCCGCCGGTAGACCGACCACGTTCAGGTAGTCGCCCTCGATACGCGCAACCTGCCGCGCACCAAGGCCCTGGATGGCATAGGCACCGGCCCGCCCGCGCCACTCGTCGGTGGCGAGGTAGGCATCGATCTCGCGCTCGCTGAGCCTGCGAAAGGTCACGCGCGTGATCTCGTGCGCGAGCTCTTCCCAGCCCGAGCCGATCAGGCAGAGGCCCGAGACCACCTCGTGCGTCCGTCCCGCAAGGCGGGCCAGCATGGCGCGCGCCACGCCTTCGTCCGCGGGCTTGCCGAAGACCTGCCCGTCCAGCAGGACAGCCGTATCAACGCCCAGCACGGCACGACTCGTCGCTTCGGCTACAAGCGAGCGCGCCTTACCCAGGGCATGAACGCGCACCAGCTCGATCGGATCGAGATCGGGGGCGTCCTTCTCGTCGTAGCGCGGTCGCGCGACGTCGAACGGAATACCCAGCTGGCTGAGAATCGCGCGCCGTTGTGGAGAGGTCGAGCCGAGGAGAAGTGGAGTGGGCGCGCTACCGCTCACAGCTTCCGCGCGACCCAGATCTCCTCGGCCGGCCAGCTACGTGCCCATTCGGGAGTGACGAAGTCCCAGAGGGGATTCACAACCGCCCCCTCGGGCGCGTACAACTCGGCCAGGCGCTCGATCTCGAAGCCGTTCTCACGTAACAGGTCGATCCAGTCGCCGTGCGAGAGCTGGAATTCGCTGCCCTCGCCGTCGTCGTCCATCCAGTCGATGCGATGCAGGCCGGACTGCGGGCGCTCGAGCTTCTCCCGCACGCGCCCCGCCTCGTCGCTGCAGAGCACGAGCAAGGTCGAGTTGCGCATAAAGACGAGCCTGCCGCCGGAGCGAAGCAACCGCTTCGCCTCGGCCACCCACTTATATGGATCGCACCAGATGCTCGCGCCGTACTCCGAAAGCGCCAGATCGAACGAGTTATCCGGCAGCGGGACATCCTCGGCGTTGGCCTCGATCAACGGAAACTCGAGCTCGAACTCCCGTTGAAAGCGGCGCGCCAGCTCGAGCTGATCGGGGTTCAGATCGACGCCCACGACGCGGGCGCCACGCCTGGCCAGCCAGGCCGAGAAGTAAGCCGTCCCGCAACCAAGCTCTATCGCATCTGTCTCATAGAGCCCGGGCAGCACGTGAATCGCATTCTCGGACACGCGGAAAAGGCCCCAACAGATGTCTTCCGTGGTCCACTGTGCGCGACCCCATTCCTCCTGACCGGGGCCATAGCTCGACCACAGGGCCAGGTTGCGCGCTGCGTAGTCGGGCAGATCAGACGGTTTCATCGAACCAAAGCGCCAGCTCTCGCGCGGCCGATTCGGGCGAGTCCGAGCCGTGCACGAGGTTGTCGGGCATCGATAGGCCCAGGTCGCCTCGGATCGTCCCCGGAGCCGCCTTTGCCGGATCGGTCGCGCCCATGGTCGCGCGAACGACGGTCACCGCCGCTTCGCCCTCCACAACCAGGGCGAGCGTCGGGCCGGAGGTAATGAAGGCGACGAGTCTTGGGAAAAAGTCTTTCCCACGATGCTCGGCATAGTGGGCGCCGGCCAGTTCTGCGTCGACCTCGACCAGCTTGGCGCCGCGCAGCACAAGGCCCCTGCGCTCAAGGCGCGAGATGATCTCGCCGCAAAGGCCGCGCCTTACCGCGTCGGGCTTGACGAGCACGAGTGTGCGCTCAACAGCCATACACCGCAAGTCTAGTTAAGCGACCTAAACAACAGCTTAAACAGCGGAAACTTCACTCGGCCGAGTGAGTTGTCCGGCGCCGCGGGGTTCACGGCTCAAGCGGGGAAGGAGAACGACCGATCAGCGTGAGCGGCGCAGGTGCGGCGGACGCTCCCAGGTGTCCTCGGCAACCGTTTCCTGGGGCGCGACCGGAGCCTCGCAGTAGGGACAGATCTGCCAGAGCGGTTCGAGCGGCGCCTTACAGCGTGTGCAGGGCTGCTTGAGACGCGTGGTGCAGACGGGGCAGACGAGGTAGGTGGAGTCGATGTCGACCTGGCAAACCGGGCAGCGAGTCACGCGCTTCCCGAGACGCGCCTCCATCTCCTTTATCTCGAGCTCGCGCTCGTGCACCTCGTCGAGGTATTCAGGCGGCCGGAAAAGCATGTAGATGATCGCGCCAAAGAACGGAAAGAGAAGCGCAAGCGCCGTCGAGGTGCCGATCAGCCATGGGTCATCGATGCGCCGGCGAGCGTCCTTGTTGACCCAGTACGCGACCGCGAGCCAGAAAACGGCGATGAAGAAGAAGGACAGATTCTTGATCACGTCCCAGAGGTTCGAGTCGAAGAACGAGCTCAGCGAGGCGACAGAGAATGAGGCGAGGAGTGAATTCGTCATACGAGCAGTTTGCCTACGAAGTATCCGATTCCGAATGCAGTACCGAGAACTACGGCAACGACGAGCAGCAATACGAAAAATGCGGTTAACCCATGGCTTGCGTTCTTCATTACCCCACAGCTTCCTTTATAGACGCAAGATCGGCAAGAAGGTAGAGCGAGCCGGTAACGAGAAGGTGCCCGCCCGGCACCGCCAGCTCGCGCCCCCGGGCGAGGGCTTGCGCAGGATCATCGACCGCCTCGATATGTTCGAACAGGTTTTCGGCGTGCGCCGCCAACTCGGCCGCGGGAAGCGCCCGCGAACTCGAGGAGCGTGTTGCCACAAGAGTGCTCGCGAGCGGCACGAGAGCCTCGAGCATGGAGTCGACGTCCTTATCGGCGAGGATCGAGCAAACGAGTGTCCAGCGGTGGCGAGGCAGGTGTCGCACGAGCCAAGCGACACCGGCCGGATTGTGGGCGCCATCCCAGAGCTCGCGCTCACCGCGCCATTCGAGCCGGCCCGGGATGATCGCAGCGACCGTCTCGGCCCCGACCGCTCGGCCGAGCACGAGCTCGACAGCCTTGCGGGGAATCTCGTCCTCGGCGACGATCGCGACCGAGCCGGCGCCCGCCTCGCGCGCCAGCCCCTCCCACTCTCCTTCGCCCAGTACCACCTTGGCGCCGGGCACGATCACGGCCAGCTTCTCGCGTGCGATCTGCTCTCGGGTCGAGCCGAGCCATTGTGTGTGCTCGAGCGCGACGTTCGTGAGCACGACAACCTCACTTGCAATCACATTGGTCGCGTCATAACGACCGCCAAGACCGGCCTCGACCGCGGCCACTTCGACCTTGGCGGCGGCGAGCTCTGTGAAGGCGGCCGCTGTAATGACCTCGAACTGGGTGGCCTGCAGCCTCTGCGCGGCGGGCCGAACGCGGGCGAGCGAGCGCTCGAGATCGGCCTCGGCGCCGTTCACGCTGATTCGCTCTGCCCAGCCGCGCACGTGCGGCGAGATCGTGGCGCCGCTCAACACGCCCTCGCCCGCGAGCAAGGCTTCGATCCGCTTCGTGGTCGTCGTCTTGCCGTTCGTGCCGACGACGTGAATCGAGCGGAAAGCGCGCTCTGGATGATCGAGCTCGGCGAGCAGCTCCTTCATCCTCTCCAGACCGAAGTGCTCGGGCCAGGGGCTGAGAGCGGCCAGCCAGGCCGTATTGGGGCGGGCGAGCGGATCAGCCGGAGAGGGCATCGAGCTCACGCCTGTAACGGGCAAGCTTCTCACGCTCGGCCTCGACGACCTCGGCCCTTGCGCGCTCGACGAAGCTCGGATTGGAGAGCATCTTCTCGCAGCGGGCGATCTCCGAGTGCAGGCGCCCGGTCTCGGTCTCGACGCTCACCGCCTCGATCTTCATCCGCTCGGGCTTGACGACCGCCTCGAAAATGCGCTTCTCATCGCCTGCAAGAGTCACGCGCAGCCCGCTGCGGCGGAAGATCGCGGCCGCGTCCTGAACCCGCTCGAGCGCGTTCGCGTCGGTCGCATAGCCGGTGTCGGCCTTGGGCCAGGGCGAAACGATCAAACGAGCCTTGCGGGCCGGCAGGTTCGACCAGATCTCCTCGGTCACGTGCGGCATGACCGGGTGCAGAAGCTCGAGCAAGCGCTCGAGCGCCGCCAGCGCCGTCGAGCGAGCATCCTCGTCGCCGTCGTAGAGGCGCGGCTTGATCGCCTCGGCGTACCAGTCGCAGAATTCGTCGAAGGTGAGGTGGTAGAGGCGAGTCACGACCCCCGCGTAGTCGAAGACGGCGAAGCACTCTTCGATCTCGCTTCGCGTCGCCTCGAGCCGGGCCAGGATCCAGCGTTCGGTGACTTCGCTGGGACGCGCATCGGGCTTTGCGTCGCCGACGTTGGCGAGGATCAGGCGAGAGACGTTCCAGAGCTTGTTGGCGAGCTTGCGGCCCTCCTCGACGGCGCCGTGGGAGAAGCGTACGTCCTGGGTGGAGGACATCTTGAGCAGGCCGTAGCGCACCGCGTCGGCGCCGTGCTCCGCGATCACCTCGAGCGGGTCGATGCCGGTGCCGAGGCTCTTGGACATACGCCGGCCGTCGGTGGCCAGCACGGTCGAGTGAATGACCACGTCGCGGAAGGGCACCTCGCCGAGCAGCTCCAACCCGGCGAAGATCATGCGGTTCTCCCAGAGACGGATGATCTCGCGCGCGGTGGTCTGCAGGTTGCCCGGATAGAAGGCACGCAGATCGTCGGTGTCGTCGGGCCAGCCGAGCGTGGCAAACGGCCACAGCGCCGAGGAGAACCAGGTGTCGAGCACGTCCTCGCTGCGCGCCAGCTCCGCCGATCCGCACTCCGTGCAGACGGCAGGCTCCGTCTCCTCGACCGTCAGGTGGCCACTCGGGCACTCCCAGATCGGAAGCTGGTGTCCCCACCAGAGCTGCCTGGAGATGCACCAGTCGGGCGCCTCTTCGAGCGACTCGATCGCGAAACGGTGCTGCGACTCGGGATGGAAGCGAACGCGTCCGGCGCGCAACGCCTCCAGCGCCGGCTTCTTCAGCTCCGCCATCGAGCACCACCATTGGAGCGATATACGAGGCTCGATGCGTGTCTCGCAACGCTCGCAGAGAGCGACCGCGTGACGGAACGGCTCGCGCGAGACGAGCTGTCCACGCTGGTCACACCAGGTCAGGATGCGCTCGCTTGCCTCCTCCTGCGTCAGGCCCTCGAGCAGAGGCACCTGATCGTTCATCAGCCCGTCGGGGCCGATCACGGTTAGCTCTTCGAGCCTATGCGCTCGTCCGATCTCGAAGTCGATCGGGTCGTGGCCGGGCGTGATCTTGAGCGCCCCGGTGCCGAACTCGGGATCGACGTGCTTGTCGGCGATCACCGGCACGCGCCGGTCGACGAAAGGCACGACGACCTCCTTGCCGACGAGATCGCGGTAGCGCTCGTCCTTCGGGTGGACGGCGACTGCGGCGTCGGCCGGGATCGTGGCGGGGCGCACGGTGGCGATGGCAATGTGGCCCGATCCGTCCGCGAGCGGGTAGCGGATCGTCACCAGCTCGTCGGTCGCGTCGACGTGCGTGAGCTCTAGATCGGAAAGAGAAGTTTGATGGAAGGGGCACCAGTTGATGATGCGGTTGTCGCGGTAAATCCAGCCCTTGCGATAGAGGTGAACGAAGAAGCGCAGCACCGCCCGCGTGTAACCCTCGTCCATCGTGAAGCGCTCGCGCCGGTAGTCGAGCGAGGCGCCGATACGCCGGAACTGGGTCATGATCTTGCCGCCGTACTCGTGCAGCCACTCCCAGACGCGGGCCTCAAAGGCCTCCCGTCCCAGCTCCTGGCGCGTCTTGCCCTGCGTGGCGAGGTACTTCTCGACCGCGTTCTGAGTCGAGATACCGGCATGGTCGTAGCCGGGCTGGAAGAGCACGTTGAAGCCCTGCATGCGCTTCATGCGCACGACCGAATCGCCGAGGGCCAGCTGGAGCGCGTGGCCTATGTGCAGCTCACCCGTGACGTTGGGCGGCGGGTGGGCATCGACGAACGTCGGGCGCGAGATATCGGGGTCGGCGTTGTAGAGACCCTCCTCTTCCCAGGTCTTCTGCCAGCGCTCCTCGACGCCTGCGGGCTTGTAGAGCGGATCCATGGAGTTGGATTCTACGGAGGGCGCGGTATCGACCGGTCGGGGTGGTGGCTGGTGCGGGCACCAGCTTCCCCGCCCTCCGCCGAACCACCCGCCCGCGGGGTCGCTCCAAAGTACCGCCTCGAAGCGGCGAATATCGGTTCTGGTCGCACCAAATCGGTGTCGAATCCAAGACGTCGAGTTGCGTCATTCGTCGCGATCAAGTCCCTCTTGCGAGCCCCAAGCGGCGAGTCTGCGTGTGCGCGTCCGTCACCGTGGTTAAAAGCTGTTAGAAACCGAGTGAAAGCATCAAATGCACTACCTCCACTTGAGCCTGGTCGTTCCTTGCGCGCTGCGTGATCGCGGCGGCGAGCGGCTTGGGCGCGTGACCGATCTGATCGTGCGCCTGAACGGCGACGACTATCCGCCGCTTGCCGGCGCTCTCGCCGAGGTGGCCGGCCGGCCGGTCTTCGTCCCCGCCACCGAGATCGAATCGATCGGCCCGGCGGAGATCGCGCTTCGTTCGAGCCGCCTTGATCTCGATCATTTCCACCGCCACGAGCAGGAGATTCTCCTGCGTAAGGACGTGCTTGACCGGCAGCTGATCAACGTCGACGGCGCCCGTCTCGTGCGAGCGAACGAGATCGAGCTGGCCTTCGTCGAGGGCAGCTACCGCCTCGCCGGCATCGACGTGAGCGCGCGCGCCTTCCTGCGCCGGCTGCTTCCCAGGAGGATCGGGCGCCGGATCGAGAGCCGAGGCGTGCTCGACTGGAGAGACGTCGAGCCCTTCACCGCCCACGTTCCTACGCTGCGCCTGCGCATTCCGCACCCGAAACTGGAGCGGCTGCATCCGGCGCAACTCGCCGATCTGGTCGAGGACGCCTCGAGCCGCGAGGCCGAGGAGATCATCAGCGCCGTACGCATCGATCTCGAGCGCGAGGCCGACCTCTTCCAGCAGCTCGACACGCACCACCGGCGTCAGTTCGCCGAGACTCGCTCCGATCGAGAGCTGGCTCAGATCGTCGCGCGGATGGGCGCCGACAACGCGGCCGGCTTCATCCGCGAGCTGCCGGAAAAGCGGCACGAGGCGTTGCTCGAGTTGCTTCCGGCCAGCGAGCGCGAGAGCGTCGAGGCGGCGCTCGGCTACGGCGCCGCGAGCGCCGGCGGTTTGATGACGACCGACCTCGTCACCGTCGGCGAGGGAGCGCGGGTGGGCGACGCGCTCGAGGCGGTGCGCTCCTGCGGCGCCCCCGGCGAGGTCGCCAGCTGGGTTTACCTGCTCGACGGCGAGAGGCGCCTGGAGGCGGCGATCCCATTGGCCGATCTCCTGCGCATGGAGCCTCGGCTTTCGCTCGCGCAGACGGTCTCTTTCACGCCTCCAACCGTCTCGGTCGATACCGGCATCGGAGAGCTGGCCCGCCTGATGACCGACTTCAACCTCACGCTAGTGCCGGTTCTCGATGAGGAGTTGCATCTGCTCGGCGCCGTGTCCGCCGATGACGTTCTCGAAGCCATGCTGCCGAGTAGCTGGCGGCGTCGCGTCCACGTCTTCACGGCCGACTGAGCCTCCGGAACCGGCCGTGAGCGACCCGAAAAAGACAAACGCAGCCGCTTCCGAGCTCGAGCGCAAGCCCGAAAATGCACCGCACGCAGCCGTTCGGCACCGTCTGGGTAAGCGCGCCTGGCTCGCTTCAATCGCCGCTTCGCTCGCCTTTCTCGGCCCGGGCTTGATCTCGGCGAATGCCGGCAACGAGGCCGGCTCGATCGCCACTTACGCCTCGGTGGGCGCGCGCTACGGCTACGACCTGCTCTGGTTGATCGTCCTGATCACGGTTGCCCTGATCGTTGTTCAGGAGATGGCGGCGCGGGCCGGGGTGATCAGTGGAAAAGGCCTGGCCGAGCTGATTCGCGAGCACTACGGAGTGCGCTGGTCGGCGCTGGCGATGCTCTCGGTGCTGCTCGCCAACCTGGCGATCACGATCTCGGAGTTCATCGGTATCGGTGTCGCCGGCGAGCTTCTCGGCGTACCGCGGGCGGTGGCGGTTCCACTTGCCGCTGCCCTGATCTGGCTGATTCTCGTGCGCGGCTCCTACCGCATCGCCGAGCGCGTCTTCATCGCCTTCACGGTTGTCTTCTTCGCCTATCCCGTCGCGGCGGTGCTCGCGCACCCCCACTGGGCGGCGGTCGGCCACCGCGTCCTCGTGCCTCATCTCCACCTGACGTCGCAGTACGTGTTGCTTGCCGGTGCAGTGGTCGGTGCCACGATCACGCCCTTCATGCAGCTCTACTTGCAGTCGGCCGTGTCGGAACGAGGCGTACGGGTCGAGGAGCTGCGGCGCGAGCGCCTCGACGTCACGATCGGGGCGATCTTCGCCAATCTCGTAGCTGCCTTCGTGATCATCGCCACCGCGGCCGCACTGCACGAGCACGGCGTCACCAAGGTGAGCTCGGCCGCCGATGCGGCGAAGGCGCTGCGACCGTTCGCGGGCCGCTATGCGAAGGAGCTTTTTGCGCTCGGCCTGCTCGGCTCCAGCCTGCTCGCCGCAGCGATCTTGCCGGTGACCATCGCCTACGTGCTGACCGAGTCGTTCGGCACGGAGAAGGGGATCGGGCGCCGCTATCGCGAGGCACCGACGTTTGTGGCCACGATCTCGATCCTGATCACGGTCAGCGCCGCCGTTGCGCTCATCCCGGACCTGCCGATCATCTCGCTACTCGTGGGCATCCAGGACGTGAACGGAATACTGCTTCCGATCACCCTCTTCTTCCTCTGGCGCCTGTCGAGCAACGACGAGTTGATGGGGCGCTGGCGCAACGGGCGCATATTCGGCGCCCTGGCCGCGCTGACCATCGTCTGCGTCTCGGCGCTCTCGCTGACGCTGATCGTGGTTGCACTCGGGCGCATCTTTGGGATCTGAGCCCGCTGAGCGCGTCGAACGGACACGGACAGGCCGAGGTAGGGTCAACGGATGGAGATTCGACGGTTGCGAACGGGCGACAGCGCCCTGTTGCGCGATATCCGACTTCGCGCTCTACAAGATGCGCCGTACGCGTTCTCGTCTTCGTTTGAGCGAGAGGCGGGCTTCGCTCTCGGGGTCTGGGAGGGCCGCGTTGCGCAGAGCGACTCGGGGCAGGATGGTGCGGTGTTCGTGGCCGTCGAACGAGGGCAATGCCTTGGCATGGCAGGCGGCTATTTCGCCGCTGAAGAGCGCGAGACAGCGACGCTCTGGGGCATGTGGGTGGACCCGAGCGCGCGGCGTCGAGGGCTCGGGCGGGAGCTCGTTGAGGCGGTTGCCGCCTGGGCGCGCGGCTGTGGAGCGAATCGCTTGAGGCTGGCAGTGACGGACTGCGACTCGTCCCGGCCTGCCGCGTCGCTCTATCGCGGGCTCGGCTTCGTGGAGACCGGCAAGCACGTGGAGCTCGCGTCGGACCCGTCACTCATTGCGCTGGTCATGTTTCGCTCGCTCTGACGCCGCGGGGTGGCTCAACGAACCCTCCCGAAGCGAACGAAGGCACATATCGATGTGCCGTCTCGTGCCTACTGGGAAGCGCGGCGCCGAGGCTCTACGCCGACTCTTCGGTGAGCTCTTCCTCTTCCGGCTCTTCGGCTGCGGCGCCGCTCGTGACCAGCGTCGGGCGCTGGCACTTGGAGATCGTCTCCTTGGTGATCACGCACTTGGAGACGTCCTTGCGCGACGGTAGCTCGAACATGACGTCGAGCAGGGCGGCCTCGATGATCGAGCGCAGGCCGCGGGCGCCGGTCTCTCGCGCGAGCGCCTTGTCGGCGATCTCCCAGAGCGCGTCCTCGGTGAAGACGAGCTCGACCTCGTCGTAGCCGAAGAAGCGCTGGTACTGCTTGACGAGCGCGTTCTTCGGATCGGTCAGGATCTTGACCAGATCTTCGCGCTTGAGCTGGTGCACGGCCGAGATGACCGGCAGGCGGCCGATGAACTCGGGAATGAGACCGAAGTTGAGTAGATCCTCGGGCATCACGTCGGAGAGCAACTCCGAGCTCTCGGTGTCGTTCTTGGAGCGGATCTCGGCACCGAAGCCGACGGCGTTCTTGCCGGCGCGGCGGCCGATGATGCCGTCCAGGCCGGCGAAGGCGCCGCCGCAGATGAAGAGAATGTTGGTGGTGTCGATGGAGAGGAACTCTTGGTGCGGGTGCTTGCGCCCGCCCTGGGGCGGGACCGAGGCGATCGTGCCCTCGAGGATCTTGAGCAGCGCTTGCTGCACGCCCTCGCCCGAGACGTCGCGCGTGATCGACGGGTTGTCTGCCTTGCGCGCGATCTTGTCGACCTCGTCGATGTAGATGATCCCGGTCTCGGCCTTCTTGATGTCGAAGTCAGCCGCCTGAATCAGCTTGAGCAAGATGTTCTCGACGTCCTCGCCCACGTAGCCGGCCTCGGTGAGGGCGGTCGCGTCGGCGATCGCAAACGGGACGTTGAGAATGCGGGCGAGCGTCTGGGCCAGTAGCGTCTTGCCGCAGCCGGTCGGGCCGAGCAGCAGGATGTTCGATTTCTGCAGCTCGACCTCGGATTCCTCGACGACCATCTGCACGCGCTTGTAGTGGTTGTATACCGCTACAGCCAGCGTTCGCTTCGACTCCTCCTGGCTGACGACGTAGTCGTTGAGAACGCCGTAGATCTCCTTGGGCTTGGGCAGGTTCTCCAGATCGAGCGCGGCCGGAACGGTCAGCTCTTCGTCGATGATCTCGTTGCAGAGATCGATGCACTCGTCGCAGATGTAGACACCCGGCCCTGCGATGAGTTTCTTGACCTGCCTCTGCGACTTGCCGCAGAAGCTACAGAGGAGCTGCTCGTTTCCGTCGCTTGCCCTTGCCACTTCTACTCCTTGTAACTCGAAATCGTCGTTTCGGCTAGCTCTAGTCGGCGCCGAGCGCTCGTATCGGCGGCGACGCGCACTAGCCCTCGACCTTCTGTGGCGTGGGTGTGTTGGAGCGGTGCGCCAGTACGCGGTCGATCAGTCCGTACTCGAGTGCCTCTTCCGAGGTCATGAAGTAGTCGCGCTCCATGTCCTTGGCGACCTTCTCCATCTTCTGACCGGAGTGCGCCGAGAGGATCTCCTCGAGCCGGCGCTTGATGTTGATTATTTCGCGTGCCTGAATCTCGATGTCGGAAGCCTGGCCCTGGAAGCCGCTCGAGACTTGATGAATGAGGATCTTCGAGTTAGGCAGCGCAGCACGCTTGCCCTTGGTGCCGCCGGCCAGAAGCACCGCGCCCATCGACATGGCGATGCCGACGCAGGTCGTTTGCACGTCGGGCTTGATGAACTGCATCGTGTCGTAAATGGCCAGTCCGGCGTACACGGAGCCCCCGGGCGAGTTGACGTAGATGGAAATATCCTTGTCCGGGTCTTCGGACTCCAAGTGGATCAATTGAGCGATTACCAGGTTGGCGATCTGATCATCGATCGGCGTACCCAGGAAGATGATCCGCTCGTTGAGGAGCCGCGAGTAGATGTCGAACGAGCGCTCGCCGCGCGATGTCTGCTCGATGACCATTGGGATCAAAGGACTCATAGCGTCTCCTTACTACCGGGGGTCCACAGTTTCGTAGCGGAGGCCGGCTTTTCCTTCCCCGGCGTCCAAATTTGCTCGCGCGCTTCGGCCTGAGCGAGCGGAATCGGCTTGACTTCTTCGCAGATGCGATCGAGAGCGCCGCTCATGCGCATGTCCTCGCGCAATTCCTCGTGGCGGCCCTGGCGCCAGATGTCTGCCACCAGCTCATCCGCGTCCTCGCCGGCCGCGCCGGACTGCTCGCGCACGAGCTCCTCGATCTCGTTGTCCGAGATCTCGATCTTCAGCTTGTCGGCGCCGGCTTCGAGCACGAGCTCGCGCGCGATCGAGCGGCGAGCCTCGACTCGCACCTCTTCTACGAGTTGACCGGCCTCCTGGCCGGTCAACTGGAGGTAGAGGTCGAGATTCATGCCTCGGCGCTCGAGCGAGCGAACCAGGTTGGCCAGTAGAGCGCGTGCCCGCTCCTCAACGAGCGCCAGATGCACCTCGACGTTCGAAGCGTCGACCAGCGTATCGACCGCCGCCTCGCGGAAGGCGATGTCGCGCTCGGCTTCGGCCTGTTCCCGCAGTCTTCCTTCGATCTCGGAGCGCAGCTCGTCGAGAGTCTCGAACTCGCTCGCGGCGCGCGCCAGCTCGTCATCGAGCGGCGGCAGGTCCTTCTCCATGATCTCTTTCACGGTCACCTTCACGGTGCTCGTGCTGCCGTCGGTGAGGAAGAAGGGGATCTCGCGGCTCTCGCCCGCTTCCGCCCCGACCAGCCCCTGCTCG
>Ga0209540_10002411_pt1 | contig 13331 bp, 13 predicted proteins | sample BarGraIncu01121A_FD_184501 | JGI IMG/M metagenome (GOLD analysis project Ga0209540, IMG submission 184501) | Arctic peat soil microbial communities from Barrow, Alaska - Barrow Graham LP Incubations 011-21A (SPAdes) (version 2) | ecosystem: Environmental > Terrestrial > Soil > Wetlands > Peat... | reverse complement strand
ATAAAAAATAATGACCAAAAGGTCATTATTTTTTATTGGCGGAGAGGGCGAGATTCGAACTCGCGGTGCCATTACTGACACGACAGTTTTCAAGACTGTTCCCTTAAACCACTCGGGCACCTCTCCTTAATATGATGTTATGGAAAATAACATTTACAATAATAACAGATACCATAGCCTCAGTCGAGAGTTTGACGGGCTATTATTGCAACCCAGATATGTTTTGCGCCAGCTTTTTGTAATATTTGGCTGGCATATTTCATAGTTGAACCCGTCGTATAGACGTCATCTATCAACAAATAGGGGATATTAGCATCAATGTCACCATTCAAGCAAAAAGCTTTCTTAGCTTGCTCTACGCGTTGCCTAGCCGTAGCCTGACGCTGTTTCGTATTGGTTCGCCGACTGATTAATTGTTTATATTTCAATTTGCGTAATTTTGCAAAATAACGTCCGACTAGCAACATATGATCATAACCTCGCTCACGTATTCGTGATGGGGTAGTTGGAATAGGAACAACCACCGTTTCTGGTGGTAATTCTGGCAAAGTATCTAATAATAAATCGCCAAGATCTTTATAGGCCGATTTCGTTCGTTCAAATTTGTAAAGTCCGACTAAACGTTGTAAAGTACCTTCTCGGCTACCAACCACCCAAACTCTTTCATATGGCACCCTACAGGTGTTACATAAGCATGTTTGAAAAGTTGGGCAATTACAGATAATACAGGCCGTAATCGTCTCGGACGTGATGTTGTTTTTACAATTATCACATAGTAAACAGCCTATTTTGTCACATCCACAACAGTGGTGTGGAGCTATTAAAGATAAAAATTCATTAATCATTGTGTTTTTTACGTTTAGATGCCTCCTATGGTTGATTATACTGCATATGTTAGCTATAATGTGAGAGACTATTTGTCAAGTAGAGCCTAGAGAAAGTGGAGGATATCATGGCCCGTAAACAAAACGATGATTTATTAATCGAAGATGAGCTGACAGCAGCTTTCCTTAACGACGACACACTAACATCTGACGACGCAAGCATCACAACGGTTGTAGCGGAAGATAGTTGGGACGACTCTGAGGAAGAATTCCCAGGTCAACTTGCAGTGGATATGTACGAAACCGATGAAAAATTGGTTGTTAAGGCACGTACCGCTGGTGTCAACAAAGAAGAACTAGACGTTAGTATTAGTGATGGCATTTTAACCATCAGTGGCACTCTAAGCAGTGGTGATGATACAAACGCAATTAACTGGCACATTCAAGAATGTTACTGGGGTGAATTTAGCCGAACATTAGTTCTACCCGTCAGCGTCAAAGAAGACGAAGTCGAAGCAGTCCTAAAAGATGGTGAACTTACAATCAGTTTCAACAAGATTCGCCAAGAACAAGCAAAGAAAATCCAAGTTCAATAAAAGTATTTGGTAACAAATTGAACACAGCTCTATAACGGAGCTGTGTTTTTGTTATTCTGATTAGGTTAAGTAGTAGATATTAGCGAAGCATTTATAAAACTCACTATCCCAAACAGACACAAAGCCTACACCAAACAAATTATATATAATAAAAATCCGCCCTACGGCTAAGCCATGGGCGGATAATTATTTTCTAAAACTAACTCATTAAGGAGCTACGAGTGAAGTAAGTACGAAGTTGACGATTGCATAAGCAAGCAAGGCAACCACAATACCAACTATTGCGTATAAAATTGTATTCTTAGCTGAAGTCACAGCTGCGGTATCACCACCAGATATAGTGTAACGAATACCTCCATAAATTAGCATCAATACACTTATAGCACCAATAAGAAATAGGGCAACATTGGTGATCTTAGTAAAGAGACTGTCTGAACCACCAAATAATGTGTCTTGTTGACCGTTACCCTGAGCACAACCTGCACCGTTAGTAGCGCTAAAAGTTGATGGGTCACAAGCGGCAAACGCCGAAGATGGGGCTAACGCACTAACAGACAACGCTATAATTGGGATTACCAATAAGCCTGCGAGCATTATTTTAATTGTTTTTATCATTTATTTTAGTTCCTTTCATTATATCTTATCTATATTTATAACATACTATTTTATATTTGTTAATGCTAAATCTAAAACTATAGTCTTTAATATCTATACCTAGGCCGCTGGCGCTGGCGCTGCTCCGAGAGACCCAATAACAAAGGCTACAATGGCATAAGCGAGTAAAGCAACTACTATGCCTACAATTGCGTACAAGATTGTATTCTTGGCTGAAGTCACAGCTGCGGTATCACCACCAGATATAGTGTAACGAATACCACCATAAATTAGCATCAAGACACTTACGGCACCAAGCAGAAATAATGCAATGTTAGAAATCTTTTGGAAAAGTCCTCCGGGGTCAAATAACGAAGCTTGTTGCTCAGGACTTCTCGCGGCAGTTGCACCCTCAGACATAGTTAAAGCGAATGCGGGTTGTGATATTGGCAAAACGGTACTAAAAACCAAAGCAATCACTGGTAGGCATAGCAAACCAGTAGTTATATTTTTCATTAATCTTTTAATATTCATTGTTAATTAATTCCTTTTTTATTTAGTTCTTATGCTTTATATTTATAACAGATATTAAACTAATTGTTAATATGATAATTTATATATACTACTTAAAATTCATCAATACAAAGTTGACAATCGCATAAGCGCAGATAGCGACAACAAGCCCAACGACAGAATACAACAAGGTGTCTTTAGCTTTTGTAACCGTACCAGTGTTTCCACCCGATGTTGTGTATAAAATACCGGAAAAAATAATCATTACAACAGCTACGGCACCCAAAATAAATAGTAATATATTAATACCACTTTTTATATAAGTATTGATGTTGTCATTTTTATGGGCACAAACTTCGCTCGTACTACCTGAAGTGCAGGCTTTATAAAGGTCCGCATCAATAGCCTTTGTGGTAAGCGGCACGCTAGCCAAACAAATACTAAACATGATACCTAATATTATTAATAAAGATCTAATTTTTTTCATTTAAAATTTCCTGTTATAAAATTTGTTATTGCAAAAGCTACTATAATTACCATCAACCCAATCACTGAATATAATATAGTATTCTTGGCTTTTGTAATCGTAGAAGGGTTACCACCTCCTGTTACAAAATGAAAACCAGCAATGATAATCATTATTACAGCCACAGCTCCAGCTACAAAATAAAATACACCCAATGCCTTTGCTAAAACAGTCAAAGGGTCGAGTGGGGGAAGATTATCTATTTTTCCAGATAACAATCCAGCAATGTTATTTAAAATAATCATTATTTAATTATACCAGCAATTAAATTAACGATTGCAATTGAGGATATAGCTATAATTAACCCGATTACAGCATTGAGGATTGTTTGACGAGCTTTTGCAGAAACATCAGTATTACCACTGTTAACAATAAAAGTAAAACCACCATACATAATAAAGAATACTGCAATGTAACCAACTGCCGCCAGTGCCATTCCAATAACGTTTAGAGCAATCGTCCAAACAAAAGTGTTTATTGCACCTTGACCGTCTGGCATTTTAATATTACACGTGGTAGTGTCCGTAAACTCCAAACCTTTATACCAAGCCGGGAAACCCAAAAAAGTCGCGTCTCCACATCCCGCAAAAACAGGTTCGGGCAATATTGGCACGATTAAAGTTCCTCCGATAGACATAACCATAATAATTGAGAAAAACCAATTTTTGATAGTTTTCATAACTATATAAGTCCTCCGGGGATAAGAAAGTTTAAGAGTGAATACGCCAAACCATAGGCAATTATACCTATGACTACATTCCTAATCGCAGTTATAGCTTTTTTTGTTTGTTCAGGGCTATTACCGGCAGTTGTATATAATATAGAACCATATATAATACCCCCAACCGCAAAAACACCAACACCACCAGTCAAAACGTTTATAAAAATTACCAGATTTTTAAACAGAGGAGTGTCTTCAATAGGTGTATTAGCTCCAAGTTTTGTGTTATCGCAAGGAAGAATCGACGTATCGTAACCATCACACTTCGCCGCTAAGACGGAAGAATTAAAGCAAAAAGCGCTAAATCCAATTATCAAACTGAGTATAATTATTATTTGTTTTATTTTCATAGTCTATCTATTAAAATACTTTAAAAACCAGTTATCTGCAAGTACCACAAATAATTAAACCGCTAAACTATTGCTTTTTTTATAGTTTTAGTGTATAAATGTCCATAAGAATATAAATTCCCATGTAACCACATAAGCATACAAGGAGATATTTAAAATAATGGATACAAAAGAATTCCCAGCACAAAAAGTAAGCCCAACTGAAACCAATAAAGAATATACTGGGCCATTACCAGACCTAAGTGATATTGATACAGATAATATCGAGCCAGGCTATAGTATAGATTGGGAAAAGGCACATTCATATGAAACTAGTCCAGCCGAATCAGAGAATACTTACGACGAAAAAACTGGAAATCGAAAAAAGAAAATTATAGCCGTAGCGTCGGGTGTTGCACTTATTGCAGCTGGCGTGTTTACATTCGCCACAAATGCTTTTGGAATTAATAACGGCAATGCTAACGCCAATACAGCACCAAACACCCCTCCAACAAACATTACTGATACTCAGCCTAACTATGATACTACCCCAACCAAAAGCACAACGGAAACAAAATCCGTTGATAGTGCTAGCAAAACAGAAACAGGAACCTCCAATACTGAAAGCACCCCAGCAACTAACGGAGCAAAAACAGAAGCACAAGATAGTCAAACAAGCAGCAGTGTTGAAACCTTGCCGGCTACAGAAAGTTTAGAAATTGATTCAAGCCTATTGGAATCAAATCCTGAAAAAGTCATGCAATTATTTGAACAAAATTTTGTCATAAATATAATAAACGCGGGTGGAAATAAAGAAAACGCCAAAAAGGCACTTGCTAGTGGTGATATTGAAAAGTATATGATTAAAGTTGCAGACGAAGAAGAGGCTGATATAATCAAAGCTTTCTTCTCTGACGAAGCAATGTCAAGTCCGCAGATTGTTAATTATTTAAAGAAAATAAGAGCAATACACGAGGATGTATTAACTTATAATGCCTCTACTTCATTCCCTAATTTGGATAAAACCGACAAAGAGCCGTATGCTATAACAGGTGAAGTAACCAAGGTGACTTCCGTATTTAAATTCTCAAATGGCATAACGAATGTCGGGATGACCGAGATAAAACATGATAACGGGCTTAAAACCCACTACCAAAAAAGTATGGTTACAAATAAGGAAGATTTAATCTATATAAAGTGGGAAGATGTAAACGGAAAATTAAAGGTTGTTGATGTAGAAGATGCGGGTGACGCTGCTGGACAAAACTATCTTGGGAAATAATATATAATTATCCTCCAACCCACGTGCACTTCCTCTAAAAATCACCCGACTTTAGTCGGGTGATTGGCTTACAACACCACTAAATTCGTCCACAGCGTAAAATAGAGTTACGAATTCTATTTATGAGTCTCCTTTATTGTACAAACAAAGAAAATATTGCCACAAAAAGAAACGTATATCTTGGATAAGAGTTACCTGGGAATAATTATACCGCACCTTCGATACAGTGTTATGGGAGACGAGTTGATTGATTCAGGGTTTTAAAGGGAGGAAGTGCACGTGGGTCGGAATTATTCTCTTTATATATTAACGTTTTTATGCTTCAATAGATGCATCTATGTTGTTACATAATAATAAAAATAAACGACTAAACAGCAAAAGAATTAAAACAATCTTTTTATTATTTTTGATATCGATATCATTAATATCAACCTTGCCTATATTCCAAACAACTAAGGTATCTGCCGTGAATAGGTTTGATAGTAATACTACTAACCTCAAATGGCAAGCCCAATCTTTCCAATATTATAAAGCCTTATCTGCATGCATGGAGTCTAATCAGACATCAGGCACTATACCAGCTAGCAAGGCTGCAGAAGGCGGATGGTTTGCAAAATGGGATGGAAATAGTGTTGGTGTTGGTGTCTTTATGAAAGATGCATTCAGCGGGGTTAACGAAAAGGGTGTTGCAAACTGTGGAGATCCAAACTTTATAAATAGCGCCATGGATTTTTGGGGATTAGATAAAATCGAAGTTTTATGTAATTCTGGAATTAAAAGAGAACACCAATCAGGCACCGGTTCAGATGGTGAGCTAATGTGTCTAGATAAGAACTCTAACGATCCTTTTAAAATAAATGAGAATGAAGGGTCAAAGCAAGCTTCTAAGTTTAGAGCTTATATTAGACAGACCGTTTATGGTCAAGGTAGAGATAACGACAGTGAAATTAGCCTAACTGATCCAGCATTATATATATTTTACCTGCATACATTAGGCCAAAGTTGTATTTCGCAAATCGAATCAACCAAACCAGACCTCGCTAAAAAGGATGAGAGTGACAAAAAAGCCTATAACAATGTTAGTTGGGTTGACATGTCGACTGACCCACCAGCTTTATCAAATGGCGGATCTTATGCTGGTACCTTAGAACGAGATAATAAGATTGGCTATGACTTCAACGAAGTAGGTATATATAAATCAGTAAAAGAAGATTCTTGTGTAGCCATAAAAGACAAGATGAATAGTTATGCTAGCGCGTTTAACGATTGGGCGTTAATACACAAAAAAGAAGCTAAAGACGCAATAGGTAGCGATTCAAGTAGCTCAAGCGGTAAGGATGCGCCCACCTGCGATAGCCAAATGAAACTGCTTGGTTGGATTATATGTCCTATTGTTGAAGGTTTGTCACATCTAAATGACATGATGTTTAATTTAATCGAAAGCTTACTAACAGTAAATCCACTTAGCCAAGCTAGTACCGACAACACATTTCTAGCTTGGGGTAGTATCAGAAACATCGCAAACGCCGCTTTTGTGATAGTATTTTTAATAATTATATTTTCACAAATGAGCGGAGCTGGTATTACTAATTATGGTATCAAAAAGCTTTTACCAAAATTGATTATTTGCGCAATATTAGTGAATCTATCTTATGTCATTATGCAAGTTTTAGTTGATTTAGCAAATATTACCGGGTCTAGTCTTTATTGGATTTTAAAAAATTTAGCTCCACATAATAATGACTTAACGTGGTATGCATTATTTAACTTATTAATAGCAGGAGGGTTGGGTGCTGCTGGCGTTGGAGTTGCCGCCGCAGCCTTCGGAGCGCCAACCTTAATATTTATGTTTTTACCAATTGTGTTAATGGGGGGGCTGGCATTAATCGTGGCTTTTGCCACACTTGTTTTTCGCCAGGCAGCTATCCCGATATTGGCGATATTATCACCTTTAGCTTTTGTAGCTTATCTATTGCCAAATACCGAATCTTGGTTTAAAAAGTGGAAAGACATGTTAGTCTCAATGCTGATGTTATATCCAATCGCGGCCTTGGTATTTGGTGGTTGCTATTTTGCTAGTAGTTCAATGATTGGTGATGGAAAAGACTGGTGGAAATTAATGATAGGGTTAGTCGTCTTGGTATTACCATTGTTTTCATTACCGTTCCTTGCAAAACAGGGCGGAGCAATACTTAGCAAAGTTAATGGAGCGGTGAGTGGAGTTGCTGATAAGTTTAAAAAGCCAATTAATGATTTTGGTAGTAAACATGCCGATTCAGCAAAAGAAAAATATCTAGCAACACCAGCACAGGATTGGAATTTCGGCAAAAGGGCTAGGCTTGGTATTCAAAGAAGATCAAGGCGAAGAGATATACAATCAGCTAGTTATAAAAAGCAAAATGAAGATGCATTCACCCAGGACCTAAGAGACGATCCGGATTATTACAAAAAAGGAATGAATACAAAAGGTCGAGATGATTTTGCTATTAAAAATATAGATGACACTGTCATGGGGCTTGAGTCAAAACAACTTGAGGCCGCAAAAACACTTGCTGTAAAAGATATGGCTAGAAACAGAACAACCGGTGGAGATGATAAAAGCTTTATTGGAAATAAAGCACTAGGCTTGATGATCGATCCAACGACTGGCAATACAGTAGCAGACCCTAATAGTACTTTATTAGATAGAAAAGTTGGATATGCCTTAGCGGGACAACTGAAAATGGATGGTGTCATTAGGCAAGCCCTAGATGCAAATACAGCCGTCACAGGAGTCGGAGGAGTTGGAGGAGATAGTGCTGATACTCTAGCGAGGAAGGGTATGAATACAGCATTAATACAAGAAGCTATATCGTCTAACGCAAGTACTTTAATGGGTAAAGCACCCGACTTAGTCAAGGGTACTACTGCTATGTATGGAAATTTGACTGGAGATATATTAGCCGGATTAAGCAAGGATGCTATGCCAGTTATGCTAAATGAACTAAACAGACTTCAGGTTAACGCTGCTGCACCTGGTGCTACTGCAGAACAAACAAGCGACTATAATACAGCAATTGCCGCTTTCTCTAGCTCAGTAAATGATATCAAAGCAAATAGCGAGTTGAGATCCAAGTTCGAAGGTCCACAAGGTGAAGTGTTAATTAACTATGTAGAAAATAGAGATGCTGCTGGTACAATTGGCGCCGGTACAAATAATACTGACTTAATTTGGGATATAAGACCTGGCGTTGCTCTAGTAGATGCTGGTGACCACAGAATACATGCATAAGTATAAAAAATTGATATACTATAAACACTATGGCAGAATATAAAGTACCCCAAGATGTCGAAGCTGACGATAAATTAATCGGTCCATTTAGCTTTCGCCAATTTATATATTTGATAATCGTTTCGATATCCATTGCTGCTGCCTGGGGGTTAAGTCGATTATTTATACCTTTATGTATAATTCCATTACCTGTCATTATTTTTTTCGGGGCCATCGCATTACCACTCCGGAAAGACCAACCAATGGAAACATACATGGCCGCAATGTTATCATTTTATTTAAAACCCAGAAAACGAATGTGGGATCCAGATGGGATTGATTCATTAATCGAAATAACCGTACCGAAAGTAATCGAATATAGCCGTGTTAAAGATTTAGACCAAGACGAAGCTCAACGTCGATTAAGTTATTTGGCTGATATTGTCGACAGCCAAGGTTGGGCTGTGCGTGGAGTTGGCGTACAAGCGCCAAATGCGGCCGTAAATAGTGATATATATTTTGAAGCTCAACATATAGAGGACGTCCAAGACACTAATAATAATACGTCTCTAACAATGAAATTTAAATTAGACCAAAGTGATGCCCAACACCATCAAGAATTGTTTGACGTCATGAACCACAAGACAAACCTTAATAATTTTACTCAACAGCCCGATCCGGTTGTTTATAAGGCAGAACCCATACCAATTTACAATCCTTATCCAAATAGCATTCATCAATCCGTAATTAACCCGCTAACTAACCAAAGACCTCAGCACCAACCAAATATTAAACCGTTAACACCATCTCAAAACGCTAGCGTAAATATAGTACCTGCTGGTATAATAAACCTTGCAAGCAATACCGATTTATCAATTGAAGCAATTGCAAGAGAAGCGAGCCGAATTCAAAAGAAACAAGACGAAGTGTTTATTTCTTTACGATAAATCAGTAAATAACAGGAGTGGGGAAGCAAAAACGATGCCACCAAATAATCAAACATCAAATCAACTATCTGCTGATAATTCAAGCAGCTCTATTCCCAAGGCCACAGATAAACCCAAAAATCCCAATTCAACCCAAAACAGTCTATTGTTATCAGAGATCAGAGATAATATGGTAATTATGGTCGATGGAACATTTAGAGCAGTTGTTGCATGTAAATCTATTAATTTTGACCTTATGAGTAGCCGCGAACGCGAAGGTGTTGAATATAGCTACCAGAACTTTATTAATGCTCTGAATCATCCCATACAGATTCTAATTAGGTCACAGCGCGTTGATATCGGCCCTTATATTGATCGATTATCAAAAATACGACGAGACCAAGACAATATGTTATTAAACGTAATGATGGATGATTATATTAATTTTATTGACGTGCTTTCCCAAGAGGCAAATATTATGGATAAATCATTTTTTATTGCCATTCCATATTATCCACAAGGCGATATTGCTAATTTAATGGAACAAAGCAAGGGTTTTTTCAGCAATATAATACCAAAAACTAAAAATAATGTTACTAAAATTAATACCGAAACATACGAAAAAGCCAGAACCGAAATTAAAAATAGAGTTGACGGTGTCATGGCTGGATTATTTCAACTTGGCGTCCAAAGTGTACAATTAAACACCAAAGAATTAGGCGAGTTATATTATAACTTTTATAACCCTGACACCGCCGTGCGCGAGCCATTAGGTGATTTTGAAAATACTACTGCAATTTATGTCAGAAAAGGGGAAGGCCAAGCACCTAATATCCAGAATGGGGGGTTGTACTAATGGGTAAAAAGAAACTAGATCCAGTTGATATTGCCGCTCAACAACGATCCCGCGAACAAGCCGAGGTAGAACAAGCTTTCCTGAAAGGTGTCACAACTTTACGTGACTTGATTGCACCAAGTAGTCTTGAAATTCATTCGTCATATTTTCGGCTTGGCACTAAATATGGACGTACATTATATGTTTATGGATACCCACGACGAATTTATACCGGCTGGTTAAGTTCACTAATAAACATCGACGAAGTATTAGATGTTAGTATGTTTATTTATCCCGTAGAGAGTCAAGTAGTTTTGAATAATTTGCGTAAAAAGGTTACTCAAATGCAGGCATCTTTATCAATTAATAACGAAAAAGGTCTAACCCGCGACCCAGGGCTACAAGCTGCTATTAGCGACGCTGAAGAGCTGCGGGATCAAATACAGGTTGGTGCTGAAAGATTTTTCCGCTATGGGCTTTACGTGACGCTATATGCCGATAGCCTCGATGAACTTGGATTTGTCCAACATAAAATTGAAACGTTATTCGGTCAACAAATGATATTTAGCAAGTGCGCCAGTAGCCAACAAGAGCAAGGCTTAAATAGTAGCATCCCTCAAATGACAGACCAATTGCAAATTCGTCGCAATATGAATACTGGGGCAATAAGTACTAGTTTTCCATTTACAAGTGCTGATTTAACCCAAGAAAATGGGGTACTTTATGGTATTAATATGCACAACAACGGTTTAGTTATATTCGATAGATTTAGTCTTGAAAACGCAAATATGGTTGTATTTGCAAAATCTGGTGCAGGTAAATCCTTTACAGTCAAACTCGAAGCTCTTCGAAGTATGATGACCGGTAGTGAAGTTATTATTATCGACCCAGAAAATGAATATCAAAAATTATCAGACGCAGTTGGCGGCAGCTATATTCGCTTAAGTCTTAATTCCAATACACGCATAAACCCATTTGACTTGCCTCATGTTATTGATACTGATGAAGCCGATAATTCCTTACGAGCAAATTTAATTACACTTCACGGATTATTAAAATTAATGCTTGGTGGTGTTCAATTAGCATCCAATGGTGCATCTATGTCGGTTCTTGCTCCATCAGAAGAGGCCGACCTCGACCAAGCCTTGATTGATACCTATGCCCGAGTTGGGATAACTAGTGACCCATTAACACATGGCTCAATTCCTCCAACTATCAACGACTTGTACGACACATTATTACATATGGGTGGTAGCGGGCCACAGCTTGCACAGCGCTTGCGTAAATATACAACAGGAACATTTGCTGGAATATTCTCTCAACAATCTAACATCGATATCAATAATCCAATGGTTGTATTTAATATTCGTGATTTAGAGGACGAACTACGACCAGTTGCAATGTATATTATTTTGAGTCACATATGGAATATAGTTCGTACAAATCGGAAAAAACGCATGCTAATTATTGATGAGGCTTGGCAATTAATGAAATATGACGATTCAGCTAATTTTATGTTTAGTATGGCTAAACGGGCTCGTAAATATTATCTGGGATTAACTACAATATCGCAAGACGTTGAAGACTTTATGGGTAGTAAAATGGGTAGGGCGATCGTCGCCAGTAGTTCAATGCAAATATTGCTTAAACAATCACCTAGTGCGGTTGATGTCTTATCAGATGTGTTTAAATTAACCGAAGAAGAAAAAAAACGTTTATCTAACTTTCCCGTGGGACAAGGTTTGTTTTTTGCTGGTCAAAGCCATGTTCATATCCAAATTGAAGCCAGTCCAACTGAAAAACAATTAATCACAACCAATCCACAAGATATTAATCAAACACTAAGGCCAATCCCAAATAACAGCCCAAGTACTAGCAGCTACATTAACCCAGGATCAACTATTTAGGTTATAATAAAAACTAATTTATGGAAAACTCTAAAAATAAATGAAATTCTATGATATCGACCCAGAGATAAAATCAGATATTAGTGACGTTAACGCCAAAGGTGATAGTAGCTCAGCATCTAGCATGAGCACTGCTAAAGAGTTACATAATAAAGAGTCAAGCTTAGGCAGTAAAAAAACAGGCTCTATTAATGATAAAGAAGAAGCTGGATCGAAAACAAATAAAGATGGGTGGGACACTAGGATTTCTATAGCAAACCCAATCTCTGGTGGACGCTTGGGTTTTATTTTAAATAAAGCAAATTTAAAAAAAAATTTATGGCCAACGATTATCATTATTTTAATTTTATCACTAGGTGGAATTAGTACATCCTTAGTATTATTTACAGGGTTAGGTATTGTACAAGCAGAAAAATCTTTAACTAAAATGTTAGATGATTCATCATCACCATTAGTTTATCGGACCAGAAAAGTAGTTGCAAATAAATTCAGAAATAGTTTTGCCTCATCCAGTGATGGAAAATGTAATATTAAATGTAAATTTGGATCAATCAACGAAAGTACTTTAAAAAAGTTTAAAGCTAAGGGGTTTGAAATTGAAGCAGAGAAAGGCACTGGTGTTTTCTCCAATAGGTATGTTATTAAATCAGTTACTTTTCCTAACGAAGGACAAGGCCCACAACAACCAATGAATTCAGGCGATGAATTTGCCAAAGCAATGAAAGACCCGGGCAAAGCTTCAAGCTTTAATAAAGTGTTAAATACAAAGACGTCATTTTTCAATAATTCCAAATTTGGTCAATTAATTAAAGCAAAATTTAATATAAATAAATTATCAAATTTAACCGCAAAAGCTAAAGACGCAGTAAACGATAAAACAACTGCGGTCAAAGATAAGGTAAAGGCTTCTATCCGAGCAGCTCTTGGATTGCCAGCAATTGACCCTGGCGCACCTAGGAAGACATTATCCGAAAAGATCAAAGAAAATCCTAAATATAAAGCAGCTATCGATTTCGCATCAGAAAGTA
>Ga0209540_10002409_pt1 | contig 13339 bp, 8 predicted proteins | sample BarGraIncu01121A_FD_184501 | JGI IMG/M metagenome (GOLD analysis project Ga0209540, IMG submission 184501) | Arctic peat soil microbial communities from Barrow, Alaska - Barrow Graham LP Incubations 011-21A (SPAdes) (version 2) | ecosystem: Environmental > Terrestrial > Soil > Wetlands > Peat... | reverse complement strand
AAGGTGCAGTCGGTCCTGCAGGAACGAAGCGAACTTGGGGTCCGCCGGCTTGAACGCGGCGTACCCCTCCCCCAGCGCCCACACGGTGCGGGCCAGCCAGTAGGACTCGGCCGAGTCGCTCGGGTCCGGAACCTCCGCGGGGCTGGCACTGGGGTTCAGCGTGCCGTCCGACTGCTGCCAGAGCACGACATTGCCCGCGTTCTTGCCACTGCTCGTCTGCAGGTAGGTCAGAGAGCGCAGCGTCTGGAACGCGTGCTCCCTGCTGGTCGCGCTCCCGGTCTGCTGCCAGTGCCGTAGGTAGACGACGGCGGTCCGGGCGATGTCGTCCGCGTCAAAGGCGCCCTGGCCGTAGTAGCCGGTCGCGGTGTTCAGTTCTCCGCCGGCGACTCGCGTGAAGACGCCATCCTTGTTGTCCGCGTAGACCCACGGGGCCTGCGCGGTGGGTATCTCGTCCATCCGGTAGGTGGTGTGCCCCGTCACCGGGAGCAGCGGGACTTTGTCCAGCAGGAAGTTCAGGTGGCTCAGGTTCGTCAGCGGCGCACTCGACGACGGCACACTGGGTGCTGCGGGTGCTGCGGGTGCCGCTGTCGCGATACCGCCTCCCGCGAGCATCGCCAGCCCGGCCACCAGCGCCACGGATCGTATAGTCAGTTTGGACCGAACATCTTTGTTCGTCATCAAGCTCTCCTCGTTCGAGTGGGTATTTGACCGTCAGATGTCACACGGGCACCGTCAAATCAGGTAAATCTCAAGTCCATCCTGAACCGATCCGCTTCCGTGCCTCCGATCTTCGACTCTGAGTAACAAACGCCAGGACGCGCACCTGTCTCTGTATCCTGGTAGGAGCAGTCACGCCCAGGCGACGCTAGAAATGTGTAATGCAGAAGGGCCGCTCTTTGTGCGCGAGCAGGGTGTCAACCAGGTCGAGGGCGGCTGGAGACTTGGAGACGACCTGACCCGTCCGAGCGAGAGTGTCTGCTCTCACCCCGCCCAGGTACAGCGAACCCAGGGCAGAGACGTCCATTGACACGTCGGACGTTGCGTTCTTGGCGTCTGCCGTCACCGTGGCTTTGCCATGCCGCACCGACAGCGCGTAGACGCCATCGGCGATAGACAGGGGATCTGTAACTGCAATCCGCACATCACCGTCAGCCTCGTAGCTTCGAGCCTCTAGTGCCACAACGGGGTCCAGCACCCGCAACCACAAGCCATCATCTTCGCCGATAATCTTGAACCCGCGCCGGTCTGACATGGCCCATGGCAGGGGGTCGGTCACTGCGGCGTTCCCAAACTTGACTCGGGTCACCAGGTCGATGGACGCCAGGTAGTCCCAGAGACCGAAGTAGGCACTCTGAGAAACCCAGACAATATCCAGGATCTGAATCGTCCCCGGCTCGCTCTCCCACTCCAGAACCTTGTAGCTCACGTAGCCGTCGATACTGCCCGTCACGCCATAGTGCAGTGCCACCCGAACGCGCTTGTCCAGCTCGGGCCTATCCTCAGCCCATATTCCTGCGACCTTGGTGGGGTATGAGGCAGGCCGCTGAATTGATCCCAATGTCTGGGCGTGGAAACGATCAAACAGCCCCGGCGCCAACCTCAGCAACGTGGCTGGATCCGTCACTTCCACGCTTCCCGCCGGAGAGAACGCGAGCGAGAACTTGCTGCTGGTATCGACCTCAACTCGTCGACTGAAGGTGGCCGCGCCAAATCCGAAACGACCGTAAATGGTCGCCTCCTGCGAGCTCAGTGCCGCAACAGCCCTGCCCTCATCTCGGGCGCGAATCAGGTCAGACGTGATCAGCTCTCGCAGCAGACCCCGGCGTCGATGGTTCGGTCGGACGGTCACAGTGGCGATCAGGTGAGCGTCCAGTGACCTCCCGCCTCCGACATTCAACGGTTCGACGAAGGTGCCATAGGTCGCCACGGGTCGCACCGTGTCCCACGCCTGCGAGGGGCGATCCACGACGTAGGCTCCGGTGAGCATGCGCTCGTCGGATTCGTACACCTGCGCCGTGCGGAAGAGGTGCTCGGGCGCGGGCTCAGGTTCGTGGAAGCCGAACGCCGCGGCTTCCAGCCACGCGGTGGTCTCGGCGTTCGCCTCATCGCGTGTGCTGCCGGCGCGGAACGAGTTGAATCGATACTCGGCGCTTCTTGACCGCGAGTTCTTCGTCACTTGCCCTCCCGAACAACGGCGACATTCATGGTGGCCCAAGAACGAGGCCCGAGATTCACGGGAAGCATCTGGCCTCCTGTGACTGCGTGCGTTGAGGCCCTTCCATCCGGGGACACCAACGTGACCTTGCCGTCGTCTCCACTGCGGATGATGGGCAACGAGATGGCCGTGTCGACGGACTCGTCCCTGCTGTTGAAAAGCAGGAATGAACCCTGCCAGGTCGTCGCACTCGGCGGACGCTCGCGGTAGGAATCGACACTCAAGACCATCACCTCCCGGTCAGCGGCCGACGCGAAAGCGTCCCATAGCAGATGCGCTCGGAATGTGAAGCCCGCGCCATAGATCTCTTGACCCAAGAATCCCGCGTCATTCGGGCCCTCGAGCATCGGAACGTCTTCGAACGGAATGAAGTCCAAGGGCATCGGCCCGTACATGTCGGGCGAGCAACGAGGAAAGAAGGAGAAGTTCGTCCGGCGACCGTAGTCCAAGATCTGCAGGGTTGCCGCAGGATCGTCCTCGGCAAGAACTGCAGCCGCAAGGCGCGCATCCGCTTCGATGTTCTCAAAGAAAGCGGGGTAGTTGATGTTCGCGCAGGCGAGGAACATACCGAGATGCGAGGCCTGTGCAACTCGGGGAGAGGTCGTGTCGTCGTACCAGTACATCATTCGCAGCGTTTGGGCTCGGAAGTACTTCCGAGCCTCGTCCCACTCCGACTCCCCGGTCAGCTCATGCAGGCGATCAGCGGCGTCGATCGCCTGCGCAATCAAGACAACTTCCTGCAGGGCGGCATCAATTGGCACATTGGCGAGCGTCCTGATCGCCCTGCGTGCCTCGTCCAGATACTGGCTCTCGCCGGTCGTCGCGGCGAGGTCAACCATGAGCAGGGCGTAGGGGCCGCAGACAGCGTAGGCAGAGCCGGGACCGATCTTTCGCAATGACTGCCTGTCAAACTGCAGGGGGAAAAGATACTGGGTCTGTCTGGCGAGCGGGATCGTCACGGTGTCGATCTCCTCGCGAATCCTCGCCAGCAACTCGTCATCGTCGCGATCGACGTACAGGAACCACAGCTCGGCGAGAATGTAGACGTACTGCCAGCTGCCCATCGGTGTTGGGGTCGGGGCCAAGCCGCTAAGGATGAGACTGCGATCGCGCCCAACCTCTTCCCGGACAAATCGTTCAAGCCTGGTCTGCAGCCCGGCGAAAGGTCCGCCCGGAAAGGCGGACTGCAACACGTCGATCGGTCGCAAGGCCCACAACGCCGACTCAAGACACGGTTCGCTTGTGACGTGTTCCCTGCCCCGCGCCGCCATGGTCTTCGCCCAGGCATCCGAGCGGCCGTCCACGTAGCTGAGCAGATACTCACCTGACTCATCAGATCCCCAGGAATGCTCTGTACTCATCAGATCAGCGGCGCACCCGGCGGCGAAGTCGGCCCAGCTCGTCGAGTGCTCCGGCCAGTACCCGGTTGAAGACCTCAGCAGAGGAAGGCAACTCTCGACGAGTTCCTGAAGGACATCCTGTTCGGCTGGCGGCGTCGGCTCGGCCTCGAGATGGTCGGCTGAGAGGTACCACGAGAACACCTGCGGGCCGGCGGGGAAGTCATTACCGCTCTGCGAGTGCGCCAGCAGACCGATCTCCGCAGATGGCGCTCCGTCGTACAGACGTCTGAAGCCACAGCTGTACCCGTAGAAGCGGGCAATCGTGTCCTTGCTCATCCACGACATTGGCGTCATGTCGAAGAACATGCGGAACTGTGTCCGAAGATACGGGTCGTAGTAGTAGAGGGCAGGGAAGTCATTGCCTCCGCCCTCGCCATTCCACTGGGTGGGGTTCTGCACCAGTGTCTTGAACCACACGTGGTCGCCGCGCTCATAGGGCGGCAGATCGCCGAGGTGTACCAAGATCTGCGGTTCGACCGAGCGGTGTTCGCCGATTCGAAATCCGTCCGACTCCAACACAATCTGCAGATGGAACCAGCTGGTGCCCGGCACCGGTGTGACAGTGCCATGCCAGGCGTATTGGTGATCGGCGTCGTCTGTTCGCGATCCGGCGATGGCCAAGCCAGTCTCGGTAGCAGCGATCTCGGTTGGCCGAAGGTCGAACGATCCCCCGCTCACGAGAACGTTGTCCGCACCGGTCACTCGGCGCCAGACCTCACCGTCGCGCACTTCTAGATGAAACCCATAGCCCTTGGCGCCTGGGGTGAACATCAATCTGCTGCCGGCTGTGGCTACGAACATGGACGAACTCAATTGACTATCCTCTCGGGGCACGCCCCGCCGTTGTGATGCAAGACAATACGAAAGGCAGGGTGGGTGTTACCCCTTCACCGATCCGGCGACACCGCCGACGAGGAATCGTTGGAGGAAGACGTAGGCGACGACCAGAGGGGCGGCCACGATCATGGTCGCTGAGGCAAGCAGACCCCATTGGCTTGTGTATGTTCCCTGGAAGGCGAAGAGACCAAGAGTGATCGGCGATTTGGCTGAGTCCGGCAACAGAATCGTAGCCAGAATGATGTCGTTCCAGACGCCGATTGCCTGCAGAATAAAGATGGTCGCCAACACGGGCTTGATGAGAGGTGGTAGGAAGGTGAACAGGAATCGCCAGTACCCGGCTCCGTCGAGTGCGGCCGCTTCGTCCATCTCTTTCGGTACGGACTTGATGTATCCCACGAGGAGCAGCGGGCCGACCCCGAGGCCGGACGCCATGATGAGGATGTAGCCGAGGGCCGTGTCGTACAGGTTCATGCGAAGAACAAGCTGGAACTGGGTCATGAGGGCATTAGGGAGAAAGAGCATTGCCACGAAGATCCCGTACCACAGGCGAGGATGACGAACATAGCCGCGAGAGACAGGGAAACCGACGACCAGGGACACGACGGTATTGATGATCGTGGCCGCACCCGTGTACAACACACTGTTGAGGAAGTAGGCTCCGAAATGCCCCTTTTGCCACGCTTCCGCGAAATTGCCCCATTGGAACGATGTGGTCAGACCGACAGGATCCTGATTGAAGGCTGCGGTGCTCTTGAGCGCAGTATTGATCAGGAACCCCAGCGGGAATAGGTACAAGACCATGATCACAAAGATGAACAGGTAGCTCACAAGCTTGCCTGACGTGACAAATCGTCCGCGAGGACGCCGACCGTCCTGTCCCGAGGGCCGTCCGGCCCGGTTGGCAGGTTTGCCAGTGGTCAACGTGGTCATGTTTTTGACTCCTGCCGACGTAGGTATACGAGCACGGCCACGGAGATGAGCCCGACAATCACAAACTGAACCATTGAAATTGCGCCGGCATACCCCTGCGACGCCACAGATCCGCTCGAAGTGCCCCCACCAAACGCCTGGGTGAAGATGGCGAGAGAAAGCACTTGCGTCGCCGGATTGTTTGGCCCGGTAAGCACATAGGCCAGCTGATAGCTCTGGAGTGAACCCACGATACACAGCAAGACATTGGCGGTGAACGAGGGAGCAAGCAGCGGAATGGTGATGTGGCGAAGTTTCTTGCTACCGCTCGCGCCGTCGATGCTGGCGCATTCGTAAAGCTCCTCCGGAATGGCTTGAATTCCTGCCAGAAAGATCACGACTGCCAGACCGAGGCCAGCCCAGACTTGCACAGCGATTACTAGTGCCATTGCTATCTTCTGGTCGCCAAAGAACGCCGAGTCCGCGCCGAACCATGACCAGACCGTCGCCGCGGGGCCAGCTGACGGGTTGAAGATCAGCGACCAGATCAGGCCGATCACGGTAACGCCGAGCACGGTCGGCATGAACACGACTGCCCGGTAGAACGTGCGACCACGAAGCTTGGTACTGAGGACCACGGCGATCATCAACGCGATGAAGTTCTGAAAGATCGTGACAGAGAAGGCAAAGACCAGCGTGTTCCACAGCGCGTGCAAGTTGTAGCCGAGCTTCGCTCCCGAGAAGAACGTCAGATAGTTCTCTATACCCACCCAGTTCACTGGGATATAGGGAAGCCCGCGAATATCCGTCAAGGAGATCACAATGACGGCAGCGGCGGGCACAATCGCAAAGACGACGACAAAGCCCATGCCCACGCTGAAAGTGGTCCGCAGCCCGGCTCGTCTACCGAAAGGATAGAACTCCGACATCGTCACGCCCTTCGTTCGCTCGAGGTTTAGAATGTTGTCGGCCCGGCCGGGTCCGGCCGGGCCGACAACCTCTACTGACCGGCCGCCCAGTCCTTCTGAGACTGTGCCGCTGCTTGTGCGGGAGTGCTGCTCCCGAGCGGTGTCACTGCACCATAGTTGAACGGGTACTGCGCGGCGGCGCCTGCCTTGGGGTTGACGATGAACACCGTGTCCCAGGCCGGTGAGAAGGTCTTCGTGTAGCCCTCGAGCGATTTCAAGAAGTCGCTCGTGGCGATGCCGGGCTCCGCCGAGGCGAATCCGGAGAGCTCAACGAACTTCGTGTAGTTCGCCGGCTCGGTGAAGAAGTCAAGATATGCCAGTGCCGCGGTCTTGTTCTTGGCGCTGGAAGGCACCGCGAGAGTGAGCTCGACCTTCCCGCCGAGGGTTGCGTTCTCAGCCGCGGTGTTGCTCGTGGGAATCGGGAAATAGCCGAAGTCGAACTTCGAGCCGACGGCCGATGTGACGGTGGGCGTGTCCCATGTCCCGTCAGGAATCATGGCGTACTCGCCGTTGGCGAAGCCTGCCGCGATGGTACTGCCGGCCACACCGGAGAAGTTCCTCTGCGCAAAGCCGAACATGGTCGCAACACGATCAAGCACCTGGACGGGCTTGCTGTCCGTGAGCTTGACCTTCTTCTGCCAAAGACCTTGATTGAGGCCCTCTTTGTCCTCTGCCGTCGGATACAGACCCTGGACCGCCGAGAGCATGACCAGGCCCGCGCTGTCCTTCCCACCGACACCGAGGGGGGCGACGCCATTCTTCTTGAGCGTGTTGCACACCTTCACGAACTCGTCCCACGTCGTGGGGACTGCGAGACCGTACTTGGCGAAGAGCTTCTTGTTGTAGTAGGCGCCGGTGTAGTAGCTAAGCCCCGTGGGCACCACGTACTGCTTCCCCTTGTATTGGGTCGCCTTGAGGACGGACGGGGAGAACCTCTTCATGGCCGCCTGGTCAGTCAGGTCGGCATAAACGCCGGCGTCCGCAGCACGGGCGTCATCCCCTTGCGCGCTCGCCGGAACATAGGAGGGCACTTCTTTGGGACCAGCCAGGGTGATGTCAACGTTGCCCGCGGTCAGTCGTGACGAGTTGGTGGCAGCCCAGTTCTGGTTCGGAATGGGACTGAAATCGATCTTGACCTTGGGGTACTTCTTCATGAAGGCGGCGTTGACGGCGCGGAAGCCAGCGTCCGAGGCGTCCGAACTCGACACGATGAACTTGAGGGTCCCCGACGGCGCGCCGCCGGTCTTGGCAGCCGGACCACTGGTGCCCGACGAACAGGCTGCGAGAAGAAGCGAGGTAGCCACGACCGAAACCAAACCGATCCGACGGCCAAGAACGCGACGAGAGCACAGCGACAGTGTTTTCACTTGAACGAACCTCCTAATGGTGAGGACAATAAATCGAGATGTTTCGGTTGCCGGATGTCAGGTCCCTGAGGAGGGAGGATCCGCCGACGCCTTCCGGTTGGGGAGCGAGACTGTTCGATACATGCTGACGTCACAAGGCCACTGGCTGGCCGGTCAGCGCTGAACGCTGGGCAGCGTTCATGAGGGCCGCTGTCCTCAACCCGACATACCCATCGGGTTGAGGATTTCGACCTTCCCTTACTCCATCGAGAAACTCATCTATCATCGCTGCGTCGAGATCCGGCCCATAGGGCAGCCAGATGGCGCCGTCCCCCCCGTAACCATCGACATGGGATGCAAACGGACTGATCTTGATGGAGCCCTTGGTCCCGACCACCTCAAGGGTCACTCCACCCCAGTTTGGTGCACTCATCGGGTGACTCCACGAGCAGTCGATGGTGGCGATGACGCCACTGGGATACGTGATCGTCACCAAACCACCGGTCTCCACCTCGACGCCGCTCTCGGCGTGCAGTATCCGATTGGACACCGCACGCACCGACGTGGCGGATTGCTCGAGGAGCGAATCGAGCAGGTCAGCACAATGCACAATATGGTCGACGAAACAGCCGCCTCCGGAGAGCGCGGGATCGGTGAACCAACGACGATCAGACAGCGGGATCTTGCCGTTGTTCGTTCCCAAGACGGCGAGAACGTCGCCCAGTCGGCCCGCCCGCACCTGCGCCTTCAGGTCCTCAAATGAGGGCGAGAATCGGACGGGGTACGCGACCATGAGGGCGACACCTGCTCGTTCGACGGCGTCCAGCATCGCTGCCGCGTCTGCGGCGGTGGTGGCCAGGGGCTTCTCACAGAGGATCTGGGCGCCCGCCGCCGCCGCCTGCTCGACCAGTTCCCGGTGCTTGATGTTCTCGGAGCAGACCACCACGGCGTCTGGGCCCCAGGCGAGAGCTTCCTCGAAGCTATCGAGATAGCCCACACCCAACTGGCTCGCGAGCTCAAGGCCACGAGGCCCGGCGTCAGGCGACCGCACTCCGTCGGGATCGCACGCGATGACCTCGACGTCAGCGCGAGACTTCAGATACCGAACGTAACCGACGGCATGACCGTGGGCGAAGGACAAGACAGCCACTTTGATCCTCGCGGACGCCGCACCAGTCATAGCGCACTCTCCTTGGTCTCAAGCACGGCCGAAGCGTTGAACTCGATCGCAGAACCCGTGGCGATCGACTCCTGAGCGGCCTCAGCCAGAGCGACGGCAATGATCCCGTCGTCCAGACACACCCGCGGCGACGGGCCGCCCTGAAATGCCGCAGCCATCTCGCGGAGCTGAGTCAGATAGGGACTCTCTTCGGCGGACGCTGGCGGCAGATAAGACGTCCCGGCCTCAGACGTGCAGAGGTTCTCAACAAGCGTGCCAGCCGCCGAGGAGTCGAACCGCAGCGCACCGGCGTCGCCTGCCACCTCGAAGGACGTGCGAAAGTCCATTCCGCGCGGACCCCAGATACCTTGGATGAGCGAGATCGCCCCATTCAGATGCGTCAGTGTCACGTGCACGACAACGTTGCGTGGAATGCTGCCGTTCACCGTGGGTGGATTCTGCACCGCATAGACCTGAACGACCTCGCCTGCGATCCAACGGGCCTGGTCAAGATCGTGAATCATCTGGTCCAAGATGATTCCACCCGACTGTGCCTCGTCGAAGAACCAGTCGCTCGTTGCACCCTCTCCGCCTCGGGTGAAGCGCAGCACTGCGGGTTGTCCGATCTTCCCTTGCTCGACCGCCGCGTGCATGGCGGCGTATTCAGGAAAGAATCGAACGACATGCGCAGGGTAGACCTGCACATGAGCCGCATGGGCCGCCGCCGCGATCGCCTTGGCGTCTTCCACTGTGCGCCCCAGTGGCTTCTCACACAGGACGTTCTTGCCGGCGCCGATGGCGGCCAAGGCAAGTTCCCGATGGGTCACTGTCGGGGTGCAGATATCAATGACGTCTGTCGTGAGCAAGAGTTGCTCGAGCGTTCCGACCGCCGTCAGTCCGTACCGTGCGGCCAGTTCATTGGCTCCGACCAGGGCATACACGCTCACATCCGCGTCGAGCGCCTGCCAATGGGGTGCATGGGCGTGTGACACTCCACCGGCGCCAATCATTCCAACTCTGAGCCTGGGCATCGATTACCTACTCCGATTGAGTCCTAGATGGATCAGAGCCGACGGAGCCGCCCCAATCAGCGCAATCGAGGCGATCACAAGGCATGCTCACTGTCTGGCTGCGTCATAGTGCATCTCCTGATGGCAGTAATGCGGGCGTTGGTAAACCGGTTTATCAACGCGCGTTGAGTGTTCCTCTGCTAGGCCGTTCTGTCAAATACGCGACGAGACTCGTCTAGCCCGGATCGTCACCCGTCGTGACCGGACACGGTGTTTGGGGATGCGAAAGTGGTTGTCGCGTAAGGAAAACTCGGACTTTCGAGAGCTCAGATGAGCCAACCAGAGAGGCACTTCGCCGGTGAGGCACACGGCGTGGTCGTCAGGTTGTCCGTGTCTGCTGACGGAACGGGTGTGACGGCGGTGACGGGAGCATCGCCGTGAGGTTGTTGACCGCCCGGGCCGGCCTGACCGGGGAGCTGTCCCTGGCCCTGGCGTCCCATGTCCCTACCGAAGATGGTCCCTACGGCCAAAAATGCCACCACTGCCGAACGAGAAAGGCTCTCAGCGCGGCCGCTGAGCCCCTGGAATCATCACTCGTGACCTCCGTCACCAAATCGGCCGGCGCCGGCTCTGCGACCATCTGCGATGGAGCCGGACCAGCGCCACGAATGGCCCGCCACAACTCATCGCGCTCCCGCTGGCATACTGCCAACGCGTGGAGCACCTGATCGGGCTCCATCGCGCGGCCCAGCTCGACGGCCGGCCCAGCGTGGTGGGTGTGCTTTCGAGTTGCGTCCTCGGTCGGCTTATAGTCCTGCCCGCACAGAAAGCAATGAAGCTGGATTGTCATAGGACCTTCCGTTCAACAGGGCGGAGTCTTGCGACCTTGTTGACTCTACTGTCCTGCCCGGCCCGGGCCACAGGACTAGGTGAGAGGGAGTCGAGTTCAGCGACGACGGCAGGCTCACCGGTCCTTGTCCAAGTGCTCGGCCCCGGACCACGACGCGTTGAGCAACATGATGCCGGAGGTCAGGCAGGCGTGGCCAGGCGGCGCAACCCGAACCACTCCGTGACACGATCGGCGATCGCGTTCTCGAACAGGTCGTCGTTATGCCGAGCGCCCAACCACTGGGCGAAGTCGCCGCCGCTGGCCAGGTCGAGCTCCCGCCGGCACGCGGCGGTGTCGGTGACCGCGCGGTAGAGCATCTCCTCGGCCTCAGCGTGCGTGCGGTAGATGAACGGATACGCCGCTGGGACGATCGCGCGCACCCAGGCCCGATCCGGGAAGATGCCGACCGCACCAGCGACGAGAGCCTCGACGTACTGCAAGCCGTAGGACTCATCCGTCGCCGTCGCGAGGAATGCCGTGGTCCGGGCGAGCGCCTCCCAGTAGTCCTCCCGGCTCGCGGTCAGCGGGCCCACCCAAATCCAGTCACGCCGCGAGAGGCGCATGGCTTGCTCCGAGATGAGGTGCGACTCATGCAGGCGTGCCTCCACCTTGATCGGCGTGCGCTTGAACACGCGCTCGACGACGTCCAGGAAGAGCTGCGGCTGCTTGCGCTCCGACAGGTAGATCGCCGGGTAGAGCACAACGGGCACGGAGGGCTCCTGACGGGGCTGCACGTGCTCGAGGCGGATGCCGAGGTTCACCCACGCGATCCTGGCCCTCTCCGTGAGGGCTTGGATCGTCCACCCCGAGACGATCTCGCGCACCTCACTGGCCGTGCGCTGGGAGTTCGCGAAGGTCGGGAAGAGGGCACAGGACAGTGCGAGCGCGGCCCGCTCCACCTGATGGGTGTACTGCGAGGTGCTCCACCACACGAAGTTCATGAGCTTCGGTTCGTCGCAGTTAGCCTTGAGCGTCCGCCACGTGCTGATGGAGGAGATCACATCCATGTTGATGACCACCGTGTCCGCGCCGTCGACGAACTGCAGCGGGACCACGTCGAAGCCGTCACAGTGCCGCGTGCCGGGGCCGATGAGCAGCGCACCGGGAAACACCCGCAGCAGTCGGCGCACCAGCGTGGCTCCGGCGTCGTGACCGGCGACGTGACCTTCGGCGTCTACTTGCGCCGCCTCATACTGCACCGCGACCTTCATCTTTTGTCCCCTGCTTCCGATTCCACTAGCTCTGACGTGCGCTGTGAGCCGCCGGCTCCGACCGGGTTGCCCGGCGGGTTCGGCGGGAACACCTGGGCCGCCTCGGCCTCGATGGACTCCTCGTCTGTGAGCGACGTCTTGATCCGCATCCCGTAGAACGACCGGTACGCGAAGAACATCGAGAGCAGGAAGAACACGGCGGCGAGGGTGATGACCAATGAGTGATGGCCTCGATCGGTGAGGCTGACCGCCAGCTCGACAGCGAGCAGGCCGAACAGAGTCGTGAACTTGATCACCGGGTTGAGCGCGACCGACGAGGTGTCCTTGTACGGGTCACCGACGGTGTCACCGATTATCGTCGCATCGTGCAGCGCGGTGCCCTTGGCATGCAGATCGACCTCGACGATCTTCTTCGCGTTGTCCCATGCGCCGCCGGCATTGGCCATGAAGATCGCCTGATACAGCCCGAAGATGGCGATCGAGATGAGGTAGCCGATGAAAAAGTACGGTTCGACGAACGCGAACGCCAGAGTCGAGAAGAACACGCCGAGGAACATGTTGATCATGCCCTGCTGGGCGTACTGGGTGCAGATCTCCACCACCTTGCGCGAGTCATCCTCGCTGGCCTTCGTGACGCCGTCCAGCCGGATCGTGTTCTTGATGAACTCCACGGCCCGGTAGGCGCCCGTGGTGACCGCCTGCATCGACGCTCCCGTGAACCAGTAGATCACCGCGCCGCCAGTGATCAGTCCGAGCAGGAGTGGCGCGTGCAGCAGGGAGAGGTTGTCCATCCCTGAGGTCAGACCGTCTGTGAGGCTCATGATGATCGAGAAGATCATCGTCGTGGCACCCACGACGGCCGTGCCGATGAGCACGGGCTTGGCAGTCGCCTTGAACGTGTTTCCCGCGCCGTCGTTCTCCTCGAGCATCCGCTTGCCCTTTTCCCACTTGACGTCGAAGCCGTAGTCACGCTGCAGCTCCTCGTCGATCCCGTGGACGTCCTCGATGAGCGACAGCTCGTACACGCTCTGGGCGTTGTCCGTGACCGGGCCGTAGGAGTCGACGGCGATCGTCACCGGGCCCATGCCCAGGAACCCGAACGCGACCAGACCAAAGGCGAACACCCCCGGGGCGATCATGAGCGCTCCGAGGCCCAGCTCGCTGATGAGGAACGCGCCTCCCATGAGGCCCACGATTGCCATGCCGAGCCAGTACGCGGAGAAGTTTCCCGCGACAAGTCCGGACAGGATGTTGAGCGAGGCACCACCCTGCCGCGAGCTCTTGACGACCTCGCGCACGTGCCTGCTCTTGGTGGAGGTGAACGCCTTGACCAGCTCCGGGATCACGGCTCCGGCGAGCGTGCCAAAGGAGACGATCACCGCGAGCTTCCAC
>Ga0209540_10002406_pt1 | contig 13355 bp, 11 predicted proteins | sample BarGraIncu01121A_FD_184501 | JGI IMG/M metagenome (GOLD analysis project Ga0209540, IMG submission 184501) | Arctic peat soil microbial communities from Barrow, Alaska - Barrow Graham LP Incubations 011-21A (SPAdes) (version 2) | ecosystem: Environmental > Terrestrial > Soil > Wetlands > Peat... | reverse complement strand
GATTCCCTATATCGAGGCAGATTACTCGTCCAATATTGCGCTTAACATAGGCTCCTCCAAAAATGCATCAGCAAATTTTCTTGAGTTCATAAGTCAAGGTTTGATCATTTGGTCCGACTCTTATGCCGGCAAAGAAGAAAAAATGAGGTTCCCCAAGATGCAGGACAAAGCAGCATTCGCCTCATCCTTAACCATATCTAACCTTACAAACGAAAATAGTACTCTTTACAAAACCGTTCAGACTGCATCCGGTTTGGAAAAGGTGGCTGTACAACAGAATCAGGTTATAGAGAAGAGTCTGGAAAAGAGAGCAGAAGAGACTGCTGCGCTTATCTTCAGGCTTAGGGCGAAAAGGGTTGACATTATTACCGGAGAGACAGATGCAACTTTTAGCGGCGAGGCTCTTAAGTCTGCCATTGATGAGATCAACAGGCTTGAATCGGAATATCTTAGCCTCTTTATTGGCAAGAGTAGTTTTGATACCCAGCAGATGAGTTTTGACATTGTACCGGCAACAGATAATCCAAACCAGATTTACATTGCCTTCAGAATTTCCGATAACCTTGGGCTTCTCCCTTCAAATAATTTGTCTGGCAGACCTATAGTATTGGAACTCACAACGGAAAAAAAAGTTGCTGAGGCTCCTAAAATGGATCTGTCAAACACAAAAGGGAGAGTTCTTTACAGGAAACCTGCAACAATGATTGCCAGAGTTTTGGATGGACAAAATCTTCTTCTTCAGACTAGGATTCCTATATACCAATTGGGTAACGTACTTTCATTCCCAATAGAAGTCGCAACAGCAAAATAATAAAAGTTAAATTAAAAATAAAGCAATGAGTATTACAAAATTAAATCCAACCAGGGTTTGGAAAAATTTCTACTCCCTTACACAGATTCCTCGTCCTTCAAAAAAAGAGGGAAAGGCAGTTCTTTTCTTAGAAAAATTCGGAAAGAACTTAGGACTCGAGACAATTAAAGACGAACTTGGCAATGTCATTATTCGCAAGCCGGCCACTCCTGGAATGGAGAATCGGACCGGGATAATATTACAAGCTCACATAGATATGGTTCCTCAGAAGAATAGTGATAAAGTTCACAATTTTGAGACAGATCCGATTGTCCCAAGAATAGTTGATGAGTGGGTTTACGCCACCGGCACTACCCTTGGTGCAGATAACGGAATGGGTGTCGCTGTTGCAATGGCGGTTTTGGAGGCAAAAGATTTGGTTCACGGACCTGTTGAAGTACTTATTACTATCGATGAAGAGACCGGCATGACCGGATCAAGAGGTCTTAAAGCAGGAATATTAAAGGGAGATATCCTGATAAACCTGGATTCTGAGGACGAAGGAGAACTTTACGTGGGATGTGCAGGTGGTATGGATGCTACTGCAACATTCAAATATAAAGATGAACCTACTCCTGCCGGATACGTGGGAATGAAGTTAAACATAACAGGTATGAAAGGTGGCCACTCAGGTATGGATATCGTACTGGGCAGAGGAAACGCCAACAAGAGCCTTGTGAGAATTTTGTTGCCACTTATTAAGGAGACAAAAGCGAGAGTTGCCTCATTTGAGGGTGGAAGTCTGAGAAATGCAATTCCAAGAGAGTCTTTTGCAACAATTGCGGTTCCAGCAGCCATGGTGAATGCTGCTAAAAAGCTGGTAGATAAACATTTCAAAGAAATCGTGAACGAACTTGCAGCACAAGAACCGAACATTAAGATAACTATCGAGGAGTGCAAAACCCCTTCTAAAGTAATTGATGCTTCAACCACTTTAAAAGCAGTTCTTGCAATTTTGGCATGTCCAAATGGAGTAGAGAGGATGAGCGATGCAATGGATGGCCTTGTAGAAACCTCAAATAACCTTGCAATTGTAAAATCGCAGGACGGTATAATTGATATTAAGTGCCTAATGAGAAGCTCGGTTGACTCTGCAAAAGATGTTTTGGCAGCAACTTTGAGTGCGGTATTTGAGTTGGCAGGAGCAGAAGTAAAATTGACAGGCGGTTATCCGGGATGGAAGCCAAATATGGACTCTGCAGTTTTAGCCATAATGAAAAATGTCTACAAAAAAATGTACGGAGCTGAACCGAAAGTTAAGGCTATCCATGCAGGGCTTGAGTGCGGTATTTTGGGTGGAACATATTCAAACTGGGACATGATCTCATGCGGTCCTACAATCAAATCGCCTCACTCACCGGATGAGAGAGTAAATATCAAAACTGTTGAGAAGTGGTGGAACTATGTAGTTGAAATATTAAAAGCAGCTCCTGTAAAAAAATAATTTGTTCACATTGAAATAAATTCTATCTTTGCAGCCCTTTTTAAAATAAATTATTAATTAAAATCGAGTATGTTAAAACAGTACGAAACCGTTTTCATTTCAACTCCCGTTTTATCTGATGTACAGATAAAGGAAGCGGTAAAAAAGTATCGTGACTTCATTACCGAAAATGGTGGTGAAATCGTTCACGAGGAGGACTGGGGCCTAAGAAAGTTGGCTTATCCTATCCAAAAGAAAACCACGGGTTTTTATCATTTAATCGAGTTTATGGCAGATCCACAATTTGTCGCAAAACTTGAAATTCAGTATCGCCGCGATGAACGCATTATCCGTTTCTTAACATTTGCTATGGACAAACATTCAGTAGCTTACGCAGAAAAGAAACGTGCTAACAAAGCAGAAAATAAAAGCTAAGGAGGTTAAATTATGGCAAGTCAAGCAAACAACGAAATTCGTTACCTAAATCCTCCAACTGTAGAGGTTAAGAAGAAGAAATACTGCCGCTTTAAAAAGGCAGGTATCAAGTATGTAGACTACAAAGATGCAGAATTTCTAAAGAGATTTCTAAACGAGCAGGGAAAGATTCTTCCTCGCCGTCTTACAGGAACATCTTTGAAGTTCCAAAAGAAGGTTTCACAAGCCGTTAAACGCGCGAGACACCTTGCTTTATTACCATATGTAACAGATTTATTGAAATAAGCTAAGGAGAGAGATAATATGGAAATTATTCTAAAACAAGACGTCCCTAATTTAGGGCATAAAGATGATATCGTTATAGTTCGTAACGGTTATGCCTCAAATTATCTGATTCCACAAGGCTTTGCAATAATGGCAACATCATCTGCAAAAAAAGTGCATGCAGAGAACATGAAGCAGCGTGCTCATAAGGAGTCTAAGATTCGTGAAGAGGCAATGGCACTTGCTGCTAAGTTGGAAGGAATGCAGGTTACATTAGCCACAAAGGTTAGTTCAACAGGTAAGATTTTTGGATCTGTCAACAATATTCAAGTGGCAGAAGCTCTTGCAGCCAAAGGTTTTGAAATTGATCGCAGAAACATTGCTATCACAGGTGAAGCCAATATAAAAGAGGTTGGTATCTACGATGCAGTCATAAAATGCCATCGTGAGATAAAAGCAAACATTAAGATTGAAATAGTAGGCGAAGAGTAAGCCTTAAAACTTATAAGTTGAGGCCATCCCTTGGGGTGGTCTTTTTTATATTTGAATAAAAATTATTTGATTAGTAAATTTTTCGTATTATCTTTGTAATATTGGTAATAGAACTTTTGTTTATCAATCTTGAAATTGAAACTGTTAAACTATAAAATCTTATAAAAATGAAGAAATTTCTGACATTAGTATTATTGTTTACTGCTGTTGTTTCATTTGCACAACAGGCAGAGACTAAAAATGAAGGTATGCGTGGACCATATCTTACAAATGGGTTTTTTGACAACTGGTTTGTTTCAGCCGGTGGTGGTGTTCAAATATATAACGGAGAATATGATAATCGCCTTACTTTTGGCGGGCGTCTTTCTCCGGCTCTTGATTTATCTTTAGGAAAATGGATCACTCCTTCCGTTGGTGTCCGCGTTCAATATTCAGGGTTAAGAGTTATTGGTGCTGTAAGCAGTCTGGGAAGATACAAAGAAGAAGCTCTGGTTGGTTGCCCAGGTTGCTATCTTGAAAGATTCAACATGTTTAATCTGCATGGTGATTTCCTATGGAATGTCTCTAATGCAATCGGCGGTTACAGAGCAGATCGTCTCTTGGAATTCATTCCTTTCGTGGGAGTTGGCTATGCTAGGTCTTGGAAAACGGATATCTCTCCGGTAAAAGAGGTTGGTTTCACAGGTGGTCTTATTAACAAAGTTCGTCTAACTCCTGCTATTGACCTTAATTTAGAATTAAAAGTTCTTCTTGTTAATGATAGATTCGATGGTTTTGAAAATGGAGAAGGTATTGAAGAGTTAACAACTGCTACAATCGGTTTTACTTACAACTTTCCAAAACGCACATTCGATCGTCCGGAAAAACCAATTATTCCTGACTATACTCCATACAATTCAAAGATCTCTGATCTTGAAAAACAAATTGCAGCTGCAGATGCCAGAGCTAAAAGACTTGCTGATGATCTGAATGCAGAGAAAAACAAAAAACCTATAGTTATAGAGTCTAAAACTGAATATATTGTTTCTCCTCTTGCTGTGTTCTTCCAAATTGGTAAAGCCGAACTTACAGACAAAGAGATTATCAATCTCGGTTACTGTGCAGATGTTATCAAGAAATCAGGCAAAACTTTCAAAATCCTTGGCTCTGCTGACCATAATACCGGTACTAAGAAATTCAACCAGACTCTAAGCGAAAAACGCGCTCGGAGAGTTCTTGATGTTCTTGTGAATAAGTTTGGTGCCGATCCTTCGAAACTCGAAGTTATTGCTAAGGGCGAAGAAAACGAACCATTCGGCAAAGCAGTACTTAACAGGGTTGTAATTGTAGAGAACTAGTCTCTCAACAAAAGATAAGTCATTCAGACTAAATATTTAAAGCTGCCCGGAAATCGGGCAGCTTTTTTTTGTATTTCAAAACAATTTTAACATTATGGAAACAAAAGAGTTCTCATTTAACGGGTTAAAAATAAATGGGTTTTTAATGCTGTTTGCAAACTTTGTATTTAAATAAATTGTAACTTCAATCGTTTAATAGTTGCAAAATTATGAAAAACAAAAACAAGTTCTGGTTTTTCTCGTTTGTGATATTGGCAGTCACAGTAATGCTTTCAAACGGTTATAAAAATTTTTCTGTACAGGATGTTCCTATATATCCCGGGACAACTTTTCCTGCAGTTAAAATTGGAAATCTCTGGTGGGCACCGGTTAACGCCGGTTACGACACAAGTCACAAATTTGGGCTGCTTTTCCAGTGGGGAAGAATGTACGGGCAGGGTTACAGTACTGCAGAAACCCCCAGACTAAAGATGGTTGCCGGTCTTGTTACGACCGATGTAGGTAATAATGTCGCCAATAAAGACAAGTTCTATAAAAAAGATTCAAGTCCCCACGATTGGTGTTCCGCACAGTTACCGTCATGGGATATGACCAGTTTCAATCCTTGTCCGTCAGGATGGCGGGTTACCACTACTTCGGAGTTGTTTGAACTTTACTCAACAGGGAGCACCTGGGTTAAGAGCGGAGGCCCGGATTATTTGCCTGGCAGATGGTTTGGCGGCAACCATGATGGAGATCATACAGGTAGTATCTTTCTGCCGGCAGCGGGTCTCCGGGAGCCTGCAGATGGGTCGCTCAACCACGTCAGATGGACCGGCAACTACTGGTCTGAATCTCCAAGCGAAAAATATTCGTTCTTCCTGAACTTCGACGGAAGGCGGGTTTACGCAGCGGGATATAACGGACGTGCCTTCGGATTATCTGTGAGATGTGTCAGGGAATAAATACTTAAATTTTAATCCTTTGTTCGAGTAAACTAAGTGAATTAGTTGTGTAACTATGAAAATTAGTTGCACAACTATAATATTTAGTTATATTTGCATAAACATTCCTGTTATGCAAATTAAATCAAAAACAATGCAGAGGTTAACCTCTAAAGAAGAGGAGATTATGAATCTCTTCTGGGAAAAAGGAGATCTTTTTGTCCGTGAACTTCTGGACTTTTATGACGATCCAAAACCTCATTTCAATACATTATCTACAATCGTACGAGGTTTGGAAGAGAAAAATTTTCTTGGCCATAAATCATTTGGGAATTCATATCAGTATGTTCCTCTTTTATCAAGGGAAGATTACAAAAAAGGAGCGCTTCAAAATGTAGTGAACAAGTATTTCAAAAACTCCTACCTCGGTGTTGTTTCATCGCTCATCGAAGAGGAGGAAGTTTCACTGGAAGAGCTTAAAAAGCTTATTGAAAAGGTTGAAAAATCGGCTAAATCTGTATAGTTATGGGAGATATATTTGTATATATTCTTAAGTCTTCTCTCTGTCTTGCAGTTTTTTATCTTTTTTTCAAGGTAATGCTCAGCAGGGAAACTTTCCACCGTTTCAACAGGATCGTACTTGTCTCTCTTTTTGTAATCTCTCTCATTATACCATTTATTGAAATTTCTCTTAAAAGCGACACTCCGTATTCCGGACTCACTTTAAATATTGGGACTCTGCTTGCAATGGCTCAGGCAGATGGAACACAAGAAGTTGCAAAACAGACAGATACCTGGTTGCTGATAATACTGGCGATATATCTCATTGGACTCTCGATTTCTTTATTGAGAGCACTTGTTTCTATTATACAAATGATAGTGCTTCTTAAATCGACCAGAGCCAGAAACGAAACCATTTCAAATGGCGTGAGGCTGGTTATTCACAATAAAAAAACTGCTCCCTTTTCGTGGATGAAATATATAGCAATTTCAGAAAAAGATTATCAGGAAAGCGGGAGCGAGATAATTACTCATGAGCTTGCCCATATCTCAAAAACACACTCGGCAGACATACTCATTGCCGAGGCAGTAAAGATTATTCACTGGTTCAACCCTGCGGCCTACCTGCTTAAACAGGAGCTGCAGAATGTCCATGAATATCAGGCCGATGAGGCAGTCATCAACAAAGGCATCGATGCAAAACAATATCAATTATTATTAATTAAAAAAGCTGTTGGCGACAGGCTCTACACTATAGCCAACAGCTTTAACCATAGTAAACTAAAAAACAGAATTACCATGATTTCAAAGAAAAAATCCCCAAAATGGGCAGCACTCAAAGTATTGTTTGTTCTGCCGTTATCTATGTTCGCCGTTGTAGCATTTGCAAATGAGGAAGTTACAACTGCTCTGGCTCCTATATCGGAAATCAAAGTTACAGATTTTCTCCAATCTGACACAATCAGGGAAAAAGCTGTCAAGACAATTGTAGTCCGGGCGAATTCAACAAGCATCGACATAGACACTGCAAAGGCCGGAAAAACTTTCAAAGTGAGATATTCCAGTACCGCTACATATCCAGGAGATTCAATAAAGTATCTCGATGTACATATTGCCAGAGATCCCATTATCTTCATTGATGACAAGGAAGTTACAAAGGATGTGATGAATACTCTGGATCCTTCAAAGATAAAATACGCGATTGTCCACAAAGGAGATAACGCTTTGGATAAATATGGCCCAAGGGCTAAGAACGGCGTAATTGTAATCACAACAAAGGAGGCTTTTGAAAAATCAGAAAATTCTGAAAAATCGGAAGTATTCAGCGTGATAAAAGATGAAAAAGAAGGATCTGTAGTTTATGAACTTAAAGAGAAGAATCCGGAGCCCGGTGTCAAAGAGCGGACTTCATACTTTAAATTCAAGTCTAAAGACGGTATCCCTGATAACGTCTTGTATGTAATTGACGGGAAAAACCGGGAATATATTAATCTTGTAGAAATCAATCCAAATGATATCATTACCATTGATGTAATTAAAGGTGATGCCGCTACAAAAAAATACGGAGAAAAGGGTAAAAACGGAGTAGTCGAGATTAACCTAAAAAAGTAAATAAAAGCAATTAACAGGAAAAGTTTTGTACCTTTGAAGCTTATTCTTAAGCATATTATACATAAAATTATTTTATGATGAAACAAGATCTTCAAATTTCCGAACTAATTAAGAAGGAGGAGAACCGCCAACTTCATGGTATCGAACTTATCGCATCGGAGAACTTTGTAAGTCCACAAGTGCTCTCTGCACTTGGTTCCGTTCTTACAAATAAATACGCAGAAGGGTACCCGGGTGCCAGATATTATGGTGGGTGCGAGGTTGTGGATCAAGTGGAACAATTGGCCATCGATCGTCTTTGCCAACTCTTTGATGCTGAATATGCCAATGTTCAACCTCATTCCGGAGCACAGGCAAACATGGCTGTATTTATGGCCTGCTTAAAACCCGGCGATACATTCATGGGCCTGGATCTTGCACACGGAGGTCACTTAACACATGGCTCTCCTGTGAATATGTCCGGAATGTTGTACAACGCTGTTGCATACCAGGTTAACGAAGAGACAGGAAGAGTAGACTACGACGAAATGGAGAGAAAAGCTCTTGAGTTCAAACCAAAACTTATTGTTGGTGGTGCCTCTGCTTATTCGAGAGAGTGGGACTGGGCGAGAATGAGAACTATTGCAGACAAAATAGGTGCAATATTTATGGTTGATATGGCTCACCCGGCAGGTCTTATTGCGGCAGGTCTTATGGAGAATCCGGTTAAACATGCACATATTGTTACCTCAACTACTCACAAAACTCTTAGAGGTCCAAGAGGTGGTATTATATTAATGGGTAAAGACTTCGAAAATCCGTTCGGGATCAAGACACCAAAAGGAGAGACAAAAATGATGTCTGCAGTATTGAATTCGAGTATCTTCCCGGGTATTCAAGGTGGCCCGCTTGAGCACTGTATTGCTGCAAAAGCGGTATCTTTCTTTGAAGCTCTTCAGCCGGAGTTCAAAACTTACCAGATTCAGGTTAAAAACAATGCGGCTGCAATGGCTGCTGCTTTTGTGGAGAAGGGATACAAGATTATTTCAGATGGTACTGATAACCATTTAATGCTGATAGATCTTAGGAGTAAATTTCCTGAATTAACCGGTAAGGTTGCCGAGAAGGTACTGGTTTCTGCAGATATTACAGTAAACAAAAACATGGTTCCTTTCGATTCACGTTCGCCATTCCAGACATCAGGAATAAGGGTAGGAACACCTGCTGTTACTTCTCGCGGATTGGTTGAGAAGGATATGCCATTTATTGTTGAACTTATAGATAAAGTATTGTCAAATATAGACAATGAGCAAGTTATAGCTGAAGCGAGAGAGCAGGCAAGAAAAAAAATGCACGGTCTTCCTTTGAATATTTGGTAGATAAATATTTATTTTAAAACAACAGGTTTAGAAGCAGTAACGGGCAGTCCATTCGGTTGACGGCCGAAGTAAATGGATGTCTGCACAAATGTAGGCTTCTCTACGCTATCTGCAAAAGAGGTTTGAGAGGCTTTGATTGATCTGTCAGAAACCTCTAAACGGCTCTTCGGTCTCTTCCCCTCCAGCCACCGAAATCCTTTGAGTTTTTGCTTCGCTTGTTCCAGTTTGTATAAAGGGTATGCGTTGCTTTGAATGCCTTCAAAATATCTTATTCTTTCGATCTTTTTGTCTAATAAGATTGCACTCATCGCTTTACACTCCTTTTCGTTCATTGTTGTTAGTACACTATCCTCAGAAAAGAAAAAGAGAATGGACACTCCGCCATATGCATCAAACCTGCTAAGCTCATCGGAATTGAAAAATGCAACTATATCTGCACTCTTTATCTGATTAAAATGTGTCGAATCTTCCTGCATTACAACAAAGGCAGAGGATGTCAGTTCGGCTTTCTTTAGCTTCCTGTCTGATATTACAACTTGCACACTATCAGATGTAAATTGATTATTTTCAGTCCAGATTACCGGGTCTTTAAACATTCTTATGAGGGAGTCGATTGAATTGAACAAAAGAGAATCACAAATTCCCTGCAGGTTGCTTCTGTAGAACTTTACACTCTTGTTGGCATACAGAAATTTTACAGTTGTGGTATCAACAGTCTGTTTGAGAGTGTCAGTTAAACGTGTCATTAAAGTATCTTTTACTGCAACCGGCGTGTTTTTGACAGAAAGAGTGTCTTTTTTTTGGGGAGTTATTGCAAGAGGTTTTTTTGTGGGGGTTTTTGTGGTTTTTTTCGGAAGAGGTTGCTTTTTAAGTATCTCACCAATAGGATCCTTTTTACTCTGAATAAAACGGTCTTCCGATTGGGCAATTATTGAGGAATCTACCTCGCTTTTAAGCAATGTGTAATATTTGATTGTGTCAGCTGCGAAAAAGAGCGTATCGGCAACTCCGTTCTCTACAGTGTATGATGCTACGCTTGGTCTGTTTGTCAATACCGCCTTAAATGGCTTCTGTTTAAATGTGGCATAGTCTGCGAATAGAATTGCAGATTGTGCGGTATCGAGAATCTGGATATTATTGAATAACTCGGCTTCAGCTGCATTCTTGTTGTAGTTGATAGTATCTGCCCATATTTCATTCTCTTTTGTCTTTATATATGCCTCTTTAGTAAAGTGGAACAGTTCGTTTTTCCGGTCGTACCACCCCCCCTTGGCATATAAAAAGCCATCGTTCTGCCAGGCGTAAGTTTTGCTTAGAAATATTACCCTCTCCTGATTGGCCATGTATGCGAGAGAATCTGCGGAAAGCAAAACAGAATCGGCTTCCATCTGAACATTCATCTGAAACAGGAACTTCTCCTGTTTACCGTAATAGTATCCGTTAAGACTCTCGATTGTGTTTCCGTCTTTATTGACCATACTGCCTCCGTTATAGAACACAGCCGTACTGTCTTTGGTAAAGTAGTCAAGATAATGGGTTCTGAGTTTGTTATTCTCTTTATCTACCAATTCAACCAGCTTACCCCTGACCTCAGCCACCGATCTGTCTGCAACATATTTAATTCTGTCACTTAACAGAGTGGTTTGATTTTGTATAATTTTAACATTACCTATGGCATCGATGGTATTGGACAGCACGTCCCATACAGCAGTGTCGCATATTATCAGAGCGTTATTATGAAGAAATTGTGCTGGACCGGTAACCTTTCTGTATTCTCTTCCGTCTATCTGTTTCATTTCCGCAGACTTTGCATCAATGAGCTTTACCAGTCTGCTTTCTTGATTCTTAAGCGAGTCTTGCGAGAATAACAGAACCGGGATGAGAGTTGATAAAAGAGTGAATAGTCTTCTTAGCATTACTTAAACCAGCCCTTTCTCTTGAATGGGCAATTAGAGAAAAGAGGGTCGATTCGTATAAATGTACTTGCCTGTTTCTTGACAACAAATTCGTCAATTGCTTTTTGTGCGGCTTGGTTCTTAGCTCCATTTTGAAGTATGGAAAAATCATCTTTGAATGTGGCAACATGAGATGGAACAATTTTTTCCAATTTTATTACCTTGTAAACAGTATTGCCGCTTTTTCCTTCATTGTCTGTCGATTCGAAAGGATCCGAGATTTCTCCAACCTTAAGGTCTTTAATAATATTGTAGTCGGCTGGTTTTAACAAATCCTTGTCGAAATATGTAGAACCGGAATTCGCATCTGCAACTAATCCTCCGTTGACTAAGGTTTTGATGTCTTGAGAAAACCTCCTGGCAGCATAGGCAAACTTGATGCTGTCTGCAGTTATCAAATTCTTCAGACTGTCCAATTTTGAAAACGCTTTTGTTCGGTCACTGTTGGTATAGACAGGCTTTAAAAGAATGTGTCTGGCATTGAACATGTCTCCATTCTTTTCTATCAGTTGAATAAGGTGATAACCATCCGGAGTCTCCACAATTTGAGAAACCTGACCAACTTTCAACGACATTGCAGCATCTGAGAATGCAGGCCAATAGAGCTGTTTTGAAGCCATACGTAATTCTCCCCCTCTTGCTGCACTACCGGGATCTTGTGAGTAAATTGTGGCAAGGGTGCTGAATTTTTCTCCTTTCATAACTCTATCCCTGAATTCCAGAAGCTTTTCTTTTACAGACAACACTGCATCCTCTTTGTTCGGGTATAACACAATCTGACTAAACTGATATTGGGTTGAGATAATCGGCAAACTGTCTTTAGGGATATTTTTATAATACTTTTCAATGTCTGCAGGTGTTAAATGGGGTGCCTTTTGAGCTATGGTACCTTGCATATTCTGCACCAAAGACTGCTCAGTGAGCGCTTCTCTCCACTCCTGTTCGATCCTGAACATAGGTTTCTTAAAATATGCTTCTGTGGCTTTTTCTCCGCCCAGTTGAGTCATAACCTCCTGAACCCTTTGATTGAGGTTTCCCTCAACCGCATCTTGATTTGCAGAGAGACTGTCTAATCTGGCTTGTGTAAGGAAAAGTTTTTGAACCAACAGGTTTTCAAGCACTTCACATCGTAGATTCTTATCTGAAGTGACCCCTTGAAACAACATCATCTGAACCTCTGCTTCTAATGTTGAGAGCTGGATCATATCATTGCCGACCAAGGCGATAGTCTTGTCTACTAACCCGTTAGTATACTTTTGAGCTGTTGCAGGGATTGCAATGAACCCCAACAAAACGATAGCGAGGATATGTGATTTAAAACTGTCTTTCATTACTTGTCTTTATTATTAAAGTTGGTTTTTAGTAAATTTTTTTCAAGAGCTTCCTGTATGAGATTTTTTTCAAGATTTGCTACCAGCTCCTGTTTTCGTTTGCTAAGTATTATCTCTTTGATTTTTGTCTGATAAAATTCAAAAGGAGCAGTACTGTCCGGCGCGATTTTGTCCAGAAAATAGACAAAATAGTAATAAAGGCTATCTTTCGTTTCGATATAAGATTTTGACCAAGCCTCTCTTTCACACATCTGCACATCATATGGTATCTCCCTTGCAATAGCCGAAATATCTACCCAGTTGTTATTGAAATTATTGTACCGGTCGGCAGAGTTATAACAGAGTTTTTCAAACTCATCAATTTCCTCTAAAGAGGTGGTCTTATACATCTTTCTTATTGCCTCGAGATTAGGAGATCTGTCGGATATTTTTACAACCCTTGCCTTTACTACCGAATTATTAAGAGTAAAGTTTGAGGAGTAGTTTTTATAATAATCCATGCATTCATCATCTGTAATAACGGTGTCCAACCTCTCCTCCAGGTAAATCTTTTCATATTTATAGACCAAAAGGGAAGATCTGTAGTCTTCAAGTTCCTGCTCAACGTCCTTTTCACTTTTAGATAGTTCGCTTTCAGCTTTGTTTAGAAGAAGATGCTTCAATGCCCATGAGTTGACATACTGTTCCAGCATATTAATGCTATCTTCCGGAGTTGTCCCTTGCGGAATCAAATTCTTAACCTCCGACTCATAAAGAATCTTGTCTCCAACCTCTGCAACAATGGCATCATCGGAGCTAAAGTCCAGATACTTACATGAGACAAAAAGCGGTATCAGACCTAAGATCAAGAGTTTGTTCATCTGTTTTTTATCTAC
>Ga0209540_10002405_pt1 | contig 13358 bp, 12 predicted proteins | sample BarGraIncu01121A_FD_184501 | JGI IMG/M metagenome (GOLD analysis project Ga0209540, IMG submission 184501) | Arctic peat soil microbial communities from Barrow, Alaska - Barrow Graham LP Incubations 011-21A (SPAdes) (version 2) | ecosystem: Environmental > Terrestrial > Soil > Wetlands > Peat... | reverse complement strand
TACAGGAAACCGGCCTGCCCGTAAAGAGACAAACGCTGGAAGGCGATGCCGCAGAACAGATCATCGATTTCGCGCACAACAGCGGTGTGAATCTCATCATTCTAAGCAGCCATGGCCAGAGCGGCTTAACTGGATGGAACATAGGCAGTGTGGCGCAGAAAATCGTCATGCGGGCACGGACGTCCATCATGATCGTGCGCGCTTATCAGCGCAAATCGGCCGATCTAGCCGATCTGCGCTACCAGCGGTTGCTTGTGCCCATGGACGGTTCGCACCGTGCCGAATGGGTCTGGCCCATGGCTACCACTCTGGCTCGCGCGGAGGGAGCTGACATCTTGTTGGCCCACGTGGTCAAGCCGCCGGAGATGCCCCGCCGCCTGCCACCGACCGCCGAGGATACGGAACTGGCGGATCGCGTCGTAAAGCGCAACCAGGAGGAGGCGAGGCGGTACGTGGACGAACTGCGGTCTTGGATGCCATCATCTGTACGCGGACGTGTCCTGGTGGGTGATCATGTGCCTGCGACATTGCATCAGTTGGCGGATGAAGAAGGGGTGGACCTGGTCGTCTTGAGCGCTCACGGTTATTCTGGGGGAACCCGATTTCTTTACGGCGGAGTAGTCATCAGTTTCATCATTTACGGAAGTACCTCTGTGTTGATTGTGCAGGACGTTCCTGTGGACGAGATACAGCCAAACCCAGCTGAAATCCGGGCTACAAACCAGGAGGTCTTGCCGATGCCCCACGGTGCGTTCGGCATTGAGGATAGCTGACGATCGAAGCGCCTCTAGTCAACCGGGACGTGCGCAGCCTGCTGGAAGGGCGCCACGAGATAGCCCGCCAACTACTGGCGCCACGCGTGACAGGCTGGACCAACTGGTGCAGGCTCTCCTGCGGGACGAAACCGTCGACGAGGTTGTGCCGACCCAGATCCTGGGGCCTCGTCCTCAGCTCATTATGGAGGTACTACATGGCTTCAACGCCTAAGAAATCAGGATGGCTTTACCGCCTTGCGCGCCGGTTATTCGGGGCGCCCTTCCGGGAACTACCCGCGGAATTCGGTGATCCGGTGCCCCCGGAGTTGCGCGTCTTCGAGGCAGAGGCGGAAGCTGCTCAACACTCTGCTCACAATGAAGAAGCGCCTTCATCCACGCAACGTGAGGAGACCCACCCAAGACCTCGAGACGAATCGCTAAAGCGGCGGTAGCCGGGCTTTGGCAGAAGATGCGTGTCTTGAGGTGCAATCGGCGCCCGGGACGCCGTAGCGAGCGGGCCTTCCCGGAACATCCGGGCCTGCCGCATCACAGCTAGCGACAGTTGATCTGTAATGGAGGCGCAAGATGGAAATCCCTTTGAAAGCTCAAGTTGAGTGTACGGACGGTGTCTGTGGGCGCTGTGTGGTTGTGCTGTTGAACCCGGTTGTCGACCAGGTAACGCACCTGGTGGTGAGAATGGATTCATTGCCCCACACGGAGTACATTGTGCCGGTTGACGTTGTATTCGCAACGACAGCCGATACGATTGGGCTGCGTTGCAGCAAGGCAGAACTGGAGAAGATGGAGCCGTTTGTCCAAACGGAGTTCATCAGAGAGAAGATGCCCCATGTGTATCCAGGCTATGCTGGATTTGGAATGGGAGCACTCTACTACTGGCCATATGCAAGTTACGAAAGGACAATGGAAGTGCCCGTGGAGCATCTGCAGATCCCGCCCGGGGAACTGGCGGTGCGCCGCGGTACACGGGTGGAGGCGACAGATGGTTACGTGGGCAAAGTCGACGAATTCCTGGTCAACCCGGAGAACGGCCACATCACCCATTTGGTGATGCGAGAAGGACATCTGTGGGGACAGAAGGATGTGACTATCCCTCTCTCGGCGATGGGGGATACGCGCAAGGGTACTGTGTTCCTGAAGCTCGATAAGCACCAGATCGAGTCTCTGCCGACCGTCCCGGTGCACAGGCGCTGGTCTTGAGGATCAGGAGTTGCCGGAGATGCCAGCCAGAAGCCGTTCGGCAAGCTGATGGGGACCTTGGCGCAAAGATCACCACGGCATTTGACGAGAGAGTCATGAAAGGACGAGAGAGTCGTGAAAGTAAGTCCTTGGGCAGGAAAGCCGGCCGAACCAGAGATGCTGGTCAACGTGCCCAAACTCGTCACAGCCTATTATACGGAAACCCCTGATCCTTCGGTACCCGGGCAGCGGGTTTCGTTCGGCACCTCCGGGCATCGCGGTTCGGCCTTCGAGAAGTCTTTTAATGAATGGCACATCCTTGCCATCAGTCAGGCCATTTGCCTGTACCGACAACAGCAGAAGATCGATGGCCCGCTGTTTCTCGGCATGGACACGCATGCCCTTTCCGCACCGGCTCTAGCCAGCGCGCTTGAGGTGCTGGCGGCAAACGGGGTCGAAGTTATGCTCGCGGAAGGGGACGAATATACCCCCACACCTGCCATTTCTCTCGCGATTCTCACGTACAACCGCGTGCGCAAGACAGGACTCGCCGACGGCATCGTCATCACGCCGTCACACAATCCACCACATGACGGCGGGTTCAAATACAATCCCCCAAACGGCGGTCCGGCGGAGGACATCATCACCGGCTGGATCGAAGCGGAGGCAAACCGGTTTCTGGAGAACGGACTGAGGGGTGTGAAGAGAATCTCTCTAGAGAAGGCATTAAGCGCCCCCACGACGCACCGGCACGACTATCTCAATGCTTACATAACTGATCTCGCCAATGTGATCGACATGGACACCATTCGGGGCGCGCAAATCAGCCTGGGCGTGGATCCGCTCGGCGGCGCCGGGGTCCACTACTGGGGGCTGATTGCCGAACGCTATGGGCTGAACCTCACCGTCGTCAACAAGGCCGTCGATCCGACCTTTCGTTTCATGACGCTGGATTGGGACGGCCAGATTCGCATGGACCCATCCTCACCTTATGCGATGCAGAGGTTGATCGACATCAAGGATCGCTTCGAAATCGCCTGGGCCTGCGACACCGACCATGACCGGCACGGAATCGTCACCCGAAGCGCGGGATTGCTGCCGCCCAACCATTACCTTTCCGTCGCCATCTACTATCTCTTCCAACACCGGCCGAAGTGGCGCAAGGCAGCGGCGGTGGGCAAAACGGTGGTGAGCAGCCAGATGATTGATCGCGTCACCGCGAAGCTTGGCCGGAAGCTCTACGAGGTGCCGGTTGGCTTCAAGTGGTTCGTGGATGGCTTGCTCGACGGTTCGCTTGACTTCGGCGGCGAAGAGAGCGCAGGGGCCTCCTTTGCTCGTCTGGATGACAGCGTCTGGACGACGGATAAAGATGGAATTGTCCCGGCTTTGCTGGCGGCGGAGATCACAGCCTGCATGGGTCGCGATCCCGGCGAAATCTACCACGAACTCACGCGCGAGTTCGGTGAGCCTGCGTATGACCTGGTTGAGGCGCCGGCCACTCCAGATCAAAAGGAATTATTGGCGAAACTTTCACCCCAGCAGGTTAAGCTCACCGAGCTGGCGGCCGGGGCGCTTTACGCGTGGGGCGTGCTGCTCACTCCCGCCGTGGGTGCGGCGCTTATGGCAGCGAGCACGGTGATCGTGGCCGTGAACGCGAGGTTCCTGAAAATGAAGCGCTAGCAAGACAGTAAAGGATCTGTGGCATGGGTGATAAAACCAGTCCTGCAAACCTCGGCGCGGTGGTCGCGGTACGCGGCAGTGTCGTAGATATACGGTTCGATGCACATTTGCCGCCCATCTACTCGTTGCTGCACGCGCAGGAGGGGGAAATTGCCATCGAGGTTTTGGCTCAACTCGACGCGCAGCGCGTGCGCGGAATCGCGCTGACCCCCACCCAGGGCCTCGCCCGCGGCATGGCGGTGGAAGACACGGGCGGGCCGTTGAAGGCGCCGGTCGGTAAGGGAATTCTCTCGCGCATGTTCGACGTGTTCGGGAACGCCATCGACCGCCAGGCGGCGCCGACCGATGTCCAGTGGCGCACAGTCCATCGAGCCCCGCCGGCGCTATCACGGCGTTCCACCAAAACCGAGATCTTCGAGACGGGGATCAAGGTCATCGACGTGCTGGTGCCGCTCGAGCGCGGCGGCAAAGCGGGCCTGTTCGGCGGGGCGGGCGTGGGCAAGACGGTGTTGCTCACCGAAATGATCCACAACATGATCGGGCACCAAGAGGGCGTAAGCATTTTTTGCGGGATAGGTGAACGATGTCGTGAAGGGGAGGAGCTTTACCGCGACATGAAGGGGGCCGGCGTGTTGCCGAACATGGTGATGGTGTTCGGGCAGATGAACGAACCGCCGGGCAGCCGGTTCCGCGTGGGCCACGCGGCGCTGACGATGGCCGAGTATTTCCGGGACGACGAGCACCGCGACGTGCTGTTGTTGATCGATAATATTTTCCGCTTTATCCAGGCCGGCATGGAGGTGTCCGGCTTGATGGGGCAAATGCCATCGCGCCTGGGGTATCAGCCAACGCTGGGCACCGAGTTGTCGCGACTGGAGGAACGCATCGGCAATACCGATACCGGCGCCATCACCTCAATCCAGGCGGTGTATGTGCCGGCGGACGATTTGACCGACCCGGCGGCGGTGCACACGTTTTCGCATCTCTCGGCGTCCATCGTGCTTTCGCGCAAGCGGGCGAGTCAAGGACTTTACCCGGCTATCGATCTGCTGCAATCCAGCTCCAAGATGGCCACGCCCGGCATCGTCGGCGAACGGCATTATCTCCTGGCACAGGAAATCAGGCGGACGCTCGCGCAGTACGAAGATCTCAAGGACATCATCGCCATGCTCGGCCTGGAACAACTGGCGCCGGACGACCGCAACGTAGTCGCCCGCGCCCGACGGTTGGAGCGATTCCTCACGCAGCCGTTTTTCGCCACCGAGCAGTTTAGCGGCATCAAGGGAAAACTCGTCAGCCTCAAAGACTCGCTCGATGGATGCGAACGCATCCTGCGCGATGAATTCAAAGGCTACCCGGAAAGCGCGCTCTACATGATTGGGGCGATTGACGAGGCTAAGAAAAAGGCCCCGGCCGACAAACCGGCAGCCGGGGTCGAACCCGGGGCCAAACCTGCGGCGAAGGCCGACCCGGAGCCCGCCGCCGATTCGGGGTCCAAAGCCAAGTCCGAATTGCAGCCAAAGCCCGAGCTGGAACCTCAACCGGAGGTCGAACATGCAGTCGACACTGATGAATCTTAAGGTCCTGCTGCCCTTCCGTATCTTCGCAGAGAAAACCGGCGTTTCGCGCATCGTCGCGGAGACGCACGAGGGCTCGTTTGGGCTCTTGCCAGACCGACTTGACTGCGTTGCCGCGCTCGCGCCCGGGATTCTGATCTACGAAAACGAAGCGGAGGGCGAGGTTTACGTGGCGATTGATGAAGGGGTGCTGGTCAAGACCGGCCTGGACGTGCTCGTCTCCGTGCGCAACGCAATTGGCGGAACGGACCTCGGCCAACTGCGAGAGGCCGTGGAGCGGGAGTTCCTGGACCTGAACGAACGGGAGCAGAGCGTCCGCTCGGTGATGGCGAAAATGGAGAGCGGTTTCATCCGCCGCTTAGCGGAGTTCCATCATGAGTGAAAAATCGGAAACGGAGAGCGCGGAAGACCAGACTGCGTTCAGTCGGGAGGTCGGCGCGAAGGCGGCGCGCAAGCTCAAGGCGCGGCGCAACTCCACGCAGGGCGTCTGGTTTGGCTTGGGCATGATGGGGCTGATCGGCTGGTCGGTGGTGGTGCCAACGCTGCTGGGCGCGGCACTCGGTATCTGGCTGGACAATCGTCATCCGGGAAGCTATTCCTGGACGCTGATGCTGCTGGTCATCGGCCTAGTCATCGGCTGTTTGAATGCCTGGCATTGGGTGGACAAGCAAGACAAGGCAATGCGAGAGGAACAGGAGGATCATGATGAATGAGACTTTGAGTCTGGTGCTGGCTTTGGTGACGGGCGTTTTGCTCGGCGCGATGTTCTTCGGCGGCCTTTGGTGGACGGTTCTGAAGGGGCTTTCGTCCAAACAGCCGGCGCTTTGGTTCTTGGGCAGCCTATTGCTGCGAACGAGCCTTGCCCTGGCCGGTTTCTATTTTATCGCGCGCGGTCATTGGGAGCGGCTGCTGGTGTGCCTCCTTGGATTTGTCATGGCCCGTCTTATCGTGACGTGGCTCACCCGAGCGACGGCAAAGCCAACTTACGTGGCACAGGAGGCCAGCCGTGCACCTTACTCCCGATGAGATGATCTTCTGGCAACACGGGTTTCTCAAACTCAACGGCACCATTGTGTTCACGTGGGGACTGATGCTCGTACTGGCCGTCGGTTCAAAGGTCATCACGCGCAAACTTTCCACGGGTCTGGATCGTTCCCGCTGGCAGAACCTTCTGGAAATCGTCGTCACCGGCATCGAGAAACAAATCGAAGAGGTAGGCCTGAGTCAGCCGCAAAAATATCTCGGCTTTCTGGGCACGCTCTTCCTGTTCGTCGCCGCAGCCAGCCTCTGCACCGTGATTCCGGGCTACGAGCCGCCGACGGGCTCGCTCTCAACCACGGCTGCACTCGCGCTGTGCGTGTTTGTGGCCGTGCCGTTCTTCGGCATTGAGGAGCAAGGGGTGGGCAACTACCTCAAGTCCTATATAGAGCCGACGTTCATCATGCTGCCGTTTAACATCATCAGCGAGATATCGCGCACGCTGGCCCTGGCCGTCCGTCTGTTCGGCAACATGATGAGCGGGACGATGATTATCGCGATCCTGCTGACGATTACGCCCCTCATCTTTCCGATCATCATGACGGCGCTCGGTCTGCTCACCGGCATGGTGCAGGCCTACATCTTCAGCATTCTGGCAGCGGTTTACATCGCGAGTGCCACGCGAGTCCGTAAACCCAAGCCTGGACCCGAGACAGACCATTAAAGCATGAACTGCGACAACACAAGGAGATACTATGGATAACATGACTATTATCGCGGTGGCATCCATTGTCATGGCCGGCATCACCATCGGTTTCGGCGCTATGGGGCCTGCGCTGGCCCAAGGGAAGGCGGTCGCGACGGCGCTGAGTTCGCTGGCCCAGCAGCCCGATTCCTCCGCTACCATCACCCGGACCTTGTTCGTGGGCCTGGCGATGATCGAGTCCATGGCCATCTACTGCTTCGTGGTCTCGATGATTCTCATCTTCTCCAACCCGTTCTGGAACCATGTCATCGCCCAGACAGCAGGGAAGTAAGGCTATGCTCATCGATTGGTTCACCGTCGGTGCACAGGTGCTCAACTTTCTCATCCTGGTGTGGTTGATGAAGCGCTTCCTTTACAAACCTGTCCTCCACGCCATCGATGAGCGCGAGAAGCGGATCGCCACAGAACTCGCGAACGCTGACAAGAAAAAGGCCGAGGCCCAGAAGGAGAGCGACGAGTTCAAGCGCAAGAACGAGGAGCTCGACCAGCAACGCGCCGCGCTTTTGAGCAAAGCGACGGACGAGGCGAAAGCCGAACGTCAGCGGCTCCTCGATGAAGCGCGGCGGGCGGCCGACGCCTTGAGTGCCAGGCGACAGGAAACGCTGAGAAACGACGTCCATAACCTGAACCAAGCCATCAGTCGCCGGACCCAGCAGGAAGTATTTGCCATCGCACGAAAGGCGCTGGCGGATCTCGCCACGACGAGTTTGGAAGAACGCTTGGGCGAGGTGTTCACTCGCCGCTTGCGAGAGATGGACGGCCGGGCGAAAGCGGGCCTTGGAGAGGCCCTTAAGACTGCGTCTGAACCCGCGCTCGTGCGCAGCGCGTTTGACCTGCCTGCGGAGCAACGCGCGGCGATACAGAATGCGCTCAACGAAACCTTCTCGGCTGAAATCCACGTCCGGTTCGAGACCGCGCCAGACCTGATCAGCGGCATTGAACTTACTACGAATGGACAAAAGGTGGCGTGGAGCATCGCGGATTATCTGGCGTCGCTGGAGAGAGGCGTCGACGAACTTCTGGAAGAGAAGGACAAGCCTGAAGCGAAAGCTGAGCCTGAAGCCAAAGCCGAGCCTAAACCTGAAGACAGGGCCGTGCCCAAACCTGAAGAACCGGAGCCCGAAGCGGAGAGCCAATGAATATGGAACCTGAGAGCCTCCAAAACGTTTTCGACAGCGCGTTTGCTGGAATAAGCCAGGTGCGCGAAGCATTCACGCCGCAACTGACGCCACGGGAGGTGGGCACGATCACCAGTGTCGCCACCGGTATCGCCAAGGTGTCGGGTCTTCCCGGCGTGGGCTTTGATGAATTGGTGGCGTTTCCTGGGGATGTGCTCGGCATTGCGTTCAACGTGGACGCGGACGAAATTGGCGTCGTTTTGCTCGGCGAATACTGGCATCTCCACGCGGGAGACGAAGTCCAGCGCACGGGCCGAGTCATGGACGTGGCCGTGGGCGATGGATTGCTGGGGCGTGTCATCGATCCGCTCGGCCGGCCACTCGATGGCAACGGGCTGGTGGCCTCCAGCAAGCGCCTGCCCATCGAACGCCCCGCCGCGGCCATCATGGACCGCGCGCCCGTCACGGTGCCTCTCCAGTCCGGCCTCAAAGTCATCGATGCGCTCATTCCTGTTGGGCGCGGCCAGCGCGAGTTGATCCTGGGCGACCGACAGACGGGCAAGACCGCCATTGCGATCGACACCATCCTCAACCAGCGCGACCACGATGTGCTATGCGTCTATTGTGCCATCGGTCAGCGCGCGTCCGCCGTCGCGAAGGCCGTGGCAACCTTGCGCGAAAAGGGCGCGATGGATTACACCGTCCTCGTCGTGACCGAGGGCAACGACCCGCCGGGTCTCGCGTACATCGCTCCTTACGCGGCGACCAGCATCGCCGAGTCTTTCATGGAAGCGGGCCGAGATGTGCTGATCGTTTACGACGACCTCACCCATCACGCGCGCGCCTACCGTGAACTCTCTCTCTTGCTACGCCGTCCGCCCGGTCGCGAAGCATTTCCCGGCGACATCTTTTATATCCACTCGCGGTTGCTCGAACGTGCAACGCACTTGCGCAAGGAACTCGGCGGCGGCTCTCTGACCGCGCTGCCTATCATCGAAACCGAAGCACAGGACATTTCCGCCTATATTCCGACCAACTTGATTTCCATCACGGATGGACAGATCTACCTCTCGCCGTCGCTATTCGAATTGGGCGTGCTGCCCGCGGTCGATGTCGGGAAATCCGTTTCGCGCGTTGGCGGCAAGGCGCAACGCGCGGCCTACCGCGCGGTGGCGGGCGACCTCAAGCTCGCCTACGCGCAGTTTGAGGAACTCGAAACCTTTTCCCGGTTCGGCGCCCGCCTGGACGAAGACACCCGCAAGATCATCGAGCACGGACGGCGAATTCGCGCCTGCCTCAAACAGCCGGAATTCGCCCCGGTGTCCGTGCCCGCGCAAATCGCCGTGCTCCTGGCGTTGACCGCAGAACTCTTCGACCGCGTGCCGCTTGACCAGATGACGGACGCCGAGTACGCCCTGCGCGAGGCGGCGGCGGATATCCCGGCGGAGGTGCGCGAGCGCTTGGATACCGCCGAAGAATTGAGCGACGAGGATCGTGAAACGATTATCCAGATCGCCCGCAAATCGCTTGCTCCCTTCCAGCCCACGTCTGAACCCGAGGAGAAGTCATGAGCGACACCACGGCGAGTCTGCGCCGAAAGATCGGCGGCGCCGGGGATCTCCAATCCGTCGTCCGCACGATGAAGGCCGTGGCCGCCTCGAGCATCGGACAATACGAGAAATCGGTACGCGCGTTGGCCGACTACTATCGCACTGTAGAGCTGGGGTTGGGCGCATGCTTGCGGGAAAGCGGGCCGGCGCCCTTGATTGCAGAACCGAAAAGACAACCCGTTGCGGGTGCGATTGGCGCGGTCGTGTTCGGTTCAGACCAGGGACTGGTGGGTCAGTTCAATGATGTCGTGGCCGATTCTGCGCTCAAGGCGCTGGCGGCTCTGCCGGGAGAGCCCCGGGTCTGGGCCGTCGGTGAACGCGTTCATGCCCGTCTGGCGGAGGCGGGCCTGCCGTTGATGGGACTCTTCATCGTGCCGAACTCCGTCAAGGCCATTACCCCGCTCGTCGGGCAGATCCTGGTGGAGAGCGAGACGCCTCGCGGCCGGGATGGGGTTGCCGAACTCCACCTCTTCTACAACCGCCTCATATCCGGGGCGGCTTATGCGCCTGTCGGTCAGCGACTGCTGCCGCTGGACGAAAAGTGCCGACGCAAGCTGGCCGAACTTCCCTGGCCGACGAGGAACTTGCCCGAGGTCATGGGTGGCGGCACCGCCACCTTGCGGGCGCTCATCCGCGAGTATCTTTTCGTCTCGCTCTTCCGGGCGTGCGCCGAATCCCTCGCGAGCGAGAATGCGAGCCGCCTGGCGGCGATGCAGCGCGCCGACAAAAACATCGACGAATTGCTGGAGGACCTCAACGGGACATTCCATCGTGTGCGCCAGAGTGGCATCGATGAGGAACTGTTCGATGTCATCTCCGGCTTCGAAGCGCTGAGCGTAGAGGAAAAATGATGCGCATTGGCATAGCTGCAGACCATGGTGGGTTTGAGTTGAAAGTGCAGTTGACTGCGGCCCTCAAGGCAGCCGGATATGAGGTGGCGGACTTCGGCGCCCATGAGTTGGTTACAGGAGATGACTACCCGGATTTTGTGGTGCCCCTGGCCAGTGGACAAGTTCCTCATTGAGCCCGCCAGCGAGCATATCACTCACCTGGTCCTACGCGAGGGTCACCTCTGGGGCCGCAGGGATGTAACGATCCCGGTCTCCCAGATCGATCTCATTGAAGACAGCACTGTGTACCTTAAACTGGACAAGGAGGGTGTTGGCAGGCTGCCGGGGGTCCCGGTACGTCATAGGGCCAAAGTCTGAGTGCGGGCCTCTATGACGACCGCCTCTCCGCTGACACCACTTCGACCGGCAGGCCCCACAGCGAGATCTGTGTGGCCTGGCAGGTGCGAAAGCTGGCGCCTTCCAGCGCCTGCTGCACGAGAATGGGACGACAATCGAGAACCTGCGGGAACCTGGCGTGTCCCCACTCGTACAGATCGCGCATACGGCTGTGCGGCCCGGCACTGGACAACGCGACTACACTGATGCGGCCGCCGGCACGTAGGACCCGGTGACACTCGCTCAGCACCTGTGGTATCTCGGGCGTGTCGAACAGTTCCAGAACGAAGCTCATCAGGACCGCGTCAAAGACGGCATCTGCCGCGGGGATCTGAACGGCGTCGCCGCAGCACAGACCCGGCTGGAGCGGCAGTCCCGCTCGCGCGAGTCTGCTCCGCGCCACGTGGAGCATGCCCGGCGAGAGGTCGAGCCCGCAGACCTGTCCGGATGGCCCGGCTGCTCTAGCCAGCGCTACCAGGCTGTATCCGGGACCTGGCCCGACTTCGAGGACCTTCTGGCCCGGCGCAACATTCAGGTGACGCAAGGCGGCCACCCAAGCCCTTTGCTCCCAGTATCCCTCCAGCAGGTCATACCAGCGACTGATCCGGTCATAAGTGCGCTGGGCTTGCCGATGTGTCCGGTCCACGCGGCTGATCTCTGTTAACATGGCCAATCACCACATTTTTCGAGTCCCGGCCCTGCAGTGCAGACTGACAACTCTCTGAACAACCATAGTATACTCTCTTAACAGACCTTCATGGAGCGATCGCCGATAGGTACTCGTCTGCCACCCATACCGTATTGCCGTGTGGCTCTACTACCTTTGCCCAGATGTGGCCTGCACCCTGCACGCGCGCAGGCAGTAGGATCACGGGAGTGCCGTCGGGCAGTGCCCCGATCACCGGACCGTCCGGTGAGGCACGCAAGAAGACACCAAGGCCGCTGGTGTTTGCCACTACCAACGGGACCCTGCCACGAGACCCATGTTGTTTCGATTATAACATGGCTGCTAGCCTTGTGAGCGTACATGCCTTCTTTCAGACATTCTCCACATCGACGCTGTCCAGTATTTCCGCAGATGAGTGGCTCTGATCGGCAGACCCAGATAGCCGTTCGCCGATCAGCACGGCGTCGATCTCATGGCTTAGCTTCTCATGCACCTCTTCCGAGATCACTCCATCCCGGCGCAGGCCAACAAGAGCGCTGCGCTGCGCCCGCAGCGCCTCTCGGCGCGCCGTGTCCAATTCCTCTGCCTGCAGATGAGGCTCGGCCCGTAGCACCTCGCGCACTGCATCGGCCATGGCCGCAACGCGTTTCTCGAGATCGGGCCTCAATATTTCCCATGCCTGGCCGGACAGCAGACCCTGCCGGTGTAGACGTTCCAGATGCTCGCGCGCAGCACGCACTGCGATCAGTCGGGCATGACGCGTTTCATATTCCGCCTGCGCTTCGCTGCGACTGACAACGCGCAGCAGGCGGATCAGCCAACTCATGGTCGTACCCTGGACCAGGAGCGTGAACAGCACAACTCCGAAAGTCATGACCCGCAGCAAGGTCCGGTCGGCTCCCAGGGCGGCCGGCAGACTGAGCGCCAGTGCCAGGCTGATGGCGCCGCGCAAGCCGCCCCAGGCCAGCACGTGTGACCAACTCAGCGGGACAGGTTCGACCACGCGATGATGCAGGAGGCGCAAGCCATAGATCAGGATCACACGGGCCGCCAGCACTGCCAATACGGCCCAGGCGATGGGCTGCCAGGCGGCGACCAGTCCCGGTACGTCGACCTGAAGGCCGATCAAGAGGAAAATCAGGGAATTGGCGAGAAAGGCCACGTATTCCCAGAAGGTGAACAACACGATGCGGGTCGAGGGACTCATCCCCCGCGGACCTAGATTGCCGTTGACCAGGCCGGCAGCCACCACAGCCAAGACGCCGCTGACATGCAGGCGTTCTGCCACCAGATAAGAGCCGAAAGCGAGGATAGTGGTAAAGGTGATCTCGATCAGGTAGTCGTCGACGCGCGCGATCATCCACGAGATCACCCCGCCCAGGACCAGGCCGACCAGCACTCCTCCCACGGAGATGCGCAGAAAGTCGACCACGCCTTGCACCAGGTTGAAATGTCCTGTCAGCGCGACCGCCAACATGAGCTCGAAGATCACAATTGCGGTGCCGTCGTTGAAGAGGCTTTCCCCTTCGACCAGGACGCTCAGCCGTTGCGGGACGCCCAGCCGACGGAACAGTGCCACTACCGCGACCGGATCAGTGGCCGAGATGGAGGCACCAAACAGTAGGGCAACCGGCAGCGAGAGTGGCGTTACCAATGTGATGAGGCCGCCGACAATCAGAGTGGTGAAGACGACTCCTGGTATGGCGAGGATCAAGATGCTCGGCAGATTGCGCCATACTTCCCTGAAGTTCAGCTGGAAGGCAGCCTCGAACACCAACGGCGGG
>Ga0209540_10002404_pt1 | contig 13361 bp, 12 predicted proteins | sample BarGraIncu01121A_FD_184501 | JGI IMG/M metagenome (GOLD analysis project Ga0209540, IMG submission 184501) | Arctic peat soil microbial communities from Barrow, Alaska - Barrow Graham LP Incubations 011-21A (SPAdes) (version 2) | ecosystem: Environmental > Terrestrial > Soil > Wetlands > Peat... | reverse complement strand
GCGGGGACGGCCTTCATATGGTCCGGATTCAGGAACAAATGACTCTGCAGGCGCAGGATCAGGTACAGCAGCCCCCAGAAGAGCACGCTGAACACGAGCACCGTCGTGCCGTAGCTCTTCCAGTCCTGCTCTTGCTCGGGATCGATGCGGACGACGCGGTAGAAGCCCTTTTCGATAGCGCCCAGAACACCGCGCGGGCTGAAGCGCTCGAAGGCCCAGGCCATGTAGAGCCCGAGCGGCAGCGCCAGTAGGACGAGAACTCCCGCGTAGACGAGGATCTGAGCGACGCCCTGACCGCTCACAGCTTCTCCCCGCGGAATAGCGCATAAAGGAGGTAGAGGAGCACGGCCAGCGCGATCGCCAGTCCGAGCGCATCGGCCGCGGACATCAGACGCGTCCTAACAGGTAGAGCAGGGTGCCGGCAAAGCCGAAGCAAGCAAGGGCGACTGCGACGGCCGCGAGGTCGAACATCAGCGGGAAGGAGCCTGTCGACGGAAGCGCATGACCGCAAGGTAGGGATTAGCGCCTGAAGGTGGTCTGAAGATTCGAAGCGACGGTCTGAAGATTCTCTGAAGGCGCTAGACGCGGGTCTCGGGGTCGACCAGACGGTAGCCGGCGCCAGTCTCCGTGAGCAGGTAGCGCGGCCGGGCCGGGTCGGGCTCGATCCGGCGCCTGAGCTGCGAGATGTGGACGTGCAGGAGGTTCGACTCGTCGCCGTAGCCGGGGCCCCAGACCTGGCGAAGGATCATGCTGTGCGTGAGGAGCTTGCCGGCATTCTGCGCCAGCACCCTGAGCAGGTCGAACTGAAGCGGTGAAAGGTGCACGGGCTTGCCGTCGACGCGCAGTTCCTTCTTCTCCAGGTCGACTTCGAGCGCCCCGACCACGAGCACCGGTTCGCTGCTCGGCGAGGCTCGGCGCAGGGCCGCGCGTAGGCGGGCGAGCAGCTCGTCGATCCCGATCGGCTTCGTGACGTAGTCGTCGGCGCCGGCATCGAGTGCGGCCACCTTCTCCTTCTCCTCTCCGACCACCGAGAGCACTATCACCGCCGCCGAGCTCCACTTGCGCAGCTCGCGACAGACCTCAGTCCCGGTCCCGTCGGGCAGAACGAGATCGAGGATGACAGCCTCGGGTGGCCGCATTGCCGCGGCCGCGAGCGCTTGCTCGCAGTTCTCGGCCGTCTCGACCTCGTAGCCCGCGACACGAAGCCCGGTCTCGAGCGCGCGGCGAATCTGCGGCTCGTCGTCGACGACCAGCACCCGAGCCCCGGTCATTCCTCGATCGCCTCCTCGCGCGCGAGCTGGAGCGCAAGGATGAAACTTGTTCCCTGACCGGGTCGCGACTCCGCCCAGACGCGACCTCCATTCGCCTCGGCAAAGCCGCGCGCGATCGCCAGGCCGAGCCCGGCGCCGCGAACCCCTCTGGCGCCCGACCCGCGCTGGAAGGGCTCGAAAATCCGCTCCAGCTCACTCGCCGGCACGCCGGAGCCGCGATCGGTGACTCGCACCAGCAGCTCCGTGCCGGCGTGGGAGATCTGGATGAGAACAGGTCCGTCGCCGTGTCTGAGCGCGTTCTCGATCAAATTCACGAGCACACGCTGGATCTGCTCGGCATCGACCAGCACGGCGAGCGACTCCTCCGGAAGGGTGGCCTCGACCCGCTCCGACCCCGCTCCAACGGCGGCGATCGCCTGCACGATCAGATCGTCGATCGTCCACAGTTCGGGCGCGGGACGAGCCGCTCCGGCCTGGAGACGGGAGAGGTCGAGCAGGTTGCCGACGAGTCGATCGAGCCGCTTGGTCTCGCCGATGATGGTCGCCATGATCTGGGTTCGATCCTCGGCGGCCAGCGCCGGACCTGCATGGGCCAGCGTCGTGGCGGAGGTCGAGATTGCCATCAGCGGTGTGCGCAGATCGTGGCTGACAGCCCGCAAGAGCGCGGTCTTCAGCATGTCGCTGCGGCGCAGCGCCTCTGTCTCGAGCGCCTCCCTCGCCAGCCGCTCACGATCGATCGCCACCGCCAGCAATGAGGCCAGAGCGGGCAGCAATCGTCGCCTCGCAGCCGGCGAGTGGGCTGCGCCCTCGAGCGTGATCGTCCCAACCTGATGGCCGCCCGCCATCAGCATATGAGCGCCGGGCCCGTCGGCGGCGACCTGTCCGAGCTCGAGACGCGCGCGCTCGGCTTGCAGCGCCCCGGCGACCTCCTCCGCGATGCGATCGAGCTGCGCCGTCACCTCGCCGCGCTCGAGCAGCGAGGTCGCGATCTCGGTCAGAAGCGCCGATTCCCTGGCCCGCGTGCGCAGCCGGGCGGCCAGTTCGCTGGCGACGATCCCGGTCACGAGGAAGACCGCCAGCGCGAACCAGTTGCTCGAGTCCGAGAGAGTGAATGTATGCACAGGCGGCAGGAAGAAGAAATTGAAGGCGAGCATGCTCGCGATCGAGACCGGGACGGCGTACCCGAGCCCCCAGAAGATCGAGATGGGCAGCACCGCGAACACGTAGAGCGCGCCCAGGCTCAGAACCGGTACGTGCGACTCGAGCAGGCGAACGGCGCCTGTGACGAGCGCGACGCCGGCGACGCTGGCGGCGGTGCCGCGCGCGAGTCGCAACCAGCGGCTGCGGCTGCCGATACCGGCGCCGGCTCGGGCGATCAGGCGTCCCCAGATAGGCGCGATACGGACCTGTTTGGCGACCACGCAGCCATCATTGCAGAGCGACCTTCTACGAGACCATGTCGCGATGCGTGGCGCTCGGGCGATGCTCAGGCCCGGATCCAGCTCCAGGTGTGGCGCAGGCCCTCTTCGAGACTCGTTTCGGGGCGCCAGCCGAGCTCGTCCGCGGCCTTGTTGATGTCGAGCACGCTTCGCTGCAACTCGCCCGCGCGCGCCGGAACGTGTTCGGCGGCGAGGTCGCTCCCGGCCACCTTGCGGCAGATGTCGTAGAGCTCGAGCACCGAGGTGGCCCGGCCGGTTCCGACGTTGAAGATGCCGCCTTCGACTTCCGCCGCCTTCAGGGCGGCGGCCACCACGTCGCCGACGAAGACGTAGTCGCGCTCCTGCTCGCCGTCGCCGAAGATGAGGCAGGTCTCCCCGTCTCTCAGGCGCCCGAGGAAGATGGCGACCACTCCCGCCTCGCCGTGCGGATCCTGCCTCGGCCCGAAGACGTTGCCGAAGCGCAGCGCGACGTTCGCCATCCCGTGCAGGCGCTGGTAGGTGAGCAGATACTCCTCGCCGGCCAGCTTGGCGGTTCCGTAGGGAGCGAGCGGTCGGCGCTCGCTCGCCTCGTCGGCGGGCTTGTCGCACTCGCCGTAGATGGCGCCGCCGCTGGAGGCGAAGACAACCCGGGCGCCGACCGATCGGGCAGCCTCGAGCACGCGCACGGTGCCGATCACGTTCACCTCGGCGTCGTAGTCGGGCCGCTCGACCGAGACGCGCACATCGGCCTGAGCGGCCAGGTGGAAACAGACGTCGGGGCGCAGCTCGGCGAAGAGGTCGCCGAGCGGTTCGCGCACGTCGAGCACGTGCAGCCGCGCCTGCTCGTGAACGTTCTCGCGCTTTCCGCTCGAGAGGTTGTCGACGACGTCGACGGAGTCGCCGCGCTCGATCAGGGCATCGACGAGATTCGAGCCGATGAATCCTGCACCGCCGGTGACGAGCGCCCGCACGGGCCGTATCCTACCGATGCTTATGTTCATCTCCTTCGAAGGTCTCGACGGCTGCGGTAAGACGACTCAGGTCGAGCTGCTCGAGGCCTATCTCGAGACGCGCGATTTCGAGGTCGTCGCGACGCGCGAGCCGGGCGGTACCGAGTTGGGCGAGACGCTGCGTCAGATAGTGCTGCACGGCGGCAAGATCTCGCCCTGGGCGGAGGTGGCCATCTTCGCGGCAGCGCGGGCCGAGCTGGTCGAAGAGGTGATAGGGCCGGCGCTCAGGCGACGAGCGATCGTCATCTCCGATCGCTTCGTCGATTCGTCACTCGTCTACCAAGGAGTGGCGCGCGGGCTCGGGATCGAGAACGTCTTGCAGCTCAACCTGCACGCCACCAAGGGCCTGCTTCCCGATCGCACCTTCCTGCTCATGGTCGACGAGAAGCTCTCGGAAGCGCGTGTCGGCGAGGAGCGCGATCGCATGGAGCGAGAGAGCGTGGAATTTCGCCGCCTGGTCGGCGACGGCTACCGCCGCCTGGCGGAAATGTTTCCCGAGCGGATCGTGGCTCTCGATGGAACGCAGCCGCGCGAAGCGATCGCACGTCAGGTTCGCCAGGCACTCGAGGAGGCCGGGCTGCTTTGAGCTCCGGGAATGATCTGTTCGCCGCGGTCGCCGAGCAGGAGGAGGCGAAGGCGCTACTTCGCTCGGCGCTGACCGAGGGGCCGGCTCACGCCTATCTCTTCCACGGCCCGAGCGGAGTAGGAAAGCGCAAGGCGGCGCTTCTCTTCGCGGGCGAGTTGCTCGGTGACCTGCGCCGCGTCGAGCAGCACTCGCATCCCGATCTCTATCTGCTCGAGCCGGTTGGCGACCAGATCCGCATCGACGATACGCGAGCGCTCAGGCGCGATCTGCACATGCGCCCGTTTGAGGCGGCCTGGCGCGTGTATCTCATCTTCTCGGCCGAGACGATGAATCGCGAGGCCGCCGACGCCCTGCTCAAGGATCTCGAAGAGCCGCCCGCTTATGCCGTCTTCGTGCTCGTCGCAAGCGACCCGAGGCGAATCTCCACGACCATCCGCTCGCGCTGCCAGCCGGTCTCCTTCCACCGCCTCTCCGAGCAGGCCATTCTCGAGCAGATCGTGCGCCTGGGCGGAGTTCCCGACGAGGAGCGCCGGCGAGCACTGGCGCGTATCGCGGCCGGCCGCCTCGACCGGCTGGAGCGTCTGCTCGAGCCCGCCGCCTCGGCTCGGCGCGCTCGACTGCTTGCGGCCGCCCGCGCCGTCTACGTGAACCCCGATTTCGAGCCGGCCGAGGCCGTGCGCTCGCTGCAGGAGGCGATCGACGAACGCGGTGCCGAGGCGCGGGCGAAGGCCGAGCGCGGGCTGGAGGGGAGCGAGCTTTCCAAGCGCGAGCTCGATCAGCGCCTGCGCCGGGTAGAGCGCGGCGCCAAGCGCGAGGAGCTGCTGGCGATGCTGGAGGAGTTGGCCGCCTGGTACCGCGATCTGATTGCGGTCGCGATCGGTGCAGAGGGCGTGCTGATTCATTCGGATGCCGCCGCCGAGCTGCGCGCCGACGGAACGCTCGATCGCCTGGCCGCGGCCGAGGATGCGGTCGATCTGGTGCGCGAGACTTTCCGCTGCATGCAGTCGCTCAACCTCAACTCGTCGCTGGCACTGGAGGCGCTGTTCGTTCGCTTGCACGCACTCTTCGCTGGGGTCGAGGCGCTTGTCTAGAAGCGGCGCCCTCCCTTTTCCGTCACTTTCGAGTTACGGTGCGCGGAGTCCGTTCGCTCTGATCCCGACGTAAGGCAACGATGCCGCCGGTCCCCCGCAAGAAGCCGAAGAACGACAGCCCGATCGCACCCGATCCGCAGCGGAGCCGGACGCTCGAGACGCTGCTCCAGAACCTCCCCGATGCGGTCGTCCGAGTCGGCAAGGACTTTCGCCACATCATCGCCAACCCGGCCTGCGAGACCGCGCTCGGACTGCCCCCGGAAGAGATCGTCGGCAAGACGATGCAAGAGCTTCCCGTGCCGCCGGCGCTGCGGAAGAAGTGGGCGGCGCGGGTCAAGGAGGTGCTCGAGACCGGGAAGACGCTCGACGTCGAGGACACCTTCGAGGGACCTGTCGGCCCGCGTAGTCACGAGACGAGGCTGTTACCCGAGCGGGATGAGCATGGCGAGGTGGTCAGTGTGCTCATCGTCATCCACGACGTCAGCGGGCGTACCCGGGCCGAGAGAACGCTGAGGGACAGCGAGGAGCGCTTTCGCGTCATCTTCGAGGAGGCGCCGATAGCGATGCTCCTGATCGGAGGTGACGCCCGTATTCGCGGGAGTAACGCCGCCGCCTGCGAGCTGCTCGGATACTCGCAGGAAGAGTTCGCAGGGAAGACGATCTACGAGATCTCCCATCCCGACGATGTGGAGCTGGCGCGGGAAGTCGGCGTGCATATATTCGAGCAGGCCGAGCCCACGGTCGTGGTCGAGAAGCGCTACTTACGCAAGGACGGGGGAGTCGTCTGGGGTCGGCTTTCGGTTTCGTCCGTACGCGACTTCGAACAGCGCCTCGTTCACAACGTCGCCCAGATCGTCGACATAACCTCACTCAAGCAGGCCGAGCAGACTCTGCGCGAGCGCGAGGAGCTGCAGCGGCTAGTGATCGAGCACGCCAACGACGTGATCGCGGTGGTGGGCCTCGACTTCACCATTCGCCTGGTCTCGCAGTCGGTGCGAGACACTCTGGGCTTCGAGCCCGAGCAACTGGTCGGTCGGAACGTCGAGGAGATGGTCGAGCCCGAGGCGTTCGAGGATCTCCGCCCCGCGTTGGCGGAGATCTTCGACGGTAGGCCGCCCCACACTCGCTCCTTTCGCATCAGGCACCAGGACGGCGGCTGGCGCCTGTTCGACGGTCTCGGCTCGATTGCGAGCGACGAGAACGGCAAGCCTGCGTACATGGTCGTGACCCTGCGCGACGTGACCGAGCGCACGTCGCTCGAGCAGCAGCTTCTGATCGCCCGGAAGATGGAAGCGGTTGGTCAGCTCGCCGGCGGCGTCGCGCACGATTTCAACAACCTCCTCACGGTGATAAACGGCTTCTCCGACATGGCGATGAAGGAGCTCGACGACCGCGACGAGGGGATCCGCCGCTACCTCGCCGAGATAGGTCACGCCGGTCAGCGCGCGGCCGAGCTGACCCAGCACCTGCTCGCGTTCAGCCGCCAGCAGGTACTTCGGCCGGAGGTCGTCGATGTCAACTCGATCGTCGAGGAGTACGCCGTAATGCTCCGCCGCGTGCTCGGTGAAGAGATCAAGCTATCTACACAGCTGGAGCCCCACCTACGCACCGTCGAGGTCGATCCGGGCCAGCTCGGCCAGGTGCTGATGAACCTGGCCGTCAATGCCCGCGATGCGATGCCGCGGGGTGGAGCCCTGGCCATCACCACCCAGAACGTCAAGCTGAAGAAGGCGATCCCCATCGAGCACGGCACGCTCCCGCGCGGCTCGTACGTGCTCATCTCCTTCTCCGATACCGGCGAAGGGATGGCGGCGGAGACGCGCGAGCACATTTTCGAGCCATTCTTCACCACCAAACAGCCGGGCCAGGGAACCGGGCTCGGGCTGGCCACGGTAGTAGGCATCGTCGAGCAGTCGGGCGGGGCCATCGCCGTCGACACCGGGCCGGGCGAGGGAACGACCTTTCGTGTTTACCTGCCGCGCAGCGCTGCGCCTCTGGTCGAGAAGAAAGTCGAGCCCGAGCAGGAGCAAACGGGCGCGGGCACCGTCCTCGTGGCCGAGGACGATCCGGCGGTACGCAAGCTGGTTGCCAAGATCCTGCTCGAGGCCGGCTACCGCGTACTGGTCGCCGCCCTACCCAGCGAGGCGATCTCGCTGGCCAACCGGGAGCCCTCGATCGATGTGCTTGTAACCGACGTCGTCATGCCCGAGATGAACGGTCACGAGTTGGCGCAGGGGCTAATCGCTCAACGGCCCGACCTACGCGTTCTCTACATCTCCGGCTACACGCCCGACGTCGTCCGAGGCAAGGGCGTGCTCACGCACCAGGAGAGCTTCCTGCAGAAGCCCTTCACCGCCGCCGCCCTGACGCAGGCGGTGCGCGAACTAGCCGCGGAAAGTCCTCCCCCTTAGCTAGCCGCGAAAAGTCTTAGCCGGCTTCGCCGGCCGACTTTTCGCGGTATGACCTCTGTGTACGAGTCACCGCGCCTGCGGCGCGAGTGCCTCGTTTGCTCCTACGAGTGTGCTCGGCTCGCCGTGATTGGGGTCAGTGTTCGAGGTGGAGGGGCGAGGGGATGGCGTTTTGTGAGCCGCAGCCGCGCATGTCGGCTGCGGCGGCAGAGAGCAAAACCGCTTTCCGCCGACGAAAGTCGCCAGACTTTTGTCGGCCAAGCCGCGCATATCGGCCGCGGCGGCCAAGAGCAAAGCCGCTTTCCACCGACGAAAGTCGCCAGACTTTTGTCGGCTAAGCCGCGCCCGCCATGTCGGTCGCGGCGGTCGGCGAAGAGAAAGCCACGTCGGTCGCGGGAGTGTGGGGCGACATGAATGGCCGATCTGGGCAATAGGTTTGGAGCGATGCTAGAAGAGGCGGCTCGAGAGCTGTTGCAGACAAACACCGAGAGCGTGACGCTCGATGGGCAGGTCTGGCGCTACTCCGTGCCCTCCCGGCGTTCGTATCCTCATCAGTGGCTCTGGGACTCGTGCTTCCACGCCGTCGTCTGGTCGTTATTCGACCCCGTTCGCGGTTGCGACGAGTTGCGTTCGCTCTTTCGCTGGCAGTGGCCGAATGGCTTCGTTCCCCATGTCGTCTTCTGGCATCCCGAGCGCGTCTACCTGCGCAGCTGGCACCACCTCGAGAGCCCCGATCTGTGGAGCTTCTTGCCCCGGCGCAAGCCGCATACAACGGCCTTGACCCAGCCACCGGTGCTGGCGACGACGGTCGAACGCCTGGTCCTGGCCGGCGCCGAGGATTTCCTGGCGGAAGCCCTGCCCGTGCTGGATCGCTACTACCACTACCTCGCCTCCGAGCGCGACCCCGATCAGGACGGGTTGATCTCGACCATCGTGCAGTTCGAGACCGGGCTGGACTTCAGCTCGGCCTACGACAAGGCGATCGGCGCCGGCCCGCGCTCGGCGCTCAAGATCGTCGCCAACTCGCGCCGCGTCGAGATCAAGAACAAGCTCGCCGGCTACGACCTGAAGCGCATCTTCGCCCGCGAGGACCACGCCGAGGATGTGCTCGTGAACACCATCTGGATCGACAACCTCGAGGCGCTCGCTCGCCTGGCCGACCGCGCCGGGCAGGCGGAGCTCGTCGCCTGGGCCGAGGCCAAAGCGGCCCAGGCGCTGCAATCTCTGCTCGAGCGAGCCTGGGATCCACGACGCGGCCTCTTCTTCAGCCTCGTCGGCTCGGCCGAGACTCGCACCGAGGCCAAGACGATCCAGTGCTTGCTGCCCTTGCTTCTCGAGAACCTGCCGGCCGATGTCGCGGAGCGCCTGCTCGGCCATCTGACCGATCCGCGCGAGTTCTGGTCTCCCTATCCCGTGCCTTCGGTCGCGCTCGACGAGCCTTCCTACACCGACGACTCCCATATCCACGGCATCCGCCTGATCTGGCGCGGCCCCTGCTCGATGAACACCAACTGGTTCCTGCACCAGGGGTTGCTTCGGCACGGCGAGGCGCGCCACGCGGCGCAGCTGGCCGAGCGCTCGCGCGAGCTGGTCGAGAGCGGCGGCTTCAACGAGTTCTACAACGCCCGTTCCGGTCGGCCGGTGGGCGCCAAACGCTTTGGCTGGGCGACACTCGTTGAGGACATGCAGAGTTAGCGATGGCGAACTCGCCACGGCGCGTAGGACATGGCAAGGGCGCTATTCTCTTGGTCGCTGCCGACGCACTGCCGCCAAAAGTTCGCCCCTTCGGGGCATGACGACTTTCGGCGGCTTCAGGGCTAGTGCTCGGGCGCTATCCTCTTTGTCGCTGCCGACGTAGCTCAGCTGGTAGAGCACTTCACTCGTAATGAAGGGGTCCGCGGTTCGAATCCGCGCGTCGGCTTCCTTTACTGGAGCCAGATCCGGCTCTCGCTACCCAGACCTCTGTTCCGACCCACGGCGCTCTCGCTGACCAGCGAGGACGCCGCGTATGAGCGCAGCCCGCTTTAGCGGCTGTCGCCGCGGCGGGGCGCGGCAGCCTCGGCCGTGACAGTGTCGTTGACCTGCTCGACCGCAGAGCTGACCTGCTCGACGGTTTCACTAACTTGCTCGACCGTGCGCAGGGTTTGCTCGCCGTCGGCCTTCGCATCTCGTTGGTCGCTCTGGATCTCGTGTTGGAGCTCGTGCACCTCTTCGCTGATCTCCTTGGTCTCGGTAATAAGGTCAGCAAGCTCGTATTGGATTCTGCGCAGGTCCTTGGCGTCGCGAACGCTCCGCACAGCGAGATACGTGAGCGGGAGAACCGAAAGCACGCTGAAGGTGCCACTGATGAGAACGAAGATATCCAGAGCCGTCAACACAAACTAAGCGAAAGAGCGAGATCTCGAGGAGCTGGCCTCGGGCTCCGATCGTACCGGCAACCCCCAACGACCGGGGAAATGTCGGTGATCGACCGCGAGGCAGGGCTAGCGACCGATTCTCGTGCGGCGCCGTATAGTCGACAGAAGATGAGAATCGCCGTTCTCGCTGCAGTCGTCCTCGTGTCCGCCGGACTCCTGGCAGGGTGCGGCACGCGCTCCGCGCATTCCGCCTCTCCCCTCTACTGCCTTAAGGCCGCAGGCCTGTCAAACGCCAAAGCCCGCGGCAGCAACACCTGGCAAGCAATCCCCCCAGGCGTTCACGGCACAAACGCCTGGAAACAAACCGTCGAGGTTGACGAGTTTCCAACCGCCGCCAAAGCCCGAGAGATCATCAACGGGCCCAGTCCGCTCGGCTATTTCTTGCCTGTAGGCCGGTACCTAGTCTCAGTGCCGATGCCATTTGGAAACCAAGAAATTCACTTTGCTAGGGCGGTCGCTTCGTGCCTTCGCCGGATAACTCCAACTCCGAGTGTTCGGACTCCGAGCGTGGGCGCTCTCCGGCCGTCGTCCATGGAGCGGAACTGGTTCGGAAGAGTGGGTTCTACCCCGTCCGCACCCGCCGCGACCGGCGTTCGCGCAGATAGGCGCGCGGAATCGATCCGGCGAGCCGTGCAGAAGCCGGGTGTTCAGATCGTGAGCCTGAGGATCTATTCGACGCCCGCGATCGCTCCTTCGCTGTCGTCGGCGCTCGTGCTGGCGGTCGCACGACCAGCCTATTCCCTCCGCGATCAGCTCAAGCCGGTCCTTCTTCTCTTAACCGAGAACCGGAGCGCTTACTACCTACGGGTCGTCGACGCACGGGCGAAACGAGTCCTGGAGTCGTATTGGAGTCCTGTGCGAGGAGCCGCGGTCCATGCGGAAGGTTCGCTCTACGTGAGACCTCGGCTCATAAGCTGCAGCCCGATCGTCGCGGTGGGGTGGATGGGGACGATGCCGCCTTGCCCGAGCAAGTAGCGGCGCCAGCGTAAGGGCGAGCATGAATAGAGCACGCAGCCCCTTTCAAGCCATCCGCTACGAGCCATAAACCGATTACTCGTTTACCAGGCCGGCCTCGGCCAGCGGGCGGCGGGCCCAGGCGAAGCGGCTCGCGTACCAGCCTTCGAGCGGGACGACGTCCACGCCGTTGCCCGAGGACTGGATCAGCCAGCCGCCGCCGAGGTAGATCGCCGTGTGATTGATCTGGCTAGGCTTCGAGCCTGCGCCCTTGGCGCCGAAGAAGAGGACGTCGCCGGGCTCGAGCGCTTCGATCGCGATGCGCTTGGCGCGCCCAACCTCGCCCGACATCACGTAGGTGGTGCGGCCGCGAATCGTCGATCTCAGCAGCTTGCCGCCGGAGTAGCTGTGCAGTTTGTAGACGTTCCAGACGAAGCCCGAGCAATCGAAGCCGCCGCTCACCGTCTGGCCGAAGACTGTCTGCTTCGTGGGGCTCGATCCGCCCCAGATGTAGGGGTAACCGATGAAGCCCACGGCGTAGCTCAGGATGCGCTTCTGCCAGCCGTTCAGCGCCGGTAGCTCGAGCTCGTAGGAGGTGTCCTCCACCCATTGCGTCTCTTCGCCCGTAAACGTGAGCACCTGCGCGATCGAGTAGGCGGCTTCGGCGCGCGTGATCGGGGCGGAGGGCAGAAGCTCGAGCTTGTCCTGGCTGGCGGGGTGATTGATGCGCAGGCCGAGCAAGCGGGCGACCGTCTCGGTGCCGTAGCGCGAGGGCGCGGAGACGCCGGCCTGGCGCACGACGGAGCGGAAGCGAGCGGCGGCGCTGCTCAGCCCGAGCTGCTTGACGAGAGCTGTGTCGAACGCGCTGACACTTACCGAGGCGCCGGATTTCGGCGAGCCGGGCGGAGATCCGCCTTTCGTCGTTGTAGTCGTGGTGCTCGTCGTGTCGTGCGTCGGGTCGGTGGTGGTGGTCGTCGCCGTGGTCGTGTCGTGCGACGGATCGGCGGTGGTCGTCGTTGTGGTCGTGGTTGTGCCGTCGCCGGAACCGGGGTCGACGACGGCGTCGGTTGGCAGCGCGGTCAGGAGTTGCTTGAGCTCCGGTTGAGTCAGCGGGGAGTTCGGCTTGAACGCGCTGACGCTACGGGCCATGAGGCCGTGCGAGACGACCGACTTGATCTGCGGTTTGGCCCAACTGACCGTGCTCTGCGTCGCCCCGGCGGCCGGAACGAGCAAGACCGCGGCAGCGGCAAAGACGAGCAGAACCAGCAAGCGGAAGCGTAGATAGCGGCTTTGCACGTACATTCGATCGGCAATGGGGGAGTCGAGCTTGAACCGGTGGCGGCCGATTTATGAGTCCCGTCGACCTCTCGTGGCCTGTCGAGCGGATCCCCTCGAGTCGTTCAACCCCCACAACAAGCCTCCTCCTGAGGGTCAACTCACTGAGGCCTGAAGTCGATAGCAACGCAAAATATGGAAACTCGCGAGCCAGACTGGCGTCAACCCGGCGAGCCCGAGCGGCGCTCGGGCTTCAACAGGATCGGCTTGCTGGTCGTTCTCTCCCTCGTTCTGGTTGCTCTCGTCGCTGTGAAATGGGAGCGTCTTGCCGGGAAGGAGTTGTCCTCGCGCTCACGCGTCTCCGACATCAAGCTCTCGATCTTGCCGGGCCTGCCGGAGCTGACGATCCTCAAGGGCTCGCTCTATCCGGCGCACGATCCCTGGAAGGGCTATCTCGCGAGCGATCAGGCCTGTCCCGGAGGCGAGCGGACAGATCTCCCGCTGAACGAGCAGGCAAACGTCATGACCTGCCTGATCAACTACGCCAGACAGCGGCGCGGGCTCTCGAGCCTGACTCCCGCTTCGCTGTTGAACGACACCTCCCTGAAAAAGGCCGGCAAGATCGTGCGCTGCAACGAGTTCGCGCACGGCGCCTGCGGTGACGATCCGGCCGCCGACGTCAGGGCGGCCAACTACTACGGCTCCTGGGGCGAGAATCTCTACCTCGGCGAGGGCCGCCTGGGAGCGCCGCGCGTGGCGCTCGACGGCTGGCTCAACTCGTCCGAGCACCGCGAGAATCTCTTCAACCCGAGCTGGCGCTTCGAGGGGATAGCGGTGATGACGGCGGCCCGGGTCGGCAGGTACTCGAACGCGACCATCTGGGTCAACCAGTTCGGCACCGACTAAGCGGCCTTCGCTGCGGTTGCTATCG